>MKWU01004684.1_pt1 | contig 15775 bp, 11 predicted proteins | sample 809101 | NCBI WGS metagenome assembly MKWU01 (sample SAMN05860141, study PRJNA318959) | sponge metagenome | host: Aplysina aerophoba | place: Slovenia: Piran, Adriatic Sea, Gulf of Piran | collected 2013-05-07 | reverse complement strand
ACGAATATTTAATGAGGTGTCTTAGTGATATACACACCTCACCACATCAAAGGAAATGCCCACGCATTATGGTACAACCCTACATATCTGTATACATGCACCATACATTATGTGACTTCATATTAGCACTTCAGCTGCAAATTGTAGAGTCAAAAGCCTAATTACAATATCTGTTCAATTTAAAATCAATGAAATTCTCAATACTTTCTAGGCACACTGAGAATGTAACTGCCTTGGTCTCTATAACCTCCTTGAATTATATTACTCTATATTACTTGTGCTACGGCGATCCTTCGACAGTGCCCCTGCAAGTGCACTACGACAACTGCGCTTTGACGACAGTGTTTTTATGGCACTGCTGTTGCTGGCTAGATACTCAGGTGAATATGTAGCACCATTGCAAGCTGTCTGGAAGTTTGACTTGGGCAAACCACTGCATCGTTTCTGGAAGTCTAGCTAGCTAGCTAGCTACCAACGCTTTGTGAGTTAATGCAGCTGATATGTGTGCATGTGTATACATTTTGTGCTATTTAGCTCATTGTAAGGTTATCTTGTCTGTGCTATTTGTGTAACTGTGTAACTGTTGTGGACTGGAACTACATTTGCAGCTGAGCCAAAATACATTTGTGTATCAGAGAGTGCGAGTGTGTCCTCTTGGACATTGAACTGCCTTTCACACCGCAATCACTACAATGCAATCGCTGGAATGTTCAGAATCTGTAAATGCACAAAAATGTGTTTGCATAATAAGGCCGAGTTTCGCATTGATTGCACACATGACACAGGAGGAGTTTGCGAACACAGGATGATGGCTCTACAAAATTATATATATAGATTCTGTTATATTACATTATTTTGGTTGGTGGCGTATAGCAATTTGCACTGTATATAATCAAACATGAAGCCATAACAACCCTAAAAATATAAAACAATGCAGTAAGCCTAGATAACATATACTTAACTTGCAACCTGTACTGTGGATTGTCTTCACAAACCCTTAAGGCTCACCTGAAATATGATGGCTACTACATCATTGCCAATGTGCCTTTTCCTTTCAATCTGTAATTTGACAAATATGCATGCACATGTGGTGCTTGAAATAATTTACAATTTCGAGCAAAGCAATTCTACAATTTTACTGCATTAAATGCAATATGCCAGTACCATAATGACACAATGGACTATGCCACAAACAAGAGACATTCAGCCTCATAGTGTCAACCAGTGCTGACCGATAGCAACTTTCACTATACGTAAATATAAGTGCATTGGACCCTGTTACGAAACAGTGGCTAGACACAGTGAAAACCATTTAACCCCAACCCAACCCAACCCCTAAAATTTCTACAATAACAGACGTATACGTAATGTATCAGTCACTTTCAAGTGTTGTCAAGGACAGTACGGCAAACCATGTTTCTATGCATACCAATGCCCATTTCATTTGCAGCTATTATCAGTTATGAACTGATATTTACACAGAGAAAAGAATACAGGCGACTTGCAACAGAGACTGCTTTGTCACTGTATATACAGACAAGGCCACATTGCTACTAACTGTATTTGGTTTTAAATTCCAGCGATGCAAAATTTGCGAAAACAAGCAAGAGAACAAGAAATACAAGTACATGGGAACACTTCTCTTCTTCACAAGTGGTACAGATTTATGCTGCAAGTAGTGAAATATAATACAATTGACATGGACATTACATACATGCAGTGAAATGCGCAATCATGAAAATGCAGAAGAATGTGTTGAAAACAAGAAGACTATGCGCTCTAGTGCGGGTGAAAGGCCGATGCTGCTCGTACTCCCACTGAAACAAACATAGCTATCATAGCATCATCTTTTTACTTCCCTAAAGCGCTGTTGATCAATCACACACATACTCTAGAATAGCTTAGGTCAAAATCATACAAACAACTATCTGCGACATTCCTTCAGCGGGCTTCACTGCTAAGGCACGCCGTCTACGGCATTTCGGCAAAAACGCTCTGACAGTGTTTCAACGAAGGCACTTCTAATGTCAGTTATGTTGACAACAGAGAGTTTGCCAACTGAAGTAAGGTCATGCCTATGGCCACACTGTGACAGTGCTTGAGGGTAATTACAAGCAAGGCATATGCATGCATGCATATAATGATTGAACTTGAAAGGTATGCCTGCATGGACATGAACTTGTCTATGCAAGTCAGCTTGGCTTGCCTGATTTGCCTCTGGTCCCCTCATGTTGGGTCCAGATAATACAGTATGTCGTCACCAAGTGAAGACAAGTGACCCTGACCAACTATCTTCTTTTAACTTTCAGGTCATCAAAGTGTAGAGTACCATCACTGAGAAACTCTATTGTCTCTGCTAGCATGCCATCCTACCTCTGCTCTCTGCCAAAGGTGCTCATGCTCTTGGCTCCAGTGAGAAAAGAGTCCAATGAAGGAGTTGCTGCACTGCGTGCTTGGGGTCGACAGTGGTGAGGCCACTTGCACATCAGTACTTGTTTCATATGCACCAGAAACTAATGGCTGGGACTTCCGTAAAAGGCCATCTGTATTGCTGTTCTCATTTCTGTATCGGTACACGATGTTCACTTAGCTCATTCTACTACCAAACACCTTGGGCCATCACCTATCATGTTTTCCACTGGGACTGGGGATCTCTAAAATTGCTTTCACTGTCAAATGGTTAATAAACACTGTCATGTCATGTTCATACAGGTACGCATGATAGTGGCTGATGGCCCAGACAACTGCCAGTGTCTACAGCTCTGAGATGCTGTAGTTCTCCTCAGAGGGTGACAGTGCACAACTCACAAAGGCAACAGGCTGCATCCATCCATCACTCTGTCTTTGGGACAGAACAGCACCCAAACCCTTGATGTTCACATCCGTTTCCAGCACAAAAAGCTCTTGGAAGTTGGGATAGGTTAGCACAGGTGCCAATAAATTAGTGTCTGGAATGCTGCCTGACAGCTTTGTGTCCAAATGAACGTCTTGTTCTTCCGTGTCCATGCAAGCAGGGGCTCAGCAACCTTGGCAGTCTAGGAACGAACCTGATATAGTAGGAAGCGATTCCGATGAGCTGAGATACCTCCTTGACATTAGAAGGGGCTGAGTACTCCTTCACAGCTGACACATGGGCAGAGTTGGTCTTTAGACCATCTGGTGTGATCACATGGCCCAAGTATTCAACTTCCTTCCGATTGAGTGGCACTGAAGTAGATGACTAGAGCTTCAGACTGGCTCCTTGTAGTCTCTTGGTTACTGTGCAAAGATGCAGCAAATGATCCTCTAGAGTATGAGAAAAAATAAGCACATCATCTAAGTACACCGACACAAGGTGAAGTCCCTCGGCTGAATTCAATACCATCAGTAAGTGCTGCTTCAACCGCTAAAAGTTGGCTGGAGCATTGCAAAGCCCTAGCTAGGGGCATCACAACTCTCTGGATGGTGATAAAAGCAGTCTTCTCCTGAGAAGCTGGATACTTCTTGATCTGCCAGTACCCTGAGGCAAGGTACAGTGTCGTAAAACTAGCAGACCCACATCTAATCAAGCAGATCATCGTTCCTGTTTAGGGGAAAAGTAACTTGGTAACACAGTTAAGTGCTCGGTAGTCAACACAGAACCTGAGTGTACCATTCTTTTTGAGCACCAATACCACTCAACTGAAGCATGGTCTGCTGAATGGGCGGATGACTCCACAATCCTGCATCTCCTTCAGCTGTTGTGCTACCTCCCTTCTTGCTCTGAATGACATCCACAGGCTTGCTTCTTTAGTGTAGCATCACCTGTGTCCATTGATAAATGGACAAGATCAGTTTCTCCACTCTCATGTGGTTCAAGGCTTTTCATGATACTCTCTAAGCAGTTTCCTCAGCAAACCCTTGCTCTTCTGGCCTCAACCAGGTTGCTTCCTGCAATCTTCCAGCCTTGTGCTAGACTGTTCTTTTCGGTGACTGTCTTCAGCATGACTGGTAAGTGGGCATTCTCTACCATGAGTATTCTGTTTTAGGTCCATCACAGAGGCTCTTGTGGCTTGTCCTACCTCCATCTGTGGTTTCAGTCACTGAGTGAATCCTGTTGCGTGTACAGTCATGACATCAGCCCAACCTTCTGGTGAAAGGGCCACAAGGTCCTCCCTTTTTCCTTTATACCTTTGTTTTGAAAGTCTTGATTAGAACGGGCTGATGGTCCTCTCATCCCACCTACTTTGACCTGGGCTACTACAGTCTGGCATGGGGGAAACGGACAGACCTCCTACCAGTCTAACCCTGATCCTGGATACAGTGTGTTCCATTCTTTGGTCCACCACACCATAACTGTATGTCTGGGTGGTAGGTAATGATACCAAGCTGGTGGCACACCCAGTGGATTATTTGCATCCATCTTGATGTGGGTTATTTGCATCCATCTTGATGTAGGCAGGTGTTGTCACAGTCTTTCCTCCCAAAGATATCTCCAAATACATCCTTCCATTCAACTTTAAGGGCTTACGATCATAACTGTACAGCATCCTGTCTGCAGGCCAGATGTTCCTATTCTTGAACATCGCACTGCCAATGATGGTGATGTCAGCCCCACTGTCCACGATACCGTAGATAGGCACTATGTGACACTGACACGAGCACACATGGGCTGGCATCCCTGGTTGTCCACTGGCAAGCATCGCACAGTCTCCTTATCACTAGAGTCATACTCTAATAGGGAAGTAGGGCGTGTGTCTGGTGTGGCTTGGGTATGCTGCTTACCCTGCACTATATGGCTGTTGGTTCCCTTAGCTCATGGTGTAGGCCGGTTCTGTTGGCTCTCAAAGTTTGGGGGATTACACTCACAGGTGAAGGTCCTGCCTTCCTACAGTTGCAACAGGTCTTGACAAGAAGGAGTTGCTGCTGATATTGCTGGCGCTAAGAGACTCAACCTGGTCTGGTGGCTTGTCTAACTGAAAAAGCATGGGTACATGGCCAGGTTGCCTGTGGTACTGCTGTTTACACTGCAGCTCCAGTTGGCATTTGTCCTCATTCTTAGCAGCACGAAAGAACTCCTTGCATGTTTGTGAACCTGATACAGCTGGGCTCTTCATCAGGTCATAGCAGAGACCCTTCTGCAGTTGACTGTGGAGAAAGGTTTCTCTGTTCTCAAGGGACATGTAGTCCCTCTTGTAGGCCACATGGAATGTCTGCTACAATTGCCGGACAAAGTCAGACATGGACTGAGTGGTCCCATAGGACATGTGGCGGAAGTCCTGTGCTGCTAGAACTCTACTCCGAGGGTTGAGTCAGATGGTCAGAGTCTACACCACGTCATCCCATCTGGCCTTGTCACACTCCTCCAAGAGGTTCCACTTCTGCAGGCCTCGCCCCCGTAGATGAACTGCAAGTTGAAGCAGGAGTGCAGAGGCATGGAGAAGGGTGATTTTTAAGAGTTAAATAAATGATCTAAGTTCTCCATGTGGGAGTTTTTGTCACAGTGTTCCTGTCAGAAGTCATAAGGTGCACTGCTTCAGCTTAAATGCATAGCAGAAGTCAAGTCAGAGGACAAAAATGGAATGAAAGAACTGGGGTGTGAAACTAAATGAGTTGGTGGGCAATTCAATGGTGTTAATTAAAAGGTGATTCAATGACAAATACATAAAAGATAATACACAAACCTCACAGACAGGGGGAAAATGGAGGGGAGGCAGGTAGGATTGACAAATAATGTCATAGAATGTTAGTTTTCACACCTTGTTGGGATTGGTCATTAGATGAGAGGGTTTTAAACTGATGGTAATGGGGCTGCATCTCTGTTCATCGTGTTCGCCTGGGATCGGGGCAATTTTCGGTTAAGGTAAATACATATGGTTTACATACGTAAGACATAACCCACAAGTGTTCACTGAAGGTGAGATCAGAGCTGGGTGAAATGAAGGTAAAATTTAGCCTTGCTGATTCTAAACATTTTCTTCCATTGCCAATGATCCCATCTAGGAACAACATAGTAAAGCCTGACTTCTAGGGCTCATCCATATTGACGGTCTCTGCTGGACTCTGACGAGAAGTCACCGTGCCGTTATCGTTGAGACTAGGTCAAGCTTGTCCTCCTAAAGCTGATGAAAGGTCACCATTCGTCTACTAGCAGCTAGATTCCTTACTCTTGCTGCACTGCATTGCAGTCTGAGCCGCCTCCAAAGCCAAACTAGCGAAAAACGCAAGAAATAACTGCGTGGTCCTCTGCTAACATTTTCTTCTTGTGTTATGTCATTTGCAAATGGACCAATAATGTGCACATAAAGCAAGTCAAAACCGGTTGAAACGCATATCAGATGTGCATGTGAAGGGGGTTTTACTTGTGCCAATCATACCGCATACTATCCATACATTAGATGGAATATGGCAGATTGGTACTTATGTTGCTTTCAGAGCTCTCGTTGTTGTCTTCGCTTTACGGTGTCCACAGCAGTCGGGTAAGATGTGGTAGCAAAAAGGGGAGGTAAAGTTGTCCACTGGTGACATAGGGCTGCTCCTCTTTGTGGATGACATGGTGGTAATGGCAGAATCAGTAGAAAGGGTGCAGCACAATTTTTACAGGTGATGAGTGATGTGCTGAGCTGGTGGGAGCTGAGAGTGAATTGGTGACAGACGAAAATGATGATAATTGTACAGAAGCGAGAGGAAGTGAAGTCAATAATGGTGAAGAGGTACTGGGACTGGTAGATGCAATGAAGTACTTGGGTGTGATGATCAGCAGTGATAAGAGAATGGAGAAGAAAGTAAAGGCGAGGTGGGGATGCAACACCGGTGGTGGTAGGGTTAAATGATGTAGTACGGAGAAGGAAGGAATTGAGTACGAGCACCAAACTGAAAGTAGTGAATGCCACGGTGATGCCTACATTATGGTATGGTTGTGAGTCGTGGACTCTATCAAAGCAGCAGCAAGTTAAAGTGCAGGCCACCTAAATGAAGGTGTTGATGCAAATTGAAGGTGTGACTAGGTTGGATTGGATGAGGAATGAAAACATTAAGGAGAGGTTGAGACAGGAAAGTGTTTTGGATGCAGTGAAGAGAAGGCAGGAGAGGTGGAGAGTTAGCCTGGAAAATATGAGGAGTGAGAGGTTAACTAAAACCATGTTTACACAGGTGCTTAACCCGTTTGCTAAGATGGTTCAATTGAACACGCTCTGTTAAGCAATATCCGTTTACACTGTGTATTGTAAGCAAAATTAATGCATTTGCAGTTTTATTACTTGTTTTGCATGTGATATTGTACAGCATAGGGCAACAAGTATTTCAAGTTAATCGCCCCAAACTCGAACTACTTGCTAGCAATGGTGTCCGCATTTATCATGCCATTTAGCATCCCTCTAAGTCCTAGAATGGCCCAAGGATGCACAATGCAGAAGTACCATGAACGCATCAGGGTTTCAAGTACAAACAAAGAAGCTTTGCCACACTCACTGGAAAGTTGGCAATTGCATGGGAAAGTGCATTAAGTGTTTTGACGCTTTGCACAGGATAGAGCTCTGCAGTTACACAGCTTCATGCACTTTGATACCCAACTGTTCTAATCCAGCTAGCTAGTTAGCTATTCAGTTGCCTTGCGCTCAATAATACCATCTACACAAACTGATAACTGCAATCCAAAATCTAAAATCTCACATGAGAGGATAGCACCGAAGCTAACAGCTGAAGCAGTAGTCTTTGTGTTACGTGCAGAACCATGCGAGAACGCAAATAAAATGGCCGTTCAGCCTCGGTAACTTATGGAGCTGTAACCCGAAAGCAAGATTTATTAAAGCTTCTAAGCAACATTATCCTTCTTGAAACACTTTGGGAACAACATTCGTTAGTTTGGTAAAGGGAGAAATGGTAACAAAGACGATTTCTAAGCGGATGAACAGAAGCCTCCGGGGCGGACATTTTGTTATCGGACCTGTTCTTTTTCCGGCTGTTTCTTCTCGCAAACCTCCTGCACAGGCTTTGCATTGGCTTATCATTACGAAGACGTGTTCTGGAATGCTTCTCACTCGATTGAATGGCTGCGCAAGTGAAGACAAAGCGAATAATAGCTTAGTAAAGTCAACCAATCCCACAGCGCCGCCATCTTGACAGATATCTATATACAGTAGTGTGGGGTATTTCCGGACACCTAATATACAGCAAATTCCCTTTGTGCAAGAATAAACTTTGGTACTAACCCATCTTGGAGGAGAGCAGACTCTTACCTTTGTTGATACTAAATGGAGAAGGCGCCTGCTGTTGCCAACGCGGAGAACGTAGGGTATTTCCGATCACGAGCGGGAGTTTCCGGACGTGTACAGAAAATAGAGATCATGGTGCAAAAGTAATGCAAAACAACAGCAATAGCGCTTCTAAAGCTGCGGAGATGTCTGCAGTGCGATAAAGTAAAGTTTTTAATCGTTGACAGATGAAGACTACTTGCTCGAGTTTAGCATGCTGTCTTGGATGGATGCTACTGCAGTGCAGATTGAACAATACACTCTGTCTGCACTGAAGTGTCATCTCCTTCTTCGTTATGCACCCTTTCACACACTAGACATACAGTGCTGTCTGGTGTGTGTGATGCTCTCTGTTTTTCTTCCCTGATCGGTTTCCATGAATGCATTTGGTGGCTTGGTAAGATCCAGGATGTGCTTTACAATCTCACAGATCTGCCTCCTGGTCACAGTCATGGCAAATGTTAGCCATTTTCAGTGTCCACACAACCAGCTTTTCTTCTTCGGAAGCATGATGCCAGGAGCTGATGTAGAGGCAACTTTGGACTTACCTAGAGCATAGTATATACATACATACATACATACAGGATGCTTATTTGTAATCGTTTGCTAAAAGCTACTTTCAAGGAGAGATTTTCTCCTGTAGATTCTCCGGGGCATTTACAAGACCGTCTTCACTCCAGCCTTTCTTTGTTGTGCAAGTTGCCATTTTTCATGATTGGATATGAGGCATAAAGTTATTAATAATAATATGTCTGGTAATACTCTCTTCTGGTGTGCAGATGTAAGTGTGGTTTTCTTTATAAAAGCAAAGGTTGAAATCGCCCGCCTTAGGGTTCTCAGGGAGATATCGTGACATTTCCAGGTTTTTCCTTCTTTTACTTCTATCCCTTCCACTTCCGGCTCTTGCTTAGACGCCTAACACAGGGTTGTACTTCATGTACCGTTCACAACTATTAATATGCATAGTATGACTATGTTACAATATTATATTTGCCTTGGTATAATGTTAACGGTCATTTTAGTATTAGGGTTAGGGTTAGGGTTAGGATTTCTATATTTTGTGATCAGTACATGAAGTAACGGCCAACACACCGGCTGGAACACACAGAGCGCTTTCGCAAAACGATGTTGACCGCGCGCCACATCGCTACTGAATTACAAGCGGACATGCATAGACAAGTTCATGTACATTCAGGCATGCCTTGCAAGTTCAATCATTATATACATGTATGCCTTGCACGTAATTACCCTGAAGCACTGTCACATTGTGGCCATGGGCATGACCTTACTTCAGTTACCCAACTCTCTTCAATCAACATAGCTGACCTTAGAAGTGCTTTCAATAAAACGCTGGCGTCAGAGTGCTTTCGCTGAAACGCTGTCGACGGTGCGCCATAGCAGGAGAGCCCGCCAAAGGTGGGCTTCTATGCTAGTGTATATATATTTCTATCCCAGTGCGTGGGTGGATCAAAGGAATCTTGTGCATGCTATGGAAGTTATCCCCCGGATGATATCTTAGTTATTGTCCGACGATAACTAATAAGCCCAACAATATCTAACGAATTGAATCAATTATAGAGACCACCATTAGTGATTTGAGTAGCAAATGCACGTATAAAAACCATATGGATCTTTTACAAGTGTTGTGGTTACAAGTGTGCTGCAAAACATTGCCAAGCAACGTGACGTCAGAAGATGGTCGAATTTGAATTGTGCATTCAGGATCTCGTTGATCGGGATGGGTGATTTCAAGAAGTGCGCTGTGAACTTTCCCTTTTGTTTAGGGATGACTGACTTTTGCTGCTGTGACTCTGATGATTGTGTTGCTGAAAAGAATATTAATGTACAGAGAAAGCAGCTGTCATCGGGCAAACCAGGAAAGCCGCCTTGTCACCATCAAAGCGATTTGCGAAAACCATCAGCGCGGAAGGTACAGAAGACCTCGAAAGGTAGAATCCCTGCAAATGCTACAAGAAGCACTTGATGGGCACTTTGTACCTTCGCAGCTAGCAGCGCACCTCTTGAAATCATCCATCCCGATCGACAAATTCGAGGACCAACAAATTCGAGTGCCTTAATTCTGACGTCACGTTACTTGGCAACATATTGCAGTTTGCATTGGCATGCAATTATGATGTCATTTTGGGATAGAAGCCAGTTATATCCTGTTTACTCGTACGATATCCAGTCATCGCCTGCGATCTCGGCTCTGCCTCGGTCTTGGGCGATAACCCGGATATCGTACTCATACCGGGATATAACTATAACATATATACATACAGTCATATATATACGAACATGAAGCCATACAAAAACCTACATCTGAAAACAATGTAGGGCGCCCCAAAAACTGAGAGATGGATTGTCGACTTACACTCATTTGGTTGCTTGTTTTCTGCCAACTCTTGTGTGGTAATAGGGTGAGAAGGCGTGTGCAGTTTCAACGTCAGTCAAAGCAACTAGTATCAAAGTAGCTAGGAGGCACTTGAAAGCTTAGCAATGTCACTCCCTAAGTGTTGCTGTTACGTATGCTACTTCAGCTGTTTCACGCACCCCTTTCACATTGATGAGTTAATCTGCATTCAAACCCAGATTAATTTGGGATTTTGTGTTCACACCACAGCATTCTGGATTTGAACCCGGGTTCAAGACCTGGTTGCAAGGGGATTCTAAATCCACATTCAACGATGAATCCAGGTTCGATTGCATTTACAATGTGTTGCCATATGGCGAGCACAAGTAAATTGTCAACAGGACCAATGTAGAAATTGATAGAGGCACTGTTGGATATCTGGGCTGATCAAAAAATGCAATAGAGCGTACTGCAACAGTCCTGTTGATGCGAGATCCCTCCAGTCGTTGAGTGGATACTGTGGCGATCACCGTCGCTGCCAACTTCAATTGCGAAGAGGCAAATGTGGTAAAAGCACAATTCCAGGATGATAGTCATCTCCTCTTTGCTCATATCATCCATCATCTCCTTGCTCACAGCAATTTGCGATGTCTTTTGGGGCCAGCAAACAATTTTCATGAGCATTTCTTACATTTCCAGCTTTCATGAACTTCTTAAGAAGAACAACATTAAGCATATTAATGTGCCCACTAATTGCACTGACAAGCTGCAACCCTTTCGATCTTTCAATTAACAAGCCCCTTTAGGATAAAATGAAGCAACACTTCCAAGCCTGGTATGCAGAGGAGGTTCAGAAGCAGATAGCCAGTGGAACTGCCATTTCAGATGTGAAAATTGACACTCGTACATCCATACTGACGCCTAACAGAGCTAACTGTCTCATAGGAACACTGGACTTCCTTTCTAAGAAGCCTGAAATTGTCATCAATGGTTTCAAAAGGCTGGAATTGTTGATCCACTTAAAGCTGATGAACAGTAGAACACTTGCTGTAACTAGGCTAAGCAAGGTAGTGTCTGTACTTTGTAGTCAGAAGACTTTACATACAGACATTGCCTTGCAAAATGCCAGTTGCTATCACTTTGTGGCGACTGGGAACTAATTACAGCTATAGGACAGTTGGACATCCTTTCAGTGTGTCACGTTCATTTGTGTCTTATCATGAAGGAGGTGTGTCAAGCTATTGTCCACAAACTCCTGCCAATTTACATTAGGACAGTAAAAATAATTTTCCACAATGCATTGGCGCTATTCATGCTAGACACAACCCAACTGTTTGTAAAGGCTACAGTACACAACAGCTCAGGAAGAGAGACAATAGGAGAAAAAGGACCAGCAACCAAGCCAAACGCAAAGTTTCAGCCTTGAGAGCTACAGAATCGATCATGCTCCTTTGTCTCCCATCGCCCCTTGACTATCACTGAACTTGCATAACTACCTATATACTTGTCAAGCTAACATTTTGAATTTTATCAGTTTAGGGATGACCTCAAGTATTGGAGATGTATTCATTCTGGTATTTAGGAAATGCTGAATAGCCCTTACATACGTAATATATTAACTATTTTTTATACATATACTACAATAATAATATACTGTATCTTCTGGTACTTGGTTAATTGATTGATTCACATTCACTACACACCACTATCTATTAATTTATGTACGTACCATGCACAAGAGCATCACTCTACTATACTACAGTCTGTTTACTGTGACACAACAGGCCTAAAATAGTCTGAATGTCACTCTGCTTTCCAGTAAAGACTAGTTCCGCTAGTGACTGAGTAAATGCATGGGGCACAGAAGAAGAAATTTTCATGTTAGTGGCTGAAAATAGTGTATACTCCGTCTTCATATACGTGTGATCAATAAAATGTTACCAGTATGTGATAACTGTTTCTCAGTTATATTTGCAAGTGGGCTGCACACTCGTGACTGGATCAGAGTTAGAAGAGCAGATTGCCATGATCATACATGCAAAGGAGAGAGAAACGTGCACGTTTAAACTGCAAAGTCAGAGCAGTAATACACCTGAGACATACTTCTCATTACAAAACCTGTGCCCTAGTTAGAAGAGTTCCTGCTTATCTTGCTCCAACAATTGTGCAGCATGCAAAGGAACTTCAAACTAATTCATAAGATGCCTTTTGTATGAAACGTTTGCTGGTCATTTTGTCAATTTGCTGATAATATGTGTCCAATCATACAATTTAATATGCACATTTGCAATCAAGATAGATTAAGTGTCAGTTGGACGATATTAAGAGTGTCTACACTCGATAGATAAAACATATAATGCCATCATTCGTGACTGTGTGGCGAATGTAGTAAAGTGACTGATAGCTCTTAGGAGAGTCCATTAATGGAGAGTCAACTGTATTGTCAACGTCGTCATCCTTACCCACATTTCCACTGAGAAGACAAACTGCAATGTTCTTCAACTTCATCACCTTCTTGTTGTGACATTGCATGATACTATTCTTTACATGTAATACCAATTACTGATTGACATCTACGAAGCAATTGTTAGCAACAAAGAATGCTACAGAGCACTACCTCATGTACAGGTTTGCTAACTACACAGCTTGAGGAAAGTAGCGGCTGGAAAAAAGAACCACGACCTGGTGCCCGAACTCGTGGCCTATGCTCTAACACGGAGTTTCACCCACGCAAGCCACCGATCTAGCCATGATTCTTTGTCTCCAATTGCCGTAGACATGGTCACAGGCGAGCCGCAGTGCTGCGATCACTTGGGACCTGTGCCCTGAGGCTCGATCTGTGCAATGGTATGCTCAGCAAGCAGCTAGCATGTGCATGAGCCTGCAAGTCTGAGGTGGATGATGATGCACTGTACCTATCATCTCTCTTGACAACGTACAGAGAGATAGGCACAGGGCACCACCATCCACCTCAGGCTGAACTCCACATTAGAGCGTAGGCAGTTAGTTTGGACGCCGGGTCGTGGTCCTTTTCTCCAGTCGCCATTTTCCTCAAGCAGTGTAGTTAGCGAACTTGTACAAGTTACAGACCAGCTTGCATAACACTCATTGACAAAGCACTACCTCATTATGCATAAATAAGCTTGCCTGTCAGTGACCCTTTATTAGATTCATTATCGGAAAGCAACTTTGGCAAAAATATGAAATATCATAGCCATTGTCTTAGCAACTACTACTGTTACCCATTAACTCCGCAGTTGATAATACATGGCGAAACCACAAATTCCAGAGATAAGATTGTGGCGCCCAAAAGAGAATCAAAGTGAGCACATATCACATTACAACATTCTTTTGGTCAAAACAGTGAAGATAAGGAGTTTATCATGTACCGCTGATACCCCAGGAGAAATGTTGATCAATTTTCTTCTTCACCTCTTCCTTGTGCAAGGATAGAGAAGACCTGTTCGGTCAAGAAGACAGGCATGGGGTTGACGCTAGAGTGTGTGGATGAAATAACCTGCCTGGTGAAAGCTCAGTCACTGCTGTGCATTCCTTTAAAATAGCAAGCTTGTTGCTTGAGAAACACGTTTCCAGCGCCTTTGACTATGATGCTCAAACACATCATCTGTAATTATGCACGAGCTGTTTAATGCCGCAAAAATGCATCGTTGGGAAGTATTAATAGTAAAAAAAGCGCTTTCGCTCGGTACTAGTACCAACATTCATCCAATTCAATGTGATAATGGCTGCACAGGATAATTAATATTTCCAAAGCTACATATATAACTGACCTGCTGCCAATCATTTGGTTCATACGGAAGCAGTGTTGACACATGGAACATGATCTCTCTGCGGCACAGAATGTATTGCACATTCACACCATAGCCGTAGCCATATGTACATATGCACATATGCACATTCCATTGACAACCTACTTTCCGTTAAATTCTGTGTACAGGGACTCCTTGCCAGTCATATTGTCCTTGGTGTCAAGTCCCGCCTTGTACCTGGAGTAGGGCAGAGCAAATGCTTACAAATATTTCACATGGAATGCTGAAAGTGTATATTTTACATTGATTTATGGACCTTGGCTTTGTGAATCTTTGACATCATAGATCTTAGGTGGTTGGTTACTAGACGCCCTGAGTTACTTGTACAAACCCCCAGCAATCTTCCCCTCCTACTCCAACTCCTAAAAATTTTAGCTGAGTATTTTCTGTGCCTTTCAGTAGGTGGCTGTGCTTACCTGGAATCTATGGCTTCCCAAACATTCGCAAACCAAAGTTCCCCAGAAACCCTTTGTGTCTCCCCCATCAGGGGCCCTATGCATCACCTCCATCCTATTTCCAATGGAATGTGTAAGAACTCCTAGCATTTCATGCATGATTTTGGCATATCTGAAAATGGATGAAGACAAGGTGCTGGTCAGTTTCAACATGTCTCCTGTTACAATGTTCAGGTCATAGGCTGGCAGGACCAGTCTTTTTCCCAACAGGGTTACAGAGATTTTCGAGATGTCAAAAGGCACTTACCTCTGCATACAGTTCACTGTATACGCTGAACTGCCATTGTGGTGGAAGGCCTTTTTGAAGAATACCCCTCCTAATCAGCAGTTCTGAGCCAATGGCATCCAGAAGACACCAAGAAACCCTTTGTTCGTGATTGGTCAGAGACTCCTGAACCGCTGTCTAGGCATTAACATACTTCAGCTATGGGGAAATTACTGCGAGACAGGAAGGTGCAGCAATAGGTTCACCTGTCTCTGCAGTTGTGGCGAACCTGTACATGGAATTCTTTGAGGAACTGGCACTCAAGTCTGCACCTTCCAAACCCCAGCTCTGGAAGAGATACGTGGACGACACCTGCTGCATCGTGAAGATGGGCACAGTGGAAGGACTCCTGAGCCACCTGAACAGTGTGCGACCCTCCATCAGGTTCACCGTGGAAGTAGAAAGAGAAGGAAGCCTCCCCTTTCTTGACACCCTGCTCCAGAGGAGAGACGATGGTAGCTTGGATGTCACCGTCTACAGGAAGCCCACACACACAGACCGGTACCTGGACTTCCAGTCCCACCATCCATCTCATGTCAAGAGAGGACTGGTCAGGTGTCTGTACGACAGAGCAAGGAGCATCACCACCAGACAGGACAACTTGAAGAAGGAGGAGTGCCACCTCGCCGAGGTGCTAAAGCAGAATGGTTACCCCAGCTCCT
>MKWU01004683.1_pt1 | contig 15780 bp, 18 predicted proteins | sample 809101 | NCBI WGS metagenome assembly MKWU01 (sample SAMN05860141, study PRJNA318959) | sponge metagenome | host: Aplysina aerophoba | place: Slovenia: Piran, Adriatic Sea, Gulf of Piran | collected 2013-05-07 | reverse complement strand
GGCGCGCGCGCACGCAGCGGCCGTCCGCGAGCCGGGCGTCGATGCCACCGCCGCCGGGCTCCAGCGCCTCGACCGAGGCGGGCGCCATATGGTGGAGCGCAGCCAGCGCCGCCGCCCGCTCCAGCAAGGCGGCGCGGATGCTCCGGTTCTCAACGATGTAGCCGAGCGGATCGCTGCCCACGGTCTTGTGGTCGTAGTGCAGGAAGAGCGGCACATCGCCGTCGGAGACGCGGATTTCCAGGATCGGCTGCACATCGTCGGCGAGCGCGGGCCAGATACCGATACCGTCCAGTACCCGCCTGGAGCCGAGCGCGATCGAGGAAACCCTGCCGTCGAACGCGGCATGCTTCATCGCCTCGCGCGGCGTGCCGTCGACCACCGCGGTCTCGATCCCGGCGCCGGCGAGCGCGACGCCCAGGGTGAGCCCGACGAGGCCGCCGCCAGCAATGACGACATCGACCTCGACCCGCTCCCCCGCTTCAGCCGCCGCCATGCCTCGTCACGCTCTCTTGCCTTCCGCTGACCGCTCCATCCTACCCCGGATCACTCCGCTGAGAAGCAGGTGTGGGGCGTGCGGCCGGCGCTGTTTGACAGAGGCGGGCGTCGGCACGCTATCCTGTCCCCGCGGCGCTCCCCGACTACATCAGACAATCGAAACCCGGGAGGCCGTCAAGACATACAAGGGAGGGAAAGTCATGCAGGCGGGGAGAATCCTGAGACACGCGGCCATCGCCGCAGTGCTTGCGCTGGGCATCTCGGTGGGCGGCCAAAGCGCAAGCGCGGATGGGTACAAGGTCGTCTACATCGCGCCACAGCTCAACAATGCCGCCGACATCGTCATCGCCAGGAACTGGCAAGACGTCTCCGAGAGCCTCGGCATGGATGCGGTCATCAAGAACGCGGAGATCTCCGCCAAGCGGGAGGCCGACGAGTGGGCGACGGCGATCGCGCTCGGCTATGACGCGATCGTCGGCGGGCCCGTGGACAGCCTGGCCGCCACCATATCGGTCAAGAAGGCCAACGAAGCCGGCATTCCGGTCTTCATGCTCGGCCGCACCTCAGCAGGCGGCAAGGTCGAGCTGATCGCGCGGGCCGACAACATCTCGCTCGGCACGATCGCTGCCGAGGAGCTGGTCAGGCGCATCGAGGAGCAGCGCGGCGAGATCGCGGGCAAGGTGCTCGAGCTGCACGGCCCGATGGACCAGGTCAACGCGCGTCAGCGGTCGGAGGCGATCCAGGCGGTGCTGGCGAAGCACCCGAAGATCGAGCTGATCCGCAAGCTGCAGCACTGGACGCCGGAGGAGTTCTTCGACATCACCAAGTCGGTCGCCAGCGCCAACGAGCTGGTCGGCATCACCATGGGCAGCGACGTGATTCCGGGCGTCGATGCCGCGCTCGACTCGCTCGGTCAGCTCAAGAAGATCGGCGAGCCCGGCCACATCGTGGTCACCGGAATCGATGCCGATCCCCGCATCCTCGACCTGATCGGCAACGACCTGTGGGATGCATCCGCCCTGCAGGACATGGTTGGCTACGGCACGATCCTCGCCCACTACGTCAAGCACTACCTCGACGGCAGCTTCAAAATCACGGCTGCCGGGCCCATCGACAATCCGGGCGCGCCGTATCACGGGATCGAGGCGCGCTGGAACGAGGCCACCGAGGGCTGGGAGATCCAGACGCCGAGCCGCCCGGTGGACAAATCGAACTACACCGACCCCAGCCTCTGGGGAAACGCGATCAAGAAGTACCAGTAGATCCGCGCTTAGGGCATGCAGGAATCGGGGGCGTCTGCCCGATTCCTGCGGCCGGGTGATGAGCCGCGGCGGCGCCACGGCGAGCCGCCGCTGCATGACCCGCCGCAGCCTCGCATGATTCTCATCGGCTTCACGCGGCGGGACGACCGGGATTGACCAGGTTCCTCCTCAGGAACGCGGTCTGGATCGTGCTCCTGTTCACGACGATCGCGTTCGTTGCGGTCGAGCCGCGCCTTCTCTCGGTGCGGATATTCATCAACGTGCTGGAGCACTCGTCGATCCTGGGCATTCTGGTGATCGGCATGATTTTCTGCCTGCTCGCCGGCCGCTTCGATCTGTCCTCGGAATCAACGCTCGGTTTCACCGCGCTGGTCGGCGCCTGGATGGTGTCCACCAACGCGTTCTTCGGCTCGGGCTGGCAGCTGCCGCCGGCGCTCGTCATCGTCCTCATGCTGGCCATGGGGGCCGCAGTCGGCTGCATCAACAGCTTCTTCATCATCAAGCTCCGCGTGAACGCCTTCATCGTGACGCTCGCCATGCTTCTGGCGCTCCGGGGCTTCACCTACGTCTTCACCAACGCAAACACGATGTACGACCTGCCGCCCTCGTTCACCGCGCTCGGCGGCTACAGCATCGGCGGCCTCCTGCCGGTGTCCGTGATCCTGTTCCTCAGCCTGTTCATCGTCAGCCAGTTCGTCCTCAGCTACACCGCGTTCGGCCGCGATCTTTACGCGATCGGAGGCAACCGCGAGGCGGCATTCGCGGCCGGCATCCGGGTCGATCGGCGCACACTCACCGCCTTCGTCCTTTCCGGTATGCTGGGCGCGCTGGCGGCCTGGGTGTTGGCCGGCCGGCTGCAGGCGGTGACCATCAACCTCGGGCAGGGCATGGTGTTCGAGGTCTTTGCCGCCGCGGTGATCGGCGGGGTGAGCCTCGCCGGCGGCAAGGGCACCATGATGGGGCCGCTCGGCGGGGTACTGCTCTTGGGCGTGATCACGACGGGACTCAGCGTCATGCCGATCTCCAGCTTCTGGGTCGACGCGGTGCGCGGGGTGCTGATCCTGGCCGCCGTCGTGCTGTGGCGCGTAACCGAGATCTTCGAGGAACGATGGCGGACCAGCACACCATGACGCCTGCTGACGGCGCCGATGGGGCCCTCCTGAAGGTGCGCGGGCTCTCCAAGCGCTTCGACCATGTCGTCGCGCTCGACGGCGTGAGCTTCGAGGCGCACGGCAACGAGGTGCTGGGCCTCGTCGGCGACAACGGGGCAGGCAAGTCGACGCTGATCAAGCTGGTCTCGGGAGTGCACCGCCCCAACGCGGGCGAGATCGTCTTCGCCGATCAGCAGGTGGCCTTCGCGACGCCGCGGGACTCGCGCGAACGCGGCATCGAGGTCATCTACCAGGACATGGCGCTGGTGGACGAGCTGGAAGTCTGGGAGAACGTCTTCCTCGGCCGGCTGCTGCGGACGCGGGTCAAGACCATCGACCGGCGGCGCATGGTCGCCGAGGCGGCGGAATTGCTGGAGAGCCTCGGCCTCGGCTCACTGTCGCCGACTGCGCAGGTGGGCTATCTCTCGGGCGGGCAGAAGAAGGCTGTCGCCATCAGCCGCGCACTCTATTGGGACGCGAGGCTCCTCTTCATGGACGAGCCGACCGCGGCGCTCGCGGTGGTCGAGATCGGCAAGGTGCTCGAGCTGATCGGCCGCCTGCGCGACACTGGCGTGGCCGTGGTATTCGTGAGTCATAATCTGCTGGAGATATTTTCGACGGCAGACCGCATCATGGTGCTGCACCGGGGGCAGCTCGCCGGCATCAGGCAAACCGGCGAGACCGACCAGGACGAGATCATCAAGCTCATGATGGGCGTCCGTTGAAGACGGCGCCCGTTGCCGAGCGGGAGGGAGCGCAGTGACGATCAGTGCGGAGCAGTTGGCACAATACGAGCGCGACGGATTCCTCGTTATCGAGGGGATGTTCTCGGATGACGACCTCCAGCCGGTGATCGACGAGATCGCGGCGGCCGTCGATACCCTTGCCATGCGCCTGTTCGAGGCGGGCCGGATCACCAGCACTTACGCGGATGAGAGCTTCTATACGCGCATGGCCAAGGTCGCTGCGGAGTACGACGAAGCGCCCGGTCTGATGCAAATCTCCACGCCCATGGGGCCGGAGCTCGCGGCGCTTTGGTCGTCGGACCGCTTGATCGGCATCGTCGCCGCAATCATCGGCCCCGATATCGAGGGCGGCGCGATTTGGAACGTGCGCCCCAAGGTGCCGGAAAACGTGCTGATGACGGTGCCGTGGCACCAGGATTCCGGCTACCTCGCGCCCAACGGCCAGAGCACGGCGCAGCCGGCCTGCTGGATCCCGCTGCTCGACGTGGGCGAGGAGAACGGCTGCCTGCAGGTCGTGCGCGGCGGCCACCGGCCCACCGGCAATGCCCGCCACAAGGTCGAGAAGGCGATCGGCGATCCGCGCTCCTGGTATCTCTACATCGACGAAGACGATCTGCCGCCCGGCGATCTGGTGACCTGCGCGATGCGCAAGGGTTCGGTGCTGTTCATCCACGAGAACATGCCGCACCGCGGGCTCTGGAACCGCTCGAACCAGGTGCGCTGGGCGATCGACGTACGCTGGCAGCGCCCGAGCGACCCCACGGGGCTGGAGGGCGTGCTGATCCGCGGGCCCCGGATGCGCAAGGGCGACGACCCCGCCTTCCGCCCCGACATGATGCGCTGGGCACAAGAAGAGCGGGAGAAATACGACGCCTGGGTCAATCGCGGCGAAGGCGATCCGCTCGACCCCGCGATCGACGGCTCCTGGTACTTCTCCCGCTGGGACCCCGCCTTCCGCTCGGAGGAAGCGGCCTCGGCGGAATAGACCGCCTAACGTTTCAGGCCCGCCAGGTCCCAGCCGACCTGGTTGTACATGTCGGGCGCGTTCCAGAGGCCGCGCAGGTACTTGATCTTGCCATTCTCGACGAAGCAGATCTGGGAGAACTGGCAGTCGAAGCGCTGGCCCGTGCCCGCAAGGCCGAAGTAGTCCTTCGTGATGGTGCCGCTCATCCAGCCCATGTCGCAGACGACATTGCCCTGGACGCAGAACGCCTCGATGTAGAGCGAGAGGTCGGGCACCGCGTCGAGCCAGCCCGCACCGAACTTGCGGATCGCGTCATGGCCCACCGCCGGCGGCAGGGTGATGTCGTGATAGACCCCGTCTTCCGCCATGACGGCCACCACTTCGTCGATATTCTGGCTCGACCAGCCCCGGCACTGCCGGACGAGGAGCGCGAGATTGTCCCGCTCGCTCTCGCTCATATCGCCGAGGCTGTCCACCGGCTCGTTGGCCAGGTTGCGCTCGCTCATCAACCACTCGCGTGTGCCCATGCGTTGCTCCTCTTTCCCTGCGTCTCTCAGCCCTGTCCGCCGGGTGCGAGCTCTGGACCGCCAGGATCCGTCCGCCTCGACCACTGGATGATCGTTTCGATCATCCCGGACTTCGCCTGAGCATAGGCGTTCATGTCCTGCCAGTCCTGCGCAGCGAGGGCGTGCTTGAGCGCCTGGTATCGCGCGCGCAGGAACGGGGCGGCGCGCAGCGCGTCCCGCAGGCGCAGATAGCGCTCGATCTCCGGCGAGCCGGCGGAGAGGACATGGACATGCACGTCGCGCTCCGGCGTGCGGAACATCCTGTGCTCCTCGAAGCCGGGCTCGCGAACGCGGAGCTCGTAGCCCGCACGCTCCAGCACGGGCAGATACGAGTCCTCGTCGGCTGAATCGGCGACCACCAGCAGGATGTCCACGATCGGCTTTGCGGCGAGGCCGGGCACGGCGGTAGAGCCGATATGGTCGATCCCGACCGCGACCGCGCCCAGCGCGGCGGCGATGCGCCCGCGATGGCGGCCGAACGTCTCGGGCCATTCCTGGCGGTACGGCACGACGATGGATACCGCCTCGACCCCGCCGATCAGGTCGGCCTGCGGCACCGGCTCCTCGCCCTCGCACTCCTTGTCTTCCGTCACCGGTTGCTCCCCCGCTTCAGGACGGATGACGCACCAATAGCACAGCCGCCCCCGTCTCTTCCCGTTGCGGTATGAGAGCGAGCGCCCGGCGCTTGAGGGATATGATTAATCACTATGCCAGCGCATAATGTGGCCGTGATGGCTTTGGCGACGGCGGATCGACGCGGGCGTGGGGGCGCAGGTCGCCGCAGGCTCCTGATAGGGACGGCGGCAGCGCTCGGCGTCGGGCTCGTCGCCGCGCACGCGGATACTTGCTACGCGCTCGCCACCGACGCCTACCGGAGCGTGACCGACTCGTATCTCGTCATGTGGATCGAGCACGCAGGCGCCGCACTGGGCTGCTTTTAGAGCGGTTTCGCCCCGGAGCCGCCGGGCACCGGAGGAACCATGCCGAAATTCGCCGCCAATCTCAGCTTCCTCTTCCAGGAGCACGACTTTCTCGACCGTTTCGAGGCGGCGCGGCGCGCGGGCTTTCAGGCTGTGGAATACCTGTTTCCCTACGATCTCGCGCCGCCGGCGGAGCTCGCGGCCCGGCTCGGCGACAACGGGCTGAGCCAGGCGCTCTTCAACCTCTCGCCCGGGAATTGGGAGGCGGGCGAGCGGGGCATCACCGGGTTGCCGGGCAGGCAGGACGACTTTCGCCGCTCGGTCGACAACGCGCTCCGCTATGCCGACGCACTGGGCTGCTGCCAGGTTCACGTCATGGCCGCCATCGTGCCGGACGGTGCGGACGCGCGCGCTTACGAGGACACCTATGTCGAGAACCTGGCTTATGCGTCGGACGCGTTCGGGCGCGAAGGCATCCGCACTCTGATCGAGCCGCTGAACACGGTCGACAATCCGGGCTATCTGCTGTCGACCGCGGGCCACGCCCAGCGGGTGATCGAGACGGTGGGGAGCAAGAGTCTCCTCCTCCAGTACGACTTCTATCACCGGCAGATCATGGAGGGCAGTCTCGCGGCGGGCTTCGCCCAGCATCGCACGATCATCGCCCACATCCAGGTTTCCGGCGTCCCCGGCCGCCACGAGCCCGACGTCGGCGAGATCAACTATCCCTACCTCTTCGAGATGCTCGATGCGGCGGGGTACGACGGCTGGATCGGCTGCGAGTACCGGCCCAAGGGAGGCACGCTAGAGGGCCTTGGCTGGCTCGAGCCTTACGGCATCGGCGCCGCCGGTTTGGTCGTTTGAGCCGCCGCAGAGAGCGGCGGCAAAGGGGAACGCGATGAGCGATGACACCTATCAGGACATCGGCTACGGCGCGATGGAGATCGGCGTCGGCGAGCGGCCGGGCATCCTCGTGGTCGATTTCCAGACCGGCTTCACCCAACCGGAGTTTCCCCTCGGCAACTGCCCGCTGGTGCATCGCGCCGTGGAGAACACCGCGCGGGTGCTGGCCGCCGCCCGCGCGGCGCGGGTGCCGGTCGCCAACTGCTACACCGCCTATCACTCCGAGCGCGACATGCCCTACTGGAAGATCGCGCCGGTGCGCGAGAGCTTCTTCGAGGGCGACCCCTGCGCCGAGATGGAGCCGCGCACTTCCGATCCCGACTACGACTACATCCTGCGCAAGTCGGGCCCCTCGATCTTCTTCCAGACCCCGGTGACCGCCTTCCTTACCAAGCACGGCGTGGATACGACCATCGTCATGGGCTGCATGACCAGCGGCTGCATCCGGGCGTCGGTAATCGATTCCTTCTCTTACGGCTACCGCACCTTGGTGCCGGAGGACTGCGTCGGCGACGCCGACGAGCGGCCGCACCGGGACAATCTGCGCGATGTCGGCCGCCGCTACGCCGACATCGTCTCGTCCGAGCGGGTGCTCGACTACCTCGACGAGATCAGGAAGCGCAACGCCTAGAGCGTTTCCGTTCAGGACGGAAACGCTCTGTATTTTTTTCGCTCACGGCAGCCGGCCTGCGGCCGGCGCGTCCGCAAGAAATGCACGCGCTCCAGGGGCGCGAGACCTCAGCAGGACGGCCTGAGCCGGTAGGGGTCGGGCGCAGGCGCGATGTCGGCGCGGCCGGGAGCGAGGGCCTGCCCCCTCAGCGCCGCGGCGCGCAGCGTCTCCTCGTCGACGGCGCGCTTCTCGTTGAGGGCACGGGCAAGTGAAAGCGCCGCACGGCGCGTCTGACACGTTCCGACGAAGGCATAGAGCCTGCGTCCTCGCGCGTGCTCCTCGGCCCGGACGACACGCCAGATCGAGTCCTCGCCCGCCAGCCCCTCGACGACCACGTAGTGGGTGGGCGCACCGTCTTCCATGAGCCCGAGGCTAATCACCCCGGCGGAGTGCGGCAAGCCATCCGTCCGCTAACGTGAACTACGGGAGCAGGCCCCCTTCTCTCCCTCTCCGCCCCTGAGGGCGGAGAGGGTCAGGGTGAGGTGGGGGCTTTTCGACCGGTACAGTTACTGGCCATCACGCACGTGCTGGTAGATCTCGGTGAAGTCGGAGCCCGGGCGGGCGGCCTCCAGACCGTCCCAGATTTCGCGGAGCTGGCCCGCGAGGCGGTGCGGCGCAGCGGCGGCCGCGACGCTCGCCTCGTAGAGCCGGAGGTCCTTGGCCATGAGCTTGGTGGCGAAGCCGGCGTCGAAGGCGCCGGTGGCGATGCGGTTGGGGAACTTGTCCTCGGTCGCGGTGTTGCGCCCGCTGGAGACGTTGACCGTCTCCAGGATCGTCATCATGTCGAGACCCTGGGAGACACCGAAGGCCACCGCCTCGCTGGTCGCCGCCATGGCGGTCGCCGAGAGGAAGTTGTTGAGCAACTTCATCGCCATGCCCTGGCCGGGCTCGGTGCCAACATGGCGGGCGTTCGCTGCCATCGGGCGGATGTAGGGCTCGATCTCGGCGTAGAGATCGTCGGGCGCCGCCACCATCATGGCGAGCGTGCCGGCCTTCGAGCCCTTCGTGCCGCCGCTCACCGGCGCATCGGCGTAGCGGATGCCGGCCTCAGCCAGCGCGTCGTGGGCCGCGCGGGCGTCCGGCATGCCGGCGGTGGTGCTGTCCACCACGATCTCGACCGCGCGGTCGGAGCATCCGGCGATCTCCCGCGCCACCTGCAACACCACAGGCCCATCGGGGAGGCAGAGGAAGATTATACGGGCCCGCTGCGCGACCTCCGCCGCGGATTCGGCCGTGGGCGCGCCCGGCGGCGCCAGCGCTTCCGTGCCTGCGGCATCGAAGCACACCACCTTGTGGCCGGCAGCGGCGAGATTGTGCGCCATGGGGCCGCCCATGTTGCCGAGGCCGATGAAGCCGAGGGTGGACATCAGCCGGCCTCCGCCTTGCGGTGCTCGTCGACGACGCGGCGCGCGATGCGGAAGCCCTCGACCGCCGCCGGCGCGCCGCAATAGACGGCGACCTGGATCAGTGTCTCCTTGATCTCGTCGACGGTCACGCCATTGGTGAGCGCACCCTTGAGATGCAGCTCCAGCTCGTGATTGCGGCCAAGCGCAGAGAGCATGCAGATGTTGTTGAGGCTACGCTGCTTGCGGCTCAGCCCCGGCCGGCCCCACACCGCGCCCCAGCAGTACTCGGTCAGGATCTCCTGGAATTCCTTGTTGAAGTCGTCGGCGCTGCCGATGGCGCGATCCACATACTCCGAGCCCAGCACCTCGCGCCGGATTTGCAGGCCTTTCTCGTACATCTCGTTGGGCATGGCGGCGTCTCTCCTGAATGGCGGGTGGGACCGCGCCCGGCGCGGCCGGCCGCGCATCATAGCCGGGCGGCCGGCAATTCCCAGAAGACGGCGATGTTGCGCGGGCTAATCGACGGTGTGGGCTGCGAGAAACTCTTCGTCGATGGTGATGCCGAGCCCGGGGCGGTCGGGGATGGCGATCATGCCGTCGACCACCTCGAAACTCTCCTCGGCGAGATCGTGGAGTAGCGGGTTGGCGCCGAGGGAGTATTCGGCGATGACCGCCGCAGGCGAGGCCGCCATGACCTGGAGCCCGGCGGCGAAGTTGAGCGCGCCGCCCCAGAGGTGGGGCGCGAGCTTGATGCCGTGGCTCTCGGCCAGCGCTGCGATCCGCATGCCCTCGGTGATACCGCCCGCGATGGCGAGATCGGGCTGGAAGTAGTCCACGGCCTGATGCTCCAGCAGCTCGCGGAAATCGAAGCGGGTGAACTCGCTTTCGCCGGCCGCGATGGGGATGTCGCTCGCCGCGCGCACGGTCGCCATGCCAGCCCTGTCATCGACATTTACCGGCTCCTCGAACCAGGCGAGGCCGCAGCCCTCGACGAGCCGCACGAAGCGGAGCGCCTCCTTGACCGAAAACGTGCCGTGTGAGTCCACCATGATCTGGATATCGCAGCCCAGATGGGCGCGTGCGGCCCGGACCCGGCGCACCGAGGTGATGACGTCGCCGTCACCAGCGCCGACGCGCATCTTCACCGCGCCGAAGCCGCCGCGCGCGATGTAGCCTTCGAGCTGCGCGCCAATGGCCTCGGCCGGCGCCCAGCCGCCGGAGGCGTAGGCCGGCATGGCATCCCGGCACTTGCCGCCGAGCAGCTGCCAGACGGGCACCCCCAGGGAGCGGCCCAGGATGTCCCAGCAGGCCATGTCAATGGCGCCGATGGCGCTAATTCGATTGCCGCGACGGTCCAGCACGGGGAAGGCCTGGCCGCGCGTCAGCGCGAAATGGGCGCGGCCGCCGTGGTAGCCGATCTCCCAGAGCCGGCGCGGGTTACGCGGGTCCTCGCCGATCAGCGCGGGGCCGAGGTCGCGGTTGATGAGCGCGGCCAGTGCCGCGTTGTTGCCCATGCTGCCGACCGAGGCCTTCGCCTCACCCCAGCCCACGAGGCCGCACTCTGTCTCGACCCGCACGATGGTGGCGTCGAAGAAATCGGCGACACCGAGGTCGCTCTTGTGCTGCTGCGCCTTGGGGATCGGCACATGCGCCCAGTGCGCCGTGATGCTCCTGATCTTCATCGGCCTGTCGCTCCCCGGTAGGCGGTCACTCGGCGCGCGGGACTTGCGTCCGTTGCAAGAGGGCGGAGAAGATCTCGTTTATTCGGTTGCGCAGCGTCTGGTCCTCCCGCGCAGCCTCGTAGACGGCGTAGTACTCGTCCTCGTCGATGCCGTCAGTCTCTTCGATGGCGCGCGCGAGATCGGCCTGTGCATCCTCGATCAGGGCCGCGCGATCGTCCTCGTCGGCCGCGCTCTCGATGAGAGGCCGCCAAGCCTCGATCCGTCTGCTGACTTCGATGGCAGCGGAGGCGAAGGCTTCGAGCATGGCGTCGCTGTACTCGTCCGCCACCACTCGCGGACCCGGCGCGAGCGTCGCCGCGGCGAAGACGATCGCGAACAACAGGGCTGCGAACAGCGGCATACGGCGCTTCATGGCGCGCCTGAGCGCAACACCGGCGACGGTCGCGCCCCTATGTTGGGTTGCCGCTGCGGGGGTTCCGGTCACCCTATTCGGCCGACTTGAGGGTGAAGGTCAGCGTCGCCATCGGCGCGTCCGAGAAGTTGTCCGTGCCCCGCAGGCTGGTGATGGTGCCCTGCGGCACGGTGGCCGGGTTATCGAACGAGAACTCCTCCCCCTCCTCGGTCCCGGCATCGTACGGGTGGAGGTTCACCGTCAGCGCTTCGATCCAGCCGCCCTCGGCTCCGAGCAGGGAAAGACCGAAGACACCGACGAACCAATCCGGGCTCGGCGCGATCATCGAGAGCAGGGTGATCCGGGGATGGTCTGCGGTGAGCACGACGGACTCGAATGTCGAGGACTCGGTCGCGCCGGAGCCCGACTCCTTGCGCAGCACGCTCAGGGCATTGGCCCCGGCCGCTTCGATCTCCTTCGTCAGCGTTGCGGTGCGTCCGCGCTCCGCCATGGACTCGATGCCGGGCGTGGCCGTTCCTCCGGCCTCCAAGAACACCACGCCGGCATTGTGCACGCCTCCGATCAGCGGCGAGAAGTGCGCACCGTCGGGGACGCCCCCGGGCGTGGCGGCCGCGGTCCAGGCGCCCGTGTACGTGACTCTGTATGTGGCCTTGGGCCCGTCGTCCGACGCATCGCCGTAAGCCGCGCACCCCAGGCCGAGGGTGCCGGTGACAAGCACGGCGAAGGCGGGCGCGAGGCATCGCGCGCCTGCGCGCGTGGACGCGCGACGCGCGAGCACGCGAAGAGTGCGATCCGGCTTCCGATTGACGGCTCTGGTCATGGTCTCTACGTCTCCCTGAACCCGCGCGCTGTCGTCGTGATGTCGACGTGCCCCAGCCACCAAGGCCGGGCCGCACCCCATCGCGGCACTCAACCAAACCTTCCCATACTGCCGGGCTATAGCCATACGGTCCAATATTGGTTTCTCACAATCGGTATAAGATAAACTCATCCTCGGTCGTATCGGCCTAGGTCACTTGAAAGCCGTGGGCGAAGGGGTCGGCCTCGTCCACGAAGATGGTGTTGAGCCCGGTGACGCGCGCCCAGCCCTCAATGCTGGGCACGATCGCGTCGTGATTGCCTACCTTCGTCGCGCTTTCGACCCGGCAGCGGAACAGGCTGCCGATGATGCTCTCGTGCACGAACTCATCCCCGGGCGCGAGCCTGCCTGTGGCCGCCCACTGGGCCATGCGCGCCGAGCTGCCGGTGCCGCAGGGGGAGCGGTCGAGCGCGCCGGAGCCGTAGAAGACGGCGTTCCGCGCATGGGCGCTCGCATCGTGCGGCGCACCGGTCCACATCACGTGGCTGACGCCGGCAATCGACGAATCATCGGGGTGGACGCACTCCACAACCCGGTTGCAGGCCTCGCGCAGGCCTGGGCTCATCGCCAGCAGCTCAGCCGCCGAGAACGCCTCCATCCCCGTATAGCCGGGCTGTGGATCGACGATCGCGTAGAAGTTGCCGCCGTAGGCGATGTCCACCGTGAGTGGACCGAGGGCAGGACACTCCACGGCAACCCCCGTCTCCGCCAGGAAGCTCGGCACGTTGGTGATGCGGACGGCTTCGACCCCCGTGCCGTTGCGCCGGTAGTGCGCCTCGACCCGCCCCGCCGGCGTGTCCAGCACCAAGGTGCCCTCGTCGCGCGGCGCGACGAGGCCATGCTCCAGCGCGATGGTCACGGTGCCGATGGTGCCGTGGCCGCACATCGGCAGGCACCCGCTGGTTTCGATGAAGAGCAGTGCGATATCGGCATCCCGTGAAATCGGCGGGTAGAGCACCGCGCCCGACATCAGGTCGTGGCCGCGCGGCTCGAACATCAGCGCCCGGCGGATCCAGTCGTAATCGCGGAGGAAGTGCTGGCGCCGCTCGCTCATGGTAGCGCCCGCGAGCGGTGGCCCGCCGCCCGCCACCACGCGCACTGGATTGCCGCAGGTGTGGCCGTCGATGCAGAAGAAGGTGTGGCGCGCGCTCATGCCCCACTCCCGCCGGCGACCTCCACCCATTCGCTGGAGGCCGCGGCCTCGATCAGCGCTTCCATCACGGCGATGCCGTGCACGGCCTCCTCGGTCGTCACCGTGTACTGCGCCTCGCCGGTGCAGGCGGCGGCGAACTCGTCCAACTCCAGCCTGAGCGTGTCGTTCGGCTCGATCGACCTCTCCCGGGCAGGTTCGTCGGCCTGGTGGAGTGTGAGCTTGCTGTTGTCGATCTGGCCGAGCGCGTTGCCCTTCGTGCCGTAGATATTGATGTACGAGGTGTGGGGGCAGGCGAAGAACGTGCCGAGATAGCCGGAGGCACCAGACTCGAACCTGAACAACGCCGAAGTCGTGTCGTCGATGTCGACCGGGACCGCGCGCCGGTGGGCCTGCGCCGCGACCCGCGCGACCGGCCCCATGAGGTAGATGAGAGCGTCGATCATGTGGATGCCGAGCGCCGTGACCGAGCCGGCCGGGCTTTCGACACGGTTGGAGCGCCAAAGCTCGGGCGGGTAGCCGAGCGCGCTCGGGACCGAGAAATTCGCCTCCGCGTGGAGGATCGTGCCGAGTTGGTCGCGCTCCACCATGTACTTGAGTTCGCGGGTTGCGCTGTGCCAGCGCCGGTTCTGCCCGATCGCGAGTACCACGCCTGCCTCGGCGCAGGCATCCACCGCCGCCTGCGCGCTCGCGCGTGTGAGCGTGAACGGCTTCTCGCAGAAGACGTGCTTGCCAGCCGCCGCCGCCGCGATCACCTGCTCGGCATGGGTGGAGTGCGGCGTGGTCAGGATGACCGCGTCGATCGTCTCATCGGCTAGCACAGCCTCGTAGGAGTCGTGGGCGACCGTGTCGTACCTCTTGGCGAAGGCCGCGCGCTTCTCCTCCGATCGAGTGAAGCAGGTCACGATGCGAATTGCGTCGGATTTTCCTTGTACGGCGTCTGCAAGTTCGTCGGACCACCAGCCCATCCCGATTGAGGCAGCGCGCAGCATGGCTTACACCCGGTTCCGTGACCTTTGCACCGACACTAACATTCTGCCTGCCGTCGGCGAACCCGTTTCGCCGCGACAGTTGCTAGGGCGACGATGGACGCCTTGATCGGCGCCCGGCTGCACACGCCGGAGGGATTTCTGGCCGACCGCGCCTTAGTGTGCGCGGACGGTGTCATCCGCGACATCGTGACGGAGGACACGGTCCCGGCCGATGCTCGCATCACGCAACTCGAAGGCGGGACTCTCGCCGCCGGGTTTATTGACCTCCAGGTCAACGGCGGCGGTGACGTGATGTTCAACGACGCGCCGACGGCGGCGACCATCGCGCGGATCGGCCACGCTCATCGCGCCCTCGGCACCACTGCTTTCTTGCCGACCTTCATTTCCGGCCCGCGCGCTGACATGGCGCGGGCGGTCGAAGCGGTGCGGGAGGCTCTCGACCGGGCGATGCCGGGGGTCCTCGGCATCCACTTCGAAGGTCCCCACATCAACCTGGCGCGGCGCGGGGCCCATGACGCGAACGAGATTGCGGCGTTGGGCGACGATGACATCGACCTGCTGGCCTCGCTGGGCGCCGGGCGAACTCTCGTGACGCTGGCGCCGGAATGCGTGGAGCGTGACAGTATCGGTGCGCTCGCGGCGCGCGGGGTCATCGTTGCCGCCGGTCACACCGAGGCCGACGCCCGCACCTTCGATATGGCGGCGCCGCAATTGAAGGGCGTAACCCACCTGTTCAATGCCATGGGCCCGCTTGGCCACCGGGAACTGGGCGCCGCCGGCGCGGCGCTCACCCGCGACCACCTCGCCTGCAGTATCATCGCCGACGGCGCCCATGTGCATTGGGACGTGGTCCGCCTCGCATGGCGTGCGAAACCTCGCGGCAAACTCTTTCTGGTTACTGATGCGATGGCGCCTGTCGGCGTACCCGCGCTCGATGAATTCAGCCTGGGAGACGAGCTCGTGCGGGTGGTGGACGGCTGCCTGCGCACGGCCGATGGCAGGCTCGCCGGCTCGCTGCTCGACATGGGACAAGCGGTGAGAAACTGCGTCGCCCACGTGGGCATCCCGCTCGAGGATGCGCTTGCCATGGCCGCTGCCTATCCGGCGGATTTTCTCGGTCTTGCCGAGAGCCGGGGACGGCTCGCGCCGGGTCTCCGCGCCGATCTGGTCTGGCTCGACGATGAGCTCCGCGTCCGCGCCACTTGGATCGGCGGCGAACGCAGCGACACATCGGAGGTTGGATAGGGCGCGATGCGCATTGGCATCGATATCGGCGGGACCAAGCTTGCCGCCATCGGTCTTGACGGCGACGGGGCGGAGCGCGCACGCCTGCGCCGGCCGGTGCCCGGGAGCTTCGACGGTGTGGTCGACGCGGTCGCCGAGATGGTGGCGGAGCTCGCAACCGCCGGCGTGCGCGCGCCGGGCGTAGGCGTGAGCCTGCCGGGCGTCATCACCAGGGACGGCGATATCAGCATGATCGTCAACCTGCCCTGGCTCGAAATGCGGCCGCTGCGCCGGGCCCTGGAGTCACGGCTCGGCTGCCCGGTCGCGCTCGCCAACGACGCCAACTGCTTCGCCCTCTCCGAGGCAACCGACGGCGCCGGCGCAGGGGCCGAGGTGGTGTTGGGAGTGATCCTCGGCACCGGCGTCGGCGGTGGGCTG
>MKWU01004682.1_pt1 | contig 15780 bp, 18 predicted proteins | sample 809101 | NCBI WGS metagenome assembly MKWU01 (sample SAMN05860141, study PRJNA318959) | sponge metagenome | host: Aplysina aerophoba | place: Slovenia: Piran, Adriatic Sea, Gulf of Piran | collected 2013-05-07 | reverse complement strand
TGGGGTTCTATGAATCCACCATCGCCGGGGAGTCCCGGAACCCGAACGTCAGCTACGAGGAGCTCGATCCGCTGCTTCGCCAGTTGCAGAACGTGGACGAAGAAGACGTGGATCTGATCGAGTTTTTATATGCTCTGAGCGATGGGTCGTTCGACCGGACGATTCCCGAGAGCGTACCGAGCGGACTGCCCGTCGGCGGAAGCATTCGATAGAGGAAAGTACGCGCCGTCATGGTAGGCTGCTGGCTTTGGGACACCTAGATTTTGAGGCATAGCGACTGGAGGACTCACATGAAACCGATCTCTCTGTTTGTACTCGGCGTAATGACGGTTGCGATGAGCGCGCCGGCGCAGGCGCAGGTCTATGAGGAGCGCCGGACCGATACGCAAGACCCCATCGAAAAGCCGTTGCTCGCCGCTCCGAACGCGGCTATGGCCAGGAACGCCACGGTCATTAAGTGGATTCGGAATCCGGCGAAGAGTGCGGAGGAAGACGTCACGGCTGCCGACTTTACGTTTGAAGTTTTGAGGCCCGGCCCCGGCCGTATGATCTGCTACGACCTGTCCGGCTGGCCTGGAGAGCGGCCGTGGTCGGTGGAGTGCACCAGCAGCGATGCCAACCTGCCGCGCATCGCGCCGAATCGAGCGTTCGCGGAGATGGGGGCCAAGGCCCAGCCACTGCTGGGCGAAGACGACGAGCGTCGGCCAGGCAGGCCTGTCTTGTCGAGCAGCGGCACCGGAGGGATTAGGGATCTGGTTTTGGCCGCCGAGAAAGACGGAACGCGTGAGCTGTCCGAAGTCGGGTCCATTTGGTATAACCTCCGGGGCGACAGTCAGGACACCGCCATCTGGCACACGTTTATCGGCATGCCGAACTTCATGGCGGACGAAGTCGGACTGCCGAATGTTCGCGACGCGGGCGGCGCCTGGCTGATGTTTGAGGGTACGCCGGAAGCCCACATCATGATAAGTGGCCGATAACCGGCAGAGAGTTTCTCGGCTTCGGGGTTTTCGACAGCGAATCAGGGGGAGGTGTGTGACACCTGCCCCCGATTTCCCGCAGATTGCGAATGACTTCGCTTTGCGTGAGCTTTATGAAATATCTACTGATAGGTCTTCTTGCCTCCGCTCTTCTTGCCTCCGCCACGATGTTTGCAACCCAGAGCAGACAGACTTTCTCAGGCACGATCACCGATGACGAGTGCCCCAGCGCCGATCATTCCGGAATGCGGATGGGGTCGACCGACGCTGCCTGCACCATCGCTTGCGTCGATGACCACACCGTCCCGTTCGTTTTGTTTGACGGCGAAGCAACCTATCTGTTGAGCGACCAGGACAAATCAAGAGAGTTTGCCGGAAAGAAAGTAGCAGTCGTCGGCACGCTGGACTCCAGGACCAATACGATCCAGGTCACTTCAATGGCCGTGGCCAAGTGACCCATCGATCCTCCCGGCATCCACACGGTTTTCGACTATTTCCTCATCCGAGCCTCTTGCGAAACCTGCGAAATGGCCTAATTTCCCCCTCGGGGTGCTTGGGCAGCGCTGCGGCGTTCCGCGGGTAGTACGGATCACAGGGAGCGCTACCCGTCGCGCGCGGTCTATTCCTCCAGTTTCTGTTGTTGCTGGCGTTTCTTCGAGACGAGCTGGCCCCGGATCGTCCAGTGGCTGGAGACCGAGCCGCATCGGACCGCGAAGGAACTCTTCGACCGGCTCCGCCGGGAACACCCCGGCGTGTTCCTCCCCGGCCAGCTTCGGACGTTGCAGCGCCGCGTCTGCGACTGGCGGCATCTGGCCGCCCGTCGTCTCCTCTTCGCCGATCCGACGACATCACCCCAGAACGCCGTCGGGTCGCCGAGCCCAGTCGACGGGTGGAACGAGATCGCAGCGGACGTGGCCAGGCTCGACCAGGGATGCCGGAGCGACTCCACCGGCCGGTTGCCCCGGCGGCGACCATCCCGGCGCTCGGCGTGCCGATGAGAAGGCGGGTGACGGCCAGAACCGACCGAAAGGGAGGCAACGCCCGCCAAGGCGGCTCAACAGCGGCATAGGTCGGGGCCGTTCACGATGTTGCCGCGCGGCGCTGGAAGGCCGGCGAGGCTCTCGCGGGCCTGAGTTGGCAATCAGCCTACATAGTGCCGACACAGCCGCAATGGCGAATCCCGCCAAATGCTGTGAGTTGTTGATTTGATTGGAGCCGGCGAGCGGACTCGAACCGCTGACCTGCTGATTACGAATCAGCTGCTCTACCAACTGAGCTACGCCGGCGTCCCTTTAGAATCAATGGCTTGCGGTGAAGCGCGAGTCTCTGCCAGCCGTTTCTGCCAGCCAAACGGCCTGCATCCGCCGGCACAGCGTGCGCTGAGGCAGCCGGGGCAAGCGTGACCGTGTCCTGATGCTCATCGTCACGATTCCTCTATTGTAGTCGGTTCCCGCCGACGGGCGCGACCCCCCGCGCGCCCGCCTTCACGCCTCGGCCACGACACGCAGGCGGCGGATGGCGTCGCGCTGCTTGGCAAGCGTCGGGGCGGCGTAAATCCTCGTCGTCGTCGGGTCCGTGTGCCCGTACAGATCCTGGATGTCCGCGAGGTCGGCCCCGGCGTGGCGCAGCCACGTCGCGAAGGAGTGGCGGATCTGATACACCGTGAACGGTTCGAGGTTCGCCTTCCGGGCGGCCGTGCGGATGGCCTTGTTCGCACTCGGCGTCGACCAGGCGCCGAACGCCTCGCGGTCGATGAAGGCGCGTGCGGCCGTAACCGCCTCGTCCACCAGGGGCACCGCGGCGAGTCGACCGCGCTTTCCCCGCGGGACGGAGACGTACGGAATGGTGTCGTGAAGGTGAAAGTCCTCACGCGTCAGGCGTCCCATCTGCGACGGCCGCATTCCCGTCCAGTGCATCAGCTCCAGGCGCACCCGCGTCTTCGATCCGGGCGTCAACTGCGCGAGGACGGCGTCGATGTGGGTGCGCTGTACCCAGCGGGGCTTCGGCGGCGCGGGCGCAAATCGGACGAGATCGACGAGGTCGACGGCGGCACGCCGACCGTAGAGCAGGCGTACCAGGTGGATGAGCGCGTGGCGCCGATGATTGCAGCTCGACGCGGCGAGCGTCCTGCGCCACTCGTGCAGTTGCGCGTTCAGGCTGGCAAGGTGCATCGGGAGCGAAAGCGTCCGCAGGTGGCCGAATCGCGGCAGCCACGTTGCGAGGTCTCGGTGCCTGTCGCGCAGGCTTACAAGCAGGGTGTTCTTCACCTGGTCGAGGTACCGATCCGCGTCATGCGCCAGCGTGTGCCGCTCGCCAGCCGGCAGCGTCCGCAGGCTCGCCCGTAGCTCGTCCCGGCGCGCCCGGATGGTCTTGAGGGGCGTTCCGGCCGGGAAGCGGAGTTCGCGCTGGATGCCGTTGACCTTGACGGTGGCGGCGAGCCCGTGCCGGTCCTTGTAGATGCCCTCGGCGACGCGGACGCGGCGGCGCGCCGGCTGGCCGCCGGCCTTTCCCTTCGGCTTCGGTGACGCGGTGCTCAGAGCGGCACGCCGTGTCGGCCGCGGAGCGGGGGCCGTGGCCGTCTCCGTGGCGGCGGGCTCTTCGTTGTTGCGTGGGATTGGGCTCATTCGGGTCTCCTACAGGAACGTCCGCCCGGTCCACTTGACCTCTCCGATCATGGGGGCGTCGGGCGGCCAGGGCCGTGTGGGCCAGGTGTGCTTGTCGGGGTTGTCGCTGACGAGCTGCCAGGCGCCGGCGGCGTCCTTGCCGGCGCGCTTGACGATCAGGCCGTCCTCGGTCCGGACGACGTAGATGCGGCGGGCGCGCCGCCGCTGGCGGGCGAGGTTGACGAGGATCGAGGCGCCGTCGACGAGCGTGGGCTCCATCGACTCGCCCATGACCTGCAGGACGCGGCACTCATGCGCGTTGAGGCCGTGTTTCCGGAGCCAGTCCCTTCGGAACTTGAGCGCGCCGGTGATGCGTTCGTCGTCGACGACGGCCCCGCTGCCGCCGGCCGGCGTGACTGGAGTGACGCCGATGAAGTCGCCGTCGTCGGCGATGCCGGCCTGTGCCTGCTGGTCCTCGAGGTCCCGGACGCGGGCGGCGGCGGCGGTCAGCTCGCGGGAGAGCTGGTGCGAGGGCGTGGGGTCGTCGGCGAGTCCGAAGAGGTAGTCGACCGAGACGCCGAGCGCCTGGGCGGCGCTGTGCAGCCTGGGGTTGGTGAGGCCGCAGCGGCCCTGCTCGACCTGCGAGATCAGGTGCTTGGTGCTGCCGGTGCGGTTGCCGAGCTGCTCCTGCGACAGCCCCTGCTGGTTGCGTACCTTGCGAAGGCGCTCTGCAAGCAGTGTCATGGCGACCAGTGTAGCAATAATAATATATTGCGTAAAGAGACTCTCTGTCACACGCCCCGGAATGCCGTTCCAGGCCCATCTTACGGGGTGAAACGGGGCCGGCTGGCGGCCGGGCTCCGTGAGGGACTCTGCTGTGTTCGGCCCCAAGTCTACCTGACGACAATGACCGGTGTGGGAGCTGTGGAGCCCGCAGCAGCGGGATCCAAGGGGCTTGTGGGCGCGCCGTTTGCGTCCATAGCCCCGTCAGCTTCCACGCCGCCGTCTCGATGCGGGCGCGGACGGGTTCGGGCGCTCGCCGCGGAAGCGGCCGGCTTTTTTCGTTGACAAGAGATAGTCTCCCTACGTAGATTCCCGGCAAATGGTGTCGCCAGCGATCCGGGCGCTCCGGGGCCGTCTGGCGGGGCTCGGGCTGGGCCAGCACGACCTCGCTGACGTGCTGGAGATCTGCCAGAGCACGCTGAACCACATCCTGACGGGCCGGCGTCCGGCCCCGGAGGGTTTCGCGGCGCGGGCGAACCGGGCGCTCGACTACCTGGAGCGCGTCGAGCTGGCGGCGGCCGAGGCGCGGTCGCAGGCGGTCGCCGAGATGGGCGGCGCCGCGCGCAACGCGGCGGGCGATGACCCGATCGACGTCGAGACGCTGCCGGAGGTGCTGTTCCTGGAGGAGCTGGCGAGGCTGCTGCGCTGCTCGCGGGCGACGCTGGAACGCCGGGTCAAGGCGCGGGTCTTCCCGGTGCCGCCCATCCAGGGCGTCGACAGCCGGCCGCGGTGGAGCAAGTTGGCGGTGATGCAGTGGCTCGCCCTGGGCGGCCCGAGCGATGCGCCCGTGCGGCAGCGGCAGAGGAGGACGGCATGAGGGATGCGGGCGTCGGTGGAGCGGGGGCGGGTCCGGTGTCGGTCGTGGTGCGGCGCGCGGCGAGGCGCGTGGCCGCGGCTTGGCGCGAGGTGGTCGATCCGGCGACGGGCGGTGCGCTGTTCATCTGCCCGAAGTGCTGGCCGGAGGCCGGAGCGTACTGGCGGGTGCGGTCCAGCGCGAGGGTGCGGGTCCTCGCCGCCCGGCCGGACTGGGCGCAGTGCGCCGCGTGCGACCCGGAGCGGTCGTGCTGACGAGTGGCGAGCGCCGGACCCGGATCTGCGATGGAGCGAGGAGCGGGATGGGGCAGAGGGTTTCGGCGGGAGCCGTCGAGCCGGCCGGCAGGGAAGAGCAGGTAGCCATGCCCGCGGATCGGCTGCTGCACGCGCGGCTGGGCCACTCGACGAAGGTGTCGAGCCTGTCGGACCTGGCGTTCCGGGTCTGGGCGACCTACGTGCTCGCGGCGGACGACTTCGGCGTGATGCGGGCCGACGCGGTCGCGTTCCAGGCCGCGCACGACGCGCTGCGCGAGCGTCCGGCCGAGGAGGTCGCGGCGAGCATCGAGCGGCTGGTCGAGGTCGGCCTGGTGTCGGCGTTCGAGCACCAGGGCGTGCGGTTCCTGTACCAGGCGGACTGGCAGGACTGCCAGCGGGTGCGGTTCCCCGGCCGGACGCGGCAGCCGCTGCCGGCCCAGGCGATGGTGAGCGGAAGGACGCTGCACCTGTGGTCGGCGCATCCGGGCGGGGTGCGGCTGCCGGCGCTGCCGAGGGGCACGGCAGGCACTTCCGAACCGCTTCGGAAGTTCTTCGGAAGTAGTTCCGCACTACTTCAGAACCACTTCCGCACTACTTCAGAAGTAGTTCCGCACAACTTCGGAACCACTTCGGAAGTGGATCCGCGCCAGCAATTCCGGGGTGATCCGGCGTACGGGGAGGTCCAGGGCGGTCCGGAGAGGCACTTCGGCACTACTTCGGAAGCCCGCGCGCGCGGTACGGATCACGGATCTCTGAGTACTAAGAGTACTAAACCAAGTACTCCCAGTGAAACAGGGGGAGGGGGTCTGGGGGAGGGGGCGGCCGGTCCTCCTCCGGCGGACGCTGCGTCGCGGGCGGCGGCGCTGGTCGAACGGTACCGGTCGACGCTGTATCCGCGGCACCGCGGGGTGGCGTATGCGCCGACGCGGACGGTCGAGGCGGCGGACGCGGACGCGGCCGAGCGCCTGTGCCAGACCTGGGACGACGCGGAGCTGGACCGGCTCGCGGAGCGGTTCCTGACGGCCGAGGGCGACCGGTTCCTGGACGGGCGGACGCGGACGCTGTCGATGCTGTTGTCGCGTGCGCCGGCGCTGGCTGAGCAGCTCCGAGGCCCCGCCGCCGGCGGGCGCGGCGGCGCGGCGCGGTCGACGGAGCCCCGCGAGGCGTACGACGCGGTGATCGAGCGGGCGAGGTCATGACGACGGAATGCGAGCGGTGCGCGGGGACGCCGGGCTGGGAGCCGGTCGAGGTGGAGGGCGTTACCCGGCTGCGGCGGTGCGGGTGCTGGACGGCGGCGCACGCTTCGGCGCCGTCGGTGCCGCGCGAGTTCCGGGATGCGCGGTGGTCGACGTGGCGGCCGACGGCGGACAGCCGGCACGCACTGGAGGCGGCGCAAGCGTTCCTGCGCGCCGGCGAGGACGGCCGCGACCTGCTGCTGTGCGGCCCGGTGGGGACGGGCAAGACGCGGCTGGCCTGCACGTTGCTCAACGAGTCGTGGCGGACGGGCGAGCGGTCGATGGCGTTCGCTCGGGTGCCGCTGCTGCTCTACCGGCTCCGGCCGCCGGCCGGGCCGGGGACCTCCGAGACGGTCGACCCGCTGGGGCAGGCGGCGCTGGAGACCTCGGAGACGTTCGACCGGCTGGTGGCGTCGCGCCTGCTGGTGCTCGACGACCTGGGGTCGGAGCGGGACGCGGCGACCGACTACACGCGGCGGACGCTGTTGATGCTCTACGAGGCGCGGCACGACGCGGGAAGGCGGACGGTCTGGACGTCGAACAAGCGGCCGAGCGAGATCGCGGTGTTCATGGGAGACGACCGGCTGTCGAGCCGGATCGTGGGCCGCTCGGAGGTGGTCGGGCTCGAAGGGCGGGACTGGCGGCTGGCGGAGAGGGACGCGGTGGCGGCGGCACGGCGCGCGGGTATTGGGCCGGCCCTGTCCGGCGCGCAATTGGAAGGGCTCGGCAGATGACCCGCATGCCCGACCGGGATCCCGCGCTGCGGGGCGAGGAGCGTGACCGGCGGCCGGAGGGCCGCACGCGGAGCGGGCATCGCCGCGAGTACGACGCGGACAAACCGCGCCGTTCGTTCGACGAGCGCGTCGACGGTCTGGTGCGCGACGTGGGGGCGTTCCGTGCGGTGGCTCTCAAGGACCTGGTCGAGCGGCAGTTCGACGGGCACCCGTTCGCGGCGCGGCGGGGACTGGCGCGGGTCGAACGGCGCGGGTGGGTGGAGCAGCGGACGGCGCGCGGGCCGGAGGGCGGGGAGGTCACGGGCGTGGGGGCGGCCGAGGGCCGGGCGGCGGGCGGAAGGGCGGGAAGTTCACGGTGGTGGTGGCGACCGAGGCCGGGGCGGCGCGCGCCGAGGCGCTGTGGCGCAAGGCCGGCCGGCCAGACCAGCGGGCGCTGTCCGGCGCGGTGCGGCCGGCGGAGCTGGCGCACGACGTGGCGGTCTACCGGGCGGCCGGAGCGGCGCAGGCGCGGATCGAGGCCGCGGGTGGGCGCGTCGTGCGTGTCCGGATCGACGCGGAGCTGAAGGGGCTCCTGGCGTCCCGGAGCGAGCAGGCGCGCCGGGCGGCGAGCCGCGAGGCGGCCGACGCGGCGCGGCGGCGGGCCGCGGAAGAGCTGGGGCTGCCGGTCGAGGGCGGCAAGGTGCTCGTGCCGGACGCGCAGGTCGAGTACGTCGACGCGGCGGGCCGCACCGGCCGTTGCAACGTCGAGGTCGCCACGGGGCATTACCGCGGGCGGTCGATCCGGGCGAAGGCGAAGGCCGGGTTCGCGATGTACGGCTCGTCGCCGGGGGCCGCGGCGGCGGTGCGGCGGGCGCTGGGCGGCGGGAGCCGGGGCGGCCGGGGCGGCGGCCTGCCGCGCCGCGAGCAGGAGGTGATCGAGCTGTGAAGCCGTGGAAGGCGAGCGTGGGACTGACGGTCTCGGCGGGCACGCTGGGCGCCTGGGCGCTGGCGGCCGAGCTGACGTACCTGCAGCCGTTCGGGCGGCTGATTCTCACCGACTACGGCTGGTACGTCGCGGCCTACGGCGGGATGGCGCTGGCGACGCTGGCGGCCGGCTTCTACCTGGCGGCGCGGGCGGTCGGGTTGGGCGCGGTGGGCCGCAAGGTGGACGTGACCGAGCAGGCGATCCGGCGCGGCGAGGGACAGGACCCGGCGCTGGGCGAGGCGCTCGCCCGGCACGACGCGGGGGACTACGAGTGAGCGAAGCGGCCGAGTGCGGGCGCGTCGCGGTGTGGGTGGCCGGGCTGTGCGCGGTCGCCTTCGGCGGCGCCCTGCTGGCGGCGTCTCCCCGCAACCGGGAAGGGTTCAACGTGGGGCTGGCCAGCGGGATCGCGTTCGGAATGTTCGTGGCGTTGGCCTGGCACGTCTCGACGGCGTGCCGGGTGTGGTGACGAGGAGGGAGCAATGCGGAAGCGAGCGTGGGTATGGAGCGGGCTGGTCGTGGCGCTGGTTGCCGCCAGCGGGCGGCTGCTGTTGGCGCAGGGCGTCTCGCCGTGGGTGACCGCGGTGAACAACCTCCAGACGGCGTTCACGGGGCCGATCGCGCGCGGTCTCGCCCTGGTGGCGATCGTCGTCGGCGGGTTGATGTTCGCGTTTCAGGAAGGCGGCTCCAAGCAGGCGCTGGCCGGGATCATCTTCGGCCTCGGCATGGCGCTCGGCGCGGCCAACTTCATCGGCTGGATGTTCTAGATGCGCGGACGCAGGCAGTGGCACGGCTACCAGGTCCTCAGCCAGCCCTTGACGGTGCTGGGGGTCGAGCGGCGGTTCTTCCTGCTGGCGGCGACGCTGGGCGCGGCCATCTGGAACGCCGTCAACAGTCTGACGGCGGGCGGATTGGTCTTCGGGGTGCTCTATGCGGCCGGCTGGCTGGCGTGGCGCCGCGACCAGAACCTGGTCGGGGTGATCCGCGCGGCGGTGCGGTACCGGAACCGGTACGACGCGGGGTTGCTGCCGGAGCCGGCGCCCTGCGTCGTGGTGAAGGAGGTCGGATGAGTGATGACAGCGGGGCGGTGGAAGCGGGGCGGTTCTACCGGCTGTGTGCGCTGAGCGGGAGCGGTCTGCTGGCGTATGACCGGTTGGCGTTCGCCGCGTTGGACCGGGCGGAAGAGTGGCGGGAGCGGCGCGAGCGAGAGGACTACGTGTCGCTCGGGATCACTTGCCACGCGGTCCTCCCCGACGATGTGGTGATGGTCGACGGCCAGTGGATTGGGCCAGAGCGGCCGGCCACGCGGTATGGCCGGCCGGCAGGGTCGTTCGGTTACCTGGGCGGCGGCTACGAGCCGGCGGCGTCCGAGGCGCCGCCGATCGCCTCCGACGCCCTCGTGGTTCACACCCAGCCGCAGCACTGGATCGGCGAACTCTTTCTGGGCGCGCTCGGTTCGGGTGTCGTGTGGTCCGGCTGGGAGATGTTGCCGGTGAGGGACCACCGGATCTGCGATTCGGCGCCGCCTGGCTACCGGGGCCTGTATGCCTGGAATCTCGGCGCCACGCAGGAGCTGTGGCCCGATGCCAAGGTTGCGGATGGCCTGGTTCTGTTGCCGCTGACCGCGAGACAGCGGAAGCGCTGGCTGCTGCCGCCGCTCGCGCGGTATGTGCTGCTGCGGCACCCGGGCGAGGCAGCGCCGGGCGGGCCGGGTCCGGTCCGCACGCCGTGGCCTGGCGTCGCGGTGAGCGAGCATCAGCTGCGGCGGCTGTTCGAGCTGGACTGCCTGCGCCCCGAGACGGAGGCGCTTGAGATCTACCGTGCCGTGCGGCTGACCCCGAAGGGGCTGGCGCCTTTCGGCCCGGACGGCTACGGGACGCTGGCGCGCGCGCGCATGGCGCTGGGTGCGCGCGCGCGGCCGGGGGCGGAGGCCCGCGCGGTCACGGTGTGCGACGGCTTGCCGGCGGACGTGACGCGCATCGACGGCCGGCCCTTCGAGAGCGGGCGCCAGCGCGCTGCGGCCGGCGAGTGCGGACGTGTTGCGTGGGTCGAGCCGGCCGGCGCCGGCCAGCCGGTGGTCGACGAACGAGGCGACGGCTTCCTGCTCGGCCGGTCGCGTCTCGTGCGGATCACCGGCGGGGGCGCCGCCGGACGCGGGGCGGGGCGTGTGCCGCGGGCGGGGCGGGGAGCCGGGCGCCGGGCTTGCCGGCGGGCCGGCGTGGATGTACCGCGCCCTGGCGAAGGTCCGTGTCGATCCGTTGACTCCCCACGTGCACGGTGTCGTCGTCAAGGTCAATCGCACCGAAGTGGGGTCGTGGGGGCTGCCGGCGGGCACGAAGGCCGTACTGCTGGCCCGCGGCGTCCGTTCGGGGACCGTGGCGTGGCGGTGCCTGGACGGGGACGCCTTCAAGGCCCTGCGCGCCGGTGATGCTCCTGACGTTCCGATGGAGGGCTCGATCAAGGAGCTTCCTGCGGGCGTCGATGCCGGCGGTGGCGACGAGGAGCCAGCCGTGGCGCGAGAGACCGATGGCGAATGAGGCCGGCTCGCTGGCGTTGGAGCTGCCGTACTGGGGCTGGGTCGGCGAGCGGACCTGCCTGACGCGGGCTGGCGAGCTGGTGACTGTGGGGGCGCTGACGCCGGTGGTCACGGACGGCCGGACGGCCGAGGACCTCGACGCGGTGGCGGGCCGCTGGCAGCGGATGCTGTCGGGCCTTCCGCCCCAGATGCGGGTGTCGTGGATCGTCGAGCGGCGGCCGGCGGCGTTCGACGCGCGGCCGCAGGCGTCAGACATCGCCGCCCTCGCCCAGCGCAAGCGGCAGGCGTTCCTCGAAGGCCGCGTGCAGGACCTCGACGTGCACGTCGTCTGGAGCTTCGATCCGGGCCTGCGGCGGACGGCCGGGACCGGGGGAGGCGGCTGGTGGCGGACGGTTCTCTCCGAGTGGCTGCGGCGCCGCCGCGCGCCGCACGAGTCGGTCTACCTCGCGGCAGATTTGGCACGGGCGGTCAAGGCCGAGGCGGCGCTGGTCGCCGCGTCCGCCGCCCGCGTGGTCGACGTGACACCCGTCGAGATCTTGACGGCCGAGAAGGCGGCGGCCGTGCTCTACCGGCTGGTCAACGGCGGTCTCGGTGGTTGGGTTCCCGGCATGCGGACCGACGCCGGGGTCAACTGGCGGCTCGCGGGCGAGGACGTGTCGGCCGAACGGCACGTGCTGCACGTCGGCCGCGAGCAGGTCGGCCTCTGGTCGTGCGTGGCGCCGCCAGCGACGGTGACGGCCAACGCGCTCGACGAGCTGTATGCGCTCTCGGTCCCGATGACGGCCGTTGTCGAGTGGCGTCCGTGGTCGCGCGAGGCGGCGCGGCGCAAGCTGCGTTCGGCCCAGCGGCACTACTTCTCGAAGCGTTACTCGATGGCCGCCCACATGCAGGAGAAGGAGGGCACGGCCGCCGCGCTCGAGGATGCCGCCGCGAGCATCGAGGCGCGGCGGGCGGGCGAGGCGCTCGTCGAGTTGGAGACCGAGGGCGTCTCGTACGGCGAAGTGGCGCTCTCGGTGGCGGTGCGCGGCTCGGCGGAGCAGCTTGAGCAGTGGGGCGCGGACATCCAGCGCGTGTTCGGGGGCCTGGACGCCAAGGCGGCTCGGGAGTCCTACGGGCAGCTCGCCGTCTGGTTCGGGCGGCTGCCGGGGCAGCCCGCATCACGCCAGCCGCGGCGCGTGTTCGTCTCGGCGGGGGTGGCGGCCTGCGTGGCGCCGCTGTTCGGCCCGCCGCGCGGGGATCGCCGGTGCGCCCACCTCGACGCGCCGGCGCTGACCGTGTTCGAGACGCCGGCCGGCACGCCGTACCACTACGACCTGTTCGGGGGGCGCGACGTCGGCCACACGCTGATGCTCGGGGCGACGGGCGCCGGCAAGAGCTTCACGCTCAACTTCCTGCTCGTCCAGGCGCTGCAGTACGACCCGCGGGTCCTGATCCTCGACCTCGGCGGCTCGTACCGCGCCCTGACGCAGTTCCTCGGCGGGGGCTACCTCGAAGTCTCTCCGGAGAAGGACGCGATCCCGCTCCGGCCGTTCGGCCTGGAGCACACGGAGCGGACGGTCCAGTTCCTCTCGGCGTGGGTGCTGCGGTTGCTGCGGATCGGCGGCTGGGAGGAGTCGAGCGGCGACCTGTCCGAGGTGCGGGCGCGCATCGAGGACCTCTACGCCCTTGCGCCGGGGCGCCGGTCGCTCGGAAACCTCGTGCGGTCGCTGCCGGCGCCGATGTGGCCTGCTCTTTCGCGCTGGCATGGCTCGGGCGCCTGGGGCCGCTGGTTCGACAACCCGCCCGCCGAGGACGTGGATCTCACGCTGGCCGACTGGCAGGTGATCGACCTGGCCGGCGCGGTCGAGCACGAGGACTGGTGCGAGGCGGCGCTGCTCTACCTGCTCGAACGGCTGCGGACCGAGATCGAATCGCCCGCCGAGGCCACGCGGCTGAAGCTGATGGTGGTCGACGAGGCGTGGCGGTACCTCCGGGACCCGGTGGTGATGGGCCGGCTGACCGAGGCCGCCCGGACGTGGCGCAAGCGCAACGCGGCGCTGATCCTCGCCACGCAGTCGGTCACGGACATCACGGAGACGGCCGGCGCGGCGGCGCTGCTGGAGTCGATGCCGACGCGGCTGTTCCTCGCCAACCCCGACTTCCCGGAGGCGGGGCAGGCGACGTTCCAGTTGGGCGACGACGAGCTGCGGACCGTCCGCGAGCTGGAGCCGAAACGGGAGCTGTACCTGCGCCGGCCGGCGACGGCGGCCGTCCTGCGGCTGGCGGTCGACCCGGAGAGCTACTGGCTCTACACGTCGTCGGCCGGGGAGGCGCAGCGGCGCGCCGAGATGGTGGCGCGCTACGGGGTGGAAGGCGCGATCGTGCGCCTGGCCGCGGGACTGGATCACAAGCGGGCGGCGGTGCTCGGGTGACGCGAGGAGGACACATGAGACGGAGACTGGCGGCAGTCGGGTGCGTCGGCGTTCTGGCGGCGGCGCCAGCCGCGGGACAGGGGATCCGGACCGTGGCGGATGAGGCCGAGGACGCCGCGATCCCGGTCACGGCGCAGGTGCGGCACACGACGACCGTCGTGCTGCCGGGAGACGAGACCATCGTCGATGTCGTGGCCGGTGACGCCGACTACTGGGACGTGTCGGCGGCGGGCAACGTCGCCTACGTCAAGCCGCTCGAAGCCGGCGTCGCGTCGAACGTCACCCTGGTCGCCGAGAGCGGCCGGGTGTGGGCGCTGCTGGTGGCCGAGTCGTCCGCCGAGGAGCCGGACCTGGTGGTCTACGTCACCGGATCGGAGCGGCCGTCGCCGGCTGACCTGCCGCGGCATGCGCCGGCATTCGTGGCCGGCGGCGAGTTGGCCGCGCACCGGGCCGAAGAGGCGGCGGCGCGCGCCGAGCTGCAAGCGATCGACGAGGCGGCGGCTGCGGCAGTGGCGAGGGTGTGGGCCGACCACGACGCCGAGTGGTCGCGCTGGCGCAACGAGTATCCGCGCCGGCTGCGGTTCCCCTACCGGCTCGACGAGACCGCCTTCGCGCCGCCGTTCGAGGTCGAGGCGCTGTGGCACGACGGGCGGTTCACGTACCTCCGCTCGCGGGCCGAGGAGTCGCCGGCGCTCTACGAGCTGCGGGAGGCCGACCGGCGCTTCGGCAGCAAGGGCCTGGAGCCGAGCCTCGTGTCGTACGAGGTGTTCGACGACGGGCTGTACGTCGCCGACCACGTGCTCGGGCCGGGCCGGCTGCGGATCGGCGACTCCGAGACCCAGTGGACGGTGGGCCGGCCGGAGCGGCAATGGACGTGGAAGACGCGCGCCGTGGTGGGCGGGATGTTCGCCGCCGTGGCCGCAGTGCTCGTGCAGGGGGTGGCGCGATGAGCTGGGAAGGTCGCAGCCGGGGGTGAAGAAGATGACGCAGAGAGACGCTGCTTCGCTGGGGTGCCGGAATCAGACGCGGCGCATCGCCACTTACCGGCGGCGGCATTGCGCGGTCGACAGAGCGGATGCGCGAGCGGATCCGGGGGCTCAGGAGAGGTACGGCGATGCGCTGCTCGCCGAGGAGGCGAGCCTGCTGGTCAAGGCGCTGACGGGGCACGGCCGCGCGATGATCAAGACGTCGGAGCTGATGGGGTTGATCGCCGACGAACTCCACAAGCGCGACGCGTTGACGACGGAGCTGATCGGGCGGGTGGAGCGTTGCGCGGCACAGATCGAGCAACCGCCGTCGCCGCCGGCTTGGCGCTCGGTGCTGACCGGAGCGGGCTGGGCTCTGGCCGGCGCCTTGGCGGCCATCCTCGGGATGGTCGCCCCGTTGCTCTGGGGGCTGGCGCGATGAGGGCGTGGGCTCTGTCACTGGGATTCGTGCTTGCCGTGACGCCGGCAGCCGCACAGGTGCCGGACGCGCCGGCCCTGCAGGACGCGCCGGTCACGGTCATGACGCGGGTGCGGCATGTCAGCACGGTCGTGCTGCCGGAGACGGCCGAGATCGTAGAGGTCGTCGCCGGCGATCCGGAGCGGTGGGACGTGTCGGCCGCGGCGCATCTCGTGTTCGTCCGGCCGCTGGTCGAGGGCGCCCGCTCGAACGTGGTGCTGCTGACGGCGGCCGGCGATGTGGTGCCTGTCGCCGTCGTGGAGAGCGCCGACGCGGCGGTCGACGCCGTCGTGCGGGTGGGGACCGCCGCAGTACGGGAGGCGCACGGCGAGCCGGTGCTCGCTTCCGCCGAAGCGGTCGAGGCGGTGGCCGTGCAGGCGGCCGAGACGTGGGCCGCCGTGGCCGCGGCGGAGGCGCAGGCGGCCGGCCGGGTCGAGACGGCGCGGATCGCCGCGCTGGAGCGACTCGACGAGAACCGCGAAGCGTATCCCCGGCAGTTGCAGTTCGACTACCGCCTGCCGGCTGGGGCTGCCGGCTACCCGTGGCTCGTCGAGGGGATGTGGCACGACGGGCGGCGGACGTACCTGCGGACGCGGGCGATCGCGCCCGTCCTCCATGAGCGAAACGCCGACGGGCTGGAGCCGGTGGACGTGTCGGCCGTGCTCGACGACGTGGTGCACGTCGTCCCGCGGGTGCTCGGGGCCGGCGCACTGGAGGTCGGCGGCCGGCGGCTCCCATGGACGGCGAGGCCGCGGAAGGCGGGTCCGTGATGGCGAAGTGGAGGCAACTGCTCCAGCCCGCGGCCGGGGCGCTGCCGGGCAATCTCGTCACGAAGGCCGGCGTCGGCGTCATCGCCGTGCTGCTGGTCGGTCTCGTGCTGAGCCAGTCGGGTGGAGACCCGGAGGTAGACGAGGCGGCCAGCGGCGGGGAGCCGGGCGTCTCGGGGCGGGGCGTGGTCGGACAGATCAGCTCCCGCCTGTCGCAGCTCGCCGAGCAGCGTCGGATGGAAGAGGACGACCGCAACCG
>MKWU01004681.1_pt1 | contig 15781 bp, 13 predicted proteins | sample 809101 | NCBI WGS metagenome assembly MKWU01 (sample SAMN05860141, study PRJNA318959) | sponge metagenome | host: Aplysina aerophoba | place: Slovenia: Piran, Adriatic Sea, Gulf of Piran | collected 2013-05-07 | reverse complement strand
ACCGGTCGATCTGGGTGTCGAAGTTGAACTTGTCGATGATGTCACGAGCCGACTCGGAGAACCCGGCGACGTAGTTCCGCAAGTTCGGGGCCACGTTGTCCGGATCGGCCAGCAACGTCTTGAACGTGTGCTTCGACGTGTTGTAGAACGACTCGCCCGCCGCATGCTCGAGCACCGGACGCCGGTTCTCCAAATACTCGGGAAGGTTGTCTGCGACCGCCAGCACCTTGTCCTTCGTGGGCTCCAGCACGCAGTCGAGACGGCGCAGCACCGTCAGGGGCAGGATCACCCGTCCGTACTCGGACTGCTTGTACACACCCCGCAACAGGTCCGCCACCGACCAGATAAACGCATCGTGGTTGTTGATCGTCTCGTCGCTCATCCAGAACCTCTTCTCACGACCGCCAAACCTAGCCGACGGGGGACACGCCACAGGTCGAGACGAGGCTAGATAGGTGGACATGACGAGGGGGACCATGTCGTCAAACGACACGATGTCGGCCCAGGCGCGAAACGTGGGGCCACACTCTCAGGTAAACCCGAGGGCGGTTCAACCAGGCTCAACCGGTGGGTGGGGCCTGTCGGGGACTGGACGGACTGGATTCTCTTGGAGCGTGTTGCCTTCCGGGGCGGCGAGGGAGCGTTCCAGGGAGGTGAGCAGGCGTATCACGGAGGGGACTTCGAGGACTCGGTTGCGGGGACTGCTGGAGGGTCGGAGCCGCAGGACACCGGCCTCGAGGAGTTGCGTGATGGCGGCTCGGGTAGCTACCGGGGAACGTCCGATCAGTCGTGCTGCCCGATCGGGAGTCAAGAGTGGAACCCCGGGAAGAACCGCTACCAACAGGTCCAGGGCCGATCCTTTCCGGTAGCGTCCCAGCTTCTGGTTCCACTCATCGGTGAGTTTGTTGATCCGGTCGCTGTATCGGACCGCGTCGTCGCATGCCCTTCGGGTAGCGGCTGCGAATATGTCCAGCCACCCGTGAAGGGCGTCGTCTCGTTGGGCGCTGTTCGCCGGGCCTTCGTGCCGAAAGTCTGCAAGTCCCGCGATGTAGGAGTCGGAGCAGGTGGAGAGGACCAGGCTGATCGGCGGCACGAACCGAGGCGCCAGTCCCCGTCGTTGCAGCACGATATGGATCAGTGCCCGCCCCGCTCGGCCGTTCCCGTCTCCGAAAGGATGGATCGTTTCGAACTGCGCATGAGCCACCGCTGCTTGGGTCAGGGGACTGTGATAGTCGGTGTTCACATAGGCCACGAGATCGTGCATCAACTCGGGTACTCGGTCGGGGGGAGGAGGCACGTAGGCGGCGTTGCAGGGGTTGAAGCTTCCTCCCCCTATCCATCCTTGCTGTTCCCGCAACACTCCTCCGAGATCCGGGTTCGGGGAGCGGTCCATCAGCAGCTTGTGGACTTCCAGCAGGCCCTCGAGGGTGATCGGTTGCTGCTGAGCCGCTAGGTCTGTTGCCTGTCGCATGGCGTCGATGTTGCCGATCACTTCCGCCGCCACTCTGTCGGTGGCCACCAGGCCCTTAGCTATCTGTTCCTCGGCCGCCAACAGACGCCGGGGACCAACCCTGAGGCCCTCGATCGCCGACGATCCGACCGACTCTGCTCTCAGCAGGAACCGCCCCAGCCCGCCCAAACCGGGATGCCGGTGGTTGGGACTGTTCAGTTCGCGTACCGCCTCCTCGGCTTGGCTGACAGATGCTGCCAACGACCCGGGAATCAGCGGATCCCACCCGGACAGAAGATCCGGTGAGTAAGGGTGATACCAACCGCCCATCCGGTCCGCCCGGGTAGGACCCTCGAACCTAGGGGCCCACCACATGCGCAGATACTCCCCCACGCGATCCCCCCACGGTTCGGGAAAGGTTGAGCAATAACCTGGCCACTACCACTGTCATAGTGACAGGATACTATACAACCCGTCGCTAAAGGGGTGCCTGAGTCGCTCTATCCAGGACTTGAACCGTCAACTAGTCGAACAGGCCAGGACATCAGTCACGTCAGCTTCGGCCCCAGCGGCTGGCCTTGTACTCCTCGACCCAGACACGGGAACTGCGCCACTGGCCGTCGGGTCCTCGGGTGGCTTGCAAGCGGCCGCGGGACGCCGCGGCTCGAAGAGCCGGAGCCTTCAGGTCGGGTGTTGCGAGTTCCGCCAGCGGCAACCAGGCGGGCGGGGCCGGCTACGGCCGGTATGACGTGCTGGTACAAGGTGTGGAGGATCGCTCGGGCGATCAACGCGGCCAGAGTTCCCGGCTCGCCCGCATCGGCCCGCTGGAGGGCTCGGATGTACCGGTCCCGGTCGCGCTTGTAGATGATCGCCGGTGGGTAGCCGAGCCGGACAAGGATCAGGTTCAGCACCAGCCGTCCTGCCCGCCCGTTCCCGTCGAGGAACGGATGGATCTGTTCGAAACGGCAGTGAAGGGCAGCCAACTGCTCGGGAAAGGTCACGGTGTCGGGGTCCAAAGAGTTTGCCTCCTCGGCCCAGGCGCCCATCTCGCCGGGGACGAAAGGCCACGATGGTGGGGTCATCCCGTAGGGGAAGGGTCTTATCTCGTGTTCACGATGGGCGCCGGGTCGTTCACGGTCGGTGGCGTCCGGGTGGGGGACTACTTCCCACACCGGCGCCATCGCCTTGTGGTGGATCATCCGTACATCGGCCAGGGTGATCAACGGACCGGTTCTGGGGTGACCTGAAGGGACCACCTGTCCGTACACCCATTCCGCAGCGTCTGCGTATCCCTTAACCTCCAGGTACTCGCGTAAGCTCCGGTTGCCCACGGCCAGTCCCTCTTCGAGCAACCGTTCCACCTCGCGCTGGACCAAGGTGTTGTCTTCGATGGCAGTGGAGTCGTGCACCTCCCGATGCCATATGCCCTTCCAGACGGCGTTCGCCTCCCCGGGAGAGGGGAGCCCACCCATTTGCTCCCGGAGTTCCCGGATCTGGACGTATAGCCGGTGATATAGCTGTTTGTGGGATGGTCGGCCCCGCCCATGAATAGCTAATTTTTCGCTCGTCACGAAAATGATCTCACCGAACAAAAGACAAAGATCTGGCGACGATACCTCCGCTCTAGCGAGCGGACTTGGTTACCAGACGTTTAGCGCAGCGACTATGACCGCAACAACCGTGGCCGCACTGATCACCGCTGCGAGGCAGCCACGTCGGCGAACCGTGGGTGTGGGCTGCCTGGTCACAGCCTCCTGCTCGGGTTGCTCGCTCAGATAACCGAGGAGGCGCTCCTTGGCGTCCCACGCGTCCCCTATCAGGTTGTTGACGTCTTGGGCGATGCCGGGCCTGTCGGCGTCGGCTGCCTCGGCGACGGCTTCCCGGTTCCGGAAGAGTCCGGCGCCGGTGAGGTTGGCTGATCCGAGCAGCACACGGGGAGCTGTGGTGGTGTGAGCAACCCACACCTTCAAGTGTGCTTCGGAAGGGGTTGGCCGCTTCTTGTACCAGTTCTTGACGTCTACATCTGGGCGATTGATGAAAGCCACAGCGCCGGCCCGATCGTCACGGGACCATTTGGTGAAGTGGCTCTTCCGGCAGTTGCCAATCAGTAACGTCACCGGCCGGTTGGCGGTGTGGCGGGCGAGCCAGGCGAGCCCCTTAACGCTTGCGTACCCGACTGCGACCGTGAGGCGTCCGTCCGGGTACTTCGCCAAGAACTGCTCTATGCGCCCGGCTGATCCATATTCTGAGCTATTCATACCCGTACTCGGACTGCTTGTGCACACTCCGCAGCAGGTCGGACACCGACCAGACAAACGCATCGTGGTTGTTTCATCGATTCGTCGCTCACGTTGCTTCCCTCCCGGCCGTCGCCCAAACTACTCGGTACACCGCGACATCCCGAAGTCGACCGGAGGAGTACGTACCGCAGCTTTGGCACGTTTAGCTGTGGCAACTTTCTGGACTAAAGTTATGATGCACACTACATGTAGCTAGTCACATAACGACAGGGAGGCGGTGGCGATGGCGCCAGTGGCCGTGGCCCCAACGGAGTTCAAGAATCCATACCGGCCGGGTGCGGGGCACATGCCCCCCTACCTGGCAGGGCGGGAAGATGCGTTCGCGGAGTTCGCCAGGCTCTTGGATCAGGATGTGATCCTCGACAACATGGTCTTGACAGGGCTACGCGGCGTCGGCAAGACCGTACTGCTCGACAAGTTCAAGCCGAAGGCGATCAATGCCGGATGGCTCTGGGTGGGCGCTGATCTCTCGGAGACGGCCAGCCTGACGGAGGCGAATCTCGCCCAGCGCCTGCTGACGGACCTCTCGATGGTCACGTCGTCCTTCACGATCCAGGCCGCCGCACCGGTCGGCTTCCACCCCGATCCTGACGGATCCCGGCAGGCGGCCCTCGATTACCGGACACTTGAAAGACTCTTTTCGGATACCCCCGGACTGATCGCGGACAAGCTCAGGGGCGTTCTCGAATACGTCTCGGCGATCCTCGCATCGCATGGGCGTGGCCGCGTGGTCTTCGCCTATGACGAGGCACAGAATCTGTCAGATCACGCGAAGAATCATAACTACCCACTATCTATGCTGCTCGACATATTCCAATCCCTACAAAAGAGAGAGATGAGGTTCATGCTGGTCTTGAGCGGTTTACCGACACTGCTCCCCAAGCTGGTTGATGCGAGGACCTTCTCAGAGAAAATGTTCCGCGTTGTGAAGCTCGGGCGCCTGAGCGAACAGGCGAGCAGGGACGCGATCAAACGGCCGATCGAAGTGGCCGAATGCCCGGTTCGATTCACCGAGTCCTCTATCCGGACGATAATGAGGCAGGCCGCTGGCTATCCGTATTTCATCCAGTTCATCTGTCGAGAAGTGTTCGATGTCTTTATCCAGCAGGTCAGGGACGATGAAGATACAGGGGTACCCGTCGAGTCAATCCAACGGAAGCTCGACACAGACTTCTTCTCCGGGCGATGGGCAAGGACCACCGACCGCCGGCAACAGCTTCTATGGGTGATCGCCAACCTCGACAACCCGGAGGGGGAGTTCACTATCTCGGAAGTCGTGGAGAGGGCGAAAGTCGTTTTGGAGAAGGGCTTCTCGCGAAGTCACATCAGCCAGATGCTGTCGACGTTGACGAATCGTGGGTTCATCTACAAGCACCGCTTCGGAAAGTACTCGTTCGCCGTACCGCTGATGGCACAATTCATCAGCCGTAACTATGACGGTCCTACAGCTGGACAGTAGATATGGATGATGGCTTCAGATGCCTGATACTCTCGAATTGAGAACAAGTAACGTTGTTCCTGTCCAGTGCAGAAGGGTCAACCCGATGAACAGCGTGCGGATATACCTGAATCTCCACGATAGAGCAACATGGTGGGCCGAGGACGACTCCGGCTTCACCGGCGGCGCCGATCAGCTGTCCGATCTCATCGACAAGATACACGAATGGGCCGGATGTGAGGGGGTATTGGAGGACCTAGCTATCCGGTTGGTGAGCGACCCGCCTGAGGCGCCACCCGCCAACCGGTTCCCGGTCACGGGCTTCTATAGACCCGGGTCGGCGGGCACCCGAGGTGTAATCAGCGTGGGACCCGCCCTGATCCCGGTGTAAGTCCCTTGGCCGTGGCGCCGCGATCTGCATCGCCCAATAGCGGGCGCTGACTACTCCAGCCGTGGGCTCAGGCGCGCCGGTGGGGACGGAAGGGTAGGCCGACTGTTTCGGCGCCGATCTCGACCGTCCTGCCGTTGGCCGACCAAAGCACGGAGACCTCCGTTCCGAGGTTTGCGGACTCCCTGTCGATGTGGCCGAGGCCTATGAGTTTGCCGACCGACGGTCCCCAGGTCACGCTCGTCGCGTAACCCACCCGGTGGCCGGAGTCGATCACCGGCAGCGGCATGTCATGGACCCTTGGGAACATCTGCACTAGTTCGCCCCGTTCGAGCTGGTACTCGAGCATCGCCCGCCAGTCGATGGTGAGCCCGACCATGCGTCGGGGGGCGCCACCGGCAGCCTGCTCCTCCATGAGGGCTTGCCTGCCGACGAAGTCCGGCTTGTCGAAGTCGACGAAGCGCCCGAGCCGGAGCTCGAAGGGGGAGCATTCCCGCATCTGCGTAGGGTCGTCGACGGGAGGAGTGGGGTCGGGGCCGGCGCCCATGTAGTCGGCTCCGATGATGAGGAGACCGGCTTCCACCCGAGCGATGTCGATGGCGTACTCGCCGGCCGGGCGGAGACCGTAGTCCCTACCCGCCTCCATCAGGGCGTCCCACATCGGGCAAGCACCCTCCGGGGACACCCACAGTTCGTAGCCCACCTCACCGGTGAAGCCCTGCCGGCTCACATCGACAGGTGCGCCGGCGATCTCTGTCCTCCTGATCCGGGAGAACTTGAGGGAAGACCAATCCTCGCCGGTCGCATCCTCCAGCACATTGGTGGACTTGGGACCCTGCAGGGCGAGGATGCCGATCGAGGGGCTGATGTCGTCGACCTCGACGTCGAGTCCGCCGGCGTTCATCGTCAACCATTGTTTCTGGGGTCCGGCGACGAACACGTACTCTTCTTCTCCGAAACGGAAGACGAGGCCGTCGGCGACCATCTTGCCGTCTTCGTTGCACCACGGTGAGTAGAGAATCTGGCCGACCCTCTGAGCCAGGGCATTCCGGGTGAGGATCCTGTCCGCCAGCCGGGAAGCGTCAGGGCCGGTGATGCGGGTCTTGGACAGGGGAGACATCTCGTTGAGAGTGGCTGCCGTCCGCATCGTGGCCAGTTCCTCGATGAAGTCGGTGTAGATGTCGGGCACGATGTACGGTGGCCACGGGAACCAGGAAGATGTCTCGACAGCCGCCGCACTCCGCTTGTGGAACGGCGTCCCCACGAAACCCTCGACACCCAGGTCTTCCAGCATCCGGTCCTACTTCCCGTGAGATCGCGGAGCGAGTCTACAACCGAAAGGCCGTGTGCTCGCCGCCCGCTGATAGTGTTGACCGCGTCGAGCAGTCGCCGGCGCCTGTTCGGTTTGATCGCTGGGCCGCCGCCGGAAGTCGTTCGGTGTCGGCAGGCAGCCCTTCGGGGAATGGAAGTGCCAGTTGGATTACGAGTTTCTCATCCTTAGCCAGGACGATGCGGTGGCCACGATCACCCTCAATCGCCCGGCCGCGATGAATGCCATTTCGTACCGTCTCGAGCGGGAACTCCATCACGCGCTTGACCGGTCCGATAGCGATCCGAGCACGAGGGCAATAGTCCTGACCGGCTCAGGATCAGCCTTCTCGGCAGGCTACGACTTCGATGAGGATGTTCCGGGGGACGAGGCCAGCGCCAGCACCAGGCTCCGCGAGTGGCTTGACATCAATCAGAGAAGCACGGAAGGCTTCATGCATGTGATGGAGTTGTCGACCCCGGTGATCGCCGCGGTCAACGGCTGGTGCCTGGGCGGAGGGTTCTGGTACGCGCTGTGTTCGGACATCACCATCGCCTCCGAGGACGCTACCTTCGGACAGCCGGAGGTGAGGGGGATTTCAAGTTCCTCGATCCTGTTCGCCGTTCTGGCGGGCTGGAAGAACGCTCACCGCTACACGCTGACCGGCGACCATTTCGGTGCGGTGGAGGCGCTGCGGATGGGCGTTGTGAACGAGGTGGTACCGGCCGAGGAGTTACTGGAGCGAGCCTACGCCCTTGCCCGGAGGATCGCCATGGTTCCCGCCGACTCGGTGCGTCTCAACAAGGCGATCACGACCTACGGCTTGGAGGCGATGGGTCTGAGGAACGCCCACAATGTGATGGCGTTCCTTTCGACCATCGCCCACGCTTCCAGCGACTCACCGGATGTGCGGCACCTCGATGAGGCATTTCGCACGGGAGGCATTCGGGCGTTCCTCGACGCTCGCGACGGCCCGTTCCAACCCGAACCGGGCGGGCGGAGATCTCGCCGGGACTCGTGAGAGTTCGCCCGGCGCACCCTCCTAGGAGGGTACTGAGCAATCCACCAGCGGCATGCCAACCGCCGACATAATCCCTGGTCGGCGGACGGCAGGCCCCAGCAATCGTCATTGGTCAGCACCCTCCTAGAGTACGAACGGTTCACGATTGAAGGGCGAAGGATGATCAGTAGCATCAACCACTCCGGTGTTGTGGTTCGGGATCTCGATGAGATGCTCAGGTTCTACACGGAGGACCTCGGTCTGACCCTGCTCGAACGCTACGAGATGGAAGCGGGTCCCGACGGCGATCACGCAGGAATACCGGGGGCCCGCCGGATCGAGGTCTTTCTCGGTCTCGGGGACGACGGACACATGGTCGAATTCATCCAGTATCTGGAACCTCTTTCGAGCGACGGTCACGTCGAGTTGAACAATCTGGGAGCGAGCCACGTCTGTTTCCTTGTAGACGATCTTTCCAAAGCCCACGAGGAGCTTGTAGCCAAAGGGGTGTCCTTTGTTACCGATCCGATCTTCTCGAAGACACCCGACGGTGACGATTGGGGTGTGGTCTACTTCCAGGATCCGGAGGGCAACTGGCTCGAGTTCATTGAACTCTAGGCTGACCCGGCTAATGCTGACGGCCTTGCTCGAGGTTGTGTGTACCGGTGGGATACATGCGAACAGGAGATGTACCGATGGTTACGGTTGATTGCCACCTTCACTTGACTGAGACGCCGAGCCAGGTACCGGACTGGTGGATGACCGAGATCTACCGCCCTTACGGGGGTGTCTTCGGGTCGACGGACGGGGCTTGGATGGTCGATCTGTTGGACCGCTCCGGAATCGACGTGGGTCTGGTGCAGGGTGCCGACCTACGCCGTACGACCTGGCATCCGGACTTCCCGGAGGAGCATAAGGTGTTCGTTCCCAACGACTACACCGCCGAGCAGGTCGCGCTGTTCCCGGACCGTCTCAAAGGGGTCGTCTGCGTGGATCCGATCCGTGACGTTCCCGCAGCCTTGGAGGAGATCGACCGCTGCGTGCTGGACCTGGACTTCCGGGCGGTGAAGTTGGTGGCTTCCTACCAGCACTACTCGCCGAACGATCGCCGTCTCGACCCGATCTACGAACGGTGTATCGAACTGGACATTCCGGTACACATCTTCACGGGTTGGACCCCGACCATCACCGCGAAGCTGGTCCACGCCGATCCGGTGCTCATCGACGAGGTCGGCCGCCGCTTCCGCGACCTGAAGCTCATCGTCGCACTGGGTGTGCCGTGGCTCGATCAGTGTGTCCTGATGGTCGCGAAACACCCGAACTTCTACGCAGACATGTACCACTTCTCCGAGACGGGACCGGAGCGCCTGTACAGAACGTTGGAGGTCTTCAGGTCACTGTCCGCTCTCGACCGCGTGTTGTACGGATCCAATAACAGCGACAAGGTGCGCACGGGTCGGGAAGAGTCGACCGTCCCGGACGTATACCAGAGCGCCAATAAAGTGGCTGAGCGAAGGGGCGCCGCTCCGTTCTCAGACGACGAGATGGCCGCGATTCTGGGCGGCTCCGCAGCCCGCATCTACAAGATCGACGTCTAGGAGGGTGCTGACCAATGACGATTGCTCGGGCCTGCCAACCGCCGATCCAGGGAATTGTGCCGGCGGTTGGCAGGCCGTTGGTGGATTGCTCAGCACCCTCCTAAGCAGAGTTGTGGCCGGCGAGCGCACGCTCGTCGAGGCCGTGGCTGCTGACAAGCGTGAGCAGGAACTGGGTCAGGTGAGTCTTCGCTCCAGGTAATCGATCACGACGGCCGGATAGAGCGGATCGAACGGCCGGGCGAAGTTGTGGGCGGTGATCTTCTCCTGTACCCGGGTCTCGTAGTCATCTGAATCGATCTGGAAGGAGTGGTTGCCGGCCGGGAGTATCCGCAGTTCCACGTCCCGATTCCCGGCCGCCCATAGCGCCCGGACCGTGTTGAAGGCGTCCTCCACCGGGACGTTCAGGTCCTCGGAGGCGTGCAGGACGAGAGTCGGGGCGGCCAGGTGGCGGAACTGGTCCTCGGGAGGGAGGTCCAGGTCGTACCGGAGGCTCGATAGGTCGCGGGTTATCGTCTCCCCGTCGACCTCGGCCACGGCCACCGGCTCCCGGTTCTCGATGGCCTTGACGGTGGCGTCCATCATCATCGCGTCCTCGTAAGCCTTCGGGGATTGCTCCTTCACCCACGCCACCTGGGAGTCCCCGAGGCCCAGGTAATTCCGCACCAGGCGGTAGTTGTACTCGAGGAGCTCCGCGATCGTGCGGTAGAGGGCGCCCTGGAGCACTGCCGCATCGGGCTGGGCCACCTCGAGCGCCACCCGGCACAGCACGTAGGCGCCGGCGCTATGGCCGAGCATGGCCGCCTTGCCGTTGCATTCCGGCAGGGACCGGACCCAACGCCACACGGCGCCGGCGTCGGCGACCTCCTCGGCGCGCTCCACGCCGAACTCCCCGGTGCTCTCGCCGGCGCCCCTCCGGTCGAAGCGGAACGAAGCGATGCCTGCCTTCGCCAGCCCGCGGGCCAGGATGGCGTACATGCCTCTCTTGGGAGCTCCGGGGAACCGCCTCGGGTCTGCATCGGCGTCCCTCAGATCCGAGAAAGTACCCCCGATAAGGAGCGTAACGGGCCACGGACCGTCGGTGGTGGGCAGCGTGAGCGTGCCGGCCAGCGTCGCCCCGTCCACCTCGACGAAGCGGTTCTCGTCCCGGAAGTAGCCGGGTCCCTTCATGGGATGATCGCCGGAGCGCCGGTCGATGCCTTGATCGCCACCGGTAGCTAAGCCGGGAAGGTGACGGGGCCCACCACGTCCTCGACATCGCCGGCCTCGATGACCACCCGGCCCCGCTCGATGGCCGACTGCTTCATCGTGTCGAGGTCCACGTTGGGGGGTGGGGGAGCGAAGCTGAGCACGAACGATACGGTGGCCGAACCCTTGTTCTCCACCCCGAAGGGCATCCCCCGGGGGATGTGCAGCGCGTCACCCGCGGTGAGGGCGACCCGATCCTCGTCCAGGATCCCGTCGAGTTCGCCCTCCAGCATGAACAGGGAGAGTTCGAACAGTTCCGCCTCCTCGGCGTCGGGGGGCATGTAGCCGCCGGCGGGCACGTGGGCCACGTAGGAGAACAGTTCCTTCCCGGCCACGAGCGGGCGGTAGTAGTAGCCGTCGTCGGCATGCTGGTAGGCCTCTACATCTGTGAACCTTCGTATTGACAACATGAACCCCCTGGGAGATCTCGTCTGGGCGCGTCGGTGACCGATCCTAACGAAATCTCCGATGGCTAAGAGTCCCCTGGTCGGAAGCCTCACCGGTGCGGGCTACATCCGTGCCTCCTGGGCGGGGCCGGAGCAACGGTTCCGCTCGATGCTCTCGGAACCCATGCACCTCCTGCGTGCACGGGCGACCCTCAACTCCGGCAGACCATGGTCGGACTATGCCTGGGACCGGGTGGTCACCGTCCCGCGGTGCAGCGGGCCGATGCCGGGCCTACCGGAGCGTTCAGTTCCCACGTTCTGGAGGGTCGCCCTCCGAGGACGTTATGCCGTTCTCAGACCAGGTCGAACCGGTCGAGGTTCATGACCTTGTTCCACGCCGCTACGAAATCCTGCACGAACTTTTCCTGGGCATCGGCTGCTCCGTAGACCTCGGCAATGGCTCGGAGTTGCGAGTTGTAACCGAACACGAGGTCCACCGAGGTGGCCGTCCACTTGGTGGCGCCGGTCTCGTGGTCGACACCCGCGTAGACGTTCGCGGCGTCCGATTCCTCCCACCGCGTTCCCATGTCGAGCAGGTTCGCGAAGAAGTCGTTGGTCAGCGTCCCGGCGCGGTCGGTCAGCACGCCGAGCGAGGATCCACCGGAGTTGGGGCCGAGGACGAGGCCCGCCATCTCCGGGGCGGTCAGCGACAGCAGGCTTGCCCGGTCCACGAGCAGCTCCTCGGGCCGTCGCACGTTGCCGGTCCGGGAGTAGTTGCGGAACCCGTCGGCAGCCGGTTCCAGCACGGCGAAAGACTCGACGTCCGTCTGGTCCGGCGAGGCGTCGGTGCGGCCCGGCGAGAACGGAACCTCGACCTCGCAGCCCGCATTGCGCGCCGCCTCCTCTATCGCGGCGCACCCGCCCAGGACGATCAGATCCGCGAGGGACACGCTCTTGCCCCCGGTCTGGGAACTGTTGAACGCGGTCCGGATCCCGTCGAGGACCGCCAGCGCGGCTGCCAGTTCGGAAGGATCGTTGGCCTCCCAGTCCTTCTGCGGGGCGAGTCGGATGCGGGCACCGTTCGCTCCACCGCGCTTGTCGCTGTCGCGGAACGTCGACGCCGAGGCCCATGCGGTCGACACGAGCCTGGAGACGGAGAGGCCGGAGTCGAGGATCTGTGCCTTGAGAGCGGCGATGTCGTGGCTGTCGACCAGTTCGTGGTCGACCGGTGGGACGGGGTCCTGCCAGATGAACTGCTCTTCGGGGACTTCCGGACCCAGATACCTGGTCAGGGGTCCCATATCGCGATGGGTGAGCTTGAACCACGCCTTGGCGAAGGCATCGGCCAACTCGTCGGGGTTCTCGAGGAAGTGTCGCGAGATCGGTTCGTACAGGGGGTCCATGCGAAGCGAGAGGTCGGTGGTCAACATGACGGGCGTGTGACGCTTCGACGGGTCGTGAGCGTCGGGCACCGTGCCGGCCGCTGCCCCGTCGGCGGGAACCCACTGCCACGCACCCGCCGGGCTCTTGGTGAGTTCCCAGTCGTAGCCGAAGAGAGTCTCGAAGAAGGTGTTGTCCCAGGTCACCGGGGTGGGTGTCCAGGCACCCTCCAGCCCGCTCGTGATGGCGTCTCCCGCTTTCCCGCATCCGAACGTGTTCGCCCACCCGAGGCCCTGCTCCTCCACGCCGGCGCCCTCCGGCTCGCGGCCGACGTACCGGTCGGCATTCGCGGCGCCATGCGTCTTCCCGAAGGTATGCCCGCCGGCGATGAGCGCCACCGTCTCGGTATCGTTCATGGCCATGCGAGCGAAGGTCTCCCGGATGTCCCGAGCCGCCGCCACCGGGTCGGGCCGACCGTTGGGGCCTTCGGGGTTCACGTAGATCAGGCCCATCTGCACCGCGCCCAGGGGGTTGGCAAGTTCCCGGTCGCCGCTGTAGCGCTCGTCACCAAGCCACTCGGTCTCCGGTCCCCAGTAGATGTCCTCCTCGGGCTCCCACACGTCCTCGCGGCCTCCACCGAAGCCGGAGGTCTCGAAGCCCATCGACTCCAGAGCGACGTTCCCGGCGAGGATCATCAGGTCCGCCCACGAGATCTTGCGGCCGTACTTCTGCTTGACGGGCCATAGCAGGCGCCGTGCCTTGTCCAGGTTCGCGTTGTCGGGCCAGCTGTTGAGCGGCGCGAAGCGGTGAGTGCCCGAGCCGCCGCCACCCCGCCCGTCGAAGGTGCGGTAGGTGCCGGCGCTGTGCCACGCCATCCGGATGATCAGCGGTCCGTAATGTCCGTAGTCGGCCGGCCACCAGTCCTGCGAAGTGGTCAGCACCTCCTCGATGTCGACTTTCACCGCGGCGAGGTCGAGGCTGTTGAACTCGGCGGCGTAATCGAAATCGTCACCCATCGGATCGATCAGGGGCGAGTTCTTGCCGAGAGGTCTCAGGTTCAACTGTTCGGGCCACCAGCGGTGGTTGGCCAGAGAACCCATCATGCCGGATGCCTCGTGGAGCACGGTGGTCCCGGCTGCCGCCGCCTCGCCGTTTCGGTTGGTGTCTTGCATCGTCATGGCTACTCCTAGTCGTTCTTCGGTCGGGTGGTGGTGTCGGATCTTGAACGTATCACTTCCGTCGGATGCGAAGGCCGCTTGACAGGCCCGCCGGCAACCCTGCAACCAGCTGGACTCACCGGGCAGTTGAGTCCCGATAGCCCTGGCATCTCCCCCGATGGTCCGGGAGATTAGCGTCCCGGTTGCTTAACATCGCGACAACCGATTCTGGTGCCGGTAGACGGTTCCCGCCACGAGGTAAGGCCCGGTCGGCGGTGGTCGACCGGCGAGCAGGCTGGCTGCGCGAGTGGTTGCGTCGCGCCGGTCGTGGTCGCCAGTGGGGCTTTGAGCGACATCGCTCGGGAACAGTTCCCGGACCGATTCCTCCGGACTCTCGGCTTCGTCAGTCGATGGAGGCCAGGAATGCGAAGAACGTGTCGGACCAGTTCTCGGCGGCGTCGATATGGGGTCCGTGGCCGGAGCCTTCGAACATCTCCATCTCTACCCGACCCCCGTTGGCCGCGTACTGTTCGAGCACATCCCGGATCTGGGTGACCATGGGCTGGGGCGGGAAGGCGTCCTCGCCGGGCCAGCCGGGGATGACCCCCATCTGGCCGAGGCTGCCCATCTCCCACGATGAGCCGTCGGCTACGACGATGTCATCGGAACCGTGAGTCCACAGAACGGGGGGCTTATCCGGGAGGTCGACCAGGCCCGCCCAGTTGCAGTACTTGCCGGAGAGGGCGTTGAGTATGCCCCGGCTTCCGGGTGCCGCACCCGGCCAGTTCTCGGAGGGCGCCAGGTCACCCGGATAGCCGTCGTCGCCGGTGACGGTGAGTAGAACCTCGTCTACCAGGATCTCCTCCCGTTCCGCCGGAAGCCGGTATTCGGGCGACCAGTAGGAGGAGTTCATGACGTTGCGGGGCGAGACCGGGTCGTCGCCGGAGCGGTCCCCGGCCGCTAGCCGGCTGGTGAACTCGGGGTTGCCGGTCCCGCCGCCGGTACCGGCCCAGTCCGGCTGGCAGGGCGTCCCGTCCCGGTGCGTCGCTCCGTACCCGTAGGGGGAGACGGGGTCGATGAAGGTCAGCGATGCCACGGGGTGGTCCATCGCGTAGGAGGCGATGGCGGCGCCGCCGGTGGACCATCCGACCAGGTGGGGAGGGCTGTCGATCTCCAGCGCCTCGAGGAGTGCCCTGGTGTCGTCAGCCCAGTCGTCCAGTCCCCGCGTGGCGTCGATCGGCGCCGGATCCGACCGGCCGAAGGACCGCATGTCGGGAGCGATGAAACGGTAACGGCCTGGCGCGCCGGGCCAGAGGTGTTCGAAGAATCGTCCGGTCGAGAGGTTCCCGTGGATCATCACTACAGGGACACCGTCTTCGGGTCCGGCCTGGTAGTACTGGGTGCGGAGTCGGCTGGTGGCGACCGATCGGGCCTCCACTCCTGGCATCAGGTCCATTTTCGGGGTCTCCTCTCACCGAGCGTCGGGCACCGACCCTAACAAGGGTTCCCGGTGATGCCTAAAGACCAGTCAGCCGCTTCCCAGGAGGGTCTGAACGATGACGATTGCTCCGGCCTGCCGCCCTCCGACCCAGGAGTCATGCCGGCGATTGCCAGGCCGCCGGCGGATCGCTCAGCACCCTCATAGCGTCCTGTATCTCTGTTTCGCTTGCGTTCCGGACTGGCTGAGCCGAACCGGATCCGGCCACGGTTACGAGAGGATCGTGTCTGTCACAGGCTCATTGCATAATGGTAGATAGCCGTATGCACCAGCGGTTCGTTTCCGACGTCGAGCGGACCGTGGCGGGGTTCATATTGTCCGGAACCGGCCCACGCAGGGGATAGAAGGTCGCGTCCGTGACCCTTGGAGGTGGCGGCGGGGGTGGGATCCCAACGGGAGAGGCACGTCGGGCGGTTTTCACGTTCTCGGGGTTCGGTGGGGGTGTGGGTGTAGCCTGTTTTCTGTTACGAACTCCCGACACGAGAGGCTAGTGTCCTGTATCGGGAATTCGCTGGAGATAGCCTCCTCCGCCTGACATGCACCGGTTCCGGGGGTGCCGAGACCGCGAAAACCGTCGAGGCGGTCTCCTCCGGCGGGCCCTCCCCCAACCGCCACCTCCTCGGCGTCGAACG
>MKWU01004677.1_pt1 | contig 15787 bp, 16 predicted proteins | sample 809101 | NCBI WGS metagenome assembly MKWU01 (sample SAMN05860141, study PRJNA318959) | sponge metagenome | host: Aplysina aerophoba | place: Slovenia: Piran, Adriatic Sea, Gulf of Piran | collected 2013-05-07 | reverse complement strand
TCAACACCTGGATCGACCACTGGAACCAGAACCCCAAACCCTTCACCTGGCACCGCACCGCCGACGACATCCTCGCAACCCTCGCCAAATACCTCACACGAATTAACGACACAAGACACTAGGGCGGAGGCGACCGTCGGGTCTGCTGCAACCCGTCCCGCGGCCTCAGATCCCAGAACCCCCGACAGCAGTGAACGGAGCCGCGACGTGTAGAGAACTCTGCGCCCATCGCGCTCGGGTTGCACCAGCCCCAAGGCTTCCAACTCTTTCAGACCGTGCACGATCCGCGAGCGGCTCACGCCGAGCGTGTCGATTAGCCACTCGTCGCCAGCGTAGGTGGGCCCGGACTGATTCAGAACCTCGTATAGGCCACGCAAACGGTCAGGCAATTTCGACGCCTGAGCGCGTTCGTCGACGAACAATTGCAGTAACTCCGGACGGTCGCGGGTCAGCACCAAGGCCTGTAGGTCGAGCAAGGCCCGCGTGGGTGTTGCCGGTGCCAGGATTGCTGCTACCTCATCGCACGTGTGCGCCGGCCATTGCGGCACCCGCAACTCGATGAGCTTCCTGACTCGCTCGCGAGGCCATGGCGACAGCCGGATCGCCCGATCGAAGAATGCGTCGGAGGGCGAGGGCGGAGCACTCCTCGCCCCCGCAACGATCCACGTGAGCGGCGAATCCCAAACCGTGTCCCGGTAGCGGCCGAATAGCGTCCTGATCTGCTCGTCGCTGGCTCCATCCACCAGCACGACACGTGGCCTCTGCTCTTCGTTCTCCCAATCGTCAAGCGTGCCGGACAGCACGACGTTGAGTCGCTGCGCGTCCAGCTCGGTCTCCGTCGCTGAGTACCGCAAAGCCAGCGGCGCCGCAAGGGCGTTCGCGATCGCGTCGAGTAGCCCTGAAGCCGACTCGGCGGGGTTCGCTCTAGCGAACACGGCTGCCCGCGGGTCCTCGTACTGGATCCGGCGCAGAAGCGTGGTCTTGCCCGAGCCGGGTCCACCTCCGACGTAGACGTTCAGGCCGAGCCTCCCCGCGCCCCGCAGGACGTTGAGTTCCGGTACCATCGCGAATAGTTCTTGGTCGCGCTTGGAAGCGGTTAGTGGCCGGCGGCTGAGCACCCGATCTGACATCACGCACATATCATACAGTATGAACTGTGCGATGTGTGCGACCCTGGGGCTGCGACGACGGGAATCACCTTCTATCGCTGGCCGCCGCCGGGTCCGAAGACCTCGATTGGCCCAGAGCCCGCCAGACGGTGAGGCAGTCACACCCCATTCCTACGATCGGGCAGGCGAGCAGCGAGCCAGAATGAGGGCCGTGGCAGACCGTTCGGGCATCGAGTGGACCGAGACGACGTGGAACCCGACCACGGGTTGTGACCGCACGTCGCCGGGCTGTGACAACTGCTACGCGCTGGCGCTCGCCAATCGGCTCAAGGCGATGGGCCAGCCCAAGTACCGCAACGATGGCGATCCCCGCACCAGCGGCCCTGGCTTCGCGCTGACTCTGCATCTCGACACGCTGGCCATCCCCTACACGTGGCGCTCGCCGCGGCTCGTGTTCGTCAACTCGATGAGCGACCTGTTCCACCTCGAGGTGCCGCTTGACTTCATCCGCCGGGTGTTCGAGGTGATGGCCGACACACCTCAGCACACCTACCAGATCCTCACCAAACGCTCCCGCCGGTTGCGCGACGTCTCGGGCGAACTGGACTGGCCGGACAACGTCTGGATGGGCGTCAGCGTGGAGAACGACCGCTACGCCTTCCGCATCGACCACCTCCGCCATGTCGGTGCTTCCGTGCGGTTCGTCAGCGCCGAACCTCTCCTCGGCGCCCTCCCGGAGGTTGACCTCACTGGTATCGACTGGCTGATCGCTGGCGGCGAGAGCGGCCCGCGTGCCCGACCAGTCGAGGAGGCGTGGCTGATCGACCTTCGCGACCGGTGCACCGCCGCTGAGGTGCTGTTCTTCTTCAAGCAATGGGGTGGCCGGACGCCGAAGGCCGATGGCCGCGAACTCCTGGGTTCAACGCGCGACGAGATGGCACAGCGCTGCTTCGCCTTGACATGAGCTCACGCCCGGAGGGGTGGGATTGGTGGTCCGAGGCGAAGCTGCAGGTCTTGGCGGACTACCTGCAGGCCTTCACTGAGACGCTGCCGTCGGCGCTCTCATCGCTCGGGCAGGCTCGGTAGCCCCAATGTTCGCGTTCTTGGATCCGCGCTGGCAGCAGGTCGAGTGGAGCACCGTCCAGACACTGTCCGACTCGAGGCGCGACAAGAAGACCAAGGTGGAGCAGTGGATCCTGATGCCGGAGCCAGCGATCGCTCGCGTGGTCGGCCTTCGCGGTGCACAAGGCAGACGCAGCGTGAAGCGCCTTTGGCGACTGCCCAGCCGGTGGTCTCGTATTGGGGCAAGCCGTAACTCTTATGTCACGCTATGGTGAAGCTATGTCCGAACTCACCGGGGCTGAGCGATACCTCAGGGACCGACGAGAGGATCCGGCCTACGACCGCGCGTATACCGCAGCGCGACGACACATCGATCAGATCGATGCCATCATTCGCGCGTTCGACCAGCGTCGATGCAACTTGCAACTGAGCAAGGCGGAACTCGCCCGTCGCGCAGATCTTCGCCCTGAGGTGATTCGGCGGCTGTTCTCGGCGGAAAGCCCGAATCCGACCCTGGCGACCGTTGTCGCCCTTGCCGGGGCGTTGGAACTTGAACTGGTAGCCGAGCCATATGAGGACAGCCGCGCTAGCTGAGGACTCTGCGGTGCCTCTCGAACTCTTCGCGGTACATCTTGATTCGCCTGTAGTCCCGCGGGTTCGCCCGTTCGCGGCGCGGCTTGGACAGCCCACCCAGACAGATGATTGAGGAACCGCCCAGGTCTTCGGCGTCACGGATCAAGAGGCAAAAGAGGCGATGGTTCATCCCGCCGCCCTGGACCCGCACCTCGTAGAAGCCAGCCATGTCGCCGTGCATGGCCTCCCACTTACCGCCCCCAGCGAACGCCGGTGGCGGCGCGTCGGCGACTGCGTCGAGCACGGCATGGATCTCGGCTGCAACCTTCGGGGGTAGCCCGTCCAAGAAATGGACGGTCGGTACGGATTCGCCTGCGTCGTCGGTGGAGGCGCGCCGAAAGAAGTGGACGAGCCACGGTCGACGGGCAGGCGAGATGACCACGGCTACGATTCACCGCCCTCATCAGCAGTCTCTGAGTCACCAGACCGGCTCAGCGACGCAGACAGTGCCTTGAGCTTCGTCACCACTTCACCAATTTCGCCGAAGACCGTCGCAGGCAGGACCTCCTCAGACCGGACCTCCAGAATGATCTCACCCCCGTCTATCGGCCACGCCTGCCGAATCATCGGAGACAGAGCACTGGATGGGCTTACGGTCGACCCGGCTCCCTGCCCTGCCGCGGACGGTCCGGCCCAGCCGGCGCAGTTATTCGGCATCGACCACCTTCGCCATGTCGGCGTCGCCGTGCGATTCGTAGGGCCGAGCCGAGTTGATTGAGGCATGGGGACAACCTAGCACTCTGCTTGCGGCGCCGCAAGCAGAGTGCTAGGTTGTCCCCACACGCTAACTCTGCGAGGGGAGCAAGTATGGATGATCAGAGCCGGGAGGTCTACGCGGTTCGCCACGCCAGGTATGTCGAGGAGGCTCGGCGCGAGAGTCAAATCGAGGAGTTGGAGGTGTTGACGCCATCGGCCGCCAGCACCCTGTTCTCGATCAGTAAGTCGGCAGTTCGCGGTGCAGTGCAGGCTGGGCATGTGAAGGTGCCTTTCTCGCTTACGGCCGAGGCGGGCGAAGGCACTCGCATGCTGAGTTTGACGAGCGCGACGAACTATTGGAAGAGGAAGCTGCCCCCGGATGCCGAGGAGACTCTTGAACGCTGGCGGCGCGACTGCGTCAACATCGCGATCCCCTACGGGCCGGAGGCCAACCCCACCTACCGCACCTACAACGTTCTGCACCCGACGCGCCTCGTGAGCGTTGACGACGCTCAGGGTCTCAACTCATGACGGCAATCGCCTATTTGACCCCACGCGAGGTCGAGGAACGCTGCGGGATCGGACGCCTGTTGCGCGTCATCTCATCGATGTGAGGGCGACCCGAAGAACTCGCGGGCAGGTCGGCCGGTCAGGCGGCCCAGCGTTCGGAGAGGACTTCGGCCTGCTCGATGACTGTCAGCGTTGCCTGATCCTGCTTGTCAGGTGGGTAGCCGTGGCGGTTGAGGGTGCGGCGGACGAGAACGCGTAGTTTCGCCCGCACGCTGTCGCGCACTGTCCAGTCGATGGTGACGTTTGCGCGGACGGTCTCGACCAGTTCGCGGGCGATGTCCCGGAGTGTCTCGTCGCCGAGGACGCTGACTGCGCTGTCGTTGGCTCCAAGAGCGTCGTAGAAGGCCAGTTCGTCGTCGCTGAGTCCGAGTTGCTCGCCACGGGCTGCCGCCTTGCGCATCTCCCGTGCGAGTTCGATCAGTTCCTCGATCACCTGGGCGGCCTCGATGGCCCGGTTCTGGTAGCGGCGGAGACTCTGCTCCAGCATCTCCGCGAACGACCGCGCCTGCACCACGTTTGTGCGCCGCCGGACGGACAGCTCGCCCTTGAGCAGCTTCTGCAGTAGTTCAACGGCGAGGTTCCGGTGCGGCATGCCGCGCACCTCGGCGAGGAACTCGTCGGACAGGATCGAGATGTCGGGCTTCTCGAGGCCGGCCGCGGCGAAGATGTCCACCACACCCTCGGGAGCCACGGCGCGGGCGATGATCTGGCGTATGGCGTGATCCAGCTCCTCGTCGGTTCGTGCCTCACCGATCGCCCGTTTGACCAGCGCGGAGCGGACGGCCTGGAAGAAGGCCACGTCGTCGCGGATCGCGAGGGCATCCTCGTGCGGCACCGCCAAGGCGAACGCCTGCTCAAGCTGCCGGACCACGCCGAGGAAGCGATCCTTTCCGTTCTCCTGCGCCAAGAGGTGTTCCTGAGCCGGCGGCAGCAGTCCGAGCCGTTCCACGGGGCTGCCGGTCGTCCACTTCGACCAGTCGAAGCCACCGAGCAGGTCGCAGCAGATTTCGTGCTTCTCCTGCATCACGGCGACGGCCTCGTCCTGGTCGATCGCTGCCGATCCTGTGCCGCCCTCTCTCGTGTATGTGGCGAGGGCGCGTTTCAGCTCGTGTGCGAGCCCCAGGTAGTCGACGACCAGCCCACCGGGCTTGTCCTTGAACACCCGGTTGACCCGTGCGATGGCCTGCATCAGCCCGTGGCCGCGCATCGGCTTGTCGACGTACATGGTGTGCAGGCTCGGCGCGTCGAATCCGGTGAGCCACATGTCGCGCACGATCACGATGCGAAGGGGATCGTCCACGTCGCGGAAGCGCCTGGCGAGCGCCTCACGCCTTGCCTTGTTCCGGATGTGTGGCTGCCAGTCCAGAGGGTCGGATGCCGAGCCGGTCATCACTACCTTGATCTCGCCGGATTCGTCGTCTGCGTGCTCCCACTCGGGGCGGAGCCGCACCAGTTCCCGGTGGAGGTCGACGCAGATGCGCCGGCTCATGCACACCACCATCGCCTTGCCTTCGAGCACGTCGAGACGCTGAGAGAAGTGCTCGACGATGTCCCCGGCCACCTGTCGAACCCGTTGGTCCGTTCCGACAATGGCCTCGAGTTGCGCCCAGCGGGTCTTGAGTCGCTCCTTGCGCTCGATCTCCTCGCCCTCGGTGGCCTCGTCGAATTGATCGTCGAGATAGGGCTGCAAGTCCTCGTCGAGAGACAGTTGGGCGAGCCGGCTCTCGTAGTAGATCGGCACGGTGGCGCCGTCCTCCACGGACCGCTGGATGTCGTAGATGCTGATGTAGTCGCCGAAGACGGCGCGGGTGTTGGCGTCTCGCAGCTCTACGGGTGTGCCGGTGAATCCGACGAACGAGGCGTTCGGCAGAGCGTCGCGCATGTGCCGGGCGAAGCCGTCGATGAAGTCGTACTGGCTGCGGTGCGCCTCGTCGGCGATGACGACGATGTTGCGCCGCTCCGAAAGGCGGGGGTGCGTGTCGCCGCGCTCCTCCGGGAAGAACTTCTGGATCGTCGTGAACACCACGCCACCGGAGGCGACCGAGAGCTTCCGCCGTAGGTCGGCGCGGCTCTCGGCCTGCACTGGTTGTTGGCGCAGCAGATCCTGGCAGCGCGAGAAGGTGCCGAAGAGTTGGTCGTCGAGGTCGTTACGGTCGGTCAGCACCACGACGGTGGGATTGTCCATGGCCCGCTCTCGGATGATCGCCCCGGCGTAGAACGCCATCGTGAGGCTCTTGCCGGCCCCTTGGGTGTGCCAGACGACACCGATCCGACGATCGCCGGGTCTGCCGCCGGCCCTTCCCCTGGTGCTGTCATCAGGTCTGGGATCGGGCGCGGGGCCGGGCTCGGCGAGGTCGGAGCCGCCGGTCGCCGACGGAGCAGCGCGCATTCTGGTCGCCCGCAGGGTCTCGGCGACCGCGGTCCGAACGGCATGGAACTGGTGGTAACCGGCCATCTTCTTGACCAGCACGCCGCTCCCGTCGTCGAACACGATGAAGTCACGAATCAGGGCCAGCAGCCGTTCGGGAGCGCAGACGCCCTCGAGCAGTACTTGCAGACCGGTGAGGCTCGGGTCGGCCAAGTCCTCGCCCGAGATCGTGCGCCAAGGCTTGAACCACTCCCGCCCCGCCGTGAGAGTCCCGAGACGGGCCTCGAGTCCATCGGAGACGACGAGCAACTCGTTCATCGCGAACAGCGTCGGCAGTTCGGCCTTGTAGGTCTGGAGTTGCCGCCACGCGGCCCACACGTCGGCGTCCTCGTCGGCCGGGTTCTTCAGTTCGATGACACCCAGCGGAAGTCCGTTCACGAACAGCACGATGTCGGGCCGCCGCGTGCGCTTGCGCTCGCTGACGGTGAACTGGTTGACGGCCAACCAGTCGTTCGCCGTCGGATCCTCGAAGTCGATGACGCTCACTTGGTCCCCGCGCATCGTGCCGCCCGCGGCTCGATACCCGACCGCGATGCCTTCGGCCAGCATCCGGTGGAAAGCCCGGTTGCGGGTTGCGAGAGTCGAACCCTCCGGACGGGTCAGGCTGCGGAACGCATCCTCCAGTGCCTCGTCAGGGAGCGAGGGGTTGAGTCGTACCAGAGCGTCCCGCAACCGCCGCTCGAGCACGACGGCTCCGTAGCCGGCTCGTTCCGGCTGCCCACAGTCGGGTCCGATGTCCGGCCCGTGCGCAGTCGCCCAACTGAGACCTGCCAGCCAGTCCAGCGCCGCCTGCTCGACATCGGCCTCCGTGAGCGCGGTCACGGACGTACCGGCGCTGGAGGGTGCTCTGCGCCCCCCGGCCGCAACTCGCCGGAAAGGAGCTTGGGAAGCAACGTGTCGCGTAAGCCAGCAAGGGTGCGAGACTCGACGGCGTAACGAACCTGCTGCTCAGTCATGTCGCGGAGAGGAAGGTCATTGGAGCATAGAATCCGATCCGGGGGAACCACGACCCTTGCTTCCTCAAGGTGGTGTCGTTGGATGTGGCCCATCGTTGTTGCCTTGCTAGCAGCGATTCCTCTAAAACTGTCAAGGTGCTCTCTTATCCAGTTCCAATAGAACCATCTGGGGAATTCCCGCGACGTCACCTTGAACAGATGCTGATTCAAGGCTCCCCGCCCGTGCGCCCACAGCACGGCTTCAAGGCTTCCGGACCACGAAAACACCACGTCACCATCCTCGACAACGAATCGAGGATCGATGTCTGCCGACGCCTTCGCGGATCGATCTGTGAAGCCACGTCGCATCTCCGGAATCTTGATTACGGGCAACCACGAGTCACCGTTGGGAGGAAAGCGTTGAAGCGCCAGACCATTGGTAAACGTAGCTATGCTGTTGAGGCTTTGGACTTGCCAGCCTGTTGGTATGTCGCCAAGTTCGGATGTATTGAAAGAGTCCGGGAACAGAATGTCGAGGTCCGGGGGGAGGTCGGAAGATCGGCCGTTGGCCTTGGCGCGAACCGGGTCGAAGTCCACGAACCACGACCGAAACAGCGCCCGCGCCATCTCCTCGAGCGTTTCGGTCATACGCCGGTTGAGTTCGATCTTGTCATCCAGCGCACCGAGGACCCGGGCAATAGCCCGCTGCTCACTCACGTCAGCCGGTGCCTGTACGGCAAACGATTCGATCATGCGCTTGGTCAGCGCATTCCGGGTGCCGCCCGAACTCGCCCAATTCAAGAGTGTCGACTGACCCTCCGGCGAGGCCAAGTAGTACCGAAGGTATTCCGGATCTAATCTGCTGGGATCCGGCCGGACGATTGCTACGTGCTGGTTTACGCGAGCCGGTAGGACTAGCGGATCGACTTGGCACACTCGTGCAACGGAGTCCCCGGTGATATTCAGCAGCACATCATCGCGTAGGACTTCGACGTTTTGGAGGGCTTCAGCCTGCTCCTGGCTTATGAATGCCAAGCCATCGTGGGAGAACCCGGTGTTATGAATGTTTTGGCTCCGGATCAGCGCGTAGGTTCCGTTGCGCAGATACGTTTCCTTGCCGCCGCGGGGCGTCGCACCGCTGCCAATCTTCGTAGTTACATCACCCAGCATCATCTCGGTGAGATTGCTTACTCTTGTAGGTGTAAATCCCTCGTGCAGGACTACGTAATCCTGCAGGATCGAGTCGTGGAAGTCCTCCGGCAGGCGGGCCCAGTCACGGGCTTCGACGATGAACGGAATGGTGGACATCTCGACGGCCTCGCTGAAGTCGCCGAGTCGGCCAATATCGATCTCTTCGCAATTCGGGCCTCGGAGGACGAGATCCAGATCGCTCCCGTCGTGGCTCTCGCCGGTCACGCGGCTGCCGTAGGCCCACACCTCCACGTCGGGCAGGTGCTCCTGGAGCAGGGCCTCTAGCTTGGCCCGGTGCCGCGGCAGGAGATGTATGTCATTACTCATCGTCGGATGCCTCGATCACGTCGGCCAGAACCATTGCGTCGGCGATGAACGTCGGCAACAGCGTCAAAGTCGTCTCGGCGAAGTCCTCACCGTAATTGTGAGCGGTGTCGTTGCGATTGTCCCGATACGCCAGCCAGCGCTCGGAGGCGTCCGCGGTGAGCAGTCCGTGCTTGGCGGCATGACGGAACACATCGCGGAAGGTCAGCCTGTCGGCTTGGCGATTGCTGGCGAGCCAGGGACGGAGTCGCTTGCGCAACAGCCTGCCGCCCTGCTCCAGGATCAACTCGAAGTACTTGACGCAGGCTGTGCGCATGGCGTCGAGTAGCCAGTCGGGTTGTGTGTCGTCGTTCAGCGTGCCGAACGACTTCTCCAGTCTGTCGATACAGCGGCGCAAATGGTCGGCGTTCAGGCGCATGGTTCAGTCCCCGGAGTCAGGACTCGGGAGGTTCACATCGATGGCGGCGCCGAGGCGGGAGGACTTGGCCTGTTGCTCGCGCCACTGGGCGCTGAGGCGGGCCATCTTGTCAGCGAACGGTTCGCCGCCGTGTGAGTGTCGCTCGGTGGTACGCGGCTGCCTACGCAGCGGGGGCTGCGGCGACTTCCACGACGGCGGCCGTGCTGCGAGGTTCCGGGATCGGCTCGCCGTGTTCGCGCAGGCTCGCCACGTGTAGGCCGATGGCCTCTCGGATCTCATCCAACAACTCTTCCCGGCTGCCGGCCGTGGCCACGCACCCGGGGAGATCGGGCACCCAGGCGGCGTAGTTCTGCGGTGCCCGCTCGATGACAACGGTGTACTCCACAGTTGCTTGCTACTCCTCCACCCCGGACTGCCTCATGATACTCGCCCAGGTGCCGGGCGGCAGGTCGTCGCCTGGCTTGCCGGCGACGGTGACCGTGCCCGGTTTGTGCGGGTGTCGGTACTGGCGATGACTTCCCCTGGTTCGAACCAGCCTCCACCCGTCGCGCCGCAGTAGGCGCTCAGCCTCCCGGACCTTCGGCACAGCCTGATTCCTTCGGGTCCAGGACCGGATCCGTTATCACCGGTTGTCTACAGCACTGTCCATCAGCCGAACCCCAGCGATCGGAGATTCTCCTCGATGGAGGCGTCGAGGCGCACGGCCTCGGCCTGTTGCTCTCGCCACTGGGCGCTGAGGCGGGCCATCTTCTCGGAGAACGGCTCGCCGTCGTCTTCGGCGGGTTCGGCGCCGACGTAGCGTCCGGGCGTGAGCACGTGGCCGTGTCGGCGCACCTCCTCAATTTCGGCCGACTTGCAGAACCCCGGGACGTCGTCGTACGTACCGGCGCCCTCCTCGCCCCGCCAGGCGTGGTAGGTGCCGGCGATGCGGGAGATGTCCTCGTCGGTCAGTTCGCGGTGAGTGCGGTCGACCATGCTGCCCAAGCGGCGAGCGTCGATGAACAGCAACTCGCCGCGGCGGTCGCGGAAGCCGCTGTCGCTGCGGTCGCGGGCGACGAACCAGAGACAGGCCGGGATCTGCGTGGAGTAAAAGAGCTGGCCCGGCAGGGCGACCATGCAGTCCACCAGATCGGCCTCCACCAGCCCTTCCCGGATCTCTCCCTCGCCGGAGCGCGCCGAGGACATGGAGCCGTTGGCGAGGACGAAGCCAGCTGTGCCGGTCGGTGCGAGGTGGTGGACGATGTGCTGCACCCAGGCGAAGTTGGCGTTGCCCGCGGGCGGGACCCCGAACCGCCAGCGCCGGTCGTCGGCGAGCTGGGCACGCCCCCAGTCCGAGACGTTGAACGGAGGGTTGGCGAGGATGTAGTCGGCCCGGAGGTCGGGGTGGCGATCGTTCCGGAACGTGTCACCGTGGGCGATCTGGCCCTCGATGCCCCGGATCGCCAGGTTCATCCTGGCCAGCCGCCACGTGGTGTGGTTGGACTCTTGGCCGTAAATCGAGATCGGGGTGGTGGCTGTCCCGCCGTTGCCGTTGCCCGAGGTATGGGCTCGGATGAACTCCAGGGACTGCACGAACATGCCCGAGGATCCGCAGCACGGGTCGTAGACGCGACCCTCGTAGGGCTCCAGCATCTCCACTAGCAGGCGCACCACGCAGCGGGGCGTGTAGAACTCACCGCCGCGCTTACCCTCGGCGCTTGCGAATCGGGACAGGAAGTACTCGTAGACGCGCCCCAGGACGTCCCGCGAGCGGGCCTCGGCGTCCCCCACGGTGATGTTGCTGATGACGTCGATCAACCGGCCCAGTCGCTGCTTGTCGAGAGCGGGCATGGCGTAGTTCTTCGGCAGCACGTCCTCGAGCGCGGGGTTCGCCTCCTCGACCGCGTCCATGGCGTCGTCGACCGTCTGGCCGATGGTGGGTTGGCGGGCTTGCGCCTGCAGGCGGCTCCAACGCGACTCGCGCGGCACCCAGAGGATGTTCCGGGCTCGATACTCGTCGGGGTGCTCGGGATCGGCACCATCGTCTCGCTCGGCCTCCAGCTGGGCGCGGGTCTCCTCGAAGGCGTCGGAGACGTACTTGAGGAAGATCAGGCCGAGGACGACGTGCTTGTACTCCGCGGCGTCCATGTTGCCGCGCAGCGCGTCGGCCATCTCCCAAAGCTCGGCCTCGTAGCCGGTGATGGCGCTGTTCGTAATGCTCATCGACGCGTCCGTCTCAGGCCGTTGCTCGCTTCGCCATCCGCGCAGGCTAGCCCCGGAGCCTCCGCAGATGGTCTACCGCCCCGACTTCGCGGCCCAGAATGGCGAGTCTCGGCAGGTCGTGTGGGATTCCCGGCTGCGACGCCTGAATCGTGGCAGGGCCGCTGGCCCCGCGGGTATTCTCGTGAGTCCTAGCAGGTGAGACGCTCGACCAGCGCTGATCTCGTACGGGTGGTCGCGGCGGTGTACTACGAGCGATTCGCACTCCACGTCGAGCGACTGACCGCGGGCGCCAGCCCACTTGGGACTCCGCACCACCGTCGCTCCCCGCCGAAAACCGAAGCGCCGTCAATCCCCTGAATACCGAAGCGCCGGTTTGGCTGGTCACGCAAGTAGCCATTCAACTTTCGATCAGTCCTTTTCTCCGAGCCTCGAGGCGAGGTAGTCGCGAACTGTGTCGTCGTAGGATCTTTCTTCACCGCATGCGATGCAGATTCCTTCGCCTGGACCAATGCCGAAAGCATCGAACCCCTCGGTGATTAGAGTCATGCGTCCGCAATAGTCACAATCTGAAGGCTCGAGCAGCATCGAGCGTTCTTTCGGACTAAATGCATGAGGCATTCGCATTTCAGCTTCCTGCCTATAGAGTTCGACGACTGCCTGCGTAAAGTCTAATCCATCGACGATTCCCAAGACTTGAAGCGCAGGATGTTGATCCAGTGAAATCAACACATCGACATGACTCTTATCTAGCACATCCCATTCTTCATCCGCTCGACCATGCCGGATTGAGTTCGCCTTCTCTATTCCCTCCTTCAGGGTCTGCAACTCAGAGTCGTCTATGGCGTCCGTCTTGATCTCGGGTTCTCCTCTGACGAGCGCCAGCAACGCCGTTGGCGACTTAACCCAACGGTCACCGTCCTTGTATTCGCACCCGCCTGCCTTGTAAGCGACGATGGCCGCAAGTGCATTGGCCGCTGCCGCATCGAATGCACCATCACGGGGCACCCGATCATCGCGCAACGCCAAGGCATTCAGAGCGTACACACACCGACGCATCACTCTGCGGCGTAACTCGGTGAACTCGTCAGTCGAAGCCACCATTTGAATGTACCGTGACCGTCCTGACAGGCCCTCACGGGGCGCTTTCTTGGGGAGACCTAGCTGGTACGTGGTGGCGCGATCGTGTCGTGGCGGCGCTGCCAGACGGGGTTGCGTAAGAGGTGTGCTGCAGAGTCAGGGTTGATGCGTGGTGAGAACGCCATGAGTTCGGTTCCGCGGTGGGGGCGGCCGGCGCTATGGCGGAGCCCGAACTGAAGGATGTTGTGGTGGGGGTACAAGTCAGTCGCAACTCGAGAATCGCAGTCGTAGCTGACGATCCATTGGCGGAATCTTGTCGAGAGCGTGTAGGCCAGTTCTTGGTGCTTCTCGTATGTCATGGTGTCGAGGTAGAGATCGCTCGACTTCGTCAGGTAGGGCGGGTCTGCGTATACGAGGGTGGCATCTACAGGGCGGTGACTGAGGAGTGCGAGCAGGTCGAGGGCGTCACCGCTATATATGGTGATGCGGTCAGCCAGCTTGGCGACATGGTGAAGCCGCTGGAGTAGATCGGCCTTGTTGAATCGGCAGTCGAGCTTGTAGTGCCCAGTTTGGTCGAGGCCTCCAATCGGGCGCGCTCGCAGAATCCCCGAATGGTTGGTGCGGTTGAGGAAGAACGCCGCGAATCCGAGCGCAAGCGTGTCGGTCGGATCGGCGTGTTTGAGGGTGTGAGCCTGTTCGTGCCAGGTGTCAATTGTCACTTGACAGTTGCGGACGAGGTCGTTGAACTCCGAGGGGTGTTCAAGCACGGCATTCCAAAACGCCGCGATTGCGGGGTCCGCATCGCCAATGATCGCTTGATCGACGTCTCCGCTGCGCAGCAGCCCTAGGGCAATCGCGGCCCCACCGGCGAACGGCTCGACATACGTCGCGTGAGGGCGGGCGTTGCGGAGGACGATGGCGCGGAGGAATCGCAGCAGAAGCCTCTTTCCTCCGGGATAGCGCAGCGGGCTGAGGTACGCCACGAAGTGCCCGCGGCTGCTACCGCAGGGCGGCGCAGATCGCCTCAAGCAAGGGTCGGTACGCGACAGCGATGCTGTTGAGGTCAGACTGTCCGGGAGCAGCGTGGACGTTGTGCACGTACTGGTGAAGATTGGGCACGGAAATGATGCTGAACTGTTGCTGGAGATGGGTCCGGAGCGGTCGAAAGTCGTCATCATCGTTGGCGATGCCGAGTTGTGTCATAGCATTCCGGACGTTGGAAGCGAGCTTGTCCTCCCTCCGCGGGGTCATGCCCTGACTCTGGAGGTACTCGGTGACGGTGAGTTCGACGATTGCACGAAGCAACACCGCCGTCGCGTTGGGGTGCCTGTCTGGGTTGAGGGTCTCGATCTCGGTAATGATTTGTTGGATTCGCGTATGCATGGGGGTGGTGTCGATGTCCGCAAAGGGGTGCGCTGCGGAATGTCGACGCCGCGGTCGTGTCGATGTGTCAGCGGCTGCGGCAGACGCTCCCTCCCCAGAGCCATCCTCTGGGGCCGCTGGCGGTGCCGTGTCGCCGGTGTCGGTGTCGGTGTCTGAGTCGTCCGGCGGGTGGGGGGCTGAGCTGTGGGGGGGGTCGCCGAGGTGTCTGGCGGCGAATCGAGCACGGAGAGTCTTGTTCTTGAGTTCTGTAACTGATGCGCCATCAGCCAGCTTCTCAATAAGCGTCAGCAGTCGTCGTACCACGGCTGGCTCGTCGTCGTTTAGGGCGACCGTGCCGTCTTGGAACTCGAAGCCTACGAGCTTGCGGATCGCCGGATCGCTGGTGAGACGTCCGAGGTTGGTGACGCTCCTGGTCTCGACGCTGTCGAGGTGGGCGCGGGATGCATCATCAGTTGGTAGACGGTGGCGGAGCCAGTCCAGTACAGAAATTGCACTGGCCGTATGCCCGCGGAGTGATTGGTTCGGATTGAACCGGTACGTCGCGGCGGATGTCCACGGGATGGTGCCGATGCCGTTCAACTGGCCGCTGTGAGTTCGATTCAGCCAGAGTCGAGCCTCGTCGCGGTTCGGCACGATCGCGCACATCACCTGACTCGGCTGGTTGCCGGGTTGATTGACCGCGGTGATGAACCCTGGGGGGTGCAACTCGACTGGGAGCAGGTTGGGATCGGCGAGGATGCGTAGCGCTGCCAGGCGTCGGTTGCCGTCTAGAACGCAGAACCGACCTGCTGAGCCATTTGTGACGATGAAGAGTTGGGCGGGGCTGAGCCCGTAGCGGTGGATGTCGACGGCGAGTCGGCCGATCTTGTCACCTTGGTCAGCGATGAGTCTCGAGAGTGCTTCATCCTGATCAGCGACTGCACCATGGCGGGGATTCTCGCAGTCGAGGTCCAAGTTGGCGATCGCAATCTCTGTGCGGTGCACGGGTGCAACTGTCATGGCCCGCGAGGCTACTTCGCTCCGCAGGACTCAATAGTCGCGGCGGACCCAACACGCTTGGCACAGGCGCCGTAGGCTTCCTCGGCTTTCACGCAGGCTGGTGTGTCCCGGATCGCGCGGCCGGCCACTTGGGCCTGAGACGGCGTGATTGGCTGCGGGGTTCTTGCCACGCCGCGGATTGGCGGTGACTCCGCCGCGGTGAGCGAGGCGTTCGGGTGGCGGCCGGGACAAAGGTCGCGGCGCTCGCCGCGGACGGTGCCCGCCGATCCAACGCTTGGACGCCTCGGGGGTGGCGCGTAGAATCGGAGCGTGCTGGGGGAGCCCACCGTCAAGTCGGCGCCGGGTAGGCCGGTTCCCGACCTGGACGTTCTCGACAACGTCCAGCGGCGGTTGCTGTGGTTGGCGACGCGGATCGTGGACGTGGCCAACCGGCGGGAGGGCCTCGAGATCAAGGTCGGGGGGCATCAGGCCTCGTGCGCCTCCATGGTTTCGATCATGACGGCGCTGTGGTTCGCCCACATCGACGGCAACGACAAGGTGGCCATCAAGCCGCACGCCTCGCCCGTGTACCACGCCATCAAGTACCTCACCGGCGAGCTGGACCGCTCGTACCTCACGACCCTCCGCAAGCGAGGCGGCCTGCAGGCCTATCCCTCCCGCACCAAGGACCCCGACGTGGCGGACTTCTCCACCGGGTCGGTGGGCCTGGGGGCGGTGGCGCCGCTGTTCTCGGCCCTGGTGCGGCGCTATGCCGACGCCC
>MKWU01004674.1_pt1 | contig 15800 bp, 10 predicted proteins | sample 809101 | NCBI WGS metagenome assembly MKWU01 (sample SAMN05860141, study PRJNA318959) | sponge metagenome | host: Aplysina aerophoba | place: Slovenia: Piran, Adriatic Sea, Gulf of Piran | collected 2013-05-07 | reverse complement strand
TGCCGATGCGGCGGACCTCGGCGGCGGCGGCGTCGGGGGAATGGGCGGGGATGTCGGCGATGCCGATGAAGCGGTTGCGGTCGTACTCGCAGAACTCGGCGATGAAGTCGTTGTAGGCCCGGTAGGTGGCGGTGATCACGTCCGGGTCCTTGATGCTGTCCTCCACGAAGCGGATGCCGTAGATGACCTCGGCGGCGATGTCGTCGATGTCCAGGTCCTTGGCCCGCAGCTTGGGATCCGATGGGTGCGTGGGTTCCCAGCCGGCCTCGCGCATCCTGCGGCCGCGGTGGTTGGTCATGGGCTGCCGGCCCATCCAGGCCCGATGCCCGCCCATCACGGCGCCGTCGCCGACCCACGTGGGCTTGCCGTCCACCGTGTGCACGTTGGGTACGCGGTCCTTCAGGTTCGCCGGAGCCCGGGACCTGAAAGTGTCTTCGTCGAGATAGAAAAGGTCCATGTGTCCGTCAGCAGAGATGATTCGGTCGCTCATGATCGTTCCCTCCGGCCCTCACTCTTCTCACAGTCTCCCGAGGCTGGCAAGGCCGATGCGCTTCCCCAACGCGAGAGGGCACTTTAAAACGATTTGTGGTACAGGCCATTGGAGGAGGACCATCCATGACCACCGCCGCCAACGATCTTCAGGGGGAGTGGCGCGACCGCTGCGCGATACCGGATCACGTCATCTGGGGCCCCGGTTCCCATGAACGCCTGCGGGCGCTGCTCGAGGAGATGGGCCGCGGCAGGGTGCTGCTCCTGACCAGCGGTTCCCTGAAAAAACGTACGCCGTGGGTGGACCGGATCGAGCAGGCGCTGGCGGGTCTGGTGGTGGCGGTCCGCAGCGACAGCGCGGAGTTCACTCCCGACTGGCTGTGCTTCGATACCGCCCGGCAGGCGCGGGAGGTGCAACCCGACGTCGTCGTCACCGTGGGCGGCGGTAGCGTGGCGGACTGGGGCAAGGCGGTGGCGTTCATCCTCGCCCAGGGCCTCGAATCGGTGGAGGAGCTGGACGGCTACGTGGCCTCGCCGGACAACCAGCGGCTGGCCGAGTTGCCTCGTCCGCCGATTCCCCAGGTGGCTATTCCCACCACCCTGTCGGCGTCGGAGGCGACATGGTCGGTGACCATCAACCGGCCCGAACGCAAGTTCAAGGACCACGTGCGGCATCCCGACCTGGTGCCCAAGGCGGTGATCCTGGACGCCGCCATCGCCTCGTCCACCCCGGCCGGCCTGTGGTGCGCCACCGGTCTCAAGGCCATGGAGCATGTGGTGGAAAAGCTCTACACCGTGGACCGCAACCCGGTGGTGGACAACATGTGCCTCGCGGCCGGGGACCTGCTGTACCGCCACCTGCCCCGCTGCAAGGACAATCCGGAGGACCTGGAGGCCTTCACGCAGTGCCACGTGGCGCTGGTGGGGGTCGGATTCCATGGGCGCGGCGTCCACAAGGGTCTGTCCCAGGTCATCGGCTGGCAGCTCGGCGCCTACGGCGTTGCCCACGGCCACACCTCCTGCGTCATGCTGCCCCACGTCATGGAGTTCAACCGTCCCGTGAGCCTGTCCGCCCAGGCCGCCCTCGGACGGGCCCTGGGCGGCCAGGGCGCCACGGACGACGAGCTGGCGGAATCCGCCCAAGCCGCCGTGGCCGGCCTGGTGCGCGATATGGACCTGCCCTATCGGTTGCGGGACGTGGGCATCCCCCGTGAGGACCTTCCGGATATCGCGAAAAAAGTCATTGTGTCGCCGAATATCATCTACAACCCGAAGCCGGTGACGGATCCGGAAGAAGTTCTGGCGGTGTTGGAGAAGGCATGGTAGTAATTACCGTAATCACATGTCGTAGGAGGGCGTTCGATGATGCGAATGGAAACGCCTAAGAGAGGCGAGCCAACGGTCAAGAGAGATGTCAAGCTGGTTCCAGTGGGCAATTCCAAGGGAATCCGTCTTCCCAAGGTTCTCTTGCAGAAGTACGGATGGAGCGATTCCCTCGTACTGGAAGAATTGGAGGAGGGGGTTTTTCTCTGCCGTCAGGAGACGGCCAAGCTGTCCTGGCAGGAGACCTACCGCGCCATGGTCGCCGAGAGGGAGGATTGGAGTGATTTCGACGTGACCATTGCCGACGGCGTGGACTAGTGGCCAACTTTCCCAGGCGGTACACGGTCTACTTTGCCGACCTCAATCCCACGGTGGGTGGAGAAATCCGCAAGGTCCGGCCGGTCGTGGTTGTCAGCCAAGACGAGATGAATCAATACCTGGACACCGTGGTGGTTTGTCCTCTCACCACGGCACTGCACCCCAAATGGCGAAGCCGTTTACAGGTTCGGTGTGCGGGGAAAGAAGCGGAAATTGCCGTCGACCAGATACGCGCGATCAGCAAGCAGCGTATTGGGAGGCTGCTGGACCGGTTGTCCGCCGAGGAAGCAGCGCAACTTCGCCAGATCATAACGGAGATGTATGGGGGATAGGCGGGTGAGCCCTTCAGTATTTTGTGGGAGCCGAGGCGAACGACAGGAGACATGATCAGGGAGAAGGATGCATGAGTAACGGCGATTACGTATTGCGGCCCGAAGCCGGGCCTGTAGAACCGGATTTGCTTAATCGAAGTCAACGAGAAGCGTTTAGTGCGATCGTTGCGGCGTTGGCCGAGGCTAACCGTTTGGCCGCGAAATCGGTCGAGTCGGACGGTGACCCGGGCGCGGTCCAAGTCGACCGAGTGAGCCGCCTGTTCTTCGTTTCGGGCCAACCGGGAAGCGGGAAGACCAGCCTTTATCTCACCCTCCGCGCGATTCTCGACCAAAAAGAACAGTTTTCTAGCCTTCACAAGAAATACAAGGCACATCCAGAGTTGTCTACGGGCCTGTCCGGCCTAGATCGTGCGACTCGTTGGCTTGAGTCTATAGACCTTGAAGTCGCCGTAGACGAGGGGGAAAATCTGCTCGCCGCCGTGCTCGTTCGGATCTCCGTTGCGATCAGCGAATCGTTCGGTGCCTCGGAGAATTGTCGGGAGGCGCTAGAGCAATTGGAGGAACTCGCCAATGACATTGGAATAGCATGGGATGGCAACCTGAAGGCTCGCGGAGGGTCCCTGGATCCGGATTCCTACTCACAGGAAGTGATGAGGGGACAACGTACGCGGCTCGGCATCAACGAGCGCTTGCGAAACGCTCTCGAAACCCTCTTTAAGGGGCAGCGTAAGGAGCAACGCTTTGGTCTTGAGCAGGAGCAACTGTTCGTCTTGCCAATCGATGACTTCTACCTGAAGCCAGCCGCATCCCTGGCGCTGCTTCGGCTTCTCCGGATGATCTCCGTTCCGCGTCTGTTCTTCCTGATTATGGGCGACATCAAGACAGTGGAAGCGCTGTTCTTTGAGAAGGCTTTAGCAGATTGGACGGCTGTCGCGGGATACGGAATCTTCGCGTCGCTAGAGAAAAGGCAGCAGCAAGAGGTCCTATCACGCGTCAGGGAGATGAAGGCGCGGTATCTCCGCAAGCTCTTGCCGATCGGTCAAAGGGCCGATATCGAGTGGACGGAATGGCACGAAGCACGTGACTTCAAGCCGCCGACGCACACGGACTCAATCGAGGTGCCGCCATTGAGCACGCTGTTGTCCGATGTCCGTATTTCTTGGATGAATGAGGCCCACATTCCAGACCGCAATCTGCTCAACTATCTGGTACCCCCGAGTATTCCAGAACCCGACGACGACAGTCTAGACGAAGGAAAATCAAAAATAATCGGCCGGTTTCGTCAAGCGTACTCGGGCCTTCAAATTCTCGACGCCACGCCCAGAGAGTTGTTTGATCTCTGGATGTATTTGCGCAGACTCAATAGAGAGGGCACCTCAAAGACGCGAACCGAATTCGATGGCGAACAGGTCAAGGCTCCGCCATATTTGCGGATGATCGTAGAACTCGCCCTGTCCGCCATTGAAGAGCAAGACTTTCTGAAAGAGGAAGACCAAGAGACTCTCCGGTTCGTCTTTCCTTCGAGCAGCAGAACCGATTTACTCGTTCAGACGGACAGGCTGCGCTTGACACAGAAGTTCAGCCCGTGGAAATCCAACCCGTCGGGCGAGATTTGGGTGCGCCGACATTTCGATTGGGAGCTACGTATCGCCGACGCCCAAACGAAGCCAGACCCTCCTGAGGATGTCAGTTCCGGACTTCCACCACGTCTTGCGGCATGGATCGTCTTGTTGCACGACTTGGTGTGGAACTGGGAGCGGGAATACCTCGTCGAGAATCTTGTTCACAGCTTGCATGAGCGAATCAAAGCTCATCGTATCCCGATCACGCCAGAAATGGATCGACCCGGCCCGTCGGAACCTGGGTGGGCGTGGTACAAGGACAAGCGCAAGAAGCAATGGGTCCATTTTAGCTTTCCAAAGTTCGACACTTTTCGACAACTGGACCGCTTTTTGGCGATCTGGAGCAGTCACTCGGGTCTGTTCGGCTCGGATCCTAAGGAGTTGAAACAGGGCACGTTGGAGAAGGTGAAGAACCTGCGGGAAGAGGCTGAGAGACTGGCACGAGGTTCGGACGAGGACTTCTATAAAAACGTCCGGGAAAAGGGAGAAGAAGGTAAGGCAAGACACTCGGGGTGATGTCAACCGTTCTTGGTTTGCCCGAATCGACCCGCGAAGGAGACCCGAAGAGTTGGCGACGAATCGACTGGCAACGATCCCTTTCGAGCACCTCGAAGCGGAACTGGCGGCGTTTCCAATTGCATCGGAAGCTGGCTTCCGGTCCGCAGTAGTCAAGCTGGATCCTGTAACCCTACCAAGAAGGGCGCCGAAGGGGGAAGAACTGTCTCGTTCCGCCGAACGGGAAATCCTGGCATCGGTGCCGTCCGTTCCTCTTGATGAGTTCGTTGCCATTCGCGACCGACTGTGGTTCGGGTACGATCCTTGGCCAGACAGCGATGCAAAACCGGTACCCCTTGACCGGTACCTCCGTCGGCTGGCAAACGGCTATCTGGATGATCAAGGCCGGCCCGTGGACCTGCCGTCAGAAAACAAAGGGCGACAAGGCCCGTCGCCGCGTGCGCGAACTCGTTGGAGCTGGCTGTGCCGGGCTCTCCCGCCGGATTTGGTCCGCGTCGCCCGCAACATCGGGCCTGCCGACGATTCTCCCTTTTCTCTGAGCCCGGTCGTCAACCGTCTTCTCGGAGAAAAGGGCTATGCGGAAACGCACCTCCACCTGGGTGCGGCGGCCGACTTCTCGTTGTTATGGGCTAATCTGATGCACGCCTTGGCGGTGGAGGAGGTTTCGGAGAGTTCCTTTGCCAGTCCGGGTGCCTGCTTCAGTGAGGGCCGTCATTTCGGGAAATGGCTCTTGTGGGCTGCGGTCATGCGGTTGGTGCTTGCGGAATGGTTGTTCGCGCCCGGCGGAGGCCACAGGCAATGCACCATGCGCGCGTTCATGAACCTTCGGTGGCGTGGAGGGCGAAGGGACGCCGCAATTACGGATAATGTTCTTCGCTTGATGTCGGAATTGGAGAGTGGACGTCCAGGTGCGCGCCCGCTGCCTTTTGCCCAAGCCCGGACCGTATATCGGTCGTTGATACGCCCGTCGCCGTTCCTGTGGAACCGCGCGGAAGAACGTGCGAGGCTCCGAGCACGGCATCGTCCGGAAAACCGGGAAGAAGTCTTCGACAACGACCCGGTCGCGCGCGTCGTTGGATGGCACGATGGGACCGGGTCGAGTCCTGAGACACGCTTCGTTGGGGAAGCACTTCGCCACATGAAACGATATGGGGACGACGACGATTTCGCTCGTATCTTCTGGCAGGTCATCCGTGTTCGCTGCCTGCTTTACCGCCACTTGGTCCAACGGCCGTTGACTCCGGGTTTACAGTGGTTCGTGCGATTTTACTCCCGCATCAAGCCCGTGAGCCGCCAGTTGCCTAAGGACATCTCCGTGCAGTCGGCAATCGGTCGAAGCGCGGACCGACGCGGCCTGCGATCACTTGAAGTTCGAGTCGGAACGGAAGACAACCAGTCGGATTGCCTGGACCGCATCAAGACCGTGCAATCGGCGATCGATCGGACGGCGGACGGACGCGACCTACGATCACTTGAAGCTCGGGTCGGGACTGAAGGCAACCAATCGGATTGCTTGGACCGCATGGAAAGGGCGAACGAGGCTTCTGCTGCTGTAGAATGCGGTGTCGTGTTTCACTTCTCGCGTGACCGCGGTGGTGGTTGGCGTGAGGGTCGTCCTCATGCTCACGGACTAGATGGGTCGTACCCCGGTGTGCCGCCCCATCCGCGGCTTAGGACCTGCACCGACGTGGGCAATCCGAGCGGCTTTCGGTTTGCGCGGTTCTACCTTCAGAAACGCCGTGAGGCGCAGGCACTGGTCGGTGTGCTTCGAGGGTTTCCGTTTGCGTTGCGTACACTTCGTGGCATAGACCTCTGCACGGACGAAGCCGGTGTACCGATCTGGGTGATGGCACCACTGATGCGATGGGTTCGCGAAACCGGTCAGGATGCCGCCGCATCGTTGCGGGGCCGGGGCATAGAGGGCATCCCGCCGTTGCGAACTACGGTTCATGCCGGGGAAGACTTCGCGCATCTTCTGACAGGGCTCAGGCGCCTTCATGAAGCGATTCGACATCTTGGTCTGGAAGAGGGCGACCGGATCGGGCACGGAATGGCGCTCGGTCTCGATCCGACGACATGGTTCGAACACATCGGGCGAGTCGTTCAAACGAGGGAAGAAAGACTCCTCGACCTCGTGTGGGAATGGAATTTCTACGCGAGGTCTCAGGTGGATGTGGGCAGTGGGCGTCTGTCATACTTGAGAAGCAACATCGCGCGACTGGGGGAACGGGTGTTCGACCGACCGGTCACACCCGAAGACCTTGTTCATTTGATTCGGGCTCTGCACTGTGAACGAGAACTCAAGGGTCAAGGGTTTCCTGCCGGGAGTGGACGCGGGACCGCAGGGATCCAAACCGGAGACGAAGACGAGAGATCAGGGCTGCTGCGGGACTACTTACGGAGTCCGCAAGTCTGGCGAAACGGACGTATCCTGGAAACGATTACTCTCCATGACTTGCCGCACGAACGCGACGCTCTTCAGAGTCTTCAGGGTGCGCTTCGCAGAGAGGTGGGGACGCGCGGCTTGACGGTCGAGGTCAACCCTTCGTCCAACCTCCTGATCGGTGACCTTGACATCGAGGACCACCCGATTTGGCGTCTCAGGCCTCTGCAACGGGTGGATGATATTCCGCCTTTGTCCGTTTGCGTCGGAAGCGACGATCCATTGACATTCGCGACCACTCTTCCCCACGAATACCAGTTACTTTTCGACACGATCGTTATGGCCGGGCGATCGCACGAAGACGCGATGAGTTGGCTGAACGACGTGCGGGAGGCCGGACTGCGGGCGCGTTTTACGCTTGCCACTAACACGGGTCCTCGGCGTTGGAAAAAACTGCGACCTGTCCTCGTTCAGGGCCGCCGTGCTCCACCGCCACCGTGAGCCGACCATAGCGGGCCAATGCGGGCAGGTGAGCGCTGCGCCGCACGGCTTCGCAACGCGGATGTCTACAGCGCACGCCTTAGTTAGGGCCAGCGATCCCGCTACGGGTGCCGCGCTATCAGAAACGCGTTGACAGTATTCTGAAACGACTCGCCACGCCACGACTCGAGAAGCTCGATTTTGTCGAACCCGATTCGCGCTGCCAGTGCGGCCACCTCGTTGACGTCAGCGGCGCCGAGTCGGTGCTCTTCGTAAGAGAGTTCGTTCATGCTCTTGCAGGCGTAGAGGTATTGAGCCTGCAAGACGTCCGGACGTTTCGGGGGCGCCGTGAAACGATACATAAAGACGACATCGTCTTCTTCCCCGGCAGGCCCCGGTTCGCGATCTTCTCCAAGGGTGCCGACGGCATTCGGCGCATGAGCGATCTGCAAGATCAGAGTTCCACCCGGGCGCAGAGCGTGAAATAGTCGGTCCAACACGTCGTGCGCTTCAACGAACGTCTCTACATAGTTGAAGGACCAACTTAACGAGACCACCCCGTCATACGCGTTCCGTTCGTGGATTTCCTGCATCCGTTGTACCCGAACGCGGTCCTTGCCGACACGATCCGCGGCGATTGCAGCCATTGCCGGGGCGGCGTCGATACCAATAGCGTCAAAGCCCGCGGCGACGGCTCGTTGGAGAAACACCCCCGTGCCGCAACCGACATCGAGAATGCGGCCCGGCTTTCCCAGGCGTTCGAGCGCGAACGCGTGGTCGTCCTGATAGTGGTGCGGTGGCGTGTGCCAGTCGAACCGGTCAGCAAGTTCTCCGAATAGCGCGTAGCTCATAGCGTCATTTCAGGACTTGGAGTTGAGTCATGCTGTGAACGGTTCGCTCGAATACCGAACGCAAGAGGTCTGGTTCGGCAACAGGTTCCCGGAGCCGAGCTTGCGGAGCCATCCGGGTCAGCGGTTCCAGGCAATGCAGGATGCGATCCTTTGTCCGGTGGCTTCTCCGGTTGGGAGAATCAACTTGACTGAGTGCCTGAGCCAACTGCTTGACGGTTCCCGTACGAACCCATTCGAACCACGACTGCTGGCCGAGTTGAATCGCGCGTGTGTGCACTTGCAATCCCGTCCCCTGACACCGAGGGCAGTCCAGCGCCTTGGCGGAGTCTTCTAGACGCTCACGCCACTCGGCGTCTCGGCTTCTTTCAGATTCAGCACGGACGGCTCGAATGAGGCCGTCCCAGCGCAGCCATGAACGGACATCTTCAGACTTGGCGCTGGAGCTCTTGAGGAAGCTCCCGTGGCCGGGGCGAGACCAGAAACCGTGCATCAGGATGGATCGTTCAACAGGATCCAGGCGAGAGAATGTACGGCCGGCCGACCACAACCCTTCGGAGACCATCCGTTTGAAGAACGGCAAAAAGGTATTCCGGCGAACGCCTCTGAGCACACGGAGTGCTTGGGCAGAGAGAAAGTCTTCATTGAGCGGATCGCCGGTGGGGCGGGCGACGATGAGCTCCTCGGCAACGGTTTGGACGGAACCGCTCCCTCCGCAACACGGGCATCGTCCGGCGGGATGCGACCGCGACAGGTTGGCCGAACCGGGGCAGATCGGTGCGACGGCCGGAATCGTCGATTCGAGATCGACGTGACGCGTTCGGATCGTTCCGAGGACGCGCTGTCGATCGTCGGCCAACTCGACGTACCCGCCGCCGATCGAAAGGGCGTCGCGCAAACGCTGAACGCATTCGGGCAAGGTTGGTCGAAGCAACTGAAAGCGTTTTCCCTTGGCACGAATCGCGGTCAGGCTCGAAGAGTTCGGTGCGTCGAGCGGGAAACCCAATCCTATACGAGAAAGGCGATTTCGTACGGTCCGTATCACGGAAGCCGGAACCTGTGAACCCCACACTCGGAGTTCCTCCAACAAGGGATGGACTTGTAAGTGGGCATTTGGTGTTTCGGTCCAGATCTGGCCCAACCGCTTCATTTCGTCAGATGAATTGCTCGGCCGCTCCAGAAGCAGGCGGGCGATTTCGATATCCAGGCCTCCAATCTCATACGGACGTACGGCGGCCTCCGTATCGTCGAACGCCACGGCCAGACTGTCGAAGTCCATAGGGTCAAGGGCTTCCGCTGAAACATCATCGCCGATGAGGCGTTTGAGCCACTGGCGCGCGCTTCCAGCCGAGGCCTCGACATTGTTCCGTTCCAATATGGACAACGGACGGATTGCCGCGGCATCGAAGGAGCGAGAACTCGCATGCCTTCCTGCCAAGACACGCCCCGTAGGCGTGTCCAAGTCTGCAACTTGGTCCGGCCGCCCCTGCCCGACAACACGGCCGCCGTCCGGCCCCCCGCCCGGGCCGAAGTCGATGATCCAGTCAGAAGCGCGGATCACGTCGACATTGTGTTCGACCACGACGACAGTGTTGCCTCCTCCTGCAACTACCCGGTCCAGCACTCGCATTAGGCGCGATACATCATGGGGGTGCAGGCCGGCTGACGGTTCGTCCAGTACAAGAAACAATCCATTCCGGTGTCGGTCGGCTAGAGTCTGCGCGATCCGAATGCGCTGGTGCTCTCCTCCACTAATTCGGTCCAGACGGCGCCCGAGCGTCAAGTAGCCGAGATCGAGATCGACCAGCAGTTCGAGCAGTGGACGCCATCCCACCTCGTCAGATAGCGGATGAACCAGCAGTTTCTCAACGGATAGCTCCAGAACGTCGGCGACGCTATGGCCGTGAAGGCGTACGCTGAGGACATCTTCGCCGAATCGGCGGCCTCCACAGTGAGGACAGACAACCCAGCCGCCACCATCTTCGACTTCGCCCAACCCAAGGCACATGCGACAACGACCCTGGCCGGCGTTCCACCCGAAATCAGTGGGCTTGAGACCAAGTCTCTTGGCTTCCGAACTACGGCCGAAAACCTCTCGCAGATTGTCTGCAACCCCTAGCAGTGTTGCCACGGCGCTTCGTCGCTGGGTCGTGGGCGTTCGAGGTTCGAGCGCCAAAACGGAGGAGAGGCTCGATGCGCCTTCAAGACGATCCCACGATCCCCCGGCCCACGCGAAGCCTTCACAGTCGACACTATCCGGGAACTCCTGTGCCAAGGCTGGGATGAGAACCCCTCGGATGAAGCTGGATTTCCCCGAACCGGAAACGCCGGTGATGGCTACGAATCTTCCTAACGGGATACTGCACGTGACGTCCGACAGTGTATGGATCCGAGCTCCGACGACGGTGAGGTGGGCGTCGTTCGGGTTGACGGCGAGTTGCACTCGCCGGGCAAAGTCTTGCGGCATATTCGAGATCAGTCGCTTGGGCGAGCCTTGGTTGACAATCCGGCCGCCACGGTCGCCTGGACCCGGCCCGAGTTCCAGGACTTGATCTACAAACCGAGCCAGGGAAGTTCGATGCTCATTAATGATCAGTGTGTGCCGGCGCTTCAATCTTGCCAGCGCTTCGGAAAGATGCCCTACATCCTCTTCGTGGAGACCGCGCGCAGGTTCATCGAGCATCAACGTCAAGCCACCCCCATGGGTGCGAAGCAGTGCCGCGAGCCTGGAACGCCGGCTTTCTCCTTCGCTCAAGGTGGTCATGCCCCGCTCGCCGGAAACGTGTCCGAGACCTGTGGCGACGAAGGCGGATGCGGCCGCATGAAGTTGCTTGGCAAGCTTCCGGGCCGGCCGTGGCAGACTCTCCTCCATCATGCCTTGGGGCTTCGAGAGTTCGCGAAGCTCGTAGAATGACAGTTGCAGGAGTTCCTGGACACACCACTGTCCCAGGCGCAACGCCCGAGCTTCCCTCGACCAGCGCGTTCCCCGACATTCCGTGCAGGGGCCCTCGATCAACAATGCGGCGAGCCGGGAGGCGGACCCTTTGCCGTCCGCACGCCGTAGAATCTCTGGCACAAAGCCCGGAAAACGGCGTGGAGCGCTTGCCTTCTTTCCTGTGTGCCGGTCGATGTCGGCCACGACTTCGCTGCCGGATCCAAAGAGAATGAGACTTTGCGCATCTGGACTTAGCCGACTCCAGGGTGTGTCCGGGGAAAAGCCGCGCACTCCCCGCAACCCTTCGATCGTGTCGTGCTGTATATTGACGTAGCGATAGTTCTTCTCAGTCCAAAGGGAGAAGGCTCCATTGTGCATACTCCGTGTTGGCCGCGTGGCGAGCGCGTCCACAGATACCGTTCTAGCTCTACCAAGCCCATTGCAGGCGCTGCAGGCGCCGCTTCTTGAGACGTACGGGGAATTGAACGACAGAAGGGCGTCAGTCGGAGTGAAAAAGGGCTCGAGCACCTCGGGGTGAACACGGTGCACAGCGCTGTCAAGCTGTACGCCGCGTTCCGTCTGAAGCTGTCTCGGCAGGTGATTCCCGTCCAAGAATTCGATGACGACATCACCGCCGATGTTGAAGGCGAGTTCCAGCAATGGCTTCAATTCGGCGTGCTTGCCAGAGACCTGAACCCGGCCGACCGCCGCTTCAATCAGGTGGCGGGAACTTTCTGGAAGAGGACGGAATTTCTCCAGGTCGATCTCTCGGCCGCCGGCTCGGCGATCTGGCGAATCTGTTTCACTCGAAAGCATCGCCACCTTGAGACCGTGTTTTCGCAAGCGCGCGACTGCGCGCGTACCGTCGCTCCGCCGCCACCGTTCAACAATCGTCCACACGATCAACGCGCCCATATAGTGGCGTTCGATCCACGCCGCATAGCTGCGCGGCGATGCGACGGGAACGGCATCCCCAACCTCGTCGACCCATGGTTCCGCGTGCCTTGTGAAATAGTGCCGCAACAGAGCAACGATGCCGGTGGACGTACCGACCGTTGTCCTCCGGGATGCGCGGAAAGCAGCCTGAGCGAAATGGATGCCTGGCGGGAGCGGACCCAGGAACGCTGGAACGTCGTCCTCGCTAAGGTGCGGCTGGTGGACACCCAGAAACCGCCGCATGCGCATGTTGGTCTCGGCCGCCAATGTGTCGGCGAGAAGTGAACTCTTGCCCGAGCCCGATACACCGACCACCATCGTGGCCTTGTGTAGCGGCAGGACGACATCGACGGACTTCAGATTGTTGGTGCTTGCGCCGACAATCTCGATGTCGTTGCTCATGGTTTGTGCCGTTCTCGGGTCACATGAAGAACCGCAACACGCCTTGAATCGAACTCCGTCGGGAAGTCGCGGAAAACGACCGAACAGGGACCTCGGTAGTGTAGCGTCCTGTGGTTCGAGAGTAGCAGTATGTCGCGGCGTTGCATGACGAAAGACGTCGACACGGACATCGCCGCTTGTTTCACGTCGGTCATACATCGTTCAAGACTCTGAAGTGGAAGACCCGCCCGGCGTGCGGCCGCTCTGATCGTGTCCGGGTGATAGCGGATGGCATCGGCCTCGACGATTCTTCCACACCAGCGCACAGACGCGCGATCGTTCAGCATCGCCACCGTATCGTCTTTAAGGAAGCGTTGTGTGCGCGTGTCGCCATCACGGTCCACGAACTCCAGCAGATCCCGCAGTCTCGCGACGCGGGTCACACCATAACGAGGTCTCCCGGGGTCTGACACCAAGCACTGTATCGCTGTAATCGCCGGAGGGCGCGGCTCGGTATTGAGGTCCGTATGGAACTCCCCGCCCTTCGTGGTGTGCGACAACTCCTTGGTCCAAGGCGACATTTTGAATGTCTTGATTACTTTGTCGCCGCGATAGGTCCGTAAGGTCTGCCCTATTGTCAATGCGGCAACGAGCAACCCGGCCCCGTCCTCGAACAAGGGGAACCCTCGGAGCAAGGCATAGTCGTTTTCGTCGAACAACCTTTGCACTTCGGCGCGAAACGCTAGCCATGGTCCAGATCGGAACAAGGAGAGTGTTTCGATACAATCCGACACGGCCATTCGCTCGAGTTGGCTGGCCGCGTCACGAACAGAATAGGTCTCCGCAACGGCTGCGGCCACCGGTCCCGGCGTCAGGATCTCTGGAAGGAGATTCCTCATGACGGCTTGAGGAAACGAAACAATAGCTTGTGGCGGTATTGGTGATCCAGAAGGCTGCTGGCGGAAGGATACTTGAAGATCGCCTCGTCCGGGTTGTAGATGACCCAACCGTCACGCCTCAAAGGCCGCACGGCGCCGCGGAGGCCAGCGGACGTTCCGGTACGAAGGATGTCGAACGGTGTACGATCAAACACTCTCTGGCCGGATTTGCGTAGCTCGGCGCTCCAGGCTTCCCAGACCGGATTTTCAGTGTGACATCCGGCCACGATGAATACCGTGCCCGTGACATGTAGGACGCGAGCGATGTTTTCGAACAGGTTCGGAAGATCCTCGACGAGGTGTAATACTTCGTGGCAGGTCACGAGATCCACGCTGTCCGCGGGTACTTCGTCCCATTGTTCTGGGGATAGGATCGTTACCGAAGGAGCTAGGGTCCGCAGACGGAACAGAGCGCGCTCGCGAGAACGCCGAACGGGCTCCACACCGGTCAACCGCTTAGGACGAAATGCGTCGGTAAGTCTCGCCAGCAAGCCGCCATGGTGGCAACCGATGTCCAGTACCTCGTCAATCGGTACGCTGCGCGACTCTCTTCGGACATGATCAAGAAGACTCCGCCAGAAAATGTCATTCACCTGTTCGAGTGAGAGATCGTCCTCAGGCAGTGGCGCGGGAAACATGTCGAACAAGCGGCTAGTCTCAGGGACAGCGTTGCGGTGCGCAACCGCGCGCCTGTGTCTCGCCTCCACAAGGATCGATTCCGAAATGCCGGACAAACAGCGACCTGCTTTGGTCGAAGGCCGCCTCAAGATCGGCTCGATCAGCAGGCCCGCGCATACCGAAGTAAGGAAAGTGGTGCAGGTACTCCCCAAAAAGTTCTTGACAATCGCGCACGTACGCACGGGTGTCAAGAATGTGGGCGTGCCAGAAGTCATCGACCGGACCCGTTGGGCAGATCTTTAGGTCTCCGTACACGATGTTCAGAGCGAGAAAACGACGATACAGATCCTCGACTTCGTTTTGATACTCTGGCGACCACCCCTTCTCTTGACCAAGCTTCAGCTTGAGCATGCTGAAATCAAGGTGCTGCACGCGTTCAAGGGCCGCCGTGATTCGCGAGTCGTCTTCCAGGAGGCTTTGGCACTCTTCCCAATTGAGGGCTTGAGCGGAACTGGCATCATTCACGATTCATCACTCCTGTTCGGTGAGCCTAAGGGTGTAAACATCTAACACTCGATCATTTACCATTCCTAGGAGAGGAACGAAAGTCGCGAGAAGTCGAGTATACACCACGTGGTGCGTCTCGGAAAACGGCTCCGTCGGCCCGGAGCACAGTAACAGTACACTCTTCACGCGCTCGACGGCCTTCGTGCAAGGATCGAGGTGAAGCGGAACGGATACTGCGGTGGTCGTGTCCGCTCACAGGATGCTGACGGCAGAGGTTGGGATGGTCCTGTCTGTGAGGAACCGAGGTTGAAATTCCTAGAACCTCAAGTAAAGTCAGGGGCTTATGGGTGACACTACGGATCTGTACTTGGTCGGAGTGGACATCGGAGGCACGTTCACCGACTGCGTCGCGATGGCTGCCGACGGCATCATGATCGTGGGTAAGGCCCTTTCCACTCCGGACGACTACTCCGTTGGCGCCTTGGACGCGGTGCGCAATGCCGCCGAGAGCCTGGGACTGGCGGACGAGGGCGAGCTTCTCGCCTCCACCCGGTTGTTCTTCCACGCCTGCACCATCGGCGACAACGCCCTGATCACGGGCTCCGGGGCCGTGACCGGACTGATCACCACCAAGGGGTTCGCCGACACCCTTCACATCATGCGCGGACGTTTCACCGACGGCGTGCCCGAGTCCGAGATCTTCCACCTGTCCAGGCTCGACAAGCCCGAGCCCATGGTGCCGCGCCCGTTGATCCAGGAGGTGGACGAGCGGGTGGACTACAAGGGCGCGGTTCTGGTGCGGCTCGACCCGGCCCGGGTGGAGGAGGCCGTGGCGGAGCTGGTTTCACGGGGTGTGGAGGCCATCGCCGTGAGCCTTATCTGGTCCGTCGCCAACGACCGCCACGAACGGACCATCGCCGGCATCATCGCCAAGGAGCACCCCGGCGTGTTTCTCAGCCTCTCCAGCGAAGTGGCGCCCTACCTGGGCGAGTACGAGCGCACCGCCACCGCCGTGTTCAACGCCTGCATCGGGCCGCGGATCTCCGCCTACATCAAGCGGCTGGGAGGCCGGCTCCGGGAGCGTGGCCTCGACGGCGAGCCGCTGATCATGCAGTCCTATGGCGGGGTCCTGGGGGTGGAGGCCACCGCCCGGAACGCCATCGGCACCATCGAG
>MKWU01004673.1_pt1 | contig 15805 bp, 12 predicted proteins | sample 809101 | NCBI WGS metagenome assembly MKWU01 (sample SAMN05860141, study PRJNA318959) | sponge metagenome | host: Aplysina aerophoba | place: Slovenia: Piran, Adriatic Sea, Gulf of Piran | collected 2013-05-07 | reverse complement strand
CCCTTGTCCCCTATTATTTCCTTTATGTGGAGCACGGGTTCTGAGTCTGTGACTCTCAGAGACCTGTAGATGTCTGCTACCCGCGCATAGTGACTCTGAGTCTTCTTTATAAACTGTTGGGTTTTCAACTTGACTACTCGACGATAAATACATTGTCGCCGATCTCATCACCTATATTCGTGTTTCTGCGGATAATATCGGCAAGAGTTGTCCCCTCCACTTCTCTCAGTTCATCCTGCGACAGACTGCGCTCATACCAAAAGCGATCGCCATCGCGCAACGCTTCAAATTGAAGGGTAACGATCGTGTGGAAAAGTTCGCCCAGCATAGATCCGGGCACGGGATCTTCTGCAAGCCCCCCTATAAAAAAGCCCATGTTCTCTATATCCCCATCGTAGACACGGGCGAGCTTGTTTTGCACTTCCAGAGATTCAACTACTTCCGAAAAACTTCTTTTCGGTTCAAGTCCCTGCAGGTCACGGCGGACTTCATTGTAGCTTGGAAGTCCGTGATCGCGGCCGCGCTGGATATTAAGGGCTGCCAGATCAAATCCACCGTCTCCGGGATTTCCGAACAGGAAGTTGCGGACTTCATCCACGAAAAACAGGTCGATTTTCTGGCATATTTGCGCAGCAAAGCCCCGTAGGATTGGCTCAAGACCGGTCTCAATGAGTTTCTGGGGCGAGAAGAAAGCTTCCCGCAACTGCAGATGACCGGCCTCAATCTCGTTTCCTTGCTCGTCAAGACGCAGAATAAGAGAACTCAACATGCTGTGCCCAAACCGGTAGGCAGCCGTAGAGAATATGTTCATGACACCTGCGTCGATTGAACTGTCGTAACGGGGAGAGAAGGATTCAACGGCATCGGGTCCCACCAGCACGGGCAGGAATTCATTGTAGGTAATCGCCTGCATCTGAGCGCCGACTAGCCGTCTTGCCCTCTGGTAAATTTCCTCGCCAGACAAACCGGGATTGCGCGTGGCAATTTCCTCGGCAAGCCTGTTATGCTCACGCATAAAAAGCGTATGCATAGCAGTCAAACCAACATGCTCATTGGCCCGTATGTCTCCAGAGATGAATAGCTCCGGTCCTGTGCCGCCGTCGTTTGGCAATTCAGAATTGTTAAATACAAGCAAATCGCCGTCGGACGCCCGAAGCCTGCCGGATCCGTTGTTTAGTCGCAAGGCGTCTGCGCGTTCTTCGGTAGAACCATAAATGTTTGACGCGTCGATCCAGCCGGTGATTTCGTTTAATTGCTGACGGGGGTTGTCCGTTGACGTGCCAGTATCTGGGTCGTAGACGGAACGATTAAATCTCATTTCGCGGGTACCTGTTCCGTCCGGATCGAAAAAGGGGTCCCCGGTCGGAATCGGAATATTGGCCATTTCTAGTGGTTCCGCCTTAGGGGTCAGACTGATATCATGGTCGAGGAATTGTCCCCATAGCCATAGAAAATCGCTGGCCGATTTCTGGTTGGGTATTGATCCCTCTTGGGCGTTTACCATGTTGCTTATATCTCTGGGATTGGAACGGTTTGAGCCTGCAAGGGAACTGATTCCATCGGTGTAGGCAGGAGTCACGAGACGAATCAGCTGGACCCCGGCCTGATTCATTTCTGGATATTTTAGGTTGTTGCTGCTGCCGTCAATGCTTCTGTAAGGCTCACTGTCATCCGACCCGCAGGAACTTATTACGCCCGCAAGAGCAATTAGTAGCAAGAAACAGGTTTCCAGATGTAGCGGAGTAGCTTTGAGGAGTAATCGGTGTGAGTGGAACGGGCTTCTTATAATATGCTCCACACTGTCTTTTGCTTTATTCCTACCTCCATACTTTTTATTCGATGGAAGGCTTTCTGGTTCAACGTGTGCTCTGGTTATCATTTATGAAATCTCCGGTTAAATCCTCTGTTAGTTATGAAGAAGCAATATTCAGTAGCAGTCACTCGCGCGGGCAATTCTCACGAATCTAGATTCTTGCATTTCTACAAATTTAGGTTCCAAAAGATTTATGAGAAGATGAAGCTCAGATTGGAGCGCTTTTATTCAGCCACATGATCTCGAGTTTTTTGCCTTGCTGGATCTATTACTAGATATTTTCTTCCTTAATCCTGCCTTTTGGTTCCTGAGCGTGCCTCAACCTCGCTTCACGTTGCTCGGTATTCCCCGTATAAATCTTTACCCCGCGTTCACGGTCAGAATGGCACAGGGGCCGATACTGACCGCGACGCTACTGTGAACCGATGTTAACTTTTCAGGCTTTCGCATGCGCATCGGTTCCGTTGGGGTAGGAGGCGGGGGATGAATCCTGTAAGTTTTGTTTCTGGCGGTCCAATTGCGGTTATCAGTCAGGTTGTTTTTCAGGATTCTATAAAAACAGTTTATGGCTGTCAAGGGATTTTTTGGCAATTTATTAAAGAATATCAGGGTTATACGGTCGCCCGGTTCTAATTTGAGATAATGCGGTCGCCCGGTTCTAATTGGAAATATGAATGACTGGTACTACTTAAAATCGCTTGATTTTAAAAGAAGATCGTGTAAAAATATACCTTCATATCCAATTCTGTTTCTTTCCGCATGGACAAAGCTTGGGCGTGTTGGGAAAAAGATGTTTAAGGAAAACCATAGCACGCTTCTCAGGATGGTCAGGTTTTATGAATAACAGGGAGAAATTAATCAATGTTGCTTCGGAGTTGATTCACTCTCATGGTTTTGAGGGAACTTCCATTGATATGATCATGAGAAAATCCGGTGTTTGCAGAAGCAACTTCTATTACTATTTCGAAAGCAAGGAAGCTCTGGGGTTGCTTGCGATTGAGAAAGTGGTTTCAGAATTTGAAGAAAAAATATTGTCGAAAACCCTCTTGAACCAAAATCTCAACCCTCTTGAACGTCTTGACAGCTTTTACAGGGATGCAATTTCCTTTCAGCGTTCTCTTTTTTCGCAGCCTCCTTATCCAGGCTGTTTTTTCGGGAATCTGGCTTTGGAACAAAGCGCGGTGAATGAAAAACTTCGTTCCGTTCTGAGTGGTTTTTTCCGGGAATTCACAGACTCTTTCGAGCAATGCTTAAGAGACGGTGTGGAACAGGGATTTTTCCGGGAAGAAATTGATCCGAAAGAAACGGCAGGTTTGGTAGTTTCTCAGCTCGAAGGAGGCATACTCCTATCAAAGGTCAACAATTCCATCGACCCGTTTGAGTCTACTTGCGCAACGATGAGAAATCTGATCGTTAAGCCGTCATGACTAGCCCTGTATACGGATTTCGCGCGACGACATTCGGCACGAAATCATCTCCCCTTTTATCTTGCGAAGAGCGTATTTTTCTTAGAAGAGTCGGTCTGTAATCTTGTCTCCACGGGAACTTCTACAGTCCCGCTTGGAGATTTTACCTTTAACTACTCCGCAATGAAGCTGGCTATTCAATGAGAAATACGTTGTCGCTGATCTCTTCGCTCTCAATGTCGTGGTCCATGAACTGTCCCCACAACCAAACGAAATTAGTTGCTGAATCCGGATTTGGGATTAATTCATCTTGGTTGTTTACGATATTGCTGATATCTCTGGGATTGGGGCGATCTGCCCCGGCAAAAGAACTGATCCCATCAGCGTATGCAGGGGGCGCAAGACGAACCAGCTGGACTCCGGCCTGATTTATTTGCGGATACCTTAGGTTGTTGCCACTTCCGTCAATGGTTCTGTAGGGTTCGCTGTCGGTTGACCCGCAGGAACTGACTATGGCTAACATAGCAATCGCCAGCAGAGAGCAGATTCCGAGACTCAGCAGGGGTGCCCGAGGGAGGTGGGCACGCAGGCAGAGCGGTTGTTTTATTATACGTTTTACGCCGTTTCTTAATTCACATACACCCACGCGCTCTTTGCTTGGTGAGTGGTTTTCTGATCTGACAAGTCTTCTGAGTCGTTTCAAGGAGAACCTCCGATTTAGTTATCCGTTCGTTGCGAAGATGGAATATTCGGTAGCGACTAATCCTGTAAGTAGCGTTCATAAATCTGAAATTTTAGTTTTTCCAAACTGAACTCCACCGATTTATGATGAGAGAAAATGAAGTTCAGGTTGACCGGTTGGATTTAGCTGGGCTGTGTGAAGTTTCGCTTCGCGTCAGTAGATTCGTTTTCAAGATTTTTTCTTCTGCCTGTTTGTTTCCTACATTTGATTTCACCTCGTCAAGCTTTTTCCGTAAGTCTGTTTTGCTAAAAATGAGGGTAATGATTATCAAGAAAATCGAATCATGTCAATCGGTTGAAGGAGTCGGTTCTAATCTCAAATTTTTTACTTTACTAGAAAAAAACCCTATGTGGTTGCCGAAGCAGGGGTCTGTTCTTCGGGGTTCGCTTCGAATTGGATTTACTTTGGGCAGGAAGATGATTTCCGCGGGATACTGATTCTGCATGGTATAGTTTTTGGGTATGAAAAAGGAAGTTTTGGCTACGGACGGAACCGAAGCAATCTCCGAGGTGCTGGGTTTCTGGTTTGGCGATCTGCGCGAAGGAGAACTGCCGGATAAAGAGAAGCAGATGACCTGGTGGATGAAGTCGGAGGAGTTCGACGATCTTGTAAGGCAGAGGTTCGAAAAATATGTCCTGCTTGCCGAAAAAGAGGAACTTTCCCACTGGCTCGAAACGCCCTTGGGAACCGTGGCGTTTATAATAGTTGTCGATCAGTTTCCAAGGAACATCTACCGCGATACCCCAGAAGCGTTTTCAAGGGACTTACTGGCGCTTCGCGTATGCCTTGAGGGTATTGAGAAAGGATTTGATCGGGACCTTCACCCAACGCACAGGACGTTTTTCTACCTGCCGCTTATGCACTCGGAGGATCTGGAGATCCAGGGCCTGAGCGTTGAGAAATACTCCGCTCTTGAAAATGAATATACCTCTCATCCCCAAATCAGGGAAACTCTTGCCTATTCTACGGATTTTGCGGGGCGGCATTTTGATATAATAAAAAGATTCGGAAGGTATCCCCACAGAAACGCGGCTTTGGGGAGAGAATCCACCCCGGAAGAAACCGAGTTCCTAAAAGAACCCGGAAGTTCCTTCTGATTCTTTCCACAGACTTTCTTTGTTGTTTAAGGGTATTCGAGCGGGTATTTATATGATGGCCCCAGCGGAGAACGGGCGTATTTTTACATTAGGGAGAATGTTTTATTGAACATCGAGGAAATATTTAGCCAGACTTACTTGGGCAATTCTGCTGAATCGTGGCTCTGGGCTCTCGGAGCGGCGATCGTTTTGGCCTTAGTCTTTAACTTCATTCTGAAAAGGTTCGTAAGGTCGCTTGCCAAACTTGCCGAGAAGACCGAGACTGATCTTGACGATCTGGTTTCGGCGCTCTTAGAGAAAACCAGCATAGTGCTGATCATAATTTTCTCGGCCTACGTGGCGACCTTCTTCCTTGACCTCACCCAGCAGGTAAGGGAATTGCGGAAAAGTGTGGTAATTATCTGCCTTCTCGTTCAGGTCGGTTTATGGGGAGGCGGTTTCATTGATTACTACGTAGGTAAGAAGCTCTCGAAAATCGGCGTCGGCGCCGGCTCTTCCATAACGCACATAAGAAGCCTAGGTTTTTTCGCGAAATCGGTTCTCTGGATAATCCTCGCAATTCTGACGATCGACAACCTGGGTTTTGACCCGACTACGATAATCGCTGGGCTCGGCGTGGGTGGCATAGCCGTGGCGCTCGCGCTTCAGAATGTTCTGGGAGACCTGATAGCCTCGCTTTCCATTATTTTCGACAAGCCTTTCGAGGTCGGGGATTTCATAGTGATAGACGGTATGAGCGGGGACGTGGAGCACATCGGACTTAAGACCACACGCCTCAGGAGTCTTTCCGGCGAGCAGCTTGTTTTGTCGAACAACGACCTGCTGCAAAGCCGCATAAAAAACTACAAGAGGATGAACACCCGCAGGATTCTTTTTTCCCTAGGAGTTGTTTACGAAACCTCCTACGATAACCTTGCGAGAATATCCGGACTGTTAAAGGAGATAATAGACGCGGAACCGAAGGCGAAATTCGGCAGGGCGCATTTCAGCAGTTACGGTGATTTTGCCCTTAACTACGATATAGTTTACTTTGTTCTTACTCCGTCGTTTGACGATTACATGAATATACAGCAAAACGTTAACCTCAAGATATTTGAAAGGTTCTCCGAGGAGGGGATAGAGTTTGCCTATCCAACCCGGAAGGTTTTTCTTGATTCGACGCAAGCTGCGTTGACCGACGCGGGAGCAGGAGACTGAGTTGGCCAAAAAAGCGTGGGGAGGACGTTTTGCTTCCCAGACACACAATATCGCCGAGAAGTTCTCAGAATCGGTAAGTTTCGACAGGCGTCTTTACAAAGAAGACATAAGGGGAAGTATCGCCCACGTGAAGATGCTTCGCGAGACCAGGATTATTTCCCGCAAGGACGCATCCCGGATAACCAAGGGCCTGCGGGAGATCGAAAAGGAAATAGACCGCGGGGAGTTTGAGTTCAGCGAGAGTTACGAGGATATTCATCTCAATATAGAAAAAAGGCTTATTGAGAAAACGGGCTCTTCGGGTGCAATGGTGCACACTGCCAGGAGCAGAAACGATCAGGTTCTCACGGACACCAGGCTTTACCTGAGGGGGGAGACAGAAGAGATAATTTCTCTTGTGTGCGCCTTGGCGGAGCAGTTTGTCGAACTTTCCGCAAAAAACCTGGGGATGATTCTTCCTCTCTACACCCACATGCAGCGTGCCCAGCCCGTGCTTCTATCCCACCATCTTCTAGCCTACTACGAAATGCTAAAGCGCGACCGCGAGAGGTTTATTAACTGTCTTTCCAGGGTGGATGTGAGCCCTCTTGGAACCTGTGCCGGGGCGGGAACCTCGTTTCCGATAGACAGGGACATGACCGCTGAAGATCTGGGTTTCAAGTCGGTTTCCAGAAACAGCATTGACGCGGTGAGCGACCGTGATTTCTGTGCGGAGTTTGTATTCTGCTGCTCGATTTTGATGATGCACCTAAGCAGGCTTTCCGAGGAACTTGTTTTGTGGAGCGCAAAGGAGTTTGACTTCATTGACCTCGGGGACGGGTTCACTACGGGTTCAAGCATAATGCCCCAGAAAAAGAATCCCGACATGTCGGAACTCACCCGGGGAAAAACCGCCAGGGTCTACGGAAACCTGAGTGCGCTCCTGACTCTGATGAAAGGACTTCCGCTTTCCTACAACAGGGACATGCAGGAGGACAAGGAGCCTCTTTTCGATACGGTCGACACTGTAAAGCTTTGTCTTCGGGTTAATATCGAAATGCTTAAAACGCTGGAATTCAAGGAAGAAAACATGAAAAAAGCGCTTCGGGGAGGCTTTGTCACCGCGACCGACGTGGCGGACTATCTGGCCCGCAAGGGTGTCCCGTTCCGTTCGGCCCACGAAACCGTGGGAAAGATAGTTTCTTACGCCGAGCGGGGCGGAAAGGAACTTTCAGACCTTAAGCTTTCCGAATTCCGCAGGTTTTCCAAAAAAATCGACGAGGACATTTTCGAGGTGATAACATTCTCCGGTTCTGTTGAGAGCAGGAATTCCCCAGGGGGCACTTCAACCTCGAACGTGAGAAAAGAGATAGCAAACGCCAGAAGGTTCCTCAAAAGATGCATGTAGCCATTTTTCCGAACGGGTCGGCAATGGTTTTTGTTCTGTTTGCGGTGTGCTATGAGTTTTGAACTTGGGCGACTTTACGTGATTACCGACGAGGGATTGATCCCGCGCGGTTCTTTCTGCGAAACAGTTGAGAAATCGTTGGCTGGGGGAGCGGATATCGTTCAGTTAAGGGCCAAGACTTCTCCGCGCTCGGAAGTCGTCGCCTTGGGCAGGGAACTTCTCGGTATCACGAAGAGATACGGCGTGCCGCTTATAATAAACGACTCCCCGGAACTCATGATGGAAATAAAGGCCGACGGAGTGCATCTGGGCGAGGACGACCCGAACATAATACCCACCAGAAAGAAGCTGGGTAACGGGGCCATTATAGGCGTTTCCTGTTACGGTTCTCTTCCAAGAGGTATACACGCCGAGAGGATGGGCGCCGATTACGTTGTTTTCGGCACACCTTGGGCTACTCCGACAAAACCCGGCAGAATCCCCACCCCTTTTGAAACCCTGATCGAGGCGAAAACCGCGATCACTGGGATTCCGATATTCGCTATAGGGGGGATATTCCCCCATAATGCGACGCAGGTGCTTGCTACCGGGGTGGACGGTGTAGCGGTCATAACGAGTGTTTTCGGGTCAAACGACCCTGAGAGGGCTTCAAGAGATCTTTGCTCCGTTCTTAAGGGTCATCCAGCTGTGTGACCGTGTGGGGAACCCGTTAGAGGAGCTAGAAGAATCGGAAGTGAACTGGTCGAAAAAAAAGGGAAAGCAACCTTTCGGGTGCTTCCCCTTTTTTTGCCTTTCGTCGTTACAAACAGTTTTTGAGCGGGTCAGGAAAACGAAATCCGACCTGAGTTCATTTTTTCTCCGGGTGACTTTTCCACGAGATTGCTAGGAACAAGGCGGACACCATCAAAAACAGGTTGAATATGGAGCTTTGAGAGAGGTTTCCGCTTCCTGTTGCCGCGATCGCGCATCCTTTTTTGCTTGCTGGAGGTGGATCTAGATAAAAGCCGGCTCCCAGCATCAGATCCTCTGGGTGACCGATAAGGCTTATATCCACTGCGTAGCTAAGTTTCCGCGAGGTGCCGGGGACTTTTCCTGGTTCATTCAATTCGTCTCCGGAGACTGCCGGATTGTCCCATCTGTACTCTATAAAGCCATCCCCTTCGTATACCATCTTTTCAAATTCATGGCCGACATCCACGCCGTCTACATCCAGGACATGCATGGACCCCCCTTCAGCGTCACGGTTGCTTGCGTTGAAAATAACTATCTCGCCACCGGTTTCTGTGGGCCGTTGTATGATAAAGAGGTAGATAGAACCTTTTCTCCAAGTTTCATCGGTTCTGAGTTCTCTCAGTACGGTAAAAAGCTCGCTAGGAGTGCTAGCGGCTTCAATGTAATTTTTCGCACGCGTAACAAAACTTTTAAGAGTGTCTTTATCGACCACATCACCGGCCGTCACCGTATTTTTATCGGGAGCACCGGCGGTGTCGCCAGCAAAAGCCGGGGCGATCATAATCGCACTTATCACGGCAAAAATTATTCCAAAAACAGATCCTCTCATGGCACACATTCCTCCTGAAATTCTGAATTCACACTTTATTCTCTACTTTTTCCTTAAGCTATGTCAAGCGAAATGTTAAATGACGTAAATAGCTGTTTTTAATGTGCTATTTTGCACTGGTAAAAGAACCGGATTGCGGCGAAAATTAACAAAAGAAAACCCTAGGTTGATAAACCTTATTCGGGCTTTGAGCATATGACGAGATGATTTGAGGCTCTCCCCTCGTCAACCAGTTTCAGGTACGTATCAAAATACTCAATGTGATAGCGGGTGTTTTCCTCTCCTTGCTCTTCGGCAATCACGGTGGAATGCTTTTTATAAGCGTCCCCCCAATTTTTAACCTGAACCCGGAAATCCGCCACGTACTCAGTTATCTCCTCGATACGAAATCCGGCCGATTCAAGCTTTTTCCTGTAACTTTCAAGCGAATCGTAATATTGCGGGATAAGATAGCCCCTCGCCATCTTCTGCTTTGTTTCCTCGTCACCGGATATCTCAAAGGTGCCGCTTAGAAACGCCCACGTTCCGGAAGGCTTAAGCACCCTGAGAACTTCCTTGAAAAGTCCCGTCTTGTCAGAAAACACGTTCATCACGTTAAGACTTATAGCCAGGTCAAACGTGTTTTCGGTAAACGGCATTTCCATCGCATCGCCCAGGTGAAATCCCGTTTGTTCCTCAAGCCCGGAATTTTTCGCGAGTTTTCTTGATACGTCGACTCCCACCTCGTTAATCTCTATACCGGATACCCTGCATCCGGTTCTGTCGGCTATGTATACCGCGGGACCGCCCGCTCCGCTTCCCACGTCAAGAACATGCGTTGTTTTCTCTATGCCGAGCCTGGGGATCAGCTGATCAAGATAACGGGGAGTAATGAAGGACTGCTGTCCTATGTCATCCTCTATTCCCCAAATGGATTCTCTTATGAGCCTGTTTGCGGGGCTGTCGAGCTGGTGAAGCTCGGAATAATCTACTCCTATCCGTTTTTCGTTCATCTGCAGTATGGTGCCTCCGATTGAATTTCGGGGGATTTTCGTAATTGAATCTACACTCTAATTGGCTAAACGCAATAAACGATCCTTGAGTACAGCGTCATTTGCTGCCGGGTGCGCAATGGAACTGAATTTCTGAGATGCTGCGACGTGTTTCGGACGGACCGGCGTCTCATCATTAAGATGCGAAACACTCATTTGACCGGATGTTCTATTTTTCCGCCAAAACGGTGGAGAACTCTCTTTAGGCGGGCACAGAAAAGAATTTTCGGAATTGGCCGACGACAGGGTGGAAAAAAAGAGGAGGTATTAAAGAGAACCTTTCGGATTCCCTTCAAATACCTCCTCAATTAAATTGATCAAAACGCTAAAGACTCTAAAACAGCAAACCGAAATCCGACAGACTCCTAGAATATCTGAACGTCAAAGTCATAGCGGAAACCGAGGCTTAAAGTATTAACGTTATCCCCCTGATCCTTGTCAGTTAATACCCATTCGGCAAAGACGTCTAAGGCAGGATGTACCTCTTTAATCAAAGTGACGTTGTAGAACATCAACTCCTTTCCATTATCTTCATCAGACATGAAAAAGCCCAGAAGCGCCTTAATGCTGCCAAGAGAGTAAGCACCGGCTACGTCGAGAGTAAAGGGGTTGAGATCACTGCCGTTATCGTAATTGTCCGTTATGTACTGGTAAGTAACGGCGAGGTATAGATTCTCCATTACACTCAGGCTGCCGCCGACGCCGAAGAAATTCCTCTCAAGACCGTCCTCGTCCTGGTTCTGCCGCAAGTAGGATGCGCCGATGTAAATCGGGCCGGAACTGAAGCCCGCGCCAATTGAAGCCGCGTCAACGTTGTCAGAATGCTTACCATCATCACCGTTTCCGACCCTACCGTCTACCTGCATGCCTGCGGCTACGTTTAAACCCGCAACACTGTTTGAGTATGTTACCAGATTGCCGCTTCGGAAAGGACCCTGCTGATCATATCCGAAGGGGCTTGCACGATGGTAAAAAATGTCGGTTACTTCGGCTACAGTGTTAAAATAGGGATCCCACTGCTTACCGATAGCTACCATTCCCAGATCCTCGCTTTTAATACCCACGTAAGCCAGGCGCGCGTCGCCGAGATTGCCGTTTTTCTCAATATCAACATCCCACTCTCCACGTAACACTGCGGATAGCGTTTCGGTTATCTGCGTGTTGGCTTTGATGCCGACTCGTGAAAGCGCGTCGGTGATATCGGTTGAGCTCCCGTCACTGTTTTCATAAGTAAGCCTCGGCCAGAACCTACCGTAGATTGAAACATCGGTATCCTTAACCATTGGTTCTTCAACCATTGCTTCTTCGGCCATCGGTTCCTCGGCCATTGCTTCTTCGGCCGCCGGTTCCTCGGCCTCTCCCCCGCCTGCAAATGCTGAAAGCGGTACTGCCAACATTCCGGATGCCAGCAGACAAATCATTAAAACCCTTTTGATAAAGTAATTCATTCTTCTCCTCCTGTTATCACAAGGTGCAATATATTTAGTCAGTCAAAAATCTATCATGTCTAATTCTTCAAGGCAAAACAAACGCAGACGGCTTTAAAAACCATCTAAGGGTAACAGCAGTAAATCCGTTTAGGCTCGGTACTGCAATCGACCCATGTAGGTTTACCCGATATATTGATTTTCATTCTACCATAAATGGCAGATGTTTTTAAAGGGATTTTTCGAAACGAAGGGATTTTTCGAAACGAACGGTCAGAGCCAGAATATCGGGGGTTTAAACATTATGATTTGACCTTCATGTTTTCAGGTGTCCGGTTATGTTGAAGACTCTGAAACTTTTCTGGTTAAGGAAGTCGAATCATGACGTCCAACAATCAGTTCAAGTAAAATCCAGAACCGGACTCCGAAAAACTCCTGCATTTATATTCTGCGAGAAATATGGGCTAATCATCGAACTTAAGAAGGGTTCCTTTCCTTTTTAGCTGGGTTTTTTCTGAAAGAGCATGAGAGATGATGGGAAGGGCTATGGTGGCGTCGCAGTAGCACTGAACCAGGCTGCCTTCGGGATTTTCCTTTCCCCAGGAAACAGCCTCTTCGAACGTGCACCCGGAGAGTCCTCCCCACTGTGGAGAGTCGGTCGTGATCTGGATTGCGTATTTATGAGGATAGTAGGTTTCCTGCACGCCGGTTCCCTTACGATTAAGTCCAGCCTCTCTTCCTGGAACCTTCCTGTCCTCGTAAAGAAGGTCGCCCGTGACGGCGAAAAGCTGAATAAAGTCTTTCGGCACACCGCCACCTATGTAAACCACTCCCGTGTCAATCACGCCTTCCCCCATTCCCATGAATTCCACGTAGTCCTGTATGGCGTCGATTGTGAGATGATGCCCCCTGCTTTCGGCTATGAGCGCTGCGTCTCCATAAGGGCTGTCTGCTATGGCGGGACAGAAAACGGGGACTTCGTTTCTCGCCGCCGCGGCTATGATGCTGTTTATGTTTTTCTTGTCGAGCCACTGTCCGCATCTTTTGAGAAATTCCCTTGAGGAATAACTTCGGGACTTATCAAGGGTCATTATGAATTCACCTAAAAGTTCCGTCATCTCAAGGTAGTCGGGCTCGGTTCCATAAACGTCGTAGTAGCGGTTTATTCCCTCGGAGAAAAGCTTGGCATCGTCCTCATTCGGGTTTCCCTGCCAGTACGAAAAACCCATCGCTTCCACTATGTCCTCGGAGATATTGGCGCCCGTGGGAATGAGAACGTCTATGTAGCGGTTCTCGATCAGCCAGTTTATTATTTTCCACTGCCCGGTCGTGGAAAGAGAGCCTGCGTAGCCGAAAAAAATGGTGAGGTCCGGGGCTTCCACCATCCTGCAAAAGACATCGGCGGCTCTGGCGAGGCTTCTGCCCTGAAATCCTGTCTTCGCCATTTCCTCGAGCAGCTCTGAGATCGGCTTTCCGGGAGAAACCTCTATCGCTTCTACCTTTTTTCGCAGATAGTCAGAATTTCCTGCCATGCTTTTTTCCTTAACGTCAAACCCTTATGTCGACTAGCCTTTTCGGCACATAGACGAAGTTCTTTATCTCCCTCCCCGCTATGTATTCCGCTACCCTGCTGTCCGAAAGTGCCGCTTCCCTTGCGGTTTCCTCATCTGCGTCTGCGCTTATGGAAATCTGGTTCCTTACCCTTGAGTTAACCCTTACGGGTATGGTTATCTCCGCGCTCTCAAAAGCACTCTCGTCCCACTTTATCCATCCCTTGTCAACCAAGCTTCCGCTTTCTCCCGAAAGTTCCCAGAGTTCTTCGGCGAAATGGGGGGCCATAGGATAGATAAGCCTCGTTATCGCGAGTAGCGACGCACGGGCGTGCTCTCTTTCCACGCTTTTTTCTTTCCAGAGTGTGGTGAGTTCATTGAAAAGTTCCATTACGGCCGATATCGCGGTGTTGAACTTGAAATTCTCTATGTCTTCTGTGACTTTTTTTATTGTCCGGTTAGTCGTGGCGGCGAGAGCAGCCGGTTTTCCCTCCGACGGCAGTTTATGGGCTTGCTCTTCGTTTTCCCTTTCAGCGAAAAACCCGGCCGCGAAACGCCAGACTCTGCCGAGAAATCTGAACATTCCGTTTACTCCCTGTTCGCTCCACTCAAGATCTTTTTCAACGGGAGCGGCAAAAAGCATGAACATCCTTACGGTGTCAGCCCCGTAGCGAACTATCATGTCATCGGGGTCCACGGTGTTTCCGAGAGACTTTGACATTTTCGCCCCGTCTTTTACCACCATTCCTTGGGTGAGAAGATTTTCAAAGGGTTCGTCAAGTTGGAAAACGCCGATATCCCTGAGCACCTTCGTGAAGAACCTCGAGTAAAGCAGGTGAAGTATGGCGTGCTCTATTCCGCCTATGTACTGATCCACAGGAAGCCAGTAAGAGGCTTTTTCGGGTTTGAACATGCCGCCTTTAAAATCGGGAGAGGTGTATCTCAGAAAATACCAGGAAGACTCGACAAAAGTATCCATTGTGTCGGTTTCCCGCTTCGCAGGTCCTCCGCAGGCGGGACAGCTTGTCGCAATGAAGCTTTCGATCTTGGAGAGAGCTGGGATTCGCTCTCCGTCAATATCTATCTCAAGCGGGAGTTCCACCGGAAGATCGGAGTCCGGAACCGGAACCTCTCCGCACTGCTCGCAGTAAACTATGGGTATCGGTGCTCCCCAGTAGCGTTGCCTTGAGATTCCCCAGTCCCGAAGACGGTAGTTGATCTTGGTTCCGCCCGCGGCGTTTTTCTGGAGAAACTCGGCTATTTCCCCGAAGGCTTCCTGGGAGGTGAGTTCCGAGAGCCACCCGGAATCCCCGAGAATTCCCTTTTCGGTAAATGCTTCTTTTTCTATGTCGAAGACGCTTCCGTCATCAGGGAAAACTACCTGCTTTATCCCGAGACCGTATTTTTTCGCGAACTCCCAGTCCCTCTGGTCGTGCGCAGGAACGCTCATTACCGCACCCGTTCCGTAGCTCATGAGGACGAAATTCGCGGTCCATACGGGTATTTTTTCCCCGCTTATGGGGTGGATGGCGTCTATTCCCAGAGGGATGCCGCTTTTTTCCATGGTTTCAATCTCAGCCTCGGAGACAGGAGCCTTGCGACACCGGGCAAGAAAATCCGCCACCTCGGGGTTTTTCTTCGCCGTCTCGCCTACAAGCGGATGCTCGGGGGCTAGAGCCAAGTAGGTCACCCCCATGATAGTGTCCGGGCGCGTGGTGAATATCTTCAAGACGCTCTTTTCCCCGTCCACGCGGAATTCGGCCTCGACTCCATCGGACCTTCCTATCCAGTTCCTCTGCATGGTTTTAACCGCATCGGGCCACCCCTTCATCTCTTCGAGTTCATTCAGCAGCTCTTCTGAGTAATCGCTTACCCTCAGGAACCACTGCGGTATTTCCTTTTTTTCGACAACCGCTCCTGAGCGCCACCCCTTTCCGTCAATCACCTGCTCGTTTGCGAGCACTGTCTGGTCAACCGGGTCCCAGTTAACAACGGAAGTCTTTCTGTACGCTAACCCCTCGCGGTGAAGCCTGGTGAAAAGCCACTGCTCCCAACGGTAGTATTCAACGTCGCACGTTGCGATTTCCCGGTCCCAGTCGTAGCTGAACCCGAGGCGCATGAGCTGCTGTTTCATCTGGGCTATGTTGGCCCGCGTCCAGGTCGAGGGATGTATGGCGTTTTGTATCGCCGCATTTTCGGCGGGCAATCCGAAAGCGTCCCACCCGATGGGGTGAAGAACGTTAAAGCCCCTAGCCCTTTTGAATCTCGAGACAACGTCCCCGATCGTATAGTTCCTCACGTGCCCCATGTGGATTCTCCCCGACGGGTATGGGAACATTTCAAGAACGTAGTATTTTTCCCCGGAAGTCTCTTCGGAGACTCTGTAGGTGCCTTTTTCCGCCCAGAAATCCTGCCACTTTTTCTCGATTTCCTGCGGTTTGTATTCTCTTTGGGAATTATATACTTGACTAACCATGTGTCAGCCTCATATCAATTTCACGGGTCGCCGGAGTCCTTTTAAAGACGGAACGCTCCTCGCCGTGCAGTTGCGCCATTCCCAGACGCCGTATGTTCATCGCGGCATTCGTGTCCGC
>MKWU01004672.1_pt1 | contig 15813 bp, 9 predicted proteins | sample 809101 | NCBI WGS metagenome assembly MKWU01 (sample SAMN05860141, study PRJNA318959) | sponge metagenome | host: Aplysina aerophoba | place: Slovenia: Piran, Adriatic Sea, Gulf of Piran | collected 2013-05-07 | reverse complement strand
CTACGACGGGAAGGAGTACGTAGAAAGTCTCTCCAAGGTACGCAGAGAAAAGAGCGCGACTGGAGCGCTACAGATCGGTGAGAGTGTCACAGTGAAGACGAAGTCACGCGTATAGTTGCATGATCCGCTGCTTGCAATACATTGATAAGACCATTCTCTTTCACGAACACTGAAAACTGCTCCTACGCAACTTGCTACCAGTTAACAATTAAGCGTTACTAGCTACCGATTAACGGTTCACCGTTCGCGTTTGCTAACGATAATCGACGATAACTGTTACCAGTTTTCGGGTAACGTAATGTTTTCTATGCACCGTACCGTACGAGTGAGTACATGCAGTGGTTTTTGTTGCAAATGGAGTACACTGGTGGAAGAGTCCAGCAGAGTCCCCAGACCTAAACCCAATACAGATGCTGTGGGGGTCACTGTAATTATATGGATAACTTATATAACTTGCATATGTGCATGCTGACTGCTTCAATGTGGTGACATCTGTGCTGTTAAACAAGCATTGCGCGCTAAACGAACACTAGACTGCGGCCGGGCTTGACATAGGTACGTATTAAGTACGTACGTAGGTGTACACCCACCGTGCACTGCCTTTGACGATTCCACAGCTATGTACAGTTATTATTCGGTCGCGAAACATTTGCGACATACAGTAGTTCACTCCTGATGTGTACACTAGGTATATCAACTATCTGTAAATCAATGATGTGTGTTGTTAGAAAAGGGTGCCCCTTTAGACCCCTAAGACACATTTGTTGTTATATATGTCGCATGCTTGTGCTTAAATGTTGCTATTGAATACTCCTAGAGCTTTCACGCTCTCAAACAAACATCCAAATATGAAGCCAGTGATTTTAAGTCATCTTCTCGCTCCAGGAGGAATTCGAACAGTTGTCATGTGGTCATACAACGGCAGCTTAGCCTCTATCTTATATCTTAACCATACCCAGATCACTCAGATCACTCCTTGAATATATTGCATCACCATCAGAGCGTGTCCTAGCTAAGAAAAGATGCAGCTACCCAACTCCAGGAAGCAGGCTTTCTCTGAAATGCCATTTCATCAAACGTTTACGCTGATGGAAAATGCCGCTGTCTTTCACAGTGAACCTTGACGTCTTATCTCAGGTCACATGACCATGCAACATTCACCATAAATGCTGATCTAACACTCTGTAATAGCAACTGATTGCAGGACGATTTGGCCATGTAGGCCTTCGTTATCTATGTACAAAACTCTGTACACATTGACAAAAGTTTGAACAAAGTTGACCAAGGCCTATGCAACCAAAACAACCTGCAATAAAATGCTACTGACTGATTGATTCTGCTACAAATATGCCCATCTAGATCTATTCGCAAGGTGTCAAAACGTACGATATTGCAAGTACCGTATTCGCTTGAATCGACACCGCAGCTACAGTAACTGTTATTTTTAGGTCCAGAAAGATGATGTGTCTATTCAAGGGTGGCTACCATTCAAGGTTCGCATACACATGCATTTTAGTCTGCATACTATATAGTACGAGCGTGGCAAGCGAAGTGGACGAATCATTCTGTGTTTCGACAGCATTGTGCATGGACAGTGTAGCCATCCTGTAACTACACTGTGAGGGACAGTCGGTAATCTTCAGTTTAAATGCGGTGTGGAATCTTCTCTTCTTCTCTAGTGTGGTAGTATCCATTCCCAGTCCTTCGCGCCGTATTTTTGCACTTGCAGCTGTGGCATTTACTCAAGGACGGCTATTATTCTGCTTCGCTCTTCACTAAGTGCAGCATAAATTCTAGGGCAGCCACTAAACAGAGTGCGGTGTCTATTCGAGCAAATATGATAGATGCATATATACATATTGCATTTTAATACCTACTATTACCTACACCAGTCTAGCATGGGGACCACACTATGCAGGACACAGACAAAAGGCACACATAAGAACACATACATGTACACTAAAATATTAAAAATTCCATTAAAAATTTCCTAGCTAAATCCCATGAAGTGAACTCAGGACCACTCTACAAGGGATTAGGACTTCTGATCCTGAAAGAAACGTGATGGGTCAAAGTACTGAGATGTCACCACTTGTTTCTATGCTTTTTCGGACATTCCTAAATCCCTTGGAATTTTTAATATTCTAGTTTGTTTACTTTTTATATAGCTATACTGATGCACACTGACTCTGTAGGGACCGTCGTCATTTATCGCCTAATTGTAACTATTTATGTTTAGCCATTAGCTATACCTAGCTAGCTAGCTAATTTATTGAAAACATTCTACGTACATACGGCGTTCCGCTGTTCTGGTGAATGCGGCTGGCTTCTCGAGATGAGACGCGTATATATATGGCCCCGTAACAAAATGGCAGCATTGGGGTATGCTTTTATATTGGGGAAACAAACTTCGCGTTCCCCCGAACACTGTATGAGTCGAAATGCCACTAGCGCTGAGTTCCTAGAGGTTCAGATACCTCTGTGCGTCCTCGTGTATGAATGAGACAAGTAGGTGACCTGTGTCAAGCGATAAAAGCACGCAAAATTCAGTGGGAAGTAGAAAAAGATGATTATGAAAAGGTGAAAACAGGGTAACAGTGACAACGACGCTTTTCCCTCACACAAACTCCAGGTTGCATTTGGGAACATTGTCGCTCTTCGCACCTTCAAAATAAGCCTATCCATAGTCTTTAATTGCTCCAGTTCGCAACTGTTTCGCTAGTTTTACCAACGTGTGCTAATACAAACCGCCATTTTGAACCAGGGACATCAACATCGACATATTCACAACACTATTGGGCAATTAGAAATTTGTATGAATAAGCAGTGCAGCCAAAATCATGACAAACTACATACAGTACCTGTTCTCTGCTGTTCGCTTCTGTTAACATCAGGGGCACATTCCTATGAGGTGACAAAGTATTGGCACGTTAGTGTTGGCAAAGTAAACTGTCAATTTTAGAATTATCTGTAGCTATCCCAAGTAAACTTCTCTTCCTTATAGTGTTAATTGTATGTTACCATTAATGATTATGCTGGGTTGTTAGGGTCTGCATGCATGTATGCTGACAGAAAATGAGTAACCTTGCCTATTTAAAACCTGCATGATTGGTACGTTTGCCTTGCTCCTATTCATTTATTCTTGACGTGCATACAATATCATCAAGATTCATAGCCAGCAAATTGCGTATAGCGTGCATGTGGTTCTTGTGTATACTTCTTTACTTGTGCAAGTACGAATGTACAGAGTATTGACACTTACAGCAGTGTTAATTTGACCTGAGAATGACGGAAATCGTACACCTTTTAAAACGAAACGCTTAAGAAAGCCTAAGAGATCGCAGTGAAACGGTTGGAATCAAATGACACCGGTAAGATTCACTGTGTTAGCGTTTAACACATCATTAGGCAGCGCTGAGAGATTGCATGGCAGAGATTGCCATGAAGCTAAACACATGGTGCTACCACTGTTTAGCTGTTGGATTGGGTACATTCAAAGAGGAACGGGCCGTGCACGAGACAGCACACAGGCTAAATACAACAAGTATTTTGAGGCCAAATACAACAAGTATTTTGAGTTAAACTTTGGAAAACCTTCATTTCGAAAGCTAACGATGGAAATGCCCATTGAGGTCACCCTCTGGACAGTGCTTTGTAATTACGTTCGTGTCTGCTGCAAATTCTTCAGTAAGTTTTGGAAATTCAGCCTAGCTCCATTATAATTAAGATTAGCCCTGTCACATAAACTCATATTTATTACATATCTGTCTTTTTCCCGCCTTTGCACGCATATAAAGTCACCTTGCCTTGTGATCATAATTTCACTGTAGTCCACTCAATTTCCCAGTTAGTGTAGTTGTTACAAGAAGGATCCTATTAAAGCCAAGGTAATTGTCAACTTTTACATGTGTTTGCTTTTGTGGCAACATTCCTGTACGGAGTTATAAGGTTGTACTATTATTGAGATTCGTTCACACTATCCAAATGATTCACAAATTTACAGACGTTTCGGCAGCCTTCCGCTACCTTCATCATTGATAGCAGTACAAAGTACTCCTAAAAATAAATAAGTGTTTGTGATAGGTGATGATGACAGTAATAGTAGGCATGAATAACATTAATAATAATAATAAAACCAATTAGCTATCTAAAACATGAGGAACAGTCAATGGACAGCTGTGCGATTACCTCAGGGCCCTTTCACAAGGCAGCACGATACCGGTTGGGCGCATTCACATTCACTTGCGCACTTCAACCGGTGTCAAAACGGTTTGAAAACTGCTTGAAACCGGTTTAACAGAACCCGCTCTGCACTGGATTTTCCTCGAAACGGTTTTGTAGAAACTGGTTCCGAAGTGCGAAACAAATGGCGGAGAAAGGACGCATACAGAGCAAAGTGAGATTCAGCGGCAACTGTTCCTAACCCGGACCGATCGACGCTGTAGTGTACTTCCAATGATTCGATCGCAACAACCGCAGACACAATTTAACGTAAGTATATAGTCCTCCTTGCAGTCATATAAAGCTTGCAATCATCTCCTCAATACTACCATCCTCCTCTTCCTCCTGCAGGTACGCGTGCATATGCGCCATCTCCACCACACCATTGCAATACAAATAAACATGATCACGAGCTCCATCATAGCAGCCATTTTAGTTCACACCTAATTGATAAACAAACATGAACAACATGATGTAATTGACCACAACACCCAGTGGCCATATGAACGCTCCAGTGTTAAAACAGTTCGAAACAGGTGTCTATGCTCTCAAATCTTCATAATTCACTCTCACATTTGCCACACTGACATAGAACTTCTCGACAAAAAACAATGTTCACAATGATGGCAAGCTTGAACCCGTTTCGGGATGCCCAGGAATAAAGGGGATTAATACGGAGAGTAAATGTGTCCGGCGCAGAATCCACATTGTTTACATTTACTGTTTACATACACATGTTCCACATGCTCCGATGTTGTGTCCAACAGCAACACGATGTTTACGCATTGTACTAACTGATGTTACAGAGATGAATAGAACATGAGAGCAGCTGAAATTCTCCTTAACAATATACTAAAGTCGGGAACCGTACCCCTTGTGACCTTCAAAATTGGCTGACTTTAAGAATGACAGGGACAGGAGCTCAAATGTAACACCATTATCTCTGCTCATGATATTGCTTCATTTAGTAAAATAAAAAGAGCGTGTCAGTGGCACTCTAATCTATCCTACAGAACAATGTAGTGCACATCACTCAGGTTTCAAGAATGTACTCATATCAGGGAGCATTGATCACCTCTAAACCATGTCACAGTTGAGACAGAAGTGGAAAACTATCGGGTAGACTACCCTGCATTGTCCTGCAATGATGTAAGTGCGTGGACATCCACCATAGTGGTGAAAGAGCGTCGTCTGGGCCCGTGAATTCCCTCTGTTTATGAACAATACATTTAATTCCCACTAGACGGAATTTTCTTTTACTTTGTCTTCTGTTGTGAGCCCTTCGTGGGACCAGTTGGCACCGCTCTCTGTTGCGCCCTTCACGAGCCCAGACGATGCTCTCTCGCCACTACAATGGATTTCTAGACACTTACATCGTTGCAGGACAACACAAAGTAGTCTAGTCGATGTTTTCTCCTTTTTGTCTCAGTGTTCTCAACCCTGTACAAACCGACTTCCCTCTGTTTATGAATGAAACATCCATTTAACACCATTAGCGATTGTTTCAGCCACGCGAGCTACGAAATCGGCCACGCTCCTTCTCCTGAGCTGTTGTTTCCTCAGAGTTTAAACAAAAAAATGTCACAGTTGTCAGTACAACCACCCTGTTATATATGTAAGTAGAGCCATCAATATCGTATACAACTGTGCAAACATACTCTGATACTTTAAAACTGTATACGTACAATGGACACAGGACTACGAAAGCTACACAATACATTAAACGGAAGGTTGGCACGAAAAGGCATGAAACAAGAATGCATGCAGGAGAGAGATAAACACTTACGTGGTAAAGTTTAGAAGCCTTCAGATGTCCACCAATATTATTGGTTCCCTCCACAACAAGCACCTACAGATGAACATAGACAAAGCTTTTATAATTACAAAGAATAGATTACATAGGTACGTAACTGAGTTGGGTTGGATTTATTATTAACCCATTACACGCGGATTTATTTACAGTGCGCATTGCTCGAGTGGCGAAATTAACATGGCTGTTCATAGTGAGAATTAGGCGCACACATGTTCGCTACTTGTACAGCTTTCCTTCGCTCGAAACGGCGACGAGGAATTGGTGGCAGCCTGCAGGGATGATTCATGAATACTGCGAATACGCTTGTGCCTTCTCAAAGTTATTCCGTACACGCTAACGTGGAGTCAGCCCTACCTTCCGTCGAAGAAGACACTCAGGTAAATTGTGTATGCTTTGGAACTGGCTAGCACGACCTGAAGACCAGGTGAAGGCACTTCCGCAAGGCTGAATTGCTCTTGTGCACTTTCAAAATTATTCTGGACTCGCTACGGTGGAGTCAGCCATATGTTCCGTCGAAGAAGACGCTGCGTAAACTTGCGTAAAGTTTACCAGCAGCTTTCGCACCACAGGCGGGACCAGAAGACTAAATGACACGGCTAACGGAAGGTTCTACACTAGTGCATATGCACTGAAAGCGACGTTGCTCTTGGAGACTCTTGTGCTGAGAAAAACACCCGTGAATCGTGCCTTTCGTCATGACGTATAAAGTTGTCATCCGCAGTTACGTACAAATTCTAATGACCACTTTATGCGTCATCCGCGGTTAAAGGGTTAACAGTGTGAGGATTAGAAAGATGCTATAATGTATTCCATTGACAGCGACTAAATATGCAATAACCACAGGCTTTGGTACTCTAGTGAGTTCAGACCATACATAAAATTTCAGCCACCAGAAAATTAAGTGTGTGAGTAGAGATTTCAGACTGCGCTCAATTAAGATAATCAAGGATTCGGGAGAGTAAAAGCACGCATTATGCCTAAGACGATTCTTCATGATCATCTTGGATGTTTTCGACCCTAAGTGGCATCATCAGCAGGTTAAAGTGCTACGAAGAGTGTCCTCCATAAAAAGGATTAGAACCTTCTGATGTAGCACTTCAGTTCATGTACTTGTCACTTCTTGGGCAAACAAAGGGGATTGTCCACGATGAATCCAAAATCAGACTTGTATCTAGGCTCCTCATTGGTCCTCTTTGTTGGATCACAAGGTCTCAAGAACCCTTCTTTTTCTGCAGTTATCCTCCCTCCAATGTTGCTGTGTATTCTTTGTCATCATCACCACCAATTTCCAGTTTCAAAGTGACTTCAACAAGCAAGTCAAGCATCATCTGGTGTCTGTGACGCCAAATTTTACATTCATATTTACCTCCTTTCTGCTTGAAATCGCATCCAAACAAGGAGTGCTTCATATCAAAGGGAACCTACAATCCTGTACTTTAGCCAGCCTTATTGGGCGCCCTTAGGATAACTATAGTGCATGTGATAAGCTCACCTGAAGCCTTTCCGCCAACCAGATGCTGTCCACAGTTTGCAGAAAATGGTGGCTAGGTGGTACTGAAACAAAATGGCTTTGGTTCAGGTTAACTCAACGTTGACCTGTACCAAAGCCAGCTTCTAATATTGAGCAATTACACGGTAACTGATAACCAAAAAACGCACTAAATGTTGACGTGGCTAGTGAGGGAAAACCTGAGTAGCACTTGATAGCATAGATCAATAGGCAATCTTATGATCAAAATTTTCCTCACTCCTCCATTGCTGAGTTACAACAAAAAACTAAACACATACTTCACAGAGACAACGTTCGTACCTTATAACTCACTACAGGAATGTTCAGTCAAAATTCCCAACACAGAATAACTAGATCATATCTTTATATCTTACTGAATCAGCTGTTGTCGGCTCAATATCTCTCTCACCCACAGGATACACAGTGATTTTGTTTCAGTACCACCTAGCAGCCATTTTCTGACTAAAACCTCACATGTGTTACCAAGTATAGTGTAAACTACGGAAGTGATTGAATCGCGGTACGAAATTGTAGCCATATTCATAGGATAAGATCGAGCTCTGGTAGCAAACTGTGGACAGCATCTAGTTGGGTGAAAGGCTTCAGGTCAGCTTATCATGTGCACTATAGTCATCCTAAGGGCGGCCAATATAGCTGCAGCATATAATCGTTGGATCCATACTTCATACAAAGTCAAAATCATGCCACATGCACCACATATTTCTTACATAAATCGCTTACAGTAGTCCACTACTGTTCGAGCTGACGCATAAGTAGGAGCACTTACTGAGCCTACAAGTGTCTCATCCCTTATCCCAAATTTGACTGCCTTTTACGACTAGCAACGAATATGGACATGCTCAGTAATTGACACCCTATTATTTGCTTTAGTCCACCTTGTGTTTGCTTAAGATGGCAATTTTTCGTTGAGCCAAAATTGACCTGTTTTCGCCAAGTAGCGCTTCCTGAAATGCAGCCATTTTGGACCGTGAAGTCACACGCAATGCGAGTAAACATTAAGCGTTAGCACCACTAATGTGTTAACTCGACGCCTTTGCATTTTCACAGACATATCCCAGATGAATGAAAGCATTCTTTGATGACAACATCTTGTGCCATGCTGCAGACAAAACACAAGGTTATTACACCTGGAAACCTGTACTTTGGACCGAAGGTGTGGATAACCCTGGACTCACCCCTGTAAGGCATACCACTGAAGAAGGCAGAAGTGAGCTGCGGAAATGTTTGGTGTATTCAAGAAATCTAGTGAACTCTACTGATAACTCAAGTGATGACGACACCTAGCCGGACAAACATTTTCAAGGTGTGGATATCCACTAAATTCCTGTAAACATTTTGGGCGACAACAATTTTGATGTAACTAAGACACCACTAGCAATGTAATTTTATATCTGAGACAGATGCTGGTTTAATTGCTATGTTAGACAAGAATGGAGGTGTGGTAGAAGAGGGGTGTGATAGGTGACGGGATTTTGGCTGGTAACAGGTGGTTTACAGCATGTATACAGTCCGTTCTGAGAGAGTGAATTATGCATAATTACATTCAACAGTAATTATAGTTTCATACTTGCATTAGATCATGTTTGTATCAATAGCCACTGCTGAGATATATATCGCTTAACGTGTGAAACTACACCCAAATTAAGGGCGAACAAGGCGTTTTCTTCATATCCTTCTTTGTAATGACTTTTGTCTAGATCAATTCCTGAATTCTGCATGCATAACCAAGGCAATGCAAATAATCGGCCAAGTTGGTAGGCAATGCCTGTGCCGGAAGTATAGTAACTGTTCTTCTTCGCTGTACGTGCGCCTCAGCGCTGCTCGTCTAAGCGCCATGGATATTTCACATATGCAGTCGTAGAATGCACAAGACACCATCAAAAGGAGGTGAAGGTAGGTTTTTATCATTTTCCACGAGAAGGCAAGAGGCACAGGCTCCAGATTGCTCCTCTTTGGAGAAAGAACACTGACAAACCTGATTGGATTCCCAGCGAAGGTGATATGCGGGGATCACTTTACTGCAGGTGCACCTCACAAAAACCCTAGTCATGTAGACTATGTTCTGTCTGTGGCGATGGGGTGCGATAGCCCTCACGCTGTGAGCAACATGCAACCCGGACTGTCTCAAAGTTGCTTCATCACTTTGATCGTGGTCAGCAGAGAAGCATGAATCAGTCTTGCTGCCAATGCTGCTTAACATGCTGAACAGGCATGGCAGCTCCTAAATATCCAGCAGAAACAAGCTCAACAAGACCACAGTTATGCTAGGTGTGACTCTGAGCCTAAGTCTGCTGCAAAGAGCCTGAAAACACCGGGCGATCAGATACTGCAGATGGGACATGCGAATGGAGAGATCCCAGTAGAAATGGAAGTCAACACAGACTGGACTATTCATCCTTCAAGCTCTAAAGTTTCCTACTCAAAAGTTGCACAGTTGGAAGAGAAGATCAAAGATGTGGAGAAAGAGAAGAGGATTTACATGAGGAAGGTACTCTGTTGTCGAAACCACGACTTTTGGTGTGCACTAAAGGCAAGATAAGAAAACTGGACAGTGTTTCTCGAGGGCAGAAACCATGGGGCACTATTCCAGTTGCTGAACAATTCTTTTCTGTTCTTGTCAGCCTGTGGTATCGCCTTCGTGGACAATACATTTGCAGATCGAATGAGCATACCTGAAGCTACATTCTCTAACCCTTTTAGCACATGGGGAATGTTTTTATCGAAGGAACTGGCTCAATTGCTTCCATGGCCAAACCAGGTACCAATGATAGCTGGATGCCACCCTTATGCCAACAGTACCCTAGCACTAGAATTATACTAGACTGTATGGAGGTGCAAGTGCAGCACCCAACCTGTTTGCTTGGGCAGTCACAGACGTGCAAAAGTAGGAACACGTCTAAACTGCTTTTGGGTATCTCACCATCTCGACTAATTGCATTCCTCTCCCCCTTGTGGGGTGGATGCGTCTCTGTCAGAGAAATTGTACAGCAGAGTCAATTGTGTACTGGAAACCTTCTAGACAAGGGTGACAGTATGATGGCAGACTGTGGTTCAATATTGATGATTTACTAGTTCCAAAAGGTGAGTATCTGAGCATCCCACCGTTCTTGGATGGCCAACCTCAATTAACTAGAAAGGAAGTAGAGAAGACCTGGCGAATTGCTGAGTTGAGAATTCATTTGGAGAGGGCTATCGGGTGAGCTTGACACTACAAAATGTTTGTAGGTATGTAATTGCTTTAAAAAATTTAAATGTTTGCACATATACAGTTTGCTTGGTGGGGTCCTTGTGTATATACAGCATATTATACATTGTTACTGTCCATGTGTAGTCTAGGTATCTTGGTCTATGTCAGTTCGCTCATTCGGCTCATCAACAGAGTCTGTGACATCTGCAGCTGCTGGCAGCTGAGGAGCATATTTAACACAATATATTGTAGTCGTAACTAGTTCAAACAGCACATGATTGCGGAAGAACCTTTTCAGTCAGGGAAGAAGTTCTTCCCAGAAACAAATATCATAGTTATACGTTCCACATGCAGGCCAAGGTGTGTAGATAATGAAGTCACACCACTCAGTGCCAACAATTGCCATTTCACCTTGTACATACCTGTGCATAATAAGGATGGGTCCATTTCAGCTGCAGTCTGTCACTACCATGCAAACACTCCAGGTAGAATGTGGAGTTCTTACAATTTCAGCTTAGATAGATAGCCATAAATGTTCTCATCGATTCCTGGTTAAAAGTCCTGTCTTCGCACTCCACAAGACACACAAGCAAGTTCATGAAGTGGAACTGTTCGATGCGATCAAGAGATTTTGACCAGGCTCGGATACAGAAAATGGTGGTAAGCTAGATAGCTGCATTTTGATGGAGTCAGTAATCTATGACAAGCCTTTCCACTGCTCGTTCTCATGGACTGTCGGAGAGCCAACAAGGCCAAAAGCATAGAGTCTGTCAATAATGTCCTCTTTCCCGATGGCATTTGTTAACCTGGTCTTCACATACCTTGCCACAACATGCAGACCCTACCTAGAGCAGTGCAAGCATGGATAAACGGAACTATTGTTACTCTTGCCATACATAAGCCATTTTTCCAACGTGAATTCTAGTTCTAGCACTGGAGAGCTCCACAATCGCTGCAGGCGAGTTACCTACCAATGTTGCCAATTGTATTTCCATTGGTTGATTGCGACCAAGAGCCTGAGATCCTAAAGAATGAGTAAACAACCAGGTTTAGTTTGTCAGTCGTCAGTGGTAGAGATCATGTGCGTTAGGGACCGAAGTCAGGTGGCTACGCTCATCAACAAATCAGCTAGCTAGCTACGTAGCTACGAAAAGCAGTCAAACTGCATCTGAAAATGCTTACTGTCATCAGGCATGCCGCAAGGATTAGAAATTGCCTCGCACAAGCCCTCCATTGAGTGACTGCCGCTCTCAAATGAATTTGCTGCCGTCATTGTTGCTGGTAAGTTAACGCCTCCATTCGCTGCTGTAACCATTGTTTTTGCCTACCAGCGTGTGCCTACCAGCAAAAGAGGATGGCGCATAACTGGGGCAACCGCGATATCGGGAATTTTGGTCTATCTTACGTGATTCCACAACTTCAGGTGTGCTCCACCTTACCATTATGTTTATGTGACCCCGAGCCACTTTTAAGATGTGCCGGTTTTGCAGTGAAAGTTGGTGACAATACTATCTTCATTAGCAGTAAACGTCTTCCTCCATAGGATTGTTCACATTTTTATTTGCTATCATTATGGAGACAAGGCTGTACTTTGTTATTCAATCGCTTTGCTGTTCCTATAAACTTACACAAGAAGCATGTAAAACGTTATTAAGAGGGTAAAATAGCAGTCATTTGGACCACCTTCCAGATATTACATGCCTGTGAAAGCACACACCGCAGAACTGTGAGGTGCCTACTTACACAACATTCAACTAAATAGAACAGTATGGTCAACCACACAAACAAACCCACCTGTCCAGGGAATATAGATGCATCAGTGACTGATGATAAGTCTAACTTGACAACACAGCCTTGTGAAGTTTCCCGCGTGCCCTCTAGAAGACATGACATCACATTCAGTCTTCCATCAGCTGCCTCAGACAGGACACGACCCACATACACACATGTGTCCTAAGCAGGAACAAGCAATGCATGAGCAGGCACACATTAAAAGCAGGTAACAAATGATTTGCACTACCTGAGAAGGAATATCAAGGCCAACTCCTGGATCAAGGTTATGCTGAGATAAAATGTATTCTGAGAGCTCCACAAGTCTATCATTGAACTCTAAGTAGAGGGAGCATTAACAAAGTAATGAACTGATGCAATACACAGTAAGCTGCTAGCTGCCAATGTACTGCAACACACCAGTAGACTTTGAATGATCCATTTGATACATGTATCCAAATGAACTTGAGTGATCCACATTGGTGGAGCCCCACCAGCTGATGCAGCACTTTGGGAGGGAAGGGTGTTGTTCCCATTTACCACCGAGGCTAGAAAGCACAAAAGGATCACAGCATCTGCATAACACTGCATAACACTGCATAACTACATCCAATCCCGCAGAAATTCAGTCATAACATTCAATACCCTTTTACAATCAAAGAAAATAATTTAGGATTATCTACTAGGTGGGACAAATATTTGAAACATTCAGTACGTTCGAATGTTAGCCAACGTTGGAATATGTTGAGGTAAAGATCTGATTGGCTAGGTAGAGTCATGATAGCTTCACCGAAAACACTATCCAGCCGATTAGAGATAAATCAGACATTTCAGCAACACTATGGCTGCCTTCATCATTGGCTAATGACATTTACAAGCAGAGGTGTACAAATAGGGGTAGTCACGCGAGGTACACCTGAATACAGCATGTAAACACGCGGGAATAAATCTATGTGAAGATGTAATTAAAATAAAATAATGCCTAAACCAGGAAAATGCCTAAAGGGGGGAGGAAGAGGGAAGCAAAAGAAAAAGGAAAAGGAAGTGGGAAACAGAGAAAAAAGAAAAAACACATCATTCAGTCCAGTTGCAAACACGTGCTCTGCAACAGCAAAGGCTACGACATCCCCTTTCTGGAGGGCCCGACATTCTTGCATGCGCATGTCTAGTGACCTTCCCGTTTGGCCTATGTATGTGCGAGGGCACTCAGCACACAGGATGCTGTAGAAAACTCCCTTCTTCCTAGACATTGAAACCGGGTCCTTGGGGTGGACCAACTCCGTTTCAGTGTTTTGAGGGAGCAGAATGATATCCAAATGGACAATGGGCTGAGGAGCCGCCTGATTGATTCTGATAGGCCATTGATGTACAGGAGGGTCAGAGTTACACGCGTCTCGCCGTTCTGTCGGAAGGTCCTGTCATCCCTTGGGGGGCTGTTTGTGTGGATGAAAGGGCCTCAGCCACATGCTTCTCCTCCTCTACTCACTTCACTGCTAATGACGAAAGACCTGCCACCCTATTAATCAGAGGCTATCTTCTAGTTTAGGCATTGCTTCATGTTTATTTCATCTTTACATAGATATATTCCCACATTCTAACATGGTGTATTCAGGTGTACCTCACATGACTACCACTATTAATACACCCCCACTTGCAAAAGTCACTAGTCATGGATGAAGGTGGCCATAGTGTTTCCAAAACGTCTGATTTATCTTAATCGACCTGGCTACTGTTTTCAATGAAGCTATGATTCGAATATGTTTTTGCCTATTCAAATATTTGTTTATTACTATTCTGTATGTATAAACTAGGGGTGGGCAGTATACCGGTATATAGTTGTATTGCAGTATTGCATTGATACCGTTCTGGTATATATTTGTATGTTTGTCATACCGGAAATTGGATACCGATTATACCATGAAGTAATCATTTAGCCTGAGTAACATTTGGAGCTGTAACTCGCAAGCAAATTCTAATTAAGCTTCTAAGCAACATTATCCTTTCCGAACATCTCTGTAAACAGCTTTCGTCCATTGGGTAGACGGCAAAATGGTAAAAAAGATGATTTTCAACCGGATGAACAGAAGCCTTCAGAGCGGCCATTTTGTTTTGTAGACTGTTTATGGACCAGTCGTACCGGCAGCCTATGAACACTGTATGTACCGTACGAACGAAAAGGCACAAAATGGAAGGAGTTCACAGACACAGCAACTTATTTTATTGCTAAGGACTCTCTTCCTATATATATGTTATTTTTATCATTAAAAAAACTCTTATGATCTTTGCAGCATGTTATTGAGAGGAGCTTGCAAGTCAGCTACTCCAGTAGTAGGTATGTAGTAATATAAAAACGTTTCTCCAAGAAATATCATAGTACTATATTTATCAATACCGCCCACCCCTAGTATAAACTTACTTCAGCATATAAACTAGGCATACGCATAGTGCACGACATGCCTCGTATGCAAATGAGTTATATAAGCAGAAAAGGCGTAATGCGTCAAGATAGTCTCACTGTCGCTTTACCTATTGTCTTGCCGTCTCTTTGTCTATTGTCCCGCTTTCTTGTTAACAATGGTAATAGCAGATTGTCCTTAGACGGACATTTCGTGAACCAGCAGAGTGTTATCCAGCATTTGTAGAGATGGAGAGATCTGAGTGTGAATTTGCAGACGATACAGATGCTAAACGGCTGGCCACTGCGCATTGCACCAGTGCACAGCAGAGTGGGGGAAGGAGCACGCCTGCTACAGTGAAAGCCGATCGATAGGCTGCGGAATTCCTGCAGAAGAAACGCCTCAGAGCAGAAACCACCGAAGAGCATGCTGCGCGGCTGCAGAGCATTCTGCGCAAGGTACAGCCATCAAGATTTTGCAACGGTAGCAGTATCAAGCTTGTGCCACTGTAGCACCTCCTTGCGGACATATATATATATATACATAGCAAAATCTCAAATAGGACGCAATCATTAGCCTCGCTTCACTCGCTGCTCGGCAACTAATATTCACAGCGGAACATGGCGGATAGATATGGACCAACCAGAATCCTACTAGTGTGAATAATTTCTTCACATGCAGGCATGCACACACACACCACCACCACCACCACAACAACCACACAGTACAAGTTGCAAAGCACACCCATGTGTTTGCACACATTAATAAATGGGCCAGATAGCATTAAAAAACAACAAGTATTTGGGGTTAAAAATTCGTGGGGCTGCCGCCCCAACTCAAACTACTTGCTGACTCAGTCACAAGTCAGGTACATGACAATTTAAACAAGTATTTC
>MKWU01004670.1_pt1 | contig 15818 bp, 12 predicted proteins | sample 809101 | NCBI WGS metagenome assembly MKWU01 (sample SAMN05860141, study PRJNA318959) | sponge metagenome | host: Aplysina aerophoba | place: Slovenia: Piran, Adriatic Sea, Gulf of Piran | collected 2013-05-07 | reverse complement strand
TCCTGACAGGATACTGCGGGAAGCGGTTGCTCCACGACGCGATATTGAATACGCCACAACTCCGAACAGGCGGGCGAAACCAAGGACGTGCCTTCGGTCCCAACAAGGGTAGCTTCCGCTTCAGGTCTTCTGTCCTATTCAGTAACAGGGCGTTATCTAGGGAGTCCATGGCAATCAGTACTAGGTAATCAATGGGCTTGTTGGTTCGGCCCGACGCCCATTCGTAGAGAAAGGAGTCCCGGTACTTGTATTTGAGGTCCTCATCAAGCTCGCCGCTTTTAATTCTGCGAAGAAACTCGTTGCGACTTGGCTTGGGTGTCTGAGGATCTTGTGGGTCTTTGATTTCAATGAACAGATAGCAGTCGAGAAGCTCAACGATGAAATCCACCGCTTTCATACAGTTGTTTAGCCCGTGGTTGGCATCGTCGAACTTTCGCGCGTTGATCGCGTCGCCGATAGTAATTTGCAGATCCCCTTCCTTGAGAACGGTCATTATAGGTCGCGCTCAATTTCCCGGTCGTAGAGGTCGGTGAAGGTATCCGCAATCGCGTTGGGATGAATGTCGAGGTAGTTACTTGCCGTGTGACAGGCTATCTCGCCCGTCTCGTCAAAGTAAAATGAATGGAAGGCTACCGCATCCTCGTCTCGCGTGCGGAGATCGATCTCCTTGAGGATGACGTAATCGTGGGTCGCTATAAATATCTGAACACCAGCGCGTTGTAGCTGTAGCAGGACTTCAATTAGCGTACCTAACAGCTTCGGGTTCAGGTTGGTCTCAGGCTCATCCCAAAACAGTACCGAACCGCTTTGCAAAGTGCCATTTTGTATTAAAAGCCACAACAATCCCAGCTTGCGCATGCCCTCAGCAAGCAGAGTGAACTCCAAGGTTCCTTTTTTATTTTTTAGAAAAAACTCCTCATTTTTGATCGTCACTTTTCCATCGATTTCTTTTTGCAGACTAGTGAGTAAACGCCTGTTTAGAGCATCCGACTTGCCGCGCGGTAACGGGATGTAAGCCCGGTCCAGAATATCTGCATAAATTTCTTCAAAGTGAATTTCGCGTTCCGCGTAAAGCGAACGAAAGCCGGGTGCATTAGACAGCATCTCCTTCACCGGAATATAGATGCTTTTTAATGAAGAATCTTTCCAAGAATCAGCACCATTTACAGAAACGGAGGCGGAATTTGGTGATTTAATGCGATTAGAGAACGAGACCCCCAATCGTTGGTCACCGCGATATACGTCCACGGATGCGACCGGACCGCTAGCTAATGTCTCAACTAGGTCATGGACTTCCTTGAATTCTTTGCCTTCTTTGACTCTTTTGGTACTTCCCGGCTGTCGTTTGACCAAGCGCCCTAGAGAGCGGCCCGACGGAAGTAACACCCGCATCAACTTCTCGGCGAAATGGACGTCCGCTTTAGAAGATTCACATGCCGCATATAGGACCTTCATCAAATGGGTCTTGCCTGTGCCGTTTGCGCCCACTAAAACATTAATGCCAGGGCAAAGCTCCAGTTCCAAGTCAGAGAACGCAGTAAAGCGTCTCAACTTTACTTTTGTCAGAGTCATAACATCCTCACTCGGCTACATGCGTCTCACACTAGGCTGTAGAGACTACTACAATATAACTGGGGACTATTTATGTGATAGCTTATAGGAATGCCCTACTGAAATTACTGAAACAACTGCACCGTCGGCTTGATCACCAGGAGGGGCACACAGGCGCGGGGCGGCAGCGCGGCGACGAAGAGCGCGGCTTGGGCCATCTCTTCGGGTTGCAGCATGGCGGCCCGGCGTTCGGCGCTGACGGGTTCGGGCCGCTGGGCCAAAATCGGCGTCTCTACTTCGCCGGGACAAATCGCGCAGGCGCGGATGCCGAACTCGACCTCTTCCTCGTTAATCGAATTCATCAGCGCCACTGCCCCGTGCTTGGAGGCCGAGTACGCGGCACCGGCCAGCTTGCTGGCTCGCAGACCGGCGATGGACGAAACGGTGATGATGAGGCCGTCGTTTTGTTGCCGCATTCCCGGCAACACCGCCCGCACCATGTTGTACACCCCAGTGAGATTGATGGCAATGGTCTGGTCCCAGTCCTCGGGTGCCACTTCGCCGACCGCGCGCGGATTGGTGTTGATGCCGGCATTATTGACTAGCACATCGACATCACCCCACTCGGCTTCGACAGCGGACGCTAGGGCCTCGACAGCTTCGCGGTCGGATACGTCGCAGGAGTGGAGTAGGATTTGATCGGCATCGAGACCGGCCGCTGCGGCTGCGAGCGGCTCAGGGCGTCGCCCGACAAACGCTACCCGCGCTCCGGCGTCGGCAAAACCGTGCGCTATGCCCGCGCCGATTCCAGTACCTGCGCCGGTTACTACCACAACTTTATCGACAAACTGACCCATTATTTCTCTTCCTTTTTGAGTGCCTGCAAGCGCTGAGCTTCCTCGCGCTCCTTGTAAAACGAGTCGAGGGGAAAGCAACCCGAAATCATACCGTTGCGCGGCGCGGTCGTGCAATCGGAAAACGTGCGGCAGATGACGCGGCGTTGCAGTTGGCCGGTTTGCAGCACGTCGCAGGGCAGGTCGGGATAGGATAGAACCATCCGTCCCAAGCCGATAAAATCCACCATGCTCGCCCGCACGAGAGCCTGCCCCACGTGCGGCAGATACTCCTGCAAGTAGGAATAACCCGACCCGACGAACAGGCTGTGCGGGAAGTGCGCCTTGAGCCGGGCGACCATCGCCACTTGCCGCGCCACCCCGCACAGCGGGTCTTCCGGCGGCAGGTAGCCATCGGAAGGGGGAAAAAGCGCTGGCCGCTGGATGTGCGGATTGTAATAAGGGCTGCCGCAGGACAAGTTAATCAGGTCCACGCCCAAGCTCTCCAACAAGGCGATGAACTGCTCGGCCTCACCTAAGTCCATTTGCCGCGGGTCGCCCTGATCGACGCCAAAGCCGTACTCGTAGGGTAGGCAGTTTTGGTACGGCTCGGGCACCCCGTGACCCGGTTTGCCGTCGGTACTCGCGTCTGGATCGGGTTGGAAGGGCACGAAGTCGAAGGCACTCAGCCGCACGCCAATGCCGAGACCGGGTGCTCGCTTGCGGATCCCCTCGATGATGGAGCGGACAAAGCGCGTGCGATTGGCAAAGGAGCCACCAAAGGGGCCGGGCCGCGTAAACGCGCTGAGGAATTCGTGCCCTAGATAGCCGTGGCAATGTTTGATATCTACGAAGTGGTAGCCCAGCTCATGGGCGATTTGCGCGCCGGTGACGTAGCGGTCGATCAACTCCTCGATATAGTCGTCCGTCAGGAGCGGGTAGTCCGCGTCAAGGCCGAATTTGCGATCCAAGATTGGGTGGTGATAGAGAATGGCCGGCGCGGATTGGTCTTTACGCCAAGGCCGACAGAACCGTCCCGAATGCGTCAGTTGCAGGCCGAGGAGCAGGTCGTCGGTGGTGCCGAACCGCTCGTCGTGCGCCGACAGGAGGATGTCGCGCAGCTCGGCCATGCCAGCGCGGTTTTCCTCGCGCGCCATGAGCTGGTTTGGGTTGGCGCGGCCCTCGGGCACCACGGCAAACGCCTCGCCGCCCCAGATGAGCTTGGCCCCGCTGCGCCCGAAGTTCTGCCAGCGTCGGCGCGTCAAATCGCTCGGCTGACCGTCCTCAGTCCCATCCCACCCTTCCATCGGCTGAATGGCAAAGCGATTGCCGATGCGGTTGCCGTTGCTGTGGGCTGGTTGGGCCAGTGGGGAAGTGGGAGCGGTTTCGATTTGGTCGTCGCAGGGCATTTCTGCGCCCAAATGGGCTAGGTGGGCGCGGAAGTCCGCGGCCTGCTTAAAGCTGGAGATGCGCGGATAGCGCGTCTTGGCCATCAAGGGGCCTCCCGCCGGCGTTGTAGATACAGCATCAGCCCCAAACCGAAGGCAATCATGGCGATGCTGAGGAGTTGGGCTTGGCTCAGGCCCCACAGCGCCGGCGGATTGATCCGAATGAACTCCACCAAGAATCGCGCCAGCCCGGCGAGGATGAGATAGAAGCTGAACGACAGACCCGGAGGCTCGAAGCGGGTGCGCATTTTCCACAAGAAGGCCGCGATCCCGAGGTGAGAGAGGGTTTCGTACACGGGCGCGGGATGGACCTTTTCAAGGGTTGGCACCACCCCGTTGGGATAGGCCATACCCCAAGGAAGATCCGTCGGCACCCCGTAGTCGCCATCGCCGGCGAGCTGGCAGCCGATCCGTCCGATCCCGTAGCCCACGGCAAGGGCAATACCCACTGCGTCGGCGACGTGGCCCCGCGGCGCATTGTGACGGCGAATTTGCCAGAGCACGCCAGCAGCAGCGACGACAAACCCCCCGTACCAAGTCAAGCCGTAGCCGGAAAACAGTAGGTCGAACACCTCGTCCCAAGTCTCAGGCGACGTTTCAAATAGCACAAAGTAGAGCTTGGCCCCGACTAGCCCGCCGATCATGCAGGTGGTAACAATGGTCGAGCCCAGATCTTTGTGCAGCCCTTGGCGCTTGAACTCGCGGTTGAGCACGTGCAGGGCCGCTAGGAAGCCGAGGGCGACCATGAGGCCAAACGTGCCGATGCTAATGGGGCCGATCTCGAATAGGTAGGGGTACATAATCAGATATTTCTGCGGCCCAGCGACTCGATATGTCGCTTGATCGCTGCGGTGATTTCGTAGTAGATCTCGTAGGGACTCAACGCCTCGGTGCGCCCCTTGAAAGAAGTCGTTTTCACAGGGGGGCCAAAGAGCAGGCGCAAGGGGTGGCGCGATGGTGTGCGCGTCCCCTTGGGCAAGGCTTCGTGGGTGCCGGCAATGTGCAGGGGCACTACGGGCGCGCCTAGCTCGTAGGCCAAAAGCCCCACGCCCGCCTTAAACGGCTGTAGCTGGCCGTTGACTGAGCGCGTGCCTTCGGGAAAGACCAGCAGCGGGCGGCGCACTCCCACTGATTGCCGCGCCCGCACCAAGCCGTCGGCAAAGTTGCCTTGGCCGTCGAAGGGGACGGCATTGGCAAAGGTGTACAAAAACCAGCGCAACTCGGAGTCGGCGAGGTAGTGCTCGCTGGTGGCGATATTGAGGTGATCGACATGGGAGCACACGGCCGCGTACACGCAGGCACCGTCGAGGTGGCTGGTGTGATTGGCGGCAATCAGGTAGGGCCGATCTTGGGGCAAGTGCTCTAGGCCGCCGGCCCGGAAATCGAAAAAGCGGCGGAACAAGGAGCCGCCGGTCTCCCACAGAATTTCTTGCAGCATATTTTTGCCGGCCTCGCTCTCTGGCTCGGCACTCGGCTCGGCGTGCAAGATGCCCGACCAGTACGCGGGCGCCTGCTCCACCTCCCAGTCCACCCCGTCGCGCAAGTGAGCCTCTAGCCGTGCCAAGACGCTGTGGAGCGTGTCCTGTGGCTGCAAAAGCCCATCGACTTGGGTCCCCAACCGTTGGCCGAGCCACGCGGCGAACTCCACGGCCATCAGCGAATCCAACAAGGTGTCGAGCGGCGCGTCTATGTGAGCTGCTACCTCCTCGGTGCTCAGCCCCGCAAGCAGGCCGATTTGGCGCTGGATCGCCCGCTCCCATTCCGGCAGGGCCGTACCCGGGTAGTCCTCACGCTCAATGGCAGACGCTAAGGCATGGCGGTCCACGGTGCCGTCGTCTAGCTTCGGCAGCGGTTGGGTCCAAAAGTGCAGGCGCTGGATCCGGTGATGGCTGGGCAAGGTGCGCGAAATCTCGTATGAGCGCGCTTGGATGGCCTCGCGCAAGTCCTCGGCGTTGCGGTTGAGTACGGCCACGCCGTGTATTTCTTCGCCCCCGGTGCGAGCCGAAGGCACGCCGACCACGCTCAGTTCGTCCACGTGAGGCAAGTCGTGGTAGAGCGATTCGACTTCGCGAGGATAGACGTTGTGGCCGGCCCCGTTGACGATCAGGTCTTTGCTCCGCCCCTCGACGAAGAGGCAGCCGTCGTCGTCGAGGCGGCCGAGGTCGCCGGTGTGTAGCCACTCGTCGCGCAACACCGCTTGGGTTAGTTCCTCTTGGGAGAAATAGCCCTCCATGACGTTGGTGCCTCGCACCAAGACCTCGCCGACGCCGCGCTCGTCCGGCGTGGCGATTTGCACTTGCTGCCCGGGCAGCACCTGCCCTACCGACTGGGCTTTGCACTGGTCGGGTGTGTTGACCGCCACGACGGAAGCCGCTTCGCTCAGGCCATAGCCTTGGCAAATCGCCACGCCGAGACGCTCATAAGCGTCGATGAGGTCGTCGGATAGGGCCGCGCCGACGCTGACGACTCGCCTCAAAGCAGCTAGCCCAGCCGTGGTCTCGGCCCCGAGGCGCTCGACGCGATCGGCCAAGACGCGCAACAGGCGCGGCGCGGTCAACAGCACGGTCGCATTCGTATCGCGCAGGGCGCGGAGCATCTCGCGGCTGTTGACGGACTCTAAATACGTGATGGTGGCCCCGCCGAGCAGCGGCAGCAGCAAGCCCCCGGTGCATTCGAGGACTTGGTGCAGCGGCAGGGTCGAGAGCATGCGATCGGATTCGTAGATGCGCAGCACCTCGCCTTGGGCGAGGACGTTGGAGATGAGGTTGCGATGGCTCAACACCACTCCGCGCGGCTCGAGGATCGAGGTAAAGATGATCGACGCTGTGGCGTCTGGATTGATTCTCGGTCGCTTCCAACGGCCTTTTTTGGCGGACGCGTCTGGCTCGGGAGCGTACCCGAACGGCAGACCGTCGCGATCTACATTGAAAAAGGCCATTTCCTTGTGAGCGGCCACGCCTTCGGGCGAGAGTTGGGAAAAGCGCTTTTCCGCGGCGATCAGCGCCCGCGCTTGGACGAAGTCGCACAGCCTCCAGATGTCTTCGTCGCGCATCTGCGGGCCGATGGGCACGACCGCTAGCCCAAGCAGGTTGGCTGCCATATAGGCGACGACCCACTCCGGCCCGTTGTCCCCGCACAGCAGGACCCGCTCACCAGCCGCCACGCCCTGTGCTTGCCAACCACGCGCCACGCGCTCGGCTCGGATGAGCAACTCGTCGTAGCTGATCCGCGTCCAGCCGGATTGGCGCTCGATTTGCAAGGCCGTCTTGGCAGCGTAGCGGCCGCAGGCCCAACGCAACAGATCTGGGATTGTGCGGATGCTTTCCTCGATGCGCCAGCGCTGCTCCTCGCCCCCCACTTCGCTCGGTGCCGCGCTCAACGGCTCTTGGTCGTCGTCGGACCCGCCCAGTTCGTGGCGCCGGAGGCCGGGCAGGTGGGTCTTTTGATAGTATTGATACCAGTCAATCCGCCGCACGTCCATGTTGAAGATCCGCTGCTCTTCTGGGGGCAGCGACTCGTAGAGGGTCAACATGCGCTTAGCTTCATAGCGGCAGTCGAGGGTCGTGTACGGGCTGAACAGGTCGGTGAAGTACTGGACGCGCTTGAGTCGCGTCTTGAGCGCGGCCAAGCGGCGTTTTTTGGGGGCCGGTGCCCAGCGCTCGGGCAGGCACTCGTAGAGCTTTTGCTTTAGCTCCAGAGGATAGAGGTACTTCCAGTTGAAGACGCGCTGGAAGCGGGCCACCGTCGGGAAGGTCCAATCCACTAGCTCGGGCCGCGAGCCGTCCTTGTTGAGGAGGGGGTGTTCCTCAAAGTAGCCTTTGACGTACTTGAACATCCGGGTGTTGGGCAGTGGGTTTTCTCCGCTGGTCGCCGCGTGGAAGACCTCCACTGTGGAGGTCGTAGCCTGCGTGGCCGCGGCCAGCACGGTATTGACGACGATATCTACGGGCACCAAGTCCATGGGCGCGCCCATGGCGGCCGGGAAGTCCGGGACGATCCCCCGCCCGTAAGCCACTATCAGTGGATCGGTTACTTTGAGCCCGTGGATCCAGCCTGGATGCGGGTCTTCAAGCGCGCCTTCAGTGACGCTGGGCCGCACGATGGCCAGCGGCACTTGGCCGCGGTTCTTGACCAGCAACTGTTCGCCTAGGGCCTTGGTAAAAGTGTACACGTCATTCCAGCCATGCTGCCGCGCTCGCCGCATCCCCTCCTCGACTAGCTCGCGCTCAATCCAGCGGCGACAGCGGTCGTCGATCAGCTTTTGCAAGCGGCTGTCCGAAAGCGTGCGGCGGTGGCTTTGCTCGACGATCTCGCGGCGGAATGCACGCTGTTGCTCGTCGCTTTGCGCTTGGTCGCGGATTGCACGGCAGCGGGCTTGCGCTTGGGCGATCTCTTCTTCGGGGACGAAAGGTTGTGGAGGCGTGCTGCCGTCGATTAGGTGCTGAATCGTGCGGTCAACCGGCAGCGTTTGTTCGGGGACGGCACCGGTCAGGCGACCGTTGACGTACGCGGTTGATACGTGGACTAAGACGGGCTTTTTTCGGCCTTCGCGGGCCAGCCGCAAAAGCTCCTGAGGCGCTAAGGTGTTGAATTGGATCGCCGAGTCGAGCGGTTCGTCAAAGGTGACGCTGGCCGCGTTGCCGATGATGAGGTCAACTTCTGAGAGTAGTTCTTCGCGGGATTCTTCGTCTAGCCCGAGGCCCGGCTGCCGCATGTCGCAGGCGAGGGCGCGAACCTTCTGCCGCGCCGCGGCAAAGGCGTCCGGTTCCTCTTGGCGGAAGCGGTCGAAGACGACTAGCTTGAAGAGTTCGTCCAGCCGCTCCTCTACCGGCAGGGAGGCCCCACCAGGCCCCCGACCGGGTCGCAACACGAGGTACAAGCGCCGCACGCCGGGCAAATAGCGCAGGATCTTGGCCGTCAGCCCCTGCCCGTAAAACCCGGTGCCGCCGGTCAGCAACACGGTGCGGTCCTGATAAAATTCTCTGATCATAGCGGAAATGGAAGAAAGCCCCATCCCGTGTCAGGACAAGGCGCAAAACGCTGTAATATAGAAGGCAGGACGCCCTGCCACAAGGAGACTCACTGCTTTGGACGCTTGGGATCGCGGCCCTTGCCGCCGCGCCGATTTCGGTCTAGCCCTTGCTTGGTGATATAGGGGTGCTCGACCTGTTTTTCCAGTTCGCGGCGCTGGTCGGCCCAATCGATGTTTCGTTTTCGCTTGGCCATGTTTTGATGTTATCTTTTATACAATTAATCTACGCGCAAGGCTGCTGACGGGACAACCCAAGCTATGGCCAAACACTGGGTCTTGATAGCCAATCCAACCGCGGGTAACGCCCGTGCGCGCAGCGTCGCCGAGCAAGCCGCCTTGGCTATACAAGACGCCGGTCAAGCGGTTGAGTTGCGCTACACGCGGGCCAAGGGCCACGGAGCCGAGCTGGCGCAGCAGGCCGTGGCCGAGGGTGCTGAGCGGCTGGTGGTCTGCGGCGGCGACGGCACCATCAGTGAGACGCTCGCGCCCCTCGCGGGTTCGCACACGGCCTTGGGGCTGCTGCCCTGCGGCACGTGCAACGACTTGGCCCGCGCCCTCGATGTGCCGCTCCGCGTGGAAGCGGCCATCGACAATCTGCTCCGTGGCGAGGTACGCGCCATAGACTTGGGCCGGGCTGGCGACCGCTTCTTCGCCACAATCGCCGCCTTTGGTTTTGACGCCGAAGTCAACCGCCGCATGGAAAGCGCCCAAGGGCCGCTGTCCGGGCGGATTCGCTATATTTGGGAAGCATTGCGGCACGTCGTTAGTTACCAGCCAGTCCGGGTGCGCCTCTGCGGCGATTTCGGGGAGATTGAGCAAGAGGTCCTGCTAGTATCTACTGCCAATGCGCGGAACTATGGCGGCAATTTGTGCGTTGCCCCAGATGCCGATCTCGGCGATGGTCTCTTTGACGTGGTCGTCGTCGATGCGGTGCCGCGGCGGGCGATTCTGCCGCTGATGATTCGCCTCTTTTGGCGAACACACGTCCGCCATCCAGCCGTGCGCATCGAGCGGACGGCCCACCTAGCGCTGCACACCGACGCACCGCACCGCGTATATGCGGACGGCGACTATCTAGACCAGACGCCACTCGTGCTGGAAATTAGCCCGGCCGCTCTGCGGGTGGTGGTGCCGAGTTCTTGCTCGCAGGGGGTGCGTTGCTGATATTGCCCCAAGGGGCGGCATTTCAATCACGGCTTATTCTACAGCGTCTTTATGGCTACCAGAGCACAGCAAATACGCCTTGGCATCTTCTTCCTGGTTTCGCTCGCCGTCCTCGCGCTGTTCTTCATCGTCGTCGCCGGCAGCCATCTGCTGCGCCAGCGCGACACCTATTACATTGAGTCTAACTCGCCCGTCAGCGGCCTCAACAAAGGCGCGGATGTCAAGTACTTGGGCTTTAGCATTGGCCGTGTCGAGGACATCGCGATCGCGCAGGATAATCTCGCTACCGTGGTAGTAGAGATTTCGATCGAGCAGCGGCTGGCCGAAAATGCCATCCGCACCGACACGCAGGCACGAATGGCCTCGCTCGGGCTCACCGGCCTGAAGTACATCGAGCTTTTCGGCGGCAGCGACGACGCCCCAGTTCTCCCCCCGGAGTCCACCATTGTTGCGGACGAGACCTTTTTTAGTAGTATGCAGGAGCGCGCCGAAGTACTCAGTGCCAAGGTTGAACAAACCATCGACAACCTAAACGCGCTGCTCAGCAGCGAAAACCAGCGCACCTTCACTGAACTGCTAAACAATGCAGGCAATCTGCTGGCCACGGTCAACGCAATGGTCGAGGACAACCGCGCCGCATTCGACGAGACCGCGGCCAATATGGTGACTGCCAGTCGCTCGCTCGTCAAAACCAGCGCGACTTTGGCGACGACAGCCGATTCCCTGCATGTCTTGCTCGTGGGCGCGAAGTTGCAACAGACGGTTGACGACCTGCAAGTGACGATGCACAAGTTGCGTCAGCAAATGGACGGCCCGATTCCCCTGCTCGTCGCGCGGATGGACACCGTGATAAGCCACATCGACCGGACTTTTGTGGGCATCGACCAGACCGTAGGGGCCAGCCGGCAGAATATCCTGCGCGCCGTGCAGGAACTGGAGGAAACTTTGCAGAATATCCGCGAAACCACCGAACTCATCCGCGAGAATCCCGCGGTACTGATCCGAGGTCGCAGTGGTGAGGCCCAATAGCCGAGTGCGCCGCTGCGGCCAAGCCCTCGTCTTGGCGGCAGTTCTATCCGGCTGCGCCCAATTGCTAGGCGGCGACACTAAGCTGCCGCAACGGCGCTATTTTAAGCTGCATATCGAACCCTTGCGTGGTAGCGTGGAAGATTCCGAGCGCCCGTATCCTTTCCGCTTGCAAGTCAAAGGCTTTGAGGTACCGCGAGCGTATGACCGCACCAACATCATCCGCCGTCGCGACCAGTACGAACTGCGGCGCGACAACCTCCACTACTGGATGGAGCGCCCCAGCGACATGATTACCGATGCAGTCAAGCAGTACTTGCGCCAAGCCGACCTGTTTACCTATGTCGGCGGGGATCGCGATTTTTTTGAGCACCGCCCGGATTACGTGCTCAGCGGTTCGATGAAAGCCATCGAGCGCTTCGACAGCGGCGACCTGTGGGCAGCTCATCTCGTTATGACGATGGAACTGGTAAGGCAAGCCGATGGCAAGATTATATGGCAGGACGATTTCGACGAGGAGAAACAAGTGTTCTCCCCGGCCATGATCCACACGGTGGCCGCGTTGAGCGGGATTTTGAACCAGCGGATGCAAAAGGCGATCGGGGAGATCGACTTCAAGTTCAGCAACAAGCAGCAGCCCGCTCCTGTCGCGTCCAACGGAGAAACCACACCAGCGACCCGAGATACGGTATTGCAAACCCAAGCCGATCACTACGAACTCATACCGGGAAAGCTGGCTCCCTAGGACTTGGCATGTACAAGCTACTCTACATCCTAATCGCCCTGCCATTGCTCGTCGGCCCAGTCCGAGGCGATAGCTACACGTGGATCGCCCCTCCCGGGCGCGGCCAACTCGAACAGGACCCAACGCTGATTCCCAAGGGCAAGGGCTTCCTCTTCGTGCCGACGATGACCGGTTCTCTCAATGAGCCGAGCTTTCTCGTCTTGCAGGGCAACAAACCCATCCGCGAAGCCGCTCCCGGCACCGGCGTGTTGCTCTCGCCCGGCAACTACAAATTACTGGTCGGCTCGGGCACGGACCTCCAGATGATGATCCGCACTGTGCCAGTCCAAGAGGGCATGACTACCCTCGTAAAGCCCTTTTGGGCCGGACTAGTCATCAACGTCATGTCCGAGAACCGCACATCGATCAACGAATCCTATGAACTGTACCGGGAGTCCTCGCAGGAAAACTACGGCCTCGGCTTCGGTATTGAAGAGGAGCGCGGCGAGGCGGTCAAAACGTGGCTCCTGCCCCCAGGCGTTTACTCGGTAGTGGGAGTCGGCGACAACGTATCAACCACCCGCAAGTTCAGCGTCCGCTTAGAGCCGGGCGAGTTGGTCCAGCGCAATCTAATAGTGGACACCAGCGACGATGCCTTCATTGGCTTCTATCCCCCGGCTCAGCATGGCCTCCTCACCCAAGTAGCGGACTCGCACTGGAAGACTTCCCTGCAACTGAGCGGTTCGCCCCGGTTGTCCACTTCGCAAAATACTATCGGTGTCGATCGTTCGGTACTGGCACTTTCCGCCGAGATTTTCGGCAGCAGCGTCTATAACACCGAGCGCCACTACGCCAATTTGCGGCTGGACTTTGAAGAGGGGTTCACCCGCGAGGAGGGCGACGACTTCCGCAAATCCGTCGATGAGTTTGAGGTCCGCGCTACGTATATCTACCGGCTTTCCAAGCGGATCGGCCCTTATTTGCGCGGAGTGTTCAACACCAGGCTATTCGCTGAAGAGGAGCACTTCGACCCACCGCGCAACCTGCTGATCCGAGATGGCGACCAGACCGATCACAGGACGGGCATTAGCGAATTCACCCTCTCGCCGCCCTTTAGCCCCCTCGAACTGCGCCAGGGAATCGGCATCAACTCCCAAGTCATTAGCAGCTTTCCCCTGAACCTCGACATGCGCGTCGGTTTTGGGGCACGTCAAGGCTATGTTACCGATACCTATGACCTAAATTCCTCCCGCACTATCGCCAACAAATTGCAGGACAAGACCGCCACTGGCTTAGAAGCCATGCTGCTCCTGCGGTCGCGGTTTTCGCGCCTTCCGAGCTTGGACTCGGAGTTTGATATCCTCATCCCGGCGACGGACACCGGCACTTGGGAATTCACTTGGGAAAACCGCTTGCGCTTGCCGCTTAGTCGCTTCGTCAATGTGGTCGTCGTCTTCGACTTCGAGCGCAAGCAACCGGTCCAGCGGCTGCAATCTGAGCAACAGGTTCTGCTGCGTCTGAACTATTTGCTATGACTTGGGTGCAGAGCGACGACTTGGGGATCGCGCTCGGAGGCGCGCTTTCGCTACACACCATCGGTGCGCTCACTCCCCAAGCGCGCAGTCTCATCGCTGCACACCCGCGCCCCGCGCTCCGCGCTGACTTGCGCCAAGTCGAGCATCTCGACACCGCGGGGGCCGTCTTCCTGCGCGGCTTGCCCGACCTCGCCCGCTCCTTGGACAAGGAACTCCGCCTCGACGGGTTGCCTGCTCACTTGCAGCCCGTTTTCGACTTTGCCTCGCCCGCGCCGCCATCCGCGCCGCCCGCGCCGTCTCGCGTCGCTCTTGAACGCCTCGGCGCGTGGGTCCGCGCTTGGGGAGTCCGCGCCGCCGATTTTCTCTACCTAATGGCCGACCTGAGCGTTTTTTCGGTTAGCGCCTTGTTCCGCCGCGAGCAGATTCGCCGGGGCAGTTTTGGCGAGCAAGCGTACGCCATTGGCGCACAGGCCCTGCAAATCGTCGGGCTGGTTCTCTTTCTCGTCGGCGCGGTTTCAGCCCTTCAGTCCGCAGCCCAGCTCCGCCAGTTCGGGGCCGATATCTTCGTCGCCAACCTGCTGGGCATTGGCCTGACTCGCGAGTTGGGGCCGCTGATGACCGCGATCATGGTGTCTGGCCGCTCTGGATCGGCCATTGCTGCGGAGATCGCCACCATGAAGTTCACCGAGGAATTGGACGCCTTGCAGACTATGGGGATCGACCCACTGCGCTTTGTAGTGGTGCCCAAGCTGTGGGCCATGGTCGTCTGCATGCCGCTGTTGACGGTCATGGCCAATTTCGTTGGCATTCTCGGCGGCACCTTCATCGGCGTGGTGTCGCTGGACATCCCAGCTACTGTGTTTCTCAACCAAGTGTTCTCGTCGCTCTTTCTCAAGGATTTGCTCACCGGGCTGGTCAAAAGCGCGTCCTTTGCGTGGCTTATCACGATCATCTCGGTGCATCACGGCTTCAATTTCAGCGGCGGAGCCGAGGGCGTTGGCCGGGCTACTACTTCCGCGGTCGTGTCGTCGCTGTTTGGCATCATCGTCCTCGACGCCTTCTGGGGCATTGTCTTCTACCTCAAATGGTAACTCGCGCTATCGACATCCAAAATCTCTGCGTGTCCTATGGTGAGACAGTCGTGCTACGTGGAATTGACGCGCACGTGGATGAGGGGGAAATCGCCGTCGTGCTCGGTGGCAGCGGCTGCGGCAAGAGCACCTTGCTCAAGGCGACCATTGGCTTAGTGCAACCCGCCTCGGGCCGCGTTGAAATTCTCGGCCAAGACGCAACGGATCTCGGCGAGGAGGAGTTGGCGGCCTTGCGCAAGCGGCTGGGCGTGATGTTCCAATACGGCGCGCTGCTCAATTCGTTGACGGTTGAGCAAAACGTCGCCCTGCCTCTGGAAATGCACACGGACCTAGAGCGATCCTTGATTGGGGAGATTGCGCGCACCCGCCTCGCCTCGGTGGGCTTAGGGCACGCCTGCGACCGCTTCCCCGGTGAGCTGTCAGGTGGAATGCGCAAGCGCGCTGCCCTCGCGCGGGCCATGGTCATGGACCCAGAGATTCTCTTTTGCGACGAGCCGGGTGCGGGCCTCGACCCGGTCACCGCGGCCGAGATCGACGCGCTGCTTCTCGCACTCAACCGCGAGTTGGGCATCACCATCGCCATTATTACTCACGAGCTTCTCAGCATCGAGCGGCTCGACGGCCGTCTCATCATGCTGGACCAAGGCCAAGTAGCGTTTACCGGCACGGTCGCCGAGGCCAAGCGCACGGAGCAGCCGGTCGTCCGCTCTTTCTTTCACCCGTCCGATTCGTCCGCATGAAAACCATCATCATCGCCGCCTTGAGCGAGAACAGGGTTATTGGCCGCGACAACGCCATCCCGTGGCACTATCCGGCCGATATGAAGCACTTCCGCCGCGTCACGCGGGGCCACGCGGTCGTGGCCGGCCGCAAAACCTACGAGACCTTTCAGACGCGCCCCTTGCCTCAGCGCCTCAACTTCGTCCTCTCCCGCAATCCGGCCTACGCGGTGGCCGAGGGCGTGGTTGTCTGCGCGAGTTTGGCCGAGGTTTTGCAGCGCGCCCGCACCTGCGGCAGCGAAAAACTCTTCGTGCTGGGGGGTGCCCAAGTTTATGAGCAGGCCCTGTCCTTGGCCGACGAAATGATTCTGACTCACCTGCCCATCGAAGTCGAGGGCGACGCGTACTTTCCGGCGTGGGACGAAAGCGAATGGGAGGCGGTGGAAAGGCACAGCGAAGGCGAGCTGGTCTTTGCGACGTATCGCCGCTAAGGATGCCTGCCCGCATTGCAGCATTTCTAAGCTAATGGTCTCGGCAGTATGCGTTATATCGGTGAGTGTTTTATTTTGGCTCATTATGGATTCCGGGGAGTTGTCTTGAAGGGGTAATCCCACCGGCTTATCTTGGTGCTGTGCGCCCTTTTTCCTTGCCTTCCAATCAGGCTTTTCACCATGGTCAATATCCAAAATCTCATC
>MKWU01004668.1_pt1 | contig 15828 bp, 16 predicted proteins | sample 809101 | NCBI WGS metagenome assembly MKWU01 (sample SAMN05860141, study PRJNA318959) | sponge metagenome | host: Aplysina aerophoba | place: Slovenia: Piran, Adriatic Sea, Gulf of Piran | collected 2013-05-07 | reverse complement strand
CGCTGGCGGGTCTCGGCGGCGTGGTCGTGGTGCAGGCTCTCTTCGGCGTCCCGGTCGACGAGTTGGCCCACCACTACGGCTTCGACCCCCATGTGGGGTTGCTCCGCGGCTGGGCCCTGGCGCTGCCCGCGGTGGCGGTCTGGTGCCTCACCCGGCCGGCCCCGTTCACCGTGCTCGACGCGCCGGCTCAGCGCGCGCTGCCCCACGCCGGCTGACGGCCGGGCGGGGGACGCGCCAGGGTCGCGCTTCGCGTCACGCCGCCGCAGCACCGGCGGTTGCTCCGGTGGGCGGAGTGCGCCCGGCTGACGTACAACTGAGTGCTGTCGGACTGGCTGCGGCAGTACGACGACCACCGGGAAGCGCTCGCGGCCTTGAGCGATGCCGCTAGCGCACCGCCGAGCCGTCCCGGAACGGCCTCGTGCACCTGTTCACGGTCCTGCGGTTGGCCGGCCGGCCAACCGCACGCGGATGAGTACAGGCCGTTGCGCGCAATGTTCGGCGTCCCGGTCGCCGAGCGGCCCCGGCGGGTTCGACCGGCGCGGCGTCGCGCCGTATCTCCGTGCAGGGTTCGAAGGGGCGGAGCCCCTCGCCAGCCCCAATGTGTACACATGGGGTCGGCTGGCTCATGACCACTATCGGTGTCATGAGCCAGCGTTCGTTCCCTCTGATCGTACCGCCCGCCTCGTTCTCTTCAACGCCCGGATCGCCTTCGTCGCTCTCCGGGATCTGCTCGTGTTCGCCCTCCCGCCCAATGTGCTCCCCTGCTCGATCGGTGCTGCATCTGATGTCCGGCCGTGACCTCCACCTCGCCTGACTCGTTGGGGGCGATGTTCCGACCGGAGCAGGATCGGTTCAGCGCGGGTCGAGTTGCTGCGGCGCCGGTTCGTGTTCCGCTGGCTCCACGATCGGGGGACGCTGAGGGGGTGTGCCGGCAGGTAGGCTCCCCGGTCGTCCATCCGCCGTTGCCGTCGTTGCCGTCGTTGCCGTCGTTGCAGGGGTATGATGAGTCGTCATCGTATGGACGACGCCGCCTACAAACGCCTGTTTTCCCGGCCGGGCATGGTGCGGGACCTGCTGCGCGGCTTCGCGGCGCGGGACTGGAGCGGGGCGCTGGACTTCACCTCGCTGACGCCGCTTCTGGCCAGCTACGTCAGCCGGGACCTGCGGCAGCGGCACGGCGACCTGGTGTGGCGTGTCCGTTTCGGCGACGAGCGGTGGCTGTATCTGGTGCTGCTGCTCGAGTTCCAGTCCGGGGTCGACCGGGCGATGGCGGTGCGGATGCTGACCTACAGCGGGCTGCTGTATCAGCGGCTGGTCGCCGAGGGCGTGCTGCGCGAGCGCGGCGCGCTGCCGCCGGTGCTGCCGGTGGTGATCTACAACGGCCGCTCGCCGTGGACGGCGCCGGCGGAGGTGGCGGAGCTGATCGCGGCGGGTGGCGCGGCGCTGGCGCGGTATCAGCCGTCACAGCAGTATTTTCTGCTCGACGAAGGCCGGGTGGACGGCGGCTCGCTGCCGCCGGGCAACCTGGTGTCGGCGCTGATCGCGCTGGAGACGAACCGGGACCGGGCGCGGTTGCCGGCGCTGCTGGACACGTTGATCGAGCTGTTGCGGGCGCAGGACGACGAGGAGTTGACGGACGCGTTCACCGCCTGGGCCGAGCAGGTGCTGCTGCCCAGGCCGCTGCGGGGAACAGCCTCGGCGCCGCTGCCAAGGCTGGAGGAGGTGCGCACGATGCTGGCGGAAACCGTGCGGGAGTGGACCGAGCAGTGGGTCGAGCAGGGGATCGAGCAGGGGATCGAGCAGGGCCGCGCCGAGGAACGCGCGCTGCTGTGTCGCCTGGCGGCGCGCAAGTTCGACGCTGCCGCAGGGCGGCAACTGGCCGCTACGCTGACGGACGTGACCGACCCGGGCCGTCTGGCGCAGGTCGGCGAGTGGATCATTGAGTGCGGTACAGCGGCTGAACTGTTCGCCCGCCTCGCCGACATGCCCCGCCACAGTTAGTGAAGGGGACCGATTGCCGCCGCAGGCGGCGCATGGACGCCCGCAACGCACCCTGTCACGTCGCGGGCTCGTCGCGTCGGCCGCCTCTTCCGCGTTCAACGCCCCGACCGCCTTCGCCGCTCTCCGGGATCTCGAAGCCGGTCCCCGGCTCGATCTCCGTACGCCTGACGTCCGTGCTCTCGTTCGCGCTTCTCCCGTCTTGGGCGTCGGTGTGGTCGGTCAAGGAGGCGGCGCTCTCACGGGTTCGAAATCCGGCCGGAGGCCGGGCAGGCAGGGCGACCGCCGCCGCGCCGGACGGCGGGAACCCGCGTGTCCCGCGCCGTCCGGAGACGGGCGCCGCGGTACGCGGACATCCGCGTCGGAACGGCGGGTGCAAAGAGGGGAACGGGGGACCGTGCGAGCGCCAAAGGCTTACGCTGCAACGACTTAGCGGCGCGCGGCGCCAGACTCCGCAGGAGCCCGTTGCGCCTGCCCCATGCAGGCTTCTCGCGCAGCGGGGAGCCAGCGCGCCTCCCCCAAGCGGCCAACTGCCCGCGGGAGCACCCACGACCAGCACCGCGAGACTCTACCATCCTAGTATCGGCCGACGCAAGCCAGCCTTTAGTACCCGTGAGCCGGAAGGTGCCGGCGGCAGCGGATTCCGGAGGGCTGCCGATTCCCCGGCTCGTGTCCTCGACGCGCGTCCCGCCAGCCGGTGCGCGGGCTCCGCCGCGCGCCCATCGGAACCCACGCCGCAACGTAGCACCGCGGGCCGGGCGGCGTCAAGGCGCGATCTCCGGCGGGCGATGAGGCCCCTGTCCGTCGCGGGTCCGCCCTGCTGGCCGTTCCCGGTGAACCGCGGAGCGTCATCCGGTTCCGGCGCTCCCGGCATGCCGTGCGATCCCCCGGTCGGCGGCGAGAGCCGGCTGGGATAGGCCGGATGTGCACCGGGGACGCTGCCGGCGGCGAGCCGCGCCGCCCCGGCCTGCCCGGTCTCCCCTCCGCCGCACGTGCCGGCCTGCTGTTCCCGCCCAGGGCCGCGCCCGCCACCGCGCCGTCCCCCCCACCGTCCTGTCCCCTGGCCGCCGCCGCGGCGCAGGCCGCAGGCCGATCCGCGGTCCGGGACGGCAGCGCTCGACGAAACTCGCGCCGGCGGGCGGCCCGACCGTGACGGGCAACGCACCCGCCTCCGCGCCTGGCCGCTGGCCCGGACGCCATCGGCGCTCGGCTGCCGGCCGCTCCTCCAGAGCGAACGGTTCCACTCGGTTGGATCCGCGCAGGGCGCTTGACGGCAGCGAGGCGGGCATCGTCTCACTCTGCGAACGCGTCGTGGTCGTCCGCGTCGAGAAGGCCGAGATGGAGCTGGGCACGGACATCGCCTTGGGCGGCGGCGCGAGTCCACCAGAGCGCGGCCAACCGTTCGTCGCGTCCGAGGCCAACGCCGTCGGCGTAGGCGACGGCCAGATCGAACTGGGCATCGGCGACGCCGCGCCTGGCCGCGCTCTGCATCCACCGGACCGCCTCGGCGCGGTCGTGGGGTCGACCCCGCTCCGAGTAGTAGTAGGCCGATCCGAGTTCGCGCAGCGCCCAGGCGTGGCCGTCGGCGGCCGCTTCCAGGACCACCGCAAGTTCGGAGACGGCTTCGCGACCGCCCGGCGGCGGCGCCGGTGCCGGACAACCGGCGGCGGTGGTGACGAGCGCGACGACTGCCGGGGCGCTCCATCGCATCGTGGCTCCTCCGTACGGGCTATCGGTCGCAGCGGGCCCGCACGTCAGTTGCGGGAGGCCTACAAGGAGGACACCACCAAGCCAAACCGGCGGATCACCGGGGCGGCCGGCAGCGGATCGGGAAGGCGGCGGCGCTGGCCCGCTGGTGATCTTGTCCGGCGGACTGGTCACCACGGCCGAAACGCTCATCCCCGTCCGAGATCACACCGATAGTGCCGGGCTGGACTGTGACTCGATGGTTGTGACTCGGTCACAGGCGCAGTCACACCCGCTGTCACACTCCGAGTCACATTCAATCCGCCGTAAACCGTTGAGTCCATTGACCAAACCGGACACGCGCGATCCATCGACGGAGCCAGGAAAGGGCCAGAGAAAAGCCCGGAGCGACCCTCCGAAAACGGTGGTTTTCGGCCCCAACAGGCGTTCCTCCGTCACGCCTGCCGGGCGGGTCGCTCCGGCCGCATTTGTCCCGTCGGGAAGGATTCCGCACCGCTCCACCGGCGGGAAGCCGCCGCCGCTATTGATGCCTCCGGCTGGTGGCCACCGGGCAACGGCGCGTGGGCCAGACGCAGGTCCACTCGCCCGCTCTCGGCCGCGGCATCGGACGGGCGCCGTTGGTGCGGCGCGCTGCCGGTGTGGTACCGTTGCGATCATGAGCGGCGACACGAGAGTGCTGTTAGTGACGGTGGTCGCGTCCGTGGTCGGATCCGCCGTGGCTGTGATCGCCGTCGTCCTGACGCTGGTGGGCGGCGTGCGCGCCGACCTTCGGGCCGTGCATGAACGCCTGGATCGCCTCGACGACCGCCTGCGCGCCGTGGAGATCGCGTTCGGCAAGGTCGACCAGCGGCTCCTGACGATCGAGCGGATCGTGCTCCCAGCACCCGACCCCGCCGACTGAGCGTCCGTCGCGTCGCCCCGACAGGGAGCGTTGCCCCGCCCGAAGGGCCACGGCTGCACGCCGGAGCCAGGAGTCCCCCGCCCGAACTTCAGCAGCCGGCGCGCTAGCTCGCCCTTCGCTCGCTGACACGGTTTCTGCCACGGCGCGGTCCCCGCCTCCAGCGCGCGGATGATCCGCCCCGGGGGCCGGCAGGGGTCCAGGGCCAAGCGCCGAGGTCCGCGGGCCGCGCCGCGAGCTCGGCGCTCACCGTGGCGCAGCGCCTGCGGGTCGTCGTCGAGGATGGTGCGGCTCCGTGGGCGCGCCGATCGGCTATTGCGACGGGGACGGGCCAGCGGAGCGGCGACGGAGGATGCCGCCGGCCATCAGTGCGAACGCCAGGCCGACCAACCCTCCGACCGGCAACGCGGGCACTCCCTGCGGGGCATCGTCATCCTGCGGGTCGTCGGAGTCGTCCGAGTCGTTGGAGTCGTCGGGTTGCTCCGGGTCCGGGTCAGCGTCGACCGAGACCGGCGTTCCGTTCACGAAGCACGTGTTGTCCGGACCGGCGCCCAGCGTGATCCGGTACTCGACGCCGTTCCGGAGGCTGCGGATCGCGTAGAGCAGACCGTCGACTTCCGCGGCACGCCGGCCGTCGGTGGACGGCGGCGCCCACCCGATCTCGTATTCAGTGACGCCGGATACCGCGTCCCAGGACGCGGTCAGCAGATTTGTCGCCCGATGCCACCGACCCGGCCAGGGTGTCCGTGGGGCATGGCGGAACCTCCGTCGGCACCGTCGCGCTGCAGGCGAGCGTCGTGTCGGCCTGCACCGCCGCCACGGTGTATTCCACGATGTCGCTGAGGCCCGTGATGGTGTTACGTCGTGCCCTGCACCCGGGCAGCGATGGTACCACCCGCCGGCTCAGGCGACGGATGGAACGGGCGTCCGGATTCCGGGCGCCGTCACTCTGAGACCCGGTCGTCGTCACCTGAGCAATACTGCCAGTAGGCAGAAGAGGAGCGCGAGAGCCAAGAAGACAGGCTCGCTGATGCGAACGATCCTTGACCAATCCACTTCAGGCTGCTCCTTCGGTGTCCCGGGCATCGGATCCACGGGAACGCGGCACCCCCACTGTATCAACGGCTCGCTATTCGGTTCGCCATGGGCGGTCGAGGCTGCTCGTCCCGGGGGGGACCGGACCGGAGTGTCCTCGGCTGGCCCCGTCACCGCCTCCCATACAGGAAGACTACACTGGGAGCGACCCCGACCGGCGACCCCAACCGGGCCGGGTCGATTGCGGTAGCGACGCCGGTCGCCCGGCGCCCCTCGCGCAGATCCCGGACGTGCCCGCCCAGGCATCCGGGATGGCACCTGCTGCGGAAGTTGCTGCTTGACGCCGCGGAGCTTGTCGCAGGCCGGCGCTGCATGAGCGGATCCTCGCGGGGAGGATGAGATACCTCGCCGGCGACCCCTCCATCCCATCAACGGGTGAGCGGATCGGGGTCCGCGTCCCGCGCGGTGCCGGGCTCCATCGCGTGCGCAAGCTGGAATGTCATCCGCGTCCTCGAGGATCTCGCCACGGCCAGCCGTCCGCGTTCGAGGACCAGCGCGGGGTCGGAGAACGCGGGGCGGTCGCGCTCGTACGCGGAGCCATAATCCGGCGATCCGAGGGGGCAGAAGCCGGCAGCGGCGGCGGCGAGGCCGAGGGCGACACCGAGAATGGTTCTATGCATGGGCGTGTCCTCCCACACCACGGTTTCGGTCGCAGGCGGCCCGTGCGCCATGCCGTTGAGCCGACCCCGCGGGGCACCCGCCGTCGTCGGGCGCGTGGAGTCGGCGGTGAGCCCCAGGGTGCCCCACGGGGTCACTGGGTACGCGGGACGCTGAAGCAGGAAGCGGCCTCGGGCCGCGCTCGACGCCGCCGCGCTCCGACCCGAGGTGGCAAAGCGCGGGCGCAGTGGCGTCAGGGTGGAACTATGGAGGCGTCGTCTGGCATGGCTGGCGCCTTGCGGCCCGGTCAGTGATCTCCGGTCCGTATGTAGCGTCGGCCCCGCCGCTGGGCTTGACCTGGCCTTCTGGTCTCCCAACGCCAGCGCCGGATTGATGGCGCGCGCGGTAGGCCCCAGCACTGGCGCAGCGCCCCGGCGTTGGCTACGACCGGGAGCTACTCGTCACGCGCACCGACCGCACGACTCCGAAGCCATGCTCCGCGCCCGGCGAGCAGCAAGCCCAGGATGCCGAGCCCGACCAGCGGAAGCGCAGGGACCGCCGTGAAGGGCTGCCAGAGATCGGACGCCTTGATCTCGTCGAACGTCGCAGTCCGGCCCTTCGCCAATGCGTAGCCGGCGATGGCCACGACCTCCTCCTGCTCCGCGGAGAGCGTATTCATCTCGTTGGCCTTCGGCGCGTGCACGAAGTGGCCGCAGTACTGCGGTTGCGCGTAGCCGGTGGCGATGCTCATCTTCCGGCAGTCCAGAGCCTCCCACCACAGGTGGATGCTGTCATAATCGCCGCCGATCTCCGCGGCCGCCTGATCGACGATGCGCTTTTCGTCCGCGCCGAGACCCGCGTACATGGCGCAGTAACCGCTGTCCATGCCCTCGGCCATGATGCTCGGATCGTACTCGTTGACCGCAGCGTTCATCCGGGGGCAGTCAAGGCTGTTCCACCATCCCGCGACCATGTTGAAGGACGCAGCCTCCGCCGAGCCGCTGAACGCAAGCACACCCAGGAACACGGCGACAAGGGCAATGGAATGACGACTGGTAGCTGGCGACATGGCTTCCTCCCGAGAAGGTAGGCGACGGCACTGCCGGGTTCGGCTGGAATTCTCCGCCGGGGACGAATGGGATGCTCCGATTCACCGAGGAGCACGCGGACTGCGGAAGCGTACGGGCCGCATGCGGAGAATGTCAACTGAACGACGCGAGAACGGATGGTGGACTCACGGACGGCATCGTCGGCCCGCTCAGCATCCGTGCGTGCCCTCCTGCGTCAACCGACGTTGGTGCCGTGCACGAGCGCCTGGACTGCTCCTGATGACCGACTGCGCCCCGTCGAGATCAAGTCGGGGAAGGTGGCTCAACGGCTTCGACGTTTGGGCGAGTCACCCTTCCTGCCCGCGACCCCGCCGACTGCCCTCACGCCGAGGAAGCCTTGGGCCACCGGTGACTGCCAGCGGCCCGGGACGGTCCCCATCGGGACTCGGAGCGCCGGCCTGTCTGTGCGCTTCCGGCCCGGGTCTGATTTCGAACGCACAACCGGACGCTTGTCGCACCACCGTTGACCAGTAGGATCTGCCAATGATCGCGCACAAGATCCGGCTCGACCCGACCGACGCGCAGGCCCGGCTGTTCGACGTGTGGGCGGAGGCGTCGCGTCGCGCGTGGAACTGGGCGCTGTCGGAGTGGGAGCGACAGCACTTCGACCGCGCGGGCGGCCAGCGATTCAAGCGCGTCGGCAAGGCGGGGCGGGTGCCGGTCGGCGAGCCCTGGAGCCCCGACCCGGAACGGCCGGCGCCGTCGGCCGCCGGCCTGTCGCGGCTGCTGACGGAGGTCCGGCGCGAGGCACCGCTCGGCGCGGTGCGGTGGATGCGGCCGCCGATCCCGGCACGCGTCTACCGGCAGCCGATCCGGGACCTGGCGGCCGCCTGGTCGGCCTACCATCGCCGGCGCGCGCTCGGCCAGAGGCGCGGCGGCCCGTCGAACCCGTTCGGGGGGCCGGTCCCGAAGCGCACCGACACGCCGCGGAGCTTCTATCTCTCGGGCCAGGACATCGAGATCGACGGGGGGTACGTAGAACTCCCGTTCGGCCACCGTGTCCGCCTGCGGGAGGCGCCGCGGTTTCGCGGGCGCGTGGTCGGGTCGACCTTCTCGGAGCGCGCGGGGTGCTGGTCGGTCGCGCTGACGGTCGAGTTCGAGAGGAAGCGCCAGGAGCCCCCGGCCGGCACGCACGCCGGGGTCCGACTCGGCGAGGCGACGCTGGCCACGGTCGGCACGCGCACGGCCGCGGTCTCGCCGGACGGCGCCGGCGCGGGCCGCGCGCTGCTCGCGGTGAACGGGCCGACGGCGTACGCTCGGGACCTGCGGCGCTTGCGCCGGCTGTCGAAGGACGTGTCGCGGAAGGTGCGGGGGAGCCACAACCGCCGGAAGGCGATCCAGCGCCTGCGCAGGCACCACGCGCGGCTGGCGAACCTGCGCCGCGACGCGCTGCACAAGCTGACGACGGCGATCGTCCGCCGCGTGGCCAGCGTCGGGGTGGAGGACGCGGCCGACGTTCTCGGGGGGGAGGCGACGTCCCGCGCTGTCGCGGATCTGGGCTTCTACGAGTTTCGTCGCCAGCTCGAGTACAAGGCTGCCGAGGCCGGCGTGGAGATCACGGTCGTGGAGAAGCTGTTCCCGTCGTCGAGGATCTGCAGCGCCTGCGGCGAGACGCACCAGCGTGCGAAGGAGCGGTGGCGCGGCGTCGGCAGGTGGACGTGCGAGCACTGCGGAACCGAACACGACCGCGAGCTGAACGCGGCCGTCAATCTCGATCCGGTGTCGTTCGGCGCCGGGGCGGGCGGGCCGGAGCTGCCGGTCCGGTAGGCCTGTGGATGGGACACCGTCGGCTTCGCGCTGACGGCCCCGCGTGAAGCAGGCACCCCGATTCGCGGGGAATCCCATGCGGGGACGCGCGGGGCGGGTCGCCCCGCTTCGCGAACGATCGCGCCGGCGCTGGTGCGCGCCCTTGGGAGGAATCCCCACGCGGGGACGGAGGCCACGGGGAGCGCTCGGGTCCGTGGCGGCAGGGGGGACGGCGAGCGCCCGCGAGTTCCTTGGCCGGCGCTTCTCCCTTTCCCGGTTGACATGGACTCCTCCCGATGCTGCGATGCAGCGCGGTTCTCGGGTCGGCGGTGCCAGCCGTGGGGTTTCCCGAGGGGCGCGTCACACCCGGTGGGACTCGATGGGACTGCGCAAGACCGGGCATCGCGGCGGCCGCCGGGCGCCGGGCGGTTCCGGTGGGAAACGAGACTGTGTTCCGGGTGCGGGGAGAGGAATGGAATGCCGGAGCGGCAGGGGGAGCACCTCGCCGCGGCACGTGCGAGCGCTGCGGCGCCGAGGACGACGGCGCCGCGAAGGTGAAGCGTGAATCTCGATCCGGTGTCCCTGGACGCCGGGAGAGCGGGCCGGAGCCACCGGTCCGTAAGGCCTGTGGACGGGAGCGAGCGCCGCTCCCGAGCGAAGCAGGCACCCCAATTCGCGGGGAATCCCCATGCGGGGACACAGGACGTGGCGCGACCGCCGCGTCTGTGGCGGCATGTTGGCCACTCAGTTTCGGTCGGTCGCTGCGTCGACCTCAGGCCGGGTGGGTGCGCCCGATGGGGCGTTCAACTCTGCCAGCCGTTTCGGGTTTCGAGGGGCACTTGCGGACCAATCCCGCACGGCCCGGTTGCGGGTGTGCGCCGGCGGCTCCGCCGCCCAGCTCGGCAGCCGCCCCGCCTCGTTCAGCTTCGTGAACAGGCGCACGATCTCGCGGCGGGTCGGCTGCGCCTGCGTCGCCGTCGGGTCGTTCCAGGCCGGGCGCCCGGCCCGGTGGTCGGCGTACTGCCGCTCCCACTCCGAGAGCGCCCAGTTGTACGTCAGCCGGACGCACTCGGCCCAGCGCGCGAGCTGGCGGTGTTGGGACGGGGTGACGCGAAGAGACGACTTGTCGGCGATCACGGGCGTCCGCCTCGAGACGGCCTCACGGGCACGTCCGACGGCGCTGACTCCAGCACGCCGCGCCGTTCCGATCCCATCCCGCAGCACCGCCACCGTGGCAGCGCCACGCAGCCCCCTGCGCCAACGTCGGCGACATCGGGACTCCCGTTGCCCCCGACAAAGGCCTGGAACGGGGCGAACGGCCCGCGCCTCCGGTCGCCCTCTACTCGCCTCCCCCGAAACGTCGCCGGCACGTCGTCGGTGTCGAGAACCGGATGCGCAGGTGGGCGCACGCCGGCGTTCCGCTGGCGAGGCACGGTGTGACCGAGCACGGCCCGGACGCCGCGCGAGGCGTCGAGCGTTGTTGCCCCCTTATCGGCTGGGACCGGTGTCCTGGGACCGCGACCAACCCTCCCGGTCTCCATCGCCCGGCGCCGACCGCGGTGCGCCGCCGACAGGCAACGGCTGCGGTGCACCGGTGTCCCGCGTCTCGTCAGGCTGTCCCGCAACGCCGCCCCCGGCGACCGGGACGACGAGCGCTCCGTCGCCGCGGTCCGGAGAGACTTCCCGGCCGGGAGTCCGCGCCGGTCCGCCGACGTCAGGCCCGCCCCGATGCTGCTCCTCCTCCACCGTACGGGTTCGTTCCCTGGCCAGCAGCCAGTCGGACATCCGCTGCGCATCGACGGCTGCGGCGCGGATCTCGCGCGGGTCGTTCTCCAGGGCCTTGATCCACGAGCTGACGTACGCCGTGCCGTGGCGCGGCTCGTGCCCCACGCCGAGCTTCTCGCCAGTCATCATCGCCGCGATCTCCGCCCGCAGCTCCTCCCGCGCATAGTCCTCGGCGCCGAACCCGCCGTGGTTGTTCAGGGTCGGACGATTCAGACGGTCCGGGTGCCCGGTCGCGTGCCCCAGCTCGTGCAGCGCCGTGTGCGTGTAGGCCGACTGCGACGCGAACTGGCTCCGCTCCGGCAGCACGATCCGGTCTTCCGACGGGCGATAGAAGGCCCGGTCCCCGGCCACGTGGTCGATCCGGACCCCGCTGCCCCGCATCACCGCCTCGGCGCGCTCGTGCCCCTCCCACTCCGGGGCCGCCGCGTCGAGCGAGCGGAGCTTCAGGCCCTCGGCCTGCTCGACGTTGAAGACGTGCTGGACCTTCACCAGGGGCCGGTCCCGCTGGACCCATTCGAGCTTCTTCTGCCCGTTCTCGTCGAGCACCGGATTGCCGCGCTCGTCCCGGGCGGTGCGCCGCTGCCGCCACTCGACGTACAGGATGGGCGTGCCCTTCTCGCCCTTGCGCACATGGCCGCCGGCCTCCTGGATCTGGCGGTAGCCGCCCCAGCGCGGGTCGGCGTAGCCGCGGTCGAGCTGCTGCATGGTCAGGAACATCGCGTTGCCCCCGCGGTAGTCGCGCCCGCTGCCGAAGTTGTGCGGCAGCACCCGCTCGCCAGGCTTCCAAGGCTTCTGCCACGGGGCCGTGCCCTCCTTGAGCGCCTGGATGATGCGCTCGGCGAACTGCTGGTGGTACTCGTCGGCCCTCTCGCGCCCCGTCGCCATCACCGCTCCTCCTCGATGGCGCCCTCTTCGTCTTCGAGGTCGACGCCCCAGGCGGCCAGGTCCTCCAGCGACGGCGCCTCAACCGGACGGCCGCTCCGGAACAGCTCGCCTACCGCCTCGTCGAACTGCTCCCGCGTCTCGACCCGCACCGGGGCCGGCTCCACCCCGTTCCTGTCGTCCCCCTCGGCCATTGCTGCACCTCCTTCCGAGAACCTCTGGTGTGTCACCCGCGGCGGTGCGGGCCGGGCGCGATCAGCACGTGGCCCGTCCCCCCGGCAGCACCGGCACAGCCCTGCGGCGGCGTGACTCGTCGCGTGTCGGGTTCCGACCGAATCGACCCGCCAGCGCCGCGTGTTCCAGCTCGACGTAGCGTCCGCACGGCGCGCAACAGGCGATCAGCGTGAACGTCCGGTGATCGGCGAGCGTCCGAAGGACCACGCCGCCCCGCCGCTCCTCCCCCAACGACCCTTCCCGAAACGCGGGCCGCTCCGCCCGCTCATCGTCCACGCCTCCGCCGCCGCCCCCGCTTCGACGTCGACCGGGACGGCGCTGCCCTCGCCGGTGCGTCCACGGGCGTCGACGGCGGCCAGACCGGCTCGACGACCCACCGATTGGCGTGCGCGTCGTAGTCCCGGACGCGCACCATCTGGTCGACCCCGCGCACCCCTTCCCGGGTGCGCGTCTGGTGAATGACGGCCTCGATGCCGTCGACGACCCCGCGGCAGACGACCGTCCACGGCAGGGCGTCGGAGGCCTGCATGGCGCAGGTGGCCAGGCGCGACAGCGCCGCCGCGGCGTTGTTCGCGTGCACGGTGGCGAGCGATCCGCCGTGGCCGGTGTTGAGCGCCTGCAGCAGGTCGGCCGCCTCGGCCCCGCGGACCTCGCCGACGACGATGTGGTCGGGCCGGTGGCGCAGGGCGTGCCGCACCAGGTCGCGGATCGTCACGCCGCGATCGCCCAACCCCCGCGCCTCGAACCGCAGGCAGTTGGCGCGCCGGAGCCGCAGCTCCAGGGTGTCCTCTATAGAGATGATGCGGCCGTCGGCCGGAAGCAGCGACACCAGGGCGTTGAGCAGCGTCGTCTTTCCCGAGCCCGTGCCCCCGGAGATCAGCACGTTGCGCCCGCCGTGCAGCGCCGCCGCCGTCTCCTCGACCCCGCCCCCCGGGAGCCCCCCCGTCCCCCCCCCCCGTCCGCCCCCCCCGCCGCCCCCCCGCCCCCCGCCGCCGGCAGCGAGCCGCTCGCCGTCAGCTCGTCGACGGTGAAGGCCCGGCCGCCGAAGCGGCGGATGGTGATCGCGGCCGTCGGCGCGGCCGGCGGGCCGCAGATGGCGACCCGCGAGCCATCCGCCAGCCGCGCGTCGATGATCGGCTCGGCGAGCGGGTCCTTGCCCAGCGGGCGGGCGATCTGCACGGCTGCCCGCGACACGGCATCGGCCGTCAGGTCCGGCGCATCGACCGCCGCCATCCGGCCGCGCCGCTCGACGAAGACCGTGCCCGGCGCGTTGACCATCACCTCGGACACCTCGTCGTCGTCGAGCGCCGCTTCGAGCCCCGGCAGGAACGGCTTCAGATCGGCGATGGTCAGCTCCTCCATCACAGCTCTCCGGCCTCGCGGGCGCGCCAGTACGGCCGGTCCCGCGGCAGGAAGTCGGGCTTGAGGTAGCAGCGCCGCGCGTCCAGCGTCCGCTTGCCGTCATAGGGCAGCACGATGGCCTGGCAGTTGCCCAGCAGGGTGAAGTCGCGCGGATGGAACAGCGCCTCGCGGCGCTCGCTGAACGACTTGCTCGCGCTGAGGCTGCCCGTCCCGCCGCCCGGAGCCCCGGTCAGCAGGGACGCCGTGGCCTGCGAGGTCTGCTCCGACAGGCTGTAGGACGCCTTCATCTTCGCCACCTGGCCGCACAGCGTGCTGGCGATCTGAGCCGACGAATCTTCGGCGAGCGAGAGGAAGATGCGCGTGCGCAGCGTCTGGAGCAGCGCCCGCCACGCCTCGGACTGGCCCAGCACGGCGCGCAGCGACGAGATCGACTGCGTGGCCACGATCGGGATCAGCCGCGACTGGCGCGTCAGGGCGAACGCCTTCTCGTCGCCGGCCGGGTCGTCCTCGCCCACGGTGGCGAACGTCTGGTACTCGTCGCACAGGAACACGGCCGGCCGGTAGATGCGCTTCGGATGCGCCTGCATCTCGGCGGGCCGGCGCAGCAGCGTCTGGAGCCACGCCTGCTTGAGCATCACGCCCACGGCGCGCGACAGGGCCGAGTTCGTCCCGGCCGGCATGTTCAGGGCCAGCACCTTCCCGCCGTCGATCACGTCGTCGAGCCGGGGAAGCTGCCGGGCGACGGGAGCCCCGTCGACCGCCAACGCGTCCTCCCGCAACGCCGGGGCGTCGTTCGGCGAGGGGCGCTTCGGCGGACAGAAGGTCGCGGCGACATCCGGCAGGTCGAACACCGACAGGAAGACGCTGAGCCCCTCGACGATGCTGGAGCGCAGCTTCTGGTCGAGCGCCTTCCAGTCCCGGTGGTACCAGCGCCGCACCGCGTCGAGCCGCTCCCAGCGCGCCGGGTCGGCCGAGACGGCCTTCTCGACCTCGAAGGCGACCCCCAGCGACCCGAGCTGTTCCCGCAGCCGCGGGTCGTCGCCCGTGCGGAGCCTCCCTCCGCCGACGTCCTTCCAGGACCACGCGCCCAGGGTCGACACCTGCGCGGCGAAGTCCGTGCTCGCGATCCGGACCGCGACGGGCGCTTCCACCCGAGCCTCGACCTCGGCGATCAGCTCCTCGATCCGCTTCGGCTCCAGCGTGCAGCGGTACACGTCGCGCAGCGTCACCCAGCGCTCCGGGCGCATGCGGTGCAGCTCGATGATCCAGCGCACGAGGTTCACGTACGCCTGCTGCCAGAAGGGCTCCTTGGAGCGCCCGAAGAGCTGGTTGATCAGGCTGGCGAGGGTGTACGCGAGCGAATAGGAGTCGAGCCGGTCGTCACCCAACGGGTTCCACTGCCAGCGCCCGCCCAGGCCCAGCTCGACGTAGTCCTCGCCCCGGCCGGCCTCGACCAGGATGGCGCGCACCTGGTGGCAGAAGTCGCCCTTGACTTCGAGCACGAGGCCTGCGGCGCGCCGCCGCCGGTCCTCCGCCTGCCAGCCCAGAAGCTGGCGGGCGAACGGGCGCATGCAGGCCGACGTCTTGCCCGAGCCGATCGCGCCGCAGATGAGCGTGCCCGTGTACAGCCCCAGCTCCGGGATGACGAGCCAGTCCGGCGAGGCCACTTCGCGGTCGGCGACCGGATGGTGCAGCTCGCCGACGACCAGCGCCGGGGCGGGATCGGCGGCCGTGACGGGCCACGCCGGCAGCGGTCCCACGACCCGGCCGCGCCGGCCGCCCGTGAACCACACCCGCCCGACCGCGACGACGACGGACCACGCCATGACGACGGCGACGGCGGGCGCGAGGTAGTGCCAGGTCCGAATGGCGGCATGCAGCCGCGGCGAGTTCACCGCGATCAGGTCCGAGACCGGGTCGGCGCCGGGCGCCGGGAACGGCCACCAGGCCCAGACGGCGGCGGCAGCAGCCGTCGCGGCCAGCAGACGGGTCACTCCGGCACCCTCCGGGAACGCCATGTGCGGCCCGTGGCGATGGTCGGCTTCGCCCGGCCGAACCCGGCCGCTTCCTTCTCCAGCGCGGCGCAGCGGGCCGCCGCGCCGTTCAGCCCGCCGTAGGTCTCCAGGACCGAGTGATCGAGCGCGGCCAACGCCCGGCGGATGGACTCGGTCTCGGCATGCACCTCCCGCTGCCCGCCGAGCGTCCGGGTTCCGGCGCCGCCAGTACGAGGGTTGCGCGTCCAGGCCGCGAGCACCCGGGCCGCCCGCCGCCGGCGTGCCCCGCCGCCGCGACCGCCGCCCACATCTCGGCGTGCGCCTCGCCCCAGTCGCGGACCGCCGCCTCGGTCGCGTCCTCCGCCTGCGCCAGGACGAACGTGGCCCGCTCACGGTCCAGGGCAACCGGCAGCTTGTGAAC
>MKWU01004665.1_pt1 | contig 15845 bp, 18 predicted proteins | sample 809101 | NCBI WGS metagenome assembly MKWU01 (sample SAMN05860141, study PRJNA318959) | sponge metagenome | host: Aplysina aerophoba | place: Slovenia: Piran, Adriatic Sea, Gulf of Piran | collected 2013-05-07 | reverse complement strand
CTCCGACCCCGCCGACCCCTCGCCCAGCGCCCGCGCCTCGTACACGATGACCACCACCCCCGCGTGCGTACGCGTGTAGACGCCCAGCAGCGAGAGGTCGTCGACCTCCAGGTTCGCCTCCTCGCGCGTCTCGCGGGCTGCCGCCTCTTCCGCCGTCTCTCCCACGTCCATGAAGCCGCCCGGGAACACCCAGAAGCCCAGCCGCGGCTCGATCGCGCGCCGCACCAGCAGCAGGGCGCCGTCTTCCCGCTCAGGGATCGTGCCCGCCACCGGGCGGGGGTTCAGGTAGTGCACGAACCCGCAGCCGTCGCATACCAGCCGCGTCATCGTGTCGTGCGGCGGAATCCGTTCGGTCAGCTCGCCGCCGCACTGCATGCAGTAGCGGCCGGAGGCGTGCGGGTGGCTCGTCACGAGCCGCGCATGGTCGCCGGAGCTCGCTCCATCCCCAGCGACTCGGGCCCCTCGATCCACTCCTCGCCGTCTGCCCACACTTCCTTCTTCCAGACCGGCACGCGCCGCTTGATCTCGTTCACGAGCCAGTGTCCCGCCTCGAACGTCGCCGCCCGGTGTCCGGCGCTCACCGCCACCAGCAGGCTCGTTTCCCCGATCTCCAGCCGTCCCGTGCGGTGCAGCACGGCGCTGTCGGCCAGATCGAACCGCTCCACCGCCTCCTCCGCCAGCTCCCGCATCGTCTTCTCCGCCATCGAGGGATAGGCGTCGTACACGAGGTGGTCGACGGCCCGGCCCTTGTTGGTGTTGCGAACCACCCCCAGGAACACGTCGACCGCCCCGGCTTCGTCGCGCCGTACGGCCTCGATCGCTTCCTCTGGGTTCAGCCGCTCCGGCGTTACGCGGATCAGCATTGCTAGCCTCCCGATACCGGCGGAATCAGCGCGAGTGTCGCGCCCGCCGGCACTGGCGCGTCCTCTTCGGCGTACTCTTCGTCGACGGCGTACAGCAGCGTCTCCGTGAACTCGGCGATCTGGGGGTGCTCCGCCACCAGCCGCTCGCGCACCGACGCGACCGTGTCCCCGGCCACATGCGCCAGGGAGAGTTCGCGCTTCCCCACGGCCTCGGCCAGCGAGGCGAAGAACAGTACCGTGATCGCCATCCCCGCGATTGTAGCGTGTAGCGCTGCCAGCCCCCGGCGGCGTTATCCTCCCCGCCCGTGGCCACCCTCCTCTCTCGCGCCCTCGATCTGCTCTACCCGCCGCGCTGTGTCGCCTGCGGCGCCTTTGGCCAGAACCTCTGCGAGCCCTGTGGCGACCAGCTCCTCCCCGCGAGCGGTCCCGGCCGCTGCGGCCGCTGCGGCGTGCGGCGCGACGACGAGGGCCGCTGTCCCGACTGCTTCGGCTGGCGCGATCTCGACGGCGCCCGCGCTGCCTTCGAGATGGAGGGCGCTGCCCGCCGCGTCGTCCACGGCCTCAAGTTCAGCGGCATCCGCGACCTCGCCACCGACATGGCCGGCGCCCTCCGCCCCGTCGTCGAGGCGCTTGGCCCCGATGCCATCTTCCCCATCCCCCTGCACGCCCGCCGCCGTCGCCAGCGGGGATTCAACCAGGCCGAGGTCCTCTTCGACCGCCTCGGCTGGCCCCCGCCCCCGGGACGCCTTGAGCGCGTCCGCCCGACCGCCAGCCAGGTTGGCCTCAGCGCCAGCGAGCGTCGCGAGAACGTTGCGGGCGCCTTCCGCTACCGCGGTCCCGGCCTCAAGGGCGCAACCGTCGCCGTCCTCGATGATGTCGTGACCACCGGCGCGACCGCCAGCGAGTGCGCCCGCGTCCTCCGCGAGCACGGCGCTGGGCGCGTCTACGCGCTCGCCTATGGCCGCGCCCCCTACCGCTCCCCCGCCTCCGGTCGCAGCGACGACTAACCCCGCTTCTCCAGCTCCCACACGACCACGATGGGGAACCCCGCGATGGATGCCTCCAGCAGGCCGGGCCGGTCGTCCGCGAAGCTAAGCGCGTCCAGGTAAAAGGACCGTAGTAGGACGCCGGGATAGTGGCCATGTGCCGCTCCCAGGACCGGCGAGCCGGTCCCCCGTCCGTTGTCGCTACAATGGATCGCCGATGGCCCTTCCTGCCCAGCCCCCCCTCTCCGCCGATGCGTCCGCCGCCGCGGAGTCGCTCGCGCGCATCCGCAAGGAGATTCACGCCGCCGTCGTCGGCCAGGACGCGCTCATCGACCGGCTCCTCATCGGCCTGCTCGTCTCCGGGCACGTGCTCGTCGAAGGCGTTCCCGGACTCGCCAAGAGCCTCACCGTTACGAGCCTCGCCAACGCCCTCGATGTTGACGGCGTGCGCATCCAGTTCACCCCCGACCTGCTGCCCGCCGACCTCATCGGGACCGAGGTGCTCAATCCAGCCGAGGGGGACTTCGCTATCCGCAAGGGGCCCGTCTTCGCGAACATCGTCCTTGCCGACGAGATCAACCGCGCCCCCGCCAAGGTCCAGTCCGCCCTCCTTGAGGCCATGCAGGAGCGCCAGGTCAGCATCGGCGGCCAGACCCTCCCCATGCCCGACCCCTTCTTCGTGATGGCCACGCAGAACCCGATCGAGCAGGAGGGCACCTACCCCCTCCCCGAGGCGCAGCTCGACCGCTTCCTCCTCAAGGTGCGCGTCGACTACCCCACCCGCCAGGAGGAGCGCGAGGTGCTTGACCTCGGCCTCGACGGCGGCGCGCCCCCACCCGTCCGCGCCATCGCCAGCCGGGAGGAGCTGCTCGCCGCCCGCGACGCGCTCGCCGGTGTCGCCCTCGACGAGGCCCTGAAGGATTACTGCGTTCAGATCGTGCAGGCCACCCGCCGCCCCGCCGCCTACCGCCTCCCCGAGCTGCGCACGCTCATCGCCTACGGTGCCTCCCCCCGCGCCACCATCGCCCTCGCCCGCACGGCCCGTGCCCGCGCCCTCCTCGAAGGCCGCGCCTACACCATGCCCGACGACGTGAAGGCGCTCGCCCACGACGTCCTCCGCCACCGCATCGTCACCACCTACGAGGCCGACGCCGAGGAGATTACGACCGAAGACCTCATCGATCGCGTCCTTGAAGCCGTCGAGGTGCCCTGAGGGCGGCCATGCCTGCGTGGTGGCGGTGGCGCTGGCGCCCTGGGCGTGACCCCTCCCGCGCCGCGCCCGATGACGCCGCCACCACCGAGGCCGCCGAGCTTCTGCGTCGCGTCCGCGCCATCGAGCTGCGCGCCCGCCGCCTCGTCGACGACCTCTTCCTGGGCGAATACCACGCCGTCTTCCGCGGGCGCGGCATCGAATTCGACGAGCTCCGCCCCTACGTGGTCGGCGACGATGTGCGCTCCATCGACTGGAAGTCGTACGCGCGCACGGGCGAGCCGCTCGTGCGTCGCTACCGCGAGGACCGCGACCTCACCGTGCTCTTTGCCGTTGATGTGAGCGCCTCCCAGAGCGCCGGCGCGGCCGAGCAGTCCAAGGCCAGCCTCGCCGCCGAGCTCTGCGCGGTCTTCTCCCTCGCCGCCATCCGCAACCACGACCGCGCCGGCCTCCTCCTCTTTGCCAGCGCCCCCGAGCGCTACATCCGCCCCGCCGGAGGCAGCGTGCACGTGCTCCGCCTCGTGCGCGAGGTGCTTTCCGCTAGCCCGGCCACCCGCGGCACTGACCTTGGCGCCGCCCTCAAGTACCTCACCGGCGTCCAGCGTCGCCGCGCCACGCTGTTCGTCATCTCCGACTTCCTCACCGAGGGCTACGCCCGCGCCCTCCGCGCCGCCTCGCGGCGCTTCGACATCATCGCCGTCCGCATCCGGGAGCCCCTCGACGAGGAGCTGCCCGCCGCCGGCCTCGTGCGGCTCGCCGGTGCCGAGGGCGGCCCCGCCTACGAGGTCGACAGCGACGACGAGGCCGTGCGCGAGGCCTACGCCGCCCGCGTCCGCGCCATCGACGCCGAGCGCGAGCGCCTCTTCGGCGAGCTTGGCATCGACGAGATCGCCATCGTCACCGGCGAGGACTACGTGCGGACGCTCCTAGCCTTCTTCCGGCGCCGGGCGCGGGCCGTCGCGTGAAGCGCCTCGCCATCCTCTGTGCGCTTGTCCTGGCGCTCGCGGTTCCCACCCTCGCCGCAGCGCAAAACCCCGAGGTCACGCTCTCGCGGCCATTCGCTGCCATCGGCGAGCCCGTCGTCCTGACCATCGTGCTCGATACGCCCGCCGGCGCCGTCGTCGAGGTCGATCCGGCCGCGGACACGTGGGGCGAGGTGCGCGTCATCCGTGTCCTCTCGCAGACCGCCGTGGCCTTCGATGCGGGGCTGCACCACCGCATCGAGGTGCTCGTCGCGCCCTTCGCCCCGGGGATGGTCTCCTTCCGCGCGTCGGTCACCGTCACCACCGACGCCGGCTCGACCCCCATCGAGCTCCCCGGCCTGACCATTGAGGTACCGTCCACGCTCCTTCCCGGCGAACCACTGACCCTCTCCGCCCTTCCGCCCCCCGTGCGGATTGAAGGGGCGCAATCGGCCCTGTTCTGGCCGGCGGTCGCGCTTGTCGCCCTGGTGGCCCTCCTGGTCGCGACGGTAGCCCTCGTGCTCGGCCGCCGTTGGTGGCGAAGCCGCCCCCGCGCCCCCCCGGGGCCCCCCCCGCCGCCCCCCCCCCCCCTCCCGCTGGTCCCCCCCCCCGCCCCGCCGCCCCCGGGGCCCCCCCCGCGCCGCCCCCCGCCCCCGTCGATGTGCTCGCCACCGCTGCATCGCTGCTGGAGGGAGACGCCGCTGGCGCGTACCGCGCCATCTCCGCGGCCGTCCGCAACATCCTTGGCGAGCGCTACGAATTCCCCGCGCAGTCCCTCACGACCGCCGAGCTCGAAACGCGCATGGCCGCCGCTGGCGTCGATGGCTGGGAGGAGCGCATGGCCCGTGAGCTGCTGCGGGAGTGCGATGCCGTCGTCTACGCCGGCTACCGGCCCGTCGTGGAGCGCCGCATCGCTGACCTCAGGATCGCTCGCGAGATCGTCGGGGGGACGGGCTGATGCACTTCGCCGACCCCTGGCTGCTCCTGCTCGCGCTTCTGGCCGTGCCCCTCGCCATCGCCCGCTGGCGGCGGACCGCCCCCGTCATCGCCGTGCCCTTCGCCCTCGGTCTCGACAACGCCGCCGTCGGCTGGCGGGTCCGCGCCCGGCGACTCCTCCCGGTGCTGCGCATCCTCGCCATCCTGCTTCTTGTCGCCGGCCTCGCGCGCCCCCGCCTCGGCGAGGCCGAGGCGCTTGTCCCGGCCGAGGGCGTCGACATCGCCCTCGCCGTCGATGTCTCCAGCAGCATGGCGTCGAGCCCCTCCGGCCGGGGCTGCCCCCCCCCCCCCCGCGTCCGCTGCCCCCGGCCGCGGGCGTCCGCCCCCCTTCCGCGCCGGCCGCTCCCGCCTCGACTCCGTGAAGGACGTTATCCGAGACTTCGTCGCCAGCCGCGAGAACGACCGTATCGGGCTCGTCGTCTTCCAGCGCGAGGCCCTTCCCCTCGTGCCCCTCACCCTCGACCGCGATGCTCTCGATACGATCATCGCCGGCCTCGGCCCCGACCTCCTGCCCGAGGGTACGGGCATCGGCGTGGGCATCGCCAGCGCCCTCTCGATGATCGAGGAGTCGAGCGCCTCCAGCCGCATAGTCATTCTGCTCACCGACGGACGCCACAACGCCGACTCTATCAGCCCCGTGGAGGCCGCCGAGATCGCCGCAGCCCTCCGCATCCGCGTCTACACCATCGGTGTCGTCCAGGAGGACCGCCCGACCGGATTCTCGATGACGACCATCGATGCTGAGCTGCTCACCTTCATCGCCGAACTCACCGGCGCCCGGTATTTCGAGGCCTCGACGCCCGAGGATCTCGCCCAGGTCTACGACGAGATCGCCTCGCTGGAGACCAGCCGCGTTGGGGGAGAATCCTTCGCCCGTCACAGCGAGCTCGGTCTCTGGCTGGTCGCCGCCGGCGCCGTGATCCTGCTCGGTGAGCTGGCCCTGGGCCGCACCTGGCTGCGGAGGACGCCCGCATGAGCGACTTCAGCTTCGGACGTCCGCTCTGGCTGCTCGTCATCCCCGCCGTGCTCCTGCTCGTGCCGGTGGCCTGGGTCCTCGCGCAGCGCACCCTCGCCGCCACGGCCGCCCTCACCCGCGACCCTCCCAGGATCCGCTGGACCGCAACGGTCGTGCTGGTCCTCGCGGTTGTCCTTGCCGCCCTCGCCGCCGCCCAGCCCCGCTGGGGCGAGCGCAGCGCCACCGTCCAGGCCGGCGGCGCCCAGATCGTCGCCGTCCTCGATGTCTCCCGCAGCATGGGCGCCATGGATACGCCCCCCTCCCGTCTGGCCGCCGCCCGCACCGCCCTCGCCGAGACGTTTGTCCGGCTCCGGGGCGACCGCGTCGCCCTCGTTGTCTTCGCCGGCGATGCCCGCCTCCGCTTCCCCCTCACCCGCGACCTGACAGCTGCCGCCACCGTCATCGAGAGCGTCGAGGGCGGGACGCTTTTGCTTGAACGCGGTACCAGCACTGGATCCGGGCTCAAGCTCGCCAGCGAGCTCTTCGACGAGGAGACTGCCGGGGGCCGCCTCGTCCTCCTCATCTCCGACGGTGAGAACCTCGCGGGCGACCCCTCCGCCAGCGCCGCCGCCCTCGCGGCTGACGGCATCGACCTGCTCGTCGCGGGCGTGGGCACGCCCGCGGGCGCCCCGGTTCCCGTCCGCGACCCGCTCTCCGGGGAGTTCAGCACGCTCCGGGACCGCAACGGCGAGCCCGTTATCACGCGCCTCGACGAAGCCAGCCTGCGCGCCATCGCCAGTGCCGGCGACGGGCGCTACATCGGCGCCAATCCCGCCGCCGTGCCCGCCGCGGTCCGTTCGCGCGTTGCCGGTCTCGACCAGGCCGCCTACCGCGCGACCACCATCTCCCTCCCCATCGAGCGCTACCAGTGGTTCGTCGCTGCCGCCGTTGTCCTCGCCCTGTTCGCAACCGCCGTCGAGTGGCGCGCCCTCGCGAGCTGGCGGCGAACCCCCGCGCTGGTGGGGGTCGCCGTGCTGGCGCTCACGCTCGCCGCCTGCGCCACCGCTGCCTACAACCTGAACGAACGCGCCCTCGAAGCGCTGGACGAGGGCGACGTCGAAACCGCCATCGAGCTCCTCTACGAGGCGCAGGCCGAGTCCCCCCAGGACGGGCAGATCGCCCTCAACCTTGCCGCCGCACTCCACCAGGCGGGGCGCTACGACGAGGCCGTCCGCATCTCCCGGCGTGCCCTCAACGACCGTGACGGCGAGATCGCAGCCGCCGCCCATTCCAGCCTCGCGCACCACCTCTTCGCCCTCGGCGAGCTTGAGGAAGCACTCGATGCGTTCCGCGAGGCCCTGTTGCTCACCCCCGAGGACGACGTCCTGCGCCGTGACTACGAGGTCGTGTGGCGCCTCCTCCACCCCCCTCCCCCGCCCGAGCAGCAGGCCGCCCCCCCGGCTGAGGGCGATGACTCCGGGGAAGGCGAGGAATCCGAAGGGCAGGAGCAGCAGCCCGCGCCCGGCCCCGACGGCGCGCCCGCGGGTGGCGGGGACGGCGGGCAGGAGGCCCTCTCGCCCCAGGCGCTCGAGGAGCGGCTCGCCGAGATAGACGCCGAGATCGCGGAATTGCGGGAGGAGGCAGGTGAGGTGCTGAGCACCCGCGAGGCACTCGCTATTCTGGAACTCCTCGAAGAGCGCAGCCGCCTGTCCGCGCAGAACCCCGTCCGCGGAGCCTGGAGCGATCCCACTGACTACTGATCGTCCTCTCCCGCCGAAGGAACGCCCGTCGTGAGCGAGACCGCGCCCGGTTTCGCCGAGGTCATGGCGCATTTCGCCTTCGACGCGCCCTGGTACGGGCTGCTGCTCCTCGCCGCGGCGTTCTACGCGGTTGCCTGGGTGCGGGTCCGCAGCGAACGCCCCCGCGTCCCTCCCGGGTGGGGCCGCCTCGCCGCCTTCATGCTCGGGCTGGCGCTCATCTTCGTGGCCACGCAGTCACCGCTGGAGCACTACGGCAACCAGCTCCTCTGGGTCGACTTCGGCGGGATGCTGCTGCTCACGATGATCGCTCCGCCCCTCCTCCTGCTTGGCTCGCCGCTCACGCTCGCCTTCCGAGCCAGCGGCCCGCGCGGACGCGCCCGACTGCGCCGCTTCTACCGCGGACGGCCCATGCGCATCGTCGCCATGCCCATCGCCTCCTGGCTCATCTTCGCGGTGGTCACCTATGCCTGGCAGTTCACCGGCCTCACGGAGGAGGCCGCTGCCAACGTCTTCGTCCGCGACGTGCAGCAGCTCTCGCTGCTCGCGGTGTCACTGCTCTTCTGGTGGCCCGCCCTCTGCGCCGACCCGGTCGCCTGGCGCATGAACCACCCCCTGCGCGTGCTCTACGTGGCTGTCGAGATGACGCACAAGGGGCTCTTCGGTGGCATGTTCCTCAGCCTCAATACGCCCGTCCACGAGACGCTCGCGGCTAACCTGCCCGCCTGGGCGCCCTCCGCCATGATGGACCAGCGCCTTGCCATCCTCGTGCTCTGGGTGGGTGGCAGCCTCGTGTTTCTCGTCGCCCTCGCCGCCATCGCCGTCAGCTGGATCCGCTACGAAGCGCGCCAGTCAGCCCGCGTCGACCGCCGCCTCGATGCCCTGCGCGAGGCTCGGCGCCAGCGCGCACGCGCCCTCGGGGGCGTTGCCGAGCGTCCCTAGGCCGGCCCGCTAGATGCCCAGCTCACCCCACAGCTCCGTGGCCTGCTTCCGCAGGTCGGCGCGGAAGTCGGGATGTGCCACGCTGATAAGTTCGGCGGCGCGCTGCCGGTGGTTCTTGTCGAGCAACCGCGCGACCCCGTACTCGGTCACGATCGTGTCGGCCAGGTAGCGCGGGATGGTCACGAGCGTGCCCGCCTCGTGCTTCGCCACGATCTTCGAGAGGGAGCCCTCGAGCGCGGTCGAGCGCAGCACCGTAATAGCGCGGCCGTCCGCGCAAAGTGCGGCGCTGATGTGCGTGTCCGGCTGCCCGCCCGTGCCGTTGATCATCTGCCCGCCGTAGCGGTCCTCGCTCGCGATCTGCCCCAGCAGGTCCACGGCGACCGCGCTGTTCACCGACGTCATCTGGCTGTTCTGCGACATCAGCGCCGGGTTCAGCAGGTAGTTCGGGTCGTACACCTCGAACGCGGGGTTGTCGCGGATGATCCCGAGGTCCACCCCGTCGCAGCCCGTCCACGCCACCGCCACGCAGCGGTCCTTGTGGATCGTCTTGCGCGAGTTGTCGATGTTGCCCCGCGCCCAGAGCTGCGCCAGCCCCGGCGAACCCAGCTCCGTGTGTACGCCCAGGTGCTGCGCGTGGTCGAAGGCGCCGGCCTTGAACATGAGCGCGCTGGGCGTCCCCACCCCCACCTGGATCGTGTCCCCGTCCCGGATCAGCGGCGCCAGGTTGTGCGCGATGCCCTGCGCCGCCTCGTCCACTTCGGTCAGCCCGAACGCCTGCCGCACGATCTTCGGCGGCAGCATGTGGTACATCCCCTCGGCCAGCGCGATCTGGTCCGTGCTCGCCATGCCGAGCAGCTCCAGCAGCTCCTCGCGATTCTCCTCCGGCGCGAGCGTCTGCACGCGCTCCCGCACCGCATCGACGTTCACCGGCGGGATGACGCCCTCGATGAACGCCGCGAATTCGCTCACGTGTACCCAGATATCGCCGTGCCCGGGCGTGATGTTCGGGTCGATCATCCCGATCGTCGTGCGGCAGCGCTTCGTGTACGCCTTGCGCGTCCACATGTGGACGCCGAACTGCACGTAGCCCGCCTCGTTGGGCTCGCTGATCGACGTGACCTGCACGTCCGGGAGGCGAGCCTCCTCGCGGCCCGCATCGTGCGCCTTCATGCCCAGCATGAAGGTGTTCGGCAGGTAGGTCGCGATCTTGGCGTCGTGCGCCGCCCGCAGCGGCTCTCCAATGAACAGCTCGATCTCGCGTTCGCCGTTTTGTCCGGGGCCAAAGAGGCGCGCCTCGGTTGGCGCCAGCACGCGCACGTGCATGCTGTTCAGTTGCTCGGCGCGGTCCGCCAGCGCCGAGCCCAGCGCCCCGGGCGTGAGCACGCCCATCGTCACGAGGTCGCCCTCGCCGATCAGCGCCATGGCCTCCTCAACGCTGCAGAGGCGCTCCTTGTAAGCCTCGCGCCAGTCTCCTGAGTGCGTCATGGCCACGCTCCTACGTGAAGTTGAAGTTGAACCCCCGCGGATCCTCGAACGCCTGTGGTTCAGGCTTCTTGTACTGGATTTCGATCTCGTCCGTGTCTTCGTTGTAGCGCACCGGGAAGGATGCGACCGGCCGGAACGCCGGCAGCGACTTGGCCGCGCCGTCCCGCACGTCGAACTTCGCCCCGTGCCGCGGACAGTCGATCTCGAAGCCCACGAGCCTGCCCTGCCCGAGCGGCCCGTTGTCGTGCGAGCAGCGGTTCTCGAGAGCGTAGTACCCGTCGTGCAGATGCACGAGCACGATCGAGTCGTCCTCGATCTCGATGATCGCGCTCTCCCCCGGCTTCAACATGTTCGCCGGTCCCACCGGGGTGAAGGGGGTCTCGCTCTCGGTCTGCTCGCTCATCGTCTGGCTCCTCGTCAGGGCAAGCGAGCCGCGGCAGGTGGCCGCGGCCCACAGTTGCGTCGTCGCTCCGGACCTAGCGGTCCGGCCCGTAGATGTACTCGTCGATCGTTTTGTGCATGTGCCGGATGCGGCGCTCACGGTAGTTGATGAGCAGGCCCTTGAAGGCCCGCGAATTCATCCCCTTCTGCACGCGCGGCAGGTTGTACGAGTCCTGGTCCAGCACCAGCCCGAGCGAGATGTCGCCGTGCTTGTGCTGCGTGTGCACCGGGCGCGGTGGCGGCTCCGCCCCCTCCGGGAGGCGCACGTAGTTCTGCAGGTCGTAGTACATCTTGTTCGGGTCCGTCGGGTGCGGACGCTGGCGGAACAGCATCACTCGCGTGGCATGCGTGTTCAGCGTGATGCTCGGGAAGATGTAGTAGTGGTAGTCGTCCGTTAGCTGGTCGTCGTTCAGCTCGGAAGCATTGATGCCGGTCGCTCCCAGGTTGTCCCGCTGTGCTTCCTGCACCGCCGTGCGAACGTCGTCGGCTGTGCCTTCGAAGGTCTCCGGGTCGATGCCCGCGCCCCGCAGCATCCCCCGCAGCGAGTCCGTGATCTCGTCCCGGTTCTGGTAGCGCGGACTGAGCAGCCCGAACGGCACCAGGTAGCGGTTGTGCCGCTCGTACAGGTCGATCTGCAGGTGAACGTCGTCCAGCGACTCCAGCAGCTGCGGGTGGATGCCCTGCACGTGGTACGACTCGTTGAAGGCGTCCACTGAGGTCTTCCAGTTGCAGTCCCACTCGATCGTCTTGTCCTGGACGATGTACTGCTGCTCGAAGTGGTACGGGTCGAGGTGCTCCGGGATCATCCCGAGGAAGTCCTCAAGCGGCTCCGCGTCCGGGTTCATGTTGAACCACACCCAGCCGCCCCACGTGTCGCAGGGAATCTCGGTGAGGGCCGTCTCCTGGGGGACGCCCTGGGTGAACGTGTCCTCGTCGGGCACGAACTTCTTGGAGCCGTCGAGGTTGAACTCGAAGAAGTGGTAGGCGCACTGGAAGCTCTCCGCATGCCCCATGCCCGGGTTGCGGATCTGGTTCCCGCGGTGGGGACAGACGTTGTAGAACGCCCGAACCTTGTCCTCGGTCTCGCGCACGATCAGGAACGACTCGGGGCCCAGCTCGGTTGTGAAGTAGTCGCCCACGTTGGGGATGTCGGACTCACGCCCGGCCATGTTCCAGACCTTCGTCCAGAGGCGTTCCCACTCGAGCTGCATGAACTCTTCGGAGGTGTAGCGCTCCTTCGGGATCAGCTCCGTGCCCAGCTCGGGCTCGGCCGCCTTCCCCATCGGGGTCCCGGTCACTCGTGCTTCAACAACCACGCTCTGCGCTCCTTCGTTCGCCCGTCCCCATCGGCGGACGCGCACGTGTCAGAGGGTGCAGTGATGTTACGCGAAGCAGGCCCTTTCCGCCCGTTTCGCCGCCTCTACGAACCCGGTGTCGGGACGACCTCCGTGCCCATCTCCTCGGGCTCCATCCCGAGCGTGATCAGCACCTTTGAGAGGCTCATGAAGAGCCCCACGCCCAGCGACATCTCGACGATCTCGGGGTCGCTGAAGTGCTCGCGCAGCCGCGTCTGCAGCTCCGGTGACACCTGCCGCGGGTCTCCGATGATGGCGTCCGTCAGGGCGATTGCCGTCTTGTCCCGCTCGGAAAGCGCCGACTCCTCGTAGCCGTCCGCTATCTCCGTTACCTGGTCTTCCGAAAGTCCTTGCTCACGCGCCACGGCGAAGCGAACGTTCTTTCAGTAGCCGCAGTCTGTCACGCGGGCGTTGCGCATCCGCGTGACCTCCTTGGTGCGGTGGTCGAGCGCGCCCTTGCTCCAGAACGTCCCGTAGAGCTGCCCGAAGGCGCCCGCCAGCCCGGGCTGGTGCGCCAGCGCCGTGCCGAAACTGGGCTCCTCGCCCGGTATCGCCGAGCTCACTCGTGGTTTGGTCGACATCGCATCCTCCTTCGGAGACGTTAGTAGATCGGTCCTTCGCTTGAGGCCGGCATTGCCGCCTCGACCGGTGCCGGCTCGGTGCCGAACGCCAGCCGTAGCCGGCAGTTCGCATCGAACAGCGCGATTCCGATGGTCAGCGCCACCACGCCCGCCTCGCCGAAGTGCGCCTGTAAATCGGCGTACTCCCCGTCGGTCAGGTCGTGGTGCTGCCAGGGCATCTTCTCGGCGAGGGCCAGGGCTGCCCGCTCGGCCACGCCGAACAGCTCGCTCTCCGACCAGTTCGCCAGCGCTTCCACCTGCTCGTCGCTCACGCCTGCCTCGGCGTGACGCACTGCCAGCTCCGCTTCGCAGTCGTGCAGCTGCGCGACCCGCAACCGGCAGAGCTCCAGCAGGCCGGCGGGGAGCAGGTCGTCGTCCCAGAGCTTCCCGTAGAAGGCGGCGTAGAGGTCGCGCAACTCCGGGCGCAGCGCCAGCGCTGCGTCGAAGGGCGCACTGCTTTCCTCGGCGTTCAGCCAGGTCACGGGGGCATTCTCAATGCCTAACCCGACCGCTGCAACGCCCGGAGCCCTACGCCTTCGCGACCTGGGGTATCCGAACCCGTCCCAGTCGCTGCGCGACCTCCGTGATCCCCGTTGCGAACGTCGCCGGGATCAGCTCGCCCCGCTCGATTGAAGCAATGAACATGGGAAGGATCGTGAGCAGCACGCGAATGCGCACCGATTCGCGCGCGTGCCACTCCTCCGAGACGCGTCCCTCCGCCACCATCTCCGTCAGGTCCTTCGGCAGGTACACCCCGCCCCGGCGGGCGTAGGCCATCGTCGCGATGACCGCCATTGCCCGTGGGTCGAGGTCGGTGCGGTGGAAGCCGGCGCTCTGGCTCGCGGGAAACCGTTTGAGCGCGTCCTGCACATCCAGGCTCAGCGCCTCCGCCTCTTCGCTCGCGCCCGCGATCGCGCCTTCGGGGTCCCCCATCTCGGCCGTGAGCAGTGCGCCCCCCGCCAGCTCCGCCTCCGCCGCGACCGTCACGTCCTCGATGCTCGCGCCGTTGGCGGCAAGGGACTTCAGGTGGTCAATCAGCGCGCCCATGACCGTCTCCGCGACCGCGTCGTTGTGCCTCTACTGTACAGCCGCGCGCGCCCGCCCGGCGCTGCCGCGAGGGCTAGACGTGGATCACGCGGTCGTAGGCGTCGAGTACCGACTCGTGCATCGCCTCCGAGATGGTCGGGTGCGGGAACACCGTCTCCATCAGCTCCGCCTCGGTCGTCTCCAGGCCCATGGCGACGACGAACCCCTGGATCATCTCCGTCACGTCGGGGCCCACCATGTGCGCTCCGAGGAGCTCGTCCGTGTCCGCGTCGAAGACCGTCTTCACCATGCCGCCCGTGTCGCCCACGGCGATCGCCTTGCCGTTTCCGACCAGCGGGAAGCGCCCGACGCGCACGTTGAAGCCCGCCTCGCCCGCTGCTGCCTCGGTCAGGCCGACGCTGGCGACCTGGGGGTGGCAGTAGGTGCAGCCGGGGATACGCCGCCGCTCCATCGGTCGCGCCGATGGCTGCCCTGCGATGCGTTCCACGCAGATGACGCCCTCGTGCATCGCCTTATGCGCCAGCAGGGGCGGCCCCGCCACGTCGCCGATGGCGTACAGCCCCGGCTCGCCCGTCTCCAGCCACTCGTTCACGACGATAGCCCCGCGGTCGACCGTGGCCGCCGTCGTCTCGAGCCCGAGGCCCTCGACGTTGCCGGTCACGCCTACTGCAAGGATGGCGCGGTCGAAGGTCGCTTCGACGGTGCCGTCTTCGGTCGCGATCGTGGCCGTCACGCTGTCGTCGCCCTTCTCCAGCGACTCCACCGTGGCGTTCGTGTGAATCGTGATGCCCTGCTTCTCGAACTCCTCGCGGGCGAAGGCCGAGATCTCCTCGTCCTCCACCGGCAGGATGCGGGGCAGCACCTCCACCACCGTCACCTCCGCCCCCAGCGACCGGTAGAAGCTCGCGAACTCCACGCCGATCGCCCCCGACCCGATGACCAGCAGGGAGTCCGGCATCGTCGTCGGCACCATCGCTTCCTTGTATGTCCAGACGAGTTCGCCGTCCGGTTCCAGGCCCGGCAGCGACCGCGCACGCGCGCCCGTCGCAATGATGATGTTGTCGGCTCCCAGCTCGGCCACGGTTTCGCCGTCCTTCTCGACGACGAGACAACCCCCGCCCGTTAGCCGGGCGAAGCCGTCGAACACCTGCACCTTGTTCTTCCGCAGCAGGAACTTGACCCCGCTGTTGAGCTGGCGCGCCACCGAGCGCGAACGGCTCACGACCTTCTCGATGTCGAACGAAGCCTGTGCCGTCAGGCCGTAGCGCTCCGCGTCCTGCATCTCCCGGTAGAGGTCCGCCGTGTGCAGGAGCGTCTTCGTGGGGATGCAGCCCCAGTTCAGGCAGATGCCCCCAAGGTGCTCGCGCTCGACCACGGCTGCTTCCAGCCCCAGTTGAGCCGCGCGAATTGCTGCTACGTAGCCGCCCGGGCCGCCGCCCACCACCACCACGTCGAACGTTGTTTCGGCCATCGTGCTTCTCCCCTTAGACCAGCAGCCGGAAGGGCGCTTCGAGGTAGTCGCGCACCGAGGCCAGGAACTGCGCCGCCGGCGCCCCATCGAGCGCGCGGTGGTCCCACGTCAGGCTCAGCGTCATTGCCTTCTGCCGGACGGGACGCTCGCCCTCCCAGCGCACATCGTCGCGAAGCCGGTTCACACCGAGGATGCCTACCTCGGGCGGGTTGAGGATGGGCGTGAACGAGTCCACCCCGAACATGCCCAGCGTGGAAACCGTGAAGGTGCCTCCTGCCATGTCGTCGAGCCCGAGCTTGCCCTCGCGCGCGAGCCCCGCCAGTCGCGAGGACTCCTGCGCAATCTCCTTCAGCCCGATCTGGTCGACGTGGCGAACGACGGGCACGACGAGCCCTTCCTCGAGCGCCACCGCCATGCCCACGTGCACCTCGCCCCGGATGTTCATCTCCGCGCCGAGGAACTGGGCGTTCATGCGCGGGTGGTCGAGCAATGCCTTCGCCACCGCCTTCATCGTGATGTCGGTGTAGGAGGGGCGCACGCCGTCGTTCGCCCACTCCTCGATGAGCTGGCCGCGCAGCTTCACGCAGTCGTCCATGGCCACGTCCATGTCCATGGTCAGCTGCGCCGTCTCCTGCAGGCTCGCGTACATGCGCTCGGCGATGACCTTGCGCATGCCGCGCACCGCCATCACCTCGTCCTCGCGAGCCGCTGCCGGAGCGGCTGCGGCTGCCGGAGCGGCTGCCGGCGCGCCCCCT
>MKWU01004663.1_pt1 | contig 15851 bp, 12 predicted proteins | sample 809101 | NCBI WGS metagenome assembly MKWU01 (sample SAMN05860141, study PRJNA318959) | sponge metagenome | host: Aplysina aerophoba | place: Slovenia: Piran, Adriatic Sea, Gulf of Piran | collected 2013-05-07 | reverse complement strand
CGCGGCCCTACAGCCTGCCGCCCGGAGTGCCCGCGGACCGGGTCAAGACGCTCCAGAAGGCCTTCACGGATACCCTGAAGGACCCCGAGCTGGTCGCCGCCGCCAAGAAGTCGAAGGTGGAGTTGAACCCGCAGGACGGCAACTGGGTGGCGAAGAAGATGAAGGGGCTCTACGACATGGACGACGCCACGTTGACCCTGTTGAAGAAGACCCTGTTGCCGAAGAAGTAGTCGTTACGCATCGAATGGAGGAACCCGCTTCCCGGCCGCGCTCAGGCGTGAGCCGGGGAACGGGTTTCGTCCGTGTGTCGGATTGGCTGGCCTTGGAGGACAGCCGTCAAGTGTGCCCCGCCGGATGGCGCGCGGCGCCTGCTTGAGCTTATTCTTCTGATCGATCCGGATCGGCTGCCCGGCCACCCCTTTTCCGGGCTCACCTCTCTTCACTGAAAGTCAGGGATCATGGGTGAAATGCTTCAGGCCTTCGTCGGAGGCCTAGCACAGGTTTTTACCGCTACGACCTTCACGCTCATGTTGCTGGGCATCGTGATCGGGTTCGCCGTGGGCATACTGCCCGGGCTGGGCGGACCGGTCACCCTGGCGCTGATGCTGCCGTTCATCTTCAAGATGGAGGCGGTGGAAGCCTTCGCCTTCCTGTTGGGCATGTCCGCGGTCACGGCCACCACCGGAGACATCACTTCCATCCTGTTCGGCATCCCCGGGGAGGCTATAACCGCGTCCACCATCGTGGACGGTCACCCCATGGCCAAGAAGGGCGAGGCCGGCCGCGCCCTGGGCGCGTCGCTCATGAGCTCGCTGGTGGGCGCCGTCTTCGGCGCCTTCGCGCTGGCCCTGGCCATTCCCATCGTCCGTCCGCTGGTGCTCGCCATCGGCTCGCCGGAATTCTTCATGCTGGCGCTCCTGGGGGTCACCTTCCTGGCCTCCCTGAGCGGCACGGCCGTCATCCGCGGCCTCACCGCCGCGGCCCTGGGGCTTATGCTCGCCACCGTGGGGCTCGATCCCATATCGGGGATCGAGCGCTTTACCTTCGACAGCCTCTATTTATGGGACGGCATCAAGCTGGTTCCGGTGACCCTTGGACTGTTCGCCATCCCGGAGATCATCGATCTGTCGGTCAAGGGTTCGAGCATATCGGAAGAGAAGGTGGAAACGCTGGGCGGCGTCATGGAAGGCGTCAAGGACACGTTCCGCCACTGGGGCCTGGTGCTGCGCTGCAGCGCCATCGGCACCTACATCGGGATCATCCCGGGCATGGGCGGCGCCGTCTCCCAGTGGGTCGCCTACGCCCACGCGGTGCAGACCGCCCCGGACAAGGAGCGCTTTGGCAAGGGGGCGGTGGAAGGCGTGCTCGGTCCGGGCGCGGCCAACAACTCGAACCTCGGCGGCGCCCTGGTGCCCACCATCGCCTTCGGCGTCCCGGGCAGCGTCACCATGGCCATCCTGCTGGGGGCGTTCATCATCCAGGGTCTCGTGCCGGGACCGCCGATGCTGGAGCCGGCCAGTCGGGGAGGGCACCTCGACCTCACGTTCTCGTTCGTGTGGATCGTGGTGGTCTCGAACATCATCACCGTCTCCATCTGTTTCATCTTCCTGAAGCAACTGGCGCGCATCACCGAGGTGCGCGGCAATCTGGTGCTGCCGTTCCTGCTGGTGCTCATCTACCTGGGCGGCTTCGCCCAGAACAACGCGTTCGAGGACCTCATCGTGGTGCTGGCCTTCGGGCTGGTGGGCTGGGTCATGGTGCAGCTCGACTGGCCGCGTCCGCCGCTGCTGCTGGGCCTGGTGCTGGGTTCGCTGGCCGAGAAGAACCTGTTCCTGGCCACCGACAACTACGGCTGGGGGTGGGTCGGCTTCCCGGGCGTGCTGGTCATCGGGGCGATTATCCTCGCCGGCATCCTCTATCCGGTCTACCAGCGCCGGCGCGACGCCAAACGGGAATCGACCGGCGATGTGTCGGTGCCGATTCCGATGCCGGAAATGGAGGCAGAAGGAACGCCCAGACCCCTCTCCGTCTGGCACGTGATCTTCACGGTCGTGATCCTGGTCGGATTCGCCTGGGGCGTATGGCAGGCCAGGGACTGGGGCTTCCGTGCCAGCCTGTTTCCCTGGGTCATCGGCTTCCCCGGCATCGTGCTCGCTTTGGCGCAAGTCCAGATCGACCTGACGGGCCTCCTGAAAGAGCGGAAGGCGGGGGTGCCGTCCGAAGGCACGAATCCGCAAGTGGTCCGGCGAACGCTGTCCATCGTGGGCTGGATCCTCGGTTTCTTCGTTTCCATCTGGCTGATCGGCTTTTCCATTACGGTGCCTCTGTGCACGTTCCTCTTCCTGAAGGTGGGCGCCGGGGAGAAATGGTTCATCAGCGTCCTGTTGACGTTGCTTGGCTGGGCGGGGTTCTACGCGGTCTTCGAGTACTCGTTGAGCCTTCCGTTCCCGCCGGGAATGCTCGTCGAGATGTTCACGGGCTAGTCCGGTGCCGCGGTCCCGGTCCATGATTGACAGTGGCCGAGGGATGGGACTAGGTTATCCGTTCAACTCCGGTGCCCCACCGACCGGCGACAAGCAAGCCCCCAAAGGAGATCCGTCCTCATGAAGGTATACAACTTCGACCTGTTGGCTTATCCGGAAGTTCCCGAGGACGTCCCCGGGACCCCGGTGCCGAGCAGCTACTTCGATCCGCCGGTGGGTTCGCGCAACTACCAGGAGCACCTGGAAGAGATGGCCTATTGCGAGGAGCTGGGGTTCGAGGGGGTAGTCTTCAACGAGCATCACTACAGCGCCTACGGCACCATGCCGTCGCCCAACCTCATCGCCGCGGCCCTGAGCCAGAAGACCAAGCGCATCAAGATCGGCGTCCTCGGCAACATCCTGCCGCTGCGGCAGCACCCCGTCCGGGTGGCCGAGGAGTACGCCATGCTCGACTGCCTGTCCCAGGGGCGCCTGATCGCGGGGTTCGTCCGGGGCATTCCCTCCGAGTACCTTTGGTACAACGTCAAGCCCCAGGAGTCCCGGGGACGGTTCGGGGAAGCCTTCGACGTCATCATGACCGCCTGGACCGAACCGGTATGGAGTTATGAGGGCGAGTTCTTCCAGTTCGAGAACTGCGCCATCTGGCCGCGGCCGGTGCAACAGCCGCACCCGCCCATCTGGGTAGCGGCCCGCAGCGCCGAGTCCATTGAATGGTGCGTCAAGCGCAAGATCCCCATCGCGCAGGTGTACCAGACCAACAACCAGATCGAGGACACCTTCAACTACTACCGGAAGGTGGCCAGGGAGGACGGCTGGGAGAGCACACCCGACAAGTTCGTCCTCTGCCGCCATATCTTCGTGGGCGAGACCGACGCGCAGGCCCGGGCCATCGCGGAGCCGCCGCTGAGGTATTTCTTCACGCTGTGGAACCGGGGCTTCAACGAAGCCAAGACGGAAGTCGCCGTCGATCAGCGCAAGGTCAAGGAAGCCATGGTCAGCGCCAGGTCTTCCAGCTACTTCCGCCCCGGCAACGAGGAGCGGGTCAACTTCCATCCCATGAGCTGGGAGGAGTTGCTTGAGACGGGGTTCGTCATCGCCGGCAGTCCCGACACCGTCGCGCGGCAGGTCAACCAGCAGATGAGCCAGATCGGCGCCGACCACTTCATGGGTATGTTCCACATCGGCAACCTCGCCCACGACAAGGTGATCGATTCCCTGAACCTCTTCCACAAGGAGGTCATGCCGAGACTGAACGGCGCTTGAGCCGCGGAACCCGCGCGCTCATGCCGCGAGGTGGACAACGGTGGCGATTCTCTCCAGCGGCCTTCTCGTTGCAGCCTTGCTGCTGGCGCTCCCGCCGGTCTTCAAGGACCATGCGCCGGCGCAGCAGCGGCCCGTGACCTTCATCGTGGGGGCGGGGGCCGGCAGCGTCTTCGACAACTACACCCGCACGCTGGCCCGTCATATCGGCCGCCACCTGCCGGATCGTCCCAAGGTCGTGGTCAGGAACCTGGTCGGCGGCGGCGGCAGTGTCGCGGCCGAGTACCTCTACCGCGAGGCCAAGCCCGACGGACGGACGGTGGGGAACTGGCCGGGCGGCCTCATCCACAAGCAGATATACGGCAGCAAGGACGTGAAGCTCGACACACGGCGGTTCGCCTGGGTGGGCGCCATCGCCACACTGCATCCCGTCTGCGTCGTGACCCAGGCGAGCGGTATCGGCGATCTGGCAGCGTGGTCGGGTGCCAAGAAACCCGTCAAGCTGGGCGGCATCGGCCGTAACGACGCCGCCACCAACATGTCACACGTCTTCGGCACCGCCCTGGGCCTGCCGATAACGCTCATCGACGGCTACAGGGGTCCGTTGAACGTGCGCTTGGCCGCCGGTAACGAGGAAGTGCAGGGAGGTTGCTGGTACTGGCAGGCGGTGAAGAAGGCGTGGCGGAAGATGTTGGCCGCCGGGAACGCCAAGGTGGTTCTGCAGGCAATGACGGAACCTCATGCCGACCTGCCCTCGGTACCCAACGCGCTGGATCTTGCCAAGTCTGAGGAAGCCCGCATGCTGCTCATGTACGGGGTTCAGGATCCGGCGAAGATCGCCCGGGCCTATTCGCTTCCACCCGGGACTCCGAAGGAGCAGGTGGCCATTCTCCGCAAGGCCTTTGCCGACACCGTGGCGGAGCCGTCGTTCGTCGCCGAGGCCAAGAGCCTGGGGCTGGAAATCCGCCCGCTGGGCGGGGCCGAGATCGAAAAGACCGTGCAGGGACTGTTCAAGCTGAGTCCCAAGCACATCGTGCAGCTCAGGAAAGTGCTCTTCCCCGAACAACCGGGCACCGAGGATCGGACCCCGTAAGGGCGGGTTCCGGACTCGATCCTGCATCGCACCGTGCGCGCCCGGCGGGTTTGAAACCCGTCCCCTACCCCTCCTTGCCGCGAATCAGCCGTTCCACCGTATAGTCCATGACCGTTTCGCCGCGCTGGTTCTTTACCAGGTGCCGGCAGCGGACGATGCCGGCGTTGCGGGACTTTGTCCGGCGGCTTTCGAGCACCTCGACTTCGACCCCGATGGTGTCACCCACCTTGACCGGCCGGAACAACCGCATGCCCTGGAGGCCGACGAACGCCAGACCGGTGCCGTGGATCATGCCGGTCTGAGTGGTCAACCCTTCGGCGATGGCGAAGGTGAGGCTCCCCGGGGCGATGCGCTCGCCGTATTCGGTCTCGTCCCGCATGTACTCGGCATCGTTGAACAGGGGCTCGACAAGACCGGAGAGGTTGACGAACTGGACCACGTCGGTCTCCGTGACGGTGCGCCGGGCGGTCTTGTGGACGTCGCCCGGCTGAAACTCTTCGAAGGTCATCCCGTGTTGCATGCCTCACTCCCTGATCTGGACGGCGTCCTTCGACTTCGCTTCGCTACGCCTGTCCTGAGCTTGTCGAAGGGCTCAGGACGAACGGAAACAGATTACCAAAGCCGTTCGTCCTGAGCGTAGCGAAGCGAAGTCGAAGGACGCCATTCTGCCTACTCGGACACCACACTAGCCCAGCGTCCCCTTGTCTCGCAGCTCGGCGATGGCCCCATCGTCCAGCTCCAGCCAGTCCTTCAGGACGTGTTCGTTGTGTTCCCCCAGCAGCGGCGGTGCGAGACGGATGGAGGCCGGAGTGCCGGAGAACTTCACCGGCAATCCGGCCATGCGCACCTTGCCGGCGGTGGGATGGTCGATCTCCCGGAGCATCCCTGTCGCCAGCACCTGGGGCGAGTCGAATACCTGCGAGATGTCCTGGACCGGGGAGCAGGGGACGCCGGCGCCGTTCAGGAGCTCGATCCACTCGTGGCTGGACCGCTCCCGGAACATGTCGTCCAGTATGCCCAGGAGCACGTCCCGGTTCTCCACCCGGTGCGCATTGGTGTCGAAACGGGGGTCGGCCGCCAGCTCCGGTCTTCCGACACCGTCGCAGAACCGCGCCCAGATGGCCTCGTTGGCCACCGCCACCACGAGATGGCCGTCCGCCGTGGCGAAGCTCTGGTAGGGCACGATGTTGGGATGCGCGTTGCCCCAGCGGCCGGGCACCTTGCCGGTCACGAGATAGTTGCTGCCGGCGTTGATGAGACTGGCGACCTCGGCTTCCATGAGGGAGGTCTCGATCCGTTGGCCTTCGCCGGTCTTTTCCCGGGCGTACAGCGCCGCGGCGATGGACTTGCCCAGCATCAGGCCGGCGACGACGTCGATGATCGCCACGCCTACCTTCGACGGCTCCCCGTCGGCGGCGCCGGTGATGCTCATGAGGCCGCCCCAGGCCTGAATCGCCAGGTCGTATCCCGGCCGCTCCTTCATCGGCCCGCTGGCGCCGAAGGCGGAAAGCGACGCGTAAATGAGGCGCGGGTTCCGCCGCCGGATCTCGGCCTCGGACAGGCCCCAGCCCGCCAGCGTGCCGGGCCGGAAGTTCTCCATCAGCACGTCCGCCTCCAGCGCCAGCCGGCGCAGCAGCTCGATGCCGTCCGGGGTCCTGAGATCCAGGGTCACGCTCCGCTTGTTGCGGTTGACGCACAGGAAGTAGGCGCTCTCGCCGCCCTGAAACGGCGGCCCCCAGCTCCGCGTGTCGTCCCCCAGGCCCGGCTGCTCGATCTTGACCACTTCCGCGCCCAGGTCGCCCAGGAACATGGTGCAGTAGGGGCCCGCCAGCACCCGCGACAGGTCCAGCACCCGGACCCCGTGCAGCGGCCCGTTGGTTGCACTCATTTGAACTCGATGCCCTGCTCGCGCAGGATCTCGTCCAGCGTCTCCGCCCCGAGCCAGAGCCCCGGCATGCCCCCGGGGATCGCCGACACCTCCACGGCCTCCAGCACCTGCCGCGGCGTGGCGCCGAGCTTGAGCGCCCGCTCGCTGTGAATCCGGACGCCCCGGGGCCGGTTGAGGGCGCAGGTGATGCCCACCATGATGAGCTCCTTGGTCTTCCGGTCGAGGGTGCCCTCGCGTCCGAAGGTGCCGTCGACGAACAGCCCGGTCAGGTGCCGGGAGTATTCCGGGTCGAGTTCGGCGATGATGTCATAGGCCTTGTTCACGGCTCCGAGAGATACGTCTTCGAAAGCCTTGCGCGCGTCGTCCGCCATGTCCGGTCTCCTTCCATTCACGCGGCAGCGTGTCCTCACGGTTCATGCACACAGAGGGTCCGTGGTCACTTGTAGCAGTACCGCCATGCACGGCAAAGGCTTGGACAATTGACAGCGCGGCGGCCCGGCGGATAGCTTGAGTCAACGCCGACGTGGAGGAATGATAAAATGACCGGAAGGGAATTCGTTGAATCGTTGTGGAGCCGATACCACGATAAGCTCGAAGGGCCCGTTATCGCCATCCGCAAGGCGCTGGCGGAGCTGGATCCGCGGAGCCCGGAGTTCGTCGCGCTGATGCAGCGGCAGGCCAAGAAGGAGCTGGCGCACGGGGTGGCCTTCACCAGGGCGCTGTTGCAATACGGCGAACTGGAGCCCCATGAACGCGCCCACGTGGCCGAGCAGGCGGCCGACGAGTACCGGCACTATGCGCTGATCAAGGACTATCTCGACAGCCGCGCCGTGGCCGACGACGTTCCCGCCGATGCCTACGACGGCTATTTCGGCCAGTTCCTCACCGGCGACGTGCGCGCGTTCAGGCTCTGCAACATCGCCGAGAAGTCCGCGGTGGTGTTCATGCAGCACCTGAGGGACGTGACCCCCGACCCGGTGGTGCGGCAACTCGCCAAGGACATCGTGGACGACGAGGAAGGCCACGAAGACATGGTCATGGAGAAGCTCGCGCGCTTTGCCGAGGACGCCGGCAACCGCGAGTTCCTCGAGAACATGTTCGTCCAGAGCTGGGCCAGCCAGAAGGAAGGCGTGATCCGCGAAGGCCGGGAACTGGGCGTCGACGTCGACGGAATCCTCCGCCGGTTCGAAGCCCCGGCCGGGGGCTAGGGGTCTGTCAGGGTAGGGGCGACCGGCCGGTCGCCCCTCGGGTTCTCATTACGGTCGCGGCCTCAATGCCAGAAGCCGTGACGCCGCACCACTTCCATGTAGTCCGCGATGCCCTTTTCCAGGGAATACTCGGGCTTGTAGCCCAGGATGCGCTGGGACGCGGACAGGTCCACGCGGGGGCGCGCCTTCTTCTTGCCGGCCCCCGGGGCCAGCTTGACGTCCCGGCCCGGCAGCAGCCGGCCCAGTGCCCGGAGGAAGTCCGCGGGGCCGTAGTTCTGGCCGGCGCCGACGTGGAAGGCCTTGCCGGGGGCGTCCTTGGCCGTGCAGGCGAGAGCGATGCCGCGGCCCACGTCGGCGGCGTAGACGAAGTCGTTGGGCCCCACGTGCCGGTCCTCGAGCTCGATGGGCCCGTCGCCCAGGCACGCGCGCACCAGGTCGTTCATGGCGATGCCGCCGCCGGAGCCGCCGCGATAGTGTCCGGGCCCGTAGACGCCGGTGGGCCGGATGCGCACGCATTCCATGCCGTAGTAGTTTTCGTAGGCGTCCAGCAGCACCTCGTTGGCCACCTTGGTGGCGGGGTAGAACCGGTTGCCCCAGCGCGGCGCGTCCTCCTTGACCGGCCCCTTGCGGATCTGGGTCCAGTCGTAGACGCCGAACGTGCTGAGGTGCACCAGCCGCTTGATGCGGGAGATCTGGCAGGCCTCGAAGACGTTCACGGAACCCACGGTGTTGGTCTGGAAGCCACGGTAGGGCGGGCTTTCCACCTGGCCGCCGATGAAACCGGCGGTGTGCACCAGCACGTCGGGCTTGGCCTGGGACAGGGCCCGAAGCAGATTGGGCAGGTCCAGGAGGTCGCCGCGCACGGTGGTGACCCGCTGCTTCCCGGCAATGGCCGCCACGTATGCGGGGTCGGGGCTCACGTCGTAGATGCGGACCGAGTGTCCTGCCTGTGTCAGTTCCCTGGCCGTGTGGCATCCGAGCATGCCGGCGCCCGTGATGAATATCTTCATGAATCCCTCCCGGTTTTGGTTCTATCCGCCGCCGCGCGGGCGGCCTCTTGCCGGCCCCACGGCCCTGCGGTCCCCGACCGCAAGCCCGTGAAATCTGTCACAACTGCCGCAAGATCGTCAAGGACGGTGCCGTCTCCGAGAACCAGGACCCGGCCCGCTCCATACCACTTCGGTTCCAGCCGGCGCGGGAGATTTCTTGTTGACCTGTCCCTGGACCGGGTATATTCTTGCCTCCAGCGAGGATGAGGAAAGATGAGCAAAAAAACCACGATTGAAGTTCAAGTCAACGGCGTCAGCCGGACGGCCGAAGTGGAGCCGCGACTGTTGCTGGTGCACTATCTGCGGGATGTGCTCGGTCTCACCGGCACCCACATCGGTTGCGAGACCAGCCTGTGCGGTGCGTGCACCGTGTTGGTGGACGGCTCGGCGGTCAAATCCTGCACGCTGCTGGCGGTACAGGCCGACGGTTGCGAGGTCCAGACCATCGAATCGCTCGCCACCGAGGACGGGCTCCATCCGATTCAGCAAGCCTTCTGGGACTGCCACGGGCTTCAGTGCGGCTTCTGCACGCCCGGCATGATCATGGCCACGCGGCAGCTCCTCCAGGAGAATCCGAGTCCCTCCGAAGATGAGATACGCCACGGGCTCGAAGGCAACATCTGCCGCTGTACCGGGTACAAGCATATCGTCGACGCGGTGCAGCAGGCCGCGGAACAAATGAAAGCTGGGACGTAAGCCATGCCGGTAAGCAAGCTTGTAGGAACCAGGGTCAAGAGGCGTGAAGACCCGCGCCTGGTGCAGGGTCTCTCGCACTACGTGGACGATCTCCGGATGGCGGACGTGCTCCAGGTGGCCATCCTGCGGAGCCCCCACGCCCACGCCCGCATCAACGGCATCAACACGGACGCCGCGAGCGCCCTTGCCGGTGTCGTCAGCGTCGTCACCGGCGCGGACATCGGCGACAGCGTGGGCTCGGTGCCCTGCGCCGCGGCCAATCCGACGTTGCGCACGCCGCCGCACCCGGTGCTGGCCCAGGGCGAGGTGCGCTACGTGGGAGAGCCGGTGGTCGCGGTGGTGGCCGAGGACTCCTACACGGCGCGGGATGCCCTGGACCTCATCGAGGTGGACTACGAGCCGCTGCCGGCCGTGTCGGATCTCGAGAAGGCGCTGCAACCGGGCTCGCCGCTGGTCCATTCCCAGTGGGACAGCAACCAGGCCTTCACCTTCGAGTGCGGCACCGGGGACATGGACAAGGCCCGCGCCGAGGCGGACGTCATCATCAAGCAGAAGATCGTCCACCAGCGGCTCGCGCCGATCCCGGTGGAGACCCGCGGCGTGGTCGCCCGGTATTTCCCGGGCGAGGATGAGTTGACCGTCTGGAGCTCGACCCAGATACCCCATCTTCTCCGGGCCATGCTGGCGCTCGTGCTGGGGTTCCCGGAACATCGCATCCGCATCATCGCCCCGGAGGTGGGCGGCGGCTTCGGATGCAAGCTGAACGTCTACCGCGAGGAGGCCCTGCTGGCCCACCTCGCGATGAAGCTCAAGGCCACGGTGAAGTGGATCGAAGGGCGGCGCGAGAACATCCAGGCGACGATCCACGGACGCGGACAGGTGGGCACGGTGGAAGCGGCGGTGAAGAGGGACGGTACCATCCTGGGCGTCACCTACGACAGCCTGCTGGATACCGGCGCCTATCATCAGCTCCTTACCCCGGGAATGCCGCCGCTCACCGGCCTGATGATCAGCGGTTCCTACAAGATTCCGACCCTGAAGTTCACCTCCACCGGCGGCTTCACCAACAAGGTCGCCACCGACGCCTACCGCGGCGCCGGCAGGCCGGAAGCCACCCTGGTGATCGAACGCACCATGGACCTGATCGCGCGCGAGCTCGACATGGACCCGGTGGAGTTGCGCCGCAAGAACTTCGCCCAGCCAGCCGATTTTCCGCTGCCGGTGGCCACCGGGCTGGCCTATGACAGCGGTAACTACCAGGCGGCGCTGGACAAGGCGCTGGAGATGGTGGGCTACGACGACCTGCGCGCGGAGCAGAAGCGGCTCCGGGAGGAAGGCCGCTACCTGGGCATCGGCTTCTCCACCTACGTCGAGATCTGCGCCATGGGTCCTTCCGCGGCGCTGCCGGCGGGCGGTTGGGAAAGCGGCACCGTGCGCATGGACTTCACCGGCAAGGCCACCGTGCTGACGGGCGTCTCGCCCCACGGCCAGGGCGAGGAAACAACCTTCGCGCAGATCGTTTCCGACGATCTGGGCGTTCCCATCGAGGACATCGCCGTGCTGCATGGGGACACGGCCGTGGTGCCCAATGGCATCGGTACCTTCGGGAGCCGCGGCATCTCCGTTGGCGGCACCGCGGTGTACATGGCCACCCAGCAAGTCCGGGAGAAGGCCGAGGCCATCGCCGCCAACGTGCTGGAGTGCAGCGCCGAGGACCTGGAGTTCGAGGACGGCAAGTTCTCGGTCAAGGGCGTGCCCGACAAGGGCATCACCATCCAGGAGGTCGCGTTGCAGGCCCACGTGGCCACCAAGCTGCCGGCAGGAATGGAGCCTGGGCTCCAGGCCACGTCCGTGTTCGAGCCGTCCAACTTCACGTTCCCCTTCGGCACCCACATCTGCGTGGTGGAAGTGGACACCCAGAGCGGCGAGATCGAGATCAAGAAGTACGTGGCGGTGGACGACTGCGGCAAGGTCATCAACCCGATGATCGTGGACGGTCAGGTGCAGGGCGGCATCGCCCAGGGTTTGGGGCAAGCGCTCCTCGAAGAGGTGGTCTACGACGAGGACGGCCAGCTCATCACCGGCAGCCTCATGGACTACGCAGTGGCCCGGGCGGAAGACATGCCGCGGCTGGAGTTCGCCCGCACGGAAACCCCGTCGCCGGTGAATCCCATGGGGGTCAAGGGCGTGGGCGAGGCCGGCACCATCGGCTCCACCCCCTCCATCGTCAACGCGGTGGTGGACGCGCTGGCCCCGTTCGGGGTCAAGCATATCGACATGCCGCTCAAGCCCGAGAAGATCTGGCGCCTGTGCCAGGGCGGTACGAAGTAAACGGATCACGAGAGCCCGGCGGATAGCGAGAGCCAAACGCATCACATGAGCCAAACAGATCACGTGAGCCAAACAGATAGCGAGAGCCGATCATGATACCTGCAGCCTTCGACTATATCGTTCCGGACAGCCTCGAGGCCGCGGCCGCCAGCCTGGCGGATGCCGGCGAAAACGCCAAGGTGATGGCCGGTGGACACAGCCTGCTGCCGATGATGAAGCTGAGGCTTGCGCAGCCTTCGGTGGTCATCGACCTCAAGCGGCTGGACGCCTTGCGTCAGATCCAGTTGGACGGCGGCGCGCTTCGCATCGGCGCCCTGGTGACGCACCACCAGGTGGAGACCTCCGGCGAGGTGGCGGACAACTGCCCGCTGCTGGCCCTGACCGCCGGCAGCATCGGCGACCCGCAGGTGCGCAACCGCGGCACCATCGGCGGCAGCGTGGTCCACGGAGACCCGGCCGCGGACTGGCCCGCGGCGCTGCTCGCCCTGGGCGCCGAGGTGACGCTGGCGAGCAAGGGCGGCTCACGCTCGGTGGCCGCGGGGGACTTCTTCCTGGGGCCCCTGACCACCGCCATCGAGCCCGCGGAGATCCTGGCGGGCGTGAGTGTTCCCGTGCCGGCCGCCGGCACCCGCGCCACCTACCGGAAGGTCAAGCAGAAGGCCTCGGGCTTCGCCCTCGTCGGCATCGCGGTATGCTTGCGCATGGACGGCGACACCTGTGCCGACGCCGGTATCGGAGTTACGGGTCTGGCGGCTACGCCGTTCCGGGCCACCGCGGTGGAGGACCAGCTCAGGGGCAAGGCGCTGACCGCCGATGTCATCGCCGCGGCAGCGTCCGTTGTGGCTGACGGCGCCGACGCCCTGGACGACATCCACGCGTCCGCCGACTTCCGCTCCCATCTGGCCCGGCTCAACACGGCCCGCGCCATCGAAGACGCCCTCGGCAGCTAGTGTCACAAGCGAGGCCGGCGACCCGCCGGCCTCGTATCAACCCCACAAGGACCAAACCATGCCCAAGGCGCTCAGCGGCCTCATGGGAATGCGCCACATCGCCCTCAACGTCAAGGACGTCGAGCGCTCCAAAGCCTTCTACCAGGACGTCCTGGGCATGGAGGTCGTGTGGCGACCCGATCCCCAGAACGCCTACCTGAGCTCCGGCCCGGACAATCTCGCCCTGCACGAAACTCCCGGCGGCCAAGTGCCCGCCGCCGCCACCTCGTCCCTCGACCACCTGGGCTTCATCGTCTCCACCATCGACCGCGTCCAGGAACTCGAAAACGAGTTCCGCGCCAGGCGCGTCACCATCATCAAACCCTTCAAACGCCACCGCGACGGCAGCGCCTCGTTCTATTGCGCCGACCCCGACGGGGTCGTGATCCAGATGCTGTATGAGCCGACGCTGAGTGGGCAGAAGATAAGTGATGGTTGACGGCAAGTCGTCGACGTGTCGATACCCGAGCCGGGATCGCCATCCCGGAATTGATTCGGGATCCACAGCCATGGCGATCGGCCCTACGTAGCGTCTGAAGGGGCCTTTGGATTCCTGACGAATTCTCGCCGGATATCCGTCACGGCGTCCATGATCTCCGCAGGTAGCGGTTCGATGTCTTCTCCCAACTCGGCCCTTACAGCATGCCAAAGCGGCTCCATCGATTCGTTTAAACCAAATTCTTCCATCATCCGTTTGACCTGCGTCCCATGGCCGGCTGCAACCGCCTGGATCAACGACTCCGTCACGGCAGGGCGTTGCTGTTTTCGAAGGTCGTCGCCGCCGACCTGCAGGGCTCGTTCAAGCATGCTCAGAGCCTCCATCCAGTCGCCACGACGAGCAAGAATATCAGAGAGCGTATGGGAACAGATCGAGCTGTGGGGTGCCAATTCAACAGCGCGTCGAGCGTAATCCACGGCCGCGGTTAGACGTGTTGCGTCGTCCTGTCCAAGGATTGCTTCTGCGAGAACCCGCCAACTCTCATCGTGGGTTGAGTCGACAGTTGTTGCTTTGCGACACGTCGCTTCGGCGTCTGTCCACTGTCCAAGGATATTCAACAACTCCCCGCCAATCGCCAAGGCTGTCGCGGCCGTCTTACGCAGATCCGCTGGGTCATCTGTGCGGACAAATCCGGCGACCTGTAGCCAAAAGGCTGCGCTACATTCCTTGTCTCGATTCATAGAAAAAAGAGCGCAGAATTTGTCAATTAGCGCTCTGACGGCCGTGTGGCGCAAATCAGAAAGGTCGTTCGGACGGACGTAGTCAGCAACTCGTTCCCAGGCCTCCAACGCCTCTTCACACCGGTTCATATGACGCAGGACATTGCCTCTGGCCCGGAAAGACTTGGCGGCCGCGTGGCGAAGGTCCGGCGGGTCATCCAAATGGACATATGCTACAATCCGTTCCCAGGCCGATAGGGCCTCTTCATCTCGGTCCAACTTCAAGAGAGTACGACCTTGGAAATACAAGGCTTCAGAGACCCCGTGACGGAAAAGGGGAGGATCATCCAAGTGAATGTACTCGGCTACCTTTCCCAGGGTTTCGATGGCATCTTCGTGCCGATTCAGTTCGTACAGAACGATGCCCTTGCCTACCAACACGCCGACCGATGCAAGCCGTGACGTAGGTATATTGGTCGGAAGGTCATGATGAGGCGCCTGTTCGTATGCATCAAGTGCTTCTTCGTACCGTTTTTGTTTTAACAGCACCAATCCCAGTAAAAAACAGATGCGTGTGTCGTTGGGGCGTTCCTCGGCCAACGTGCGGTAAAGCGCTTCTGCCTCCCCCAAATGTCCAGTCTTTAGAAATGTGTTGCCGCGTCTCATCAGTTCGGCAACGCGACCTGAACCCCACGAACCATAGCTCGCAAAGGCTTCATGGATTTCGCCGATCACTGGCGCATTCGAACCAATCGTACCCGTGGCCCACGCTAGCGCCTCTCGGAACCAATCCTCGCGTCCTTTGAAGCCCTCGTCCTTGGCCACGTATGCCGCCAGTATGCTGAGTATATGCGACGTGTCTCCGACACGTGAGCCTCGACCGCGCAACGCCACCAGTGTCTCTCCATACATCGTTCGCATAGCAGTGGCACCGAAAAGATCATGGAAGAACGCAACCAGCCGCTCAAGCCGATCACGGCCCGCGCGCGAAAAGCGCAGCAGGTAGTAGATGTTGTAGAACCGGTCGCCAACCTCATACAGTGTCCGCTTGGCGCTCGGTAAGGTCACCTCTCGCGCGTAACCCTTCTCCATGAGTTGCCTGAGTTGGGCGCTGGCATGGGAGGAACTGAGTTTTGCGGCTTCGGCTACCTCCCTGGACTGCATTGGCTTCCAGCCGTCGGCGAGACAGTGGAACACCTTACGGGCCTGTCCGGGCAATTCTTCAATCCGGGCTTTGAAATAGGGTGTCTGCTCGTCGATGAGGCGTTCGAGATCGTCGAAGGCGGAGCCGAGGGGCGAATCAATCAGGATGCGACAGGCGAGCACTAGCAGCCGCGGGTTGCCACCGGTCATTCGGCGGATAGTTTCGAGCCGACCTTGTTCACGGCCCAGCGTTTCCATGACCCCCGACTTGCCTTCGTCGTCAGCCAACGTTGCGAGTATTCGCCGAGTATCCTCCGGTCCGAGTCCCTTGAGAATGAAGAGCCGGAAGAACTCGTAAAGCGGTTCGCCGTGGCTGTGAATGGCTTCGAAGACGGTGTTGGCGGAGCCGATGAGCAGGATCTCGGTGCGTTCGATCAGGGTGGCGCGCAACTCATGGACTTGGCGCTCGTCACCCAGTTGCTTGAAGACCGTGTCGATGTTCTCTACGAACAGAATCAATCGTTTCCCGCTTGCTTGGCAGAAGTCCATCAAC
>MKWU01004662.1_pt1 | contig 15852 bp, 14 predicted proteins | sample 809101 | NCBI WGS metagenome assembly MKWU01 (sample SAMN05860141, study PRJNA318959) | sponge metagenome | host: Aplysina aerophoba | place: Slovenia: Piran, Adriatic Sea, Gulf of Piran | collected 2013-05-07 | reverse complement strand
CGCGCGCCGCACGATCACTGTAGAGACTATGTTCTTCGATGTAATCCGCCACTTCCCCTGGAACCATGTGGGAAATGGGAAGTCCTTTTCCCGCGCGACGGCGAATGTCCGTAGACGAGATATCGATCTCGGGGAGATGGATGGTGACGACGTGGTCCCTCCAGCGCGGATCCACCCCGGCGAGGTCTTTGCCGGGCCTCGGGACCGTCACAACCGTAGCCAGTTCGAACAACCGTTCCGGCGCATGCCAGGTGTCGATTTCGAGCAGGCTGTCCGCCCCGATGACGAGGTAGACTTCGCACGTCGCACCGTATATCCTCCGCAGCGCATCCAGCGTGTCCACGGTGTAGGACAGCCCGGGCCGGTTTATCTCCAGGTCCGAAACCTCGAGCCGGGGATCCTGCCGTGCGGCCAACAGCGCCATGCGGTACCGGTCATCCGCGGGGGCGATGGCGTGCCCCTGCTTGTGTGGAGGGCGGGCGGACGGAACGAACAGGAGCCGGTCGAGGGCGCAATGATCGACGACGCCCCGGGCAATAACCAGATGGCCGGTGTGTATCGGGTCGAACGTTCCCCCGTAAACGCCAAGCCGATGTGTTTTCACGGTGAGTTGCCGCTCTCGGATTCGCCCTGCGAAGACTCGTCCGTGGCAGCCGGTCCGGTCCGGGCATTCCCGTAATCCACGGGCGGACCAGGCGGACCAAGCTGGTCAGTGGTACCAGGCAGGTCAGAAGGATTAGAGGGGTTAGAGGGACCAGGCGGACCGGAAAGCGCCTCGTATTCGGTTCTCACTTCCGCAAGCCGCTTACCGGCCTCCGCCGACAGTTCGTTTGCCGGATAACTCTGGATGAAGATTTCGAACTGTTCGATGGCTTTGCTGTATTTCTCTTCCCTCGCGTAGCTTTCAGCGATTTCGTATTGCGCCCGGGAAGCCCAGTTGCTCATGGGATACGTTTCCAGCAGTTCACCGAAGTAGAGACGGGCCGATTCCCAGTCTTTCATCTTGAAGTAGAGGTTGCCGATCCGATAATCCTTCTCGGCCACCTTGTCGAAACACTCCTGAAGCAATTCGTGGACCTGCACGGTCCATTCGCTATCGGGATACACATCGAGAAAGTACTGGAGCTCGCGGATGGCTTCGAAGGTCTTGTCCTGCGTGAGATGGGGCGGATTGGACTGCAGAAACGTGGCATAGGCCAACTGGTACTGGCTTTCATCGCTGTAAGGGCTTTGAGGAAAATCACTGATCAACCGGCGGAACACGAGTACGGCGAGCGGGTATTCATTCAGCTCGATGTGCATCTGGCCCTGATGGTACAGGGCATCGTCCACGATGTCGTTGCCGGAATGACTGAGAGTGATGGCCCGGAATGCGTCCATGGCATCCAGCCAGTCTTCCTGTTCCAATCGCTCCATCCCGTAATCGTAAAGTTCCTCCGCCGTCCAGTCCGGATCGAAATCGGGCGGACTGCACGACGGAAGCACGAAAAGGGCGAGGAAGATCCCCGTAATAGCGATCCTGAAGCGTGGTAGGCGAGGAATGATCATGCCGGTGTTCCGAATAGGGCGGGAAACGTCTGCCGGTCCTGGCCGCCGGGCTGGGGAACCCCCGACGAAACCACGCCGACCAGGTCGTATTCCATGGCATCTGTGATGTCCACGGACGCAATGTCTCCGGGCGCCAGGTCGCCGCCGGAGACCAGCACCTCGTTGTCGACTTCCGGCGCATCCGCGGCGGTTCGCCCGGTGTAATTCCCTTCATCCGTCTTTTCGTCGATCAGCACGTCGATCGTCTTTCCTACGAAAGCCCGGTTGCGGTCGAGGGATATCTCGCGCTGCAGCGCCATGAGCCGGTTGTGCCGCTCCTGCTTGACGGCATCGGGAACCTGCCCGTCGTACCTGGCTGCCGGCGTATGCTCTTCTTTCGAATACATGAATACGCCCATGCGGTCGAATCGCGTTTCTTCCACGAAGTCGTAAAGCGATTCAAAGTCCGCATCGGTCTCTCCAGGAAAGCCCACGATGAAGGTGGTTCGCAGCGTCGCCTCCGGAATCCGGGCGCGGATCCGTTTCAGGAGCGCGCGTGTATCCTTCGAGGTCGTCTCGCGGTTCATGCGCTCGAGCATGGGATCCGAAATGTGTTGCAGCGGCATGTCGATGTAGTTGCAGACCCGTTCCAGGTCGGCGAAGGCATCGATCAACGTGTCGGTGAAACGCACGGGATGGTTGTACAGCGCCCGGATCCAGCGCACGCCCTCCACGGTGTTCAGCGCGGCAAGCAGGTCTTCCAGCCTGGCCGGTTCCGCCAGGTCCTTGCCGTACCAGGTGGTGTCCTGCGAGATCAGGTTCAATTCGACGGCGCCCTGGTCCGCAAGCGTCCGGGCCTCTTCCACCAGGGAGTCCACGGTGCGGCTACGCTGGCTGCCCCGTATGGCCGGAATAATGCAGAACGTGCATCTGCGGTCGCACCCCTCGGCGATCTTGAGGTAAACGGAATGGCGGGGCGTGGTGATGACCCTGGGATAGGAAAAGTCGGTGGGCAGCGGCTGCCTGCGTATTTCCCGCAAGGTTTCGTGCCGGTCATTCAGGCGGTCCAGCAGTTGGACGATGTGCGGATATTGATGCACGCCGATGACGGCATCCACTTCGGGCATCCCGGCGACCACGTCGTGGGCGTACCGCTGCGCCATGCAACCCGTGACTACGAGGGACGTGCACTGGCCGTCTTCCTTGAACCGCGCGAGGTCCAGTATGGTTTCGATGGACTCCTCTTTGGCAGGACCGATAAACGCGCAGGTGTTCACGACAATGACGTCCGCGTCTCCGTGGTCGTTCACCACGGTGTAGCCGGCCCGGGTGAGCTGGCCCAGCATGACTTCGGAATCCACCAGGTTCTTCGAACAGCCCAGGCTGGCGAGACTGATATTGGGCAAGTCCTTGCTCCGTTTTCTAGCCGGCGTCATTCAACGCAGGTCGACCCATTCGACATCGTCGGGCGTCGTCATCCTGAACAGCCCGGGATCGAGCTTCGCGTTCAGCCGGTAGTCCTTGAAACGCAGGGTGGTTTCGGATCCCATATCGTCAGCGTACATCACTTTATTGGTAAGCCAGGTTTTCGCGTCCACCCATATGCGCAACTCGGGAATGGCTTCGGCCGAAGCGACGGCGGTAAGCCTGAGCAGGAAGCATGGCGTGCCATCGACCGGTTCCCTGCCCTCCAGTTCGTACCGGTAACGGTTCGAGTAATGGAAAATAAAATCGTCAGGCCGGCCTTGCCGCGCGCCCGAATCGTCTTCTCTCGCCGGCGACACGATCACCTGCCGGTTGCCGGGCACGTAGGTCCATAGAGACTCACCGTCGGATACAATGGTCTGACCGGCTTCTTCCAGGCGCAGGCGGTTCTCGTCTCTCTCCAGATAAAGCCTGCCCTCGGTTACGTTTCGCTGGTCGAGCACAGCCGCGTACGTCGAGACGGAATACCGGGCCTCCAGGGACCTGACGCCGTCGAGATGCTGACGCATCTTGCCCGTGACTGTTTCGGTCGTATGAAGCGCCTCTTGCGGTCCGTATCCCAGAAACGCCGCCAGGCCGGTCAACACGCAGAGACTGAGATGCGCGGTCACGTCTCCTCCCCTTGCGGATCACCCATGCGTACCACCGTGGTCGCAAGCCCGGAAATATGCACCGAAAATTGTCCTGCGTCAAGTCTTACCACCGGTATCGGGGCTGTGTACATCTGCTGGAAACAGCCGCGCTGATATAAAGAACGGGGAAAGCCCCCCATGGGTTCCCTCCCCGCTCCCTGCGCTGCTGGTTATCCTTCGGGCAACCTTCCTTTACGGCATCGCGGCCTGCCCTCTTTCGTATCGCACCTTCCCGTCCACGATGGTATACAGGATTTCCGTATCCAGGATCTGGTTCTCGGGCACGGTCATGATGTCTTTGGACAGCACGGTGAAATCCGCGAGCTTGCCCGGCTCGATGGACCCGAGCAGGTCTTCGTGAAAGGAGCCGAAGGCGGCGTCCAGGGTATAGGATCTCAGGGCTTCGTAGCGCGACATGCGCTGGTCGCCGAACATGCCGCCTTCGGGCGTACCGTCAGGCAGTTCGCGGGTCACGCTGGCATAGAAGGACGCGATGGGGCTGACATCTTCGACCGGCGCGTCGGTCCCGTTGATGATCTTCACGCCTTCCTTGAGCAGCTTCTGCCAGACATAGCCGCCTTCCTCCGTGCGTGCGTGGCCGAGTCGGTCCGGCGCCCAGGGTAGATCCGAGGTCGCGTGGATCCCCTGCATCGACGCGATCACGCCCAGCCTGGCGAACCGGGGGATATCGGCCTCGTCCAGGATCTGGGTATGCTCGTCGCGGAACCTGTGGTCCTTCACGTGGGGGAATTCATTCATCGCCTTCTCGTACATGTCGAGCATCATGCGATTGCCGCGGTCGCCGATGGCGTGGGTGCACACCTGCCAGCCGTGCTCCAGACCGAATCGCGCGGCCTCGTAGATCGAGTCGGGCGGCGTGGTATAGAACCCCGAATTGCCCGGGTCGTCATGGTAAGGCTCCAGCAGCCAAGCGCCCCGCGACCCGAGCGCCCCGTCGCCGAACATCTTGACGGCGCGGACGGACAGGAACCCATCGGCGTGCGACCATGGTTTCTGCAGGGCGCGCATGGTATGCAGATTCGAGGCCATCACGTAGACCCGAATGTCCAGCCTGCCCTGGTCCGCGTATTCCTTGTACAGTTCAATGCCGTCCAGGCCGACCCCGGCGTCGTCGAACATGGTGATGCCGTTGGCCAGGCATTCCTGGATGCCGAGCTCAAGGGCCTGACGCCGCTGGTTGTCGGTAAACGACGGGACGTTGACGAGGCCCATGGCTTTGTCCACCAGTATGCCCGTTGGGTTGCCGTCGGCATCCTTGATGACGTCTCCGCCTTCCGGAGACTGGGTGTCCCGGTCGATCCCCATCAGTTCCATGGTCCGGGCGTTGGCGAATGCGGCGTGGCCGTCGGCCCTGCGCAGGTAGACCGGAATATCGGGCACGGCCTCGCTCAACCTGTGATGGGTCATGAACCCGCGGACCGTGAGCGAACTGCGGTCCGACCACTTCTCCTCGTGCCACCCTCGGCCGGTGATCCACTCCCCTTCCTCGATGCCCTCGGCCGCCGCCAGCACCCGTTCGATGAGTTCGTCGTAACCCGAAATACCGACCAGGTCGACGGTCATCTTCGCGACCCCGATGCCCATGAGGTGGCCATGGCTCTCCTTCAACCCGGGCACCATGGCCTGGCCTTCGAGATCGATCACCCGGGTATCGGGTCCGATGAACGGCGCCACGTCTTCATTGACCCCCACTACGGCGATCCGGTTTCCTATGACCGCCACGGCCTGCGCCTTGGGCCGGCTGCCGTCCATCGTGTATACCGTGCCGTTGATGAGCGCCAGGTCCGCCGATGACTTGTGCACCTGTGCCTCACCGCCGGCAAACCACACCATGGTCATGAATCCCGCAATGATTACCGCGAATACTGACTTCCGCATGTGCCCCTCCTGGTTTTTTTACTCGTACATCGCGACCGGATCTCCGGACGCTCCGTCCCGGGCCCGGCGCGGGCTAAATCTCATCCGCCACGCGTCGGCGGGCCACTTCCTCGTTAATGTAGGCGATGATGTCCCGCGTCGACGTACCTGGGCCGAACAGTTTGCCCACGCCCAGCTTCGCGAGTTCATCCCCGTCGGATTTCGGGATGATTCCTCCGCCGGTGAGGAGCATGTGGTCGACGCCTCTTTCCCGCAGCAGGTCCATCACGCGGGGGAAGATAGTCATGTGGGCGCCCGAAAGGATGCTCAGCGCGACCACGTCCACGTCTTCCTGTACGGCCGCTTCCGCGATCATTTCCGGCGTCTGCCGCAGCCCGGTGTAGATCACTTCCATACCGGCATCGCGCAAGGCGCCGGCCACTACCTTGGCGCCCCGGTCATGTCCGTCGAGACCCGGTTTGGCTACGAGAACACGTATGTTGTCTGCCATGATCGACCTTGCTCTCTCAATCAGCGCAGCCGAAGCCGCGGCGGCGGGACCGCCGCGGGGCTTAGCCAAAGACGCGGTGTCAGACCGCCGCCTGCCGCGAGGGAAGAACCGTCGCGTCAGACCGCCAGTTCTTCCATCATCTCCCGGGCGGCCGCAAGGGGATGGATCTCCCTGCGGGCGACGCGTTCGGACAGACGGTCCATGGCGCCGTCGGCGTCCCGGAGTTCCGTCAGCCTGCCGCGCCACATTTCACCGAGCGCTTTTTCGATCGCCGAACGGCCCTGGCGCATCCGGCGCCTCCGCAGCCTTCCTTCCCCGGCGAGGTAGTCTCCGTGCGCGTCGAGTTTTTCGTATAGACCGTCCATGCCGGCGTTATCACGTGCGCTGACACTGAGGACGGGCGGCTTCCAGCCTTCCTCCCACCGTCCCAGGTCCACGATCGTCCTCAGTTCCGCGGCGAACCGGTCAGCGCCTTCCCGGTCGGCCTTGTTGACGACCAGGACGTCGGCAATCTCCATCAGGCCGGCCTTCATGGCCTGAATGCTGTCGCCCGACTCCGGCGTGAGCAGGACGACGGTGGTATCGCTGACGTCGGAAACGTCGAGCGTGGACTGGCCTACGCCCACGGTCTCCACAATGATAACATCTTTGCCGAAGGCGTCAAGAGCCGTCATCGCGTGGGGAGTCGCTTCCGACAGTCCGCCGGTATGGCTTCGGTCGGCCAGGCTGCGCAGGAAGACCTGCGGGTCGTCCCAGGATCCCTGCATGCGTAGCCGGTCGCCGAGCAACGCTCCTCCGGTGAAGGGGCTGGTCGGATCCACCGCGATGATGCCTACCGTGCGTCCGCTGTTTCTCAACTGTTTGGTGAGGCGGTCCGTGAGGGTACTCTTGCCTGAGCCGGGAGGCCCCGTAATCCCGATGCGACGGGCATTCCCTGAACGGGGATACAGCCGGTCCAATATCGCGGACCTCCGGTTCCGGTCGTTTTCCAGCAGCGTAATCACGCGGGACAAGGCAATCCTGTCGCCGTCAAGGAAACGGTCGAGTAGTTTCATAACGTGTTCGGAGGCTATACCGTGCCGGGTTTTATGTCTTTAATTCTCAACTGGAGGCTGGTCTCGCCCCGAAAGGTGTTTTCCTCGAGGTTGTAAGCCAGGTCCAGGCGGTCCCGGCTGTCGTTCAGTTGATCGGCGAAGTGCGCCATTCCGAAACCGATCGCATCCATGACGCGGCCATTCTGCTTTACCCGGAATCTCAGGTGATTTTTACCCTTCCCGATGGTCCTGGGTTTTCCGACGACGCTCAGGTCGCGCGACACGAGCACGGGGTGGTGGTTCGCCGGTCCGAAGGGCCCAAGCATTTTCATCAGCCGGACCATGCGCGGGGTCATCTCGTCGAGTTCGATTTCCGCGTCTATTTCGAGCCTGGGAATGAAATCGGCCGGTGTCGCGCGCGCCGCGACCACCTCGTGAAACTTCTGCGTGAACGCCTCGATGCGGCCCTTTTCGATGGAAAGGCCCGCCGCGTGATGATGGCCGCCGAATTGAATAAGCAGGTCGGAGCATTCCTTGATGGCGTTATACAGGTGAAAATCGCCCACGGTGCGCGCCGAGCCCCGTCCGTTCTCTCCCTTGGTCGAGATCATCACGACCGGGCGGTTGAAGGCCTCCACCATGCGGGAAGCGACAATGCCGATGATGCCGGGATGCCAGGAGTCCGAAGCGAGAACGAGACCCTTTGCCTCCCGGAGGAAGGGATCATTTTCGACGATTTCCCTGGCCGCTTCGAACGTGAGCGTATCCTCTTTGCGCCGTCTCTGGTTCTCCTCGTCCAATTCTTCGGCCAGTTGCGCCGCTTCCTGCTGGTCTTCCGTGATCAGCAGATCGACCACGCGTGTGGCGTCGCCCATACGGCCGGCGGCATTGATGCGGGGCGCGAGCATGAAGAGCATGTGTCCCGTCGACAGTTCCTTCTCCCTCAGGCCCGCCACTTCGAGCAGCGCCTGCAGACCCGACTTGTCCGTCTGCTGCATCATGTCCAGTCCGTACTTGGTCAGCACCCGGTTCTCGTCGCGCAGGGGGACGATGTCCGCCGTCGTGCCCAGGGCCACGAGGTCCATGTGCGTATACACCGCGTTCTCCGGCAATCCTACGTGCTCGGCCAGCGCCTGCGCCACCTTGTACGCCAGTCCGACGCCGCAAAGCTCCTTGAACGGGTATTCGCAGTCTGCCCGCTTCGGATTCAGAATGGCGACGCTGTTCGGTAGCATATCGCCTGGAACATGGTGATCGATGATGACGACATCGATGCCCATTTCGCGGGCCTGGTCCACTTCCGCATTGGCCGTAATCCCGCAGTCGACGGCAAGAATCAGCGTTACCCCGCGGCTTCTGGCTTCCTGCAGGCCTTCAATGGACAGTCCGTAACCGTCGGTCATCCGGTTGGGTATGTAGGAGGAAATCCGTTCCGTCAGCAACTTGATCGTGAGGTACAGCAGCGTGGTCGCCGTGGTCCCGTCCACATCGTAGTCGCCGAAGACCATGATGTGTTCCTTGCTTTCGATGGCGGCCGCGATCCGTTCCACGGCCAGATCCATGTCCGCCATGAGGAACGGACTGTGCAGATCGTCCAGCGTGGGCTTCAGGAAATACCGGGCGTCGTCGAAGGTCGAAACGCCCCTGTTGAGCAGAATCTGCGCGATCACGCGCGGTACGTTGATCTGCTCCATCATCTGGGGAACCTGGGGCGGTTGGCGGGGTGGGACCCACCGGCGGTTCTGGAAACCTTTCGTTGTATGGGGGGGTGGGTTGTCTGGCTCATTCACTGGGGAACCTGGGGATGTTCGTCGTGTAGGACCCAGCGGCTGTTCATGCAATCATTCGTATGTTGGGGGTGATCGTGCGCAGAAGATGGAGGAAAGGCCGTGCAAAATCCAAGGTGCCGTAAAACGTCCAAGCCGACCGTAAGCCGAGTTCTGTACCTTCGCGGTGAAGGTGGCGATCATCTATCTGGGACGGCTGTCGCCAGCCGCCTCGTGCGACCTAACCCGAGAGTCTCCGGTTTCCCGGCGGTCGAGACGGGCCGTCTCTCCTCTCCTATTCGGTCTTGCACCGGATGGGGTTTGTCCTGCCGGACCGGTTACCCGGACCGCGGTGAGCTCTTACCTCGCCTTTTCACCTTTGCCTCCCCGAAGGGATCGGCCGTGTGTTTTCTGTGACACTTTCCGTGGCATCACTGCCCCCTGCCGTTAGCAGGCATCCCGCCCTGTGGTGCTCGGACTTTCCTCGTCCGCGCGATGGCGAACGCGATCGCCTGGACGACTTGTGACGTTTTACATCCGCTAATATACTACACTGCTCGGCCAGGTTCAACCCCGTTGGTTACGGAATCGCGCGTCGGGCTGCGTGTCGCGGCCGGGTTGCGCGTTGCGGCCGGGTTGCGTGTCGCGGCCGGGCTACGTGTCGCGGCCGGGTTGCGTGTCGCGGCCGGGCTACGTGTCGCGGCCGGGCTGCGCGTCGCGGCCGGGCGGATCTCAGTGCTCCAGGCCTTCTTCCACGACCAGGATCCTGCCGCAGCTTTCACAGGACACCAGCCTCCGCCCCTGGCGGATCTGCAGCATGATTTGCAGTGGTATAATGTGGAAACATCCGGAGCAGGCGCCCTTCTTCACCGGTACGACGGTCATCCCGTGCAGATTCTGCCGAATACGGTTGTATACCTTCAGGACCGGGTTCTCCACGCGCATGGCCATTCTCTTGCGCTCGTCCATTTTGACGGCGACGTCTTCGTCGACTGCCGAAAGCCTGGACTCGAGCGCCGCGCGCTCTTCGCCCAAGCGCTCGACGAGCGATTCGGTTTCACCGCGCATGGCCTCCAGCGCCTCTTGCTCGGTCTCGGTCTCGGAGATCAACTGCAGAATCGCGTCTTCGAGTTCGGAGATGAGGTTCTTCTGTGCCTGGATCTCGGTCTGCAGGGCGTCGTATTCCTTATTGGTTTTTACGCTGTAGAGCTGGCCCTGGTATTTTTGGACCTGTTCCTGCGCGATCTGCAGGTCCTGTTCGCGCTGACGCCTGTTTTTCTCGATTTCCGCGACCTTCGTTACCTGGTCTGCGAGCCTGGTCTCCGCCTCGGACTGGACGGTTTCCATCTCCTCCAGCTTATTGGGTATGTCTACCTTGTACTGTTCAAGCTCGTGCAGGCCCCGATCTGTTTCCTGTAATTCCAAAAGCGCTCTCAAGCTCTCCTGCATGCGGCCTCAACCCTCCCTGGAGATGAAAAGGCGGACAAAAAAAAATGCACGCTAATCGTGCATTTTTCTTAGTCTCAATCTGGTTTTGCCGTGCCCCGGGCCCGAAGAGGCAACTGAAGTCGGACCATACAGACAATCGGGCACATAGACATATCCATCCTTTTCCCAATACTACTTGATTTATTCGATCATAGGACATAAAGATACTGCCTGAGGCATGTTGTGTCAACCAAAATCAGGGGAGGTTATCATGGGCTCGACCAAACAGACCATACGATTCAGGGGCGGTAGAAAAGAAGAAGGTTTCGAACTGAACATCATGGTTTCCAAGTGGCTGTTCGCCGGCTTCGTAGCGCTGGTCGTCGCCGCCATGTCGCTGGGTTACGCCGTGCTGCCCGCCCAGTCGCAGGACGACCGGGGCCGCAAGGCCATCGCACCAGGCCAGAACTACAGCGAGGCCATCGAGGCGGGAGACTTCGTGTTCCTTTCCGGTAAGATCGCGGCAGTTCGGGGCCGCATCATCCCGGGAGGCATTCAGGCGGAAACCAAGATGGTCATGGACAACCTGCAAGCGGCTCTGGCCAAGTCAGGGCTGACGATGGATGACGTCGTCAAGGCCACGGTGTTTCTTGGCGACCTGGAGGACTTTTCCGCCATGAATGAAGTGTACCGATCCTACTACACGGGCGATCCGCCTGCCCGTTCTACCATCCAGTCGGGCGTCGTCCTCAACGCCGGCATCGAGATCGACCTGATCGCCTACCGTGGCGGACAATAGAAGTCGGACCTGCGCAGGATAGGCGAATGAAAGAAAAAACGACCGTCGGCGTGATCGGCCTGGGGCTGGGACAGGCCCATCTCGCCGGCTATCTGAAGGACGAGCGGACCGAGGTCATCGGACTGGCCGACCTCGATGCCGGGTTGGTCGAGGGTACCGCATCGCGGCACGGCGTGCCCCACGCGTTCACCGACTACCGGGACCTGGCCGCCCTGGGACCCGATCTGGTCAGCGTCTGCCTCCCGAATTTCCTCCACGCTCCCGTGACCATCGACGTGCTGGACGCCGGCGCTCACGTCCTGTGCGAAAAGCCCATGGCGCTGAACGCGGGTCAGGCACGGGAGATGGCCTTTGCCGCCCGGCGCAACGGCCGGTACCTGATGATCGCCCTCAACAACCGGTTCCGCGCGGAGACCCGGATCCTGAAGAAGCTCGTCGAGCAGGACGTGTTGGGCGAGATCTACTATGCCAGGACCGGCTGGTTGAGGCGGAGCGGCATTCCGGGACCCGGGACCTGGTTTACCCGCAAGTCCCAGGCCGGCGGCGGTCCGCTGATCGATCTCGGCGTCCACATGATCGATCTCACGCGCTGGCTGATGGGCAACCCCCGGCCCGTTTCCGTGGTGGGCGCCACCTATTCCCGGCTCAGCGACTCGGTGGAAGGCGTTTTCGACGTGGAAGACCTCGCTGCCGCCTTCATCCGGTTCGAGGGCGACGCCACGCTCGTCGCGGAGACGAGCTGGGCCTCCCACGTGCCCTCCGAGGGATCGTATGTCAAGCTGATGGGTACCCGGGGCGGCGCCGAGATCACCGGGAACGACCTGACCGTCTATACCGACTTGCACGGCGAGCAGGTGGATATCACGCCCGCCTACGCTCCGCGGGAATGGTCGGAATGCGTCGCCGCCGAGATCGCCCATTTCGTGGACTGCATCCAGGCCGGCCGCACGCCCATGTCGACGGGCGAGCAGGGCGTCGAAATCATGCAGATCCTGGATGGCGTCTACGCATCGGCCGCGGGAAACCGGATGGTCCACATCGATTAGCGCGCCGCGGAGGGCCCGAATGCCCGGATGTTGAACTGGATCGTCCGGTCGCCCGGACTGGACGAGAGGGCGCTCCGATAGGCATCCGCGGCATCCGACAGCCGGCCTGACCGTTCATACGCGACTGCCAGGTTGTTCCAGGCCGCCGCGTCGTACGGGTCCGAGTCCACGACGCCTTCCCAAATCACCACCGCCCGGGACCAGTGCCCTTCTCTTGCCGCCGAGACTGCCTGGCGGTCACCTGCAAGTACCAGACGTCGCGTCACCTGGACCTGTTCCGGGACCAGGGCCGCCATCAGGCGGTCCACGATGCGCCTGGACAGGACCTCGGCCAGCACCGGTGAGACGATCTCGACGGAGACCGCCCCCTCCGGCGGCGCTTCGACGGGTTCGGGCAGCACCGTGCGGTAGGATTCGGATTCCGTAATGGAATAACGGCCGATCAGTTCGTTCGATTCGACCTTGTAGGCCCTGAGCGTAACCGTCATGACCGCCGTCTGATCGATATGCGGCAGGATGTAGGACTTGTTGAGAAACCGGACATCGCTTCGGCCCGGTCCCACCCCGATGGCCTCCTCCTCCCGAAAGACTTTGACCTCCCCGTATTCTTCCGTGTAGGTCCTTTCTAGATCGCCGACGAGTGTGATGTCGGCGTTGATTTCCCTTCCGACGAGCAGCGCGAGAGAATCGGAGACCTGTCCGGCCTCGTGAGGATGGCGTGACAGCGTCCGAAGCACCGGTCTCATTTCAATGGCCGACAGCGTGGAATCCGACACGAGGGCACGGGCGAACAGGAACCCGGCCAGATTGTTGAGGGCCAGATCGGTACCGTTGAAACCCAGGAGGGCAATCGTCCCTTCTCCGCCGGGGAGACCGAGCAGGGGCGACCGGTAAACGTCGAACCGGACGGAGAGCGAAGAAGCGGCGCATCCGGGGAGATGCGACAGGGTTGCCGCGGCCAGGAGCGACAGGACCGTCCTGTAGTATGAAGCGGTCATGGTCCTGAATAGGTACGCCTTTTTCTCCCGGTGTGTCAAGCCGATTTAAGGCGCGCGCGTACGGCCAAGCCGACGTACAGGTACGCGCGGCGGAACCCCCGAAAGAGGTTGACAATCCGGCCGTCTCCCATTAATCTGTCCATGACCGGAATCTATGAAAGAACGGGTTATCGCATATGTCCTCCACACCGAAACCACCCGGTACCGACGTACCCCCGGGGAAACCACGAAAGTCGCCCGGCAAGACGCGGCCCGACCCTGTTCGCCGCCGCCGATTCCTGCGTAAATGCCTCGGCGCACTGGGCGGTGTCGGTTTTCTGATGGCCGTCTATCCGCTCATCCGGTACATCGAACCGCCCCCCGAAGCCGAGGGCGCCAACCGGGTCGAAATCGACAAGGCCTCCCTTCCCCCGGGCACGTCCAGGACGGTGATCTACCGGGGCCGGCCGACCATCGTGGTCAACACGTCCGATGGTTACATCGCCTACAACGCCGTATGCCCCCACCTGGGTTGCGTCGTCAAGTGGGAGGGCGGAACGCAAAGCCTGATCTGTCCCTGTCACGGCGGCAAGTTCGGCACGGACGGCAGCGTCCAGGGCGGGCCTATTCCCGGTCCCCTGACCGCGGTCGAACTGTCCGTCAGCGACGACAAGATCATCATCGGGGTGTAACCGTACACGGGAAGTTCTTTCTACGCGGAGCACATACCTGTCACCATGATAAGACGCCTGTCCAACGCGTTGTACCACTGGCTCGACGACCGCGTGGAAATATCAATCGTCATCGATTTCTGCCACCGCCAGTTGACCAAGCCCGTGCCCCGCCATCTCAACTGGCTTTTTTCCTTCGGGACGGTCACCCTCGCCTTCTTCCTTTCCCAGGCCGTCTCGGGCGTCTTCCTGATGATCTATTACGAGGCCTCCGCCGATACGGCCTACGAAAGCGTCAGATACATCATGGAGCAAGTCCGCTTCGGCTGGCTCATGCGACAGGTGCATTCCTACGGCGCCAACTTCATGATCGCCTTCCTGCTGCTGCACTCGGTCCGTGTTTTCTTCTACGGTGGATACAAGAAGCCCAGGGAGCTTACCTGGCTCTTCGGATTCGCCCTGCTGGCCGTGACCCTGGCCTTCGGTTTTACGGGTTATCTCCTTCCCTGGGACCAGTTGTCCTACTGGGGCACCACCGTGGGTACGGAGATTGCCGCCGCGACCCCGGTCATCGGGGAGTATCTCCTGATCCTTTTGCGGGGCGGCGAGATCATCTCCGACGTGACGCTCACCCGATTCTTCATGGCACACGTGGTTCTGCTGCCCTGGGTATTCATCGGACTGGTAGCCGTACACCTGGTCCTCATCCGGTACAAGGGCATTTCGCCCCTGGAGGGCACCGACGTGCCGGAGAAGACGCCGGAAGAATTGAAGAAAGCCGGCGGCAAGCCTTTCTACCCCCAGCACGTGATGAAAGAAGCCATCGTGGTATTGCTCGTGCTTGCATCGATGATATTCATGATCATCTACTACCCCCTGCCGCTGCACGAAAAGGCCGATCCCTTCAACACGCCCGTCGGGGTCAGGCCTGAATGGTATTTTCTCTCCTCGTACCAGGCATTGAAATACCTCCCGAAAACCATCGGCATCATCGGATCCGGTCTGGTCGTCCTGGCCATCTGCCTGCTGCCCTTCTGGGACAGGACGCCCGCCCGCAGACCGTCCCGCCGCCCGGTCGCCACATCTCTCGGCATCATGTTCATCGTACTGAACATCGTTCTCGCGCTGCTTGGGAAGATTTCCGAAACGGAAATGACCATTATGGGCACGAGGTATCATTTCGATATCTATGGCTGGCCCCATGCCATCGCGACGATCGAGGAACCGGCGGCCGGACCGGACACGGGCGACGGGGGGACCGAATGAGCGAGTTGACTCACGCCGGGTATCTACCCGGTGCCGGAGCGTGGAATGCCCTGCCGGCCCGGACGGCGGAATTCACTGCGCGATCGGCCGTCATCCTGCTGCCGCTGCTGTTACTCGTCTGGACGCCTTCCGGTTCCGTAGAGGCGCAACTGGCCGCGACGACGAACACCTGCGTCAGTTGTCACGCCGACCTGGACGATGAGGACATGAGCCTGCCTGTGGCCGAATGGCAGCGGAGCGCGCACCGCCCCGCGGACATCGCCTGCCAGGACTGCCACGGAGGGAACCCCTCCACCATGGTGGAGGACGAAGCCCACGACGTCGAAAGAGATTTCGTGGGCCTGCCCGACCCCTATGTCGTTCATGAACTGTGCGGCGAGTGCCACCAGGTCCAGATGGATAACTACGTGCCCAGCCCTCATGGCCTGGAGGGTGACTTCTGGCCCAACTGCGTCGACTGTCACGAGAACCATGAAGTCGTCTTCCCACGGGCCTCGCTGATATCCATACCCGATAACTGCGAAGACTGTCACGAACAGGAAATCATGGACGACTTCATCGCCCTTACCGACCGGGGCCTTGAACCCGTCAACGAATTCCGGCGGGCGGCGGAGGAGATCCGTTCGGCGGGCGTACCGGTCGACCTGATCCTGGCCCAGGCGTCCCTGGCGCGGGATGCATACATCCAGCAGGCCTCTCATGTATTTGTTCTCGATAAAATGACCGCCGTCGTCGATTCGCTCGAACAAATCTATCCGCGCATACAAAAGGAAGTGAATACCGCACGCACCGAAGTCGATACCCGGCGCAGATTCGGCTGGATGTTCATCGG
>MKWU01004661.1_pt1 | contig 15860 bp, 17 predicted proteins | sample 809101 | NCBI WGS metagenome assembly MKWU01 (sample SAMN05860141, study PRJNA318959) | sponge metagenome | host: Aplysina aerophoba | place: Slovenia: Piran, Adriatic Sea, Gulf of Piran | collected 2013-05-07 | reverse complement strand
GCGGTCTCGGCTCCCCGGAACCGGTGCATGCCAGGCGGAAGGAGGCTACCTCCAGCGAACTCCCGATACAGGACACTAGGAGGGTGCTGAGCAATCCACCAGCGGCCTGCCAACCGCCCGCAAAATGCCTGGGTCGGCGGGCGGCAGGCCCGAGCAATCGTCATTGTTCAGCACTCTCCTGGCGCCGGTCTCCCATGGGGGGCTTGTACTGGGCCGGACGGAGCGTGGGATATGAGTTTCTTACCAGGGATTACGGCCTCTTTCGAGAGTGTCGTATCGGGCTGCCGCAACCTTCACCCGTCGGATGAATCCCGGGCCCGGTCACGACGATGTGGTTGATGTGGCAAGCTGCCGTGTGGGTGTGTCCGGAAACAGGAGAACCAGGGGCTAGCTGAGCACAGCTAGCCGCGCCCCCTCTTGCCGGCAGGCCGCCGTCCGGATGCACTGCGCCCCCGGAGGGCGGTCTGTTGCGTTGCGGGTTCGCTAATCCAACCCGGCCATTCGGAGACGTATCTGGTCGAAGGTGACAGCGCCCACCAGCAACACTCCCTGTGCCACTTCTATCCAGAACGAGTCCACGTTGAGCTGGATCAGACCGTTCTGGAGTACCCCTACGACGAACACCGCCAGCACCGTGCCCACGATGGTCCCGCGCCCACCGGACAGGCTGGCCCCGCCGAGGATGACCGCGGTGAGAACAGCCAATTCGAACCCGACTCCGGCCTGGGTCGAAGCCCCTCCGATCTGGGACAGGCGAATCAGCCCGGCCAGGGCCACAGCGAGGGCGGAGAGCATGAAGCCAATAAAGATCAACAACCGGACCCTTATTCCAGCCAGCCGGGCCGCTTCGGGGCTGGCTCCGATGGCGTACATCGACCGGCCGTACACGGTGAAACGCATGATGATGTAGAAGAGGATGACGACCAGGGCGAACAGGTATACGGACAGGGGGATGTCGAACAGGGGCCGCACCACCCCCAGCTTGTTGAATCCGTTGATCCGGATGGTCTGACCGTCTCCGATGACCTTGGTGAGGCCGCGCAGTATCGCCAGCGTTCCCAGGGTGGTGATGATCGAGTTGAGACCAACCACCGTAACAAGCGAGCCGTTGATTCCCCCGATCAAAAAGGTGGCCAGGAGAGCGACCAGGAATGCACCCATTAGGGAGAGGCCGAGGCCGAAGGGTGTGGTTATGGCATCGGTGGCGGTCGCAGCGACGGCCATCGACATTCCTATGAAGCCGGCCGCCGATCCCACCGACAGGTCCACCTGTCCCGCCACCAGCAAGAGGGTGGCAGGGCAGGCGATGATGCCAATCACGGCCACGTTCTGGAGCACGTTGACCAGATTCGCGTAGAGGAAGAAGTACTCGGATTGGATGGAGAAGAAGACGAACTCGACAAGCAGGACGGCCAGCAGCGCCGTGGTTTCCGGGAGGTTCACCCGGCTCCGCAACCGGCCGATGGTCAGCACCTTCGCCCTGGCTGCGAGCGACTCCTCGTTCTGGGACGGCTGATCCCCCGATGTGGCCAGCTCGGCTCCGTTGTCTCTCTCGTTCATTGCCTAGCCTCCCGAAGCCTCTAGCAGGCGGCTCATCGTGATGGCGTCGCCTGCCAATTCCGTAACCGGTTTGCCCTTGGAGATCACGAGGCAACGGTCCGCCACCTGGACCGCCTCCTCGTAGTCCGAAGTCACCACCAGAACCGCTATACCCGACTCCGCCAGTTCCCGCAGCACCTGGTAGATGTCTTGTCGGGCACCGACGTCGACCCCTCTGGTGGGCTCCACCAGCACCATCACCTGCGAGCGCCGCTCCAGCCAGCGTGCCAGGAGAACCTTCTGCTGGTTGCCACCCGACAGGGTCCGCATGATCTGGCGTGGATCGTTCAGTGAACGGATCGATAGCCGGTCGTGCCAGCGGAGGTAGGCGCCTGCCTCGATGCGCGCCGTTATCCACTGCCGGAACCTAGCCAGAAGGGGCCACGAGGCGATCGCCGTGTTCTCCGCCACCGACCGCACCATCAGCGCCCCGCCCGTCTTCCTCTCGGCAGGCAGGAACCCGATCCCCCGCTGGACAGCTTCAACCGGAGTACCGAGTTGGGCCATCTGCCCGTTGACCTCCAGCCGACCGGAATCGAGGGGTCGCAACCCGAAGGCGGTCTCGGCAAGTTCCATGGCTCCGGAGCCAAGCTTCCCGTAGACCGCAACAACCTCGCCGGGACGCACATCGAGTGCCACGTCCTGGAACCGACCGTCCGCGCCGGCCCCATGCCAGCTGAGAGCAGGCCGACTACCCAATTCATGAGTCGCCGGGTCCGGGCGCCCGAACGCATCGCCCCGGCGTCCGATCATCGCCTCGATCATCGTGACGCGATCTGTTTCAGCGACATCGGCCACCAGGGCCGTGCTTCCATCTCTCAACACCTGGACACGGTCGGCTATCAGGCCAACCTCGTCCAACCGGTGGGTGATGTAGACGATTGCCACGCCCTGCGTACGGAGTTTGCGGATGAACCCGAACAGCACTTCCGCCTCGTGATGGGACAGGGCGGCGGTGGGTTCGTCGAGTATCAGCAGCCGGGCGGAACTCGAAAGAGACCGGGCGATCTCGACCAGTTGCCGCTCCCCTATCCGGAGCGCACCCACCACTGCTGAGGGGTCGATGTCGATCTCGAGTTCGTCCAGTATCGCAACCGCGCGCTTGCGCACTGCCCCCCACCTCACCATGCCGGCCTGGCTGGGCAGACGACCCAGCGATATGTTCTCCGCCACGCTCAGCGTGGGCGCATCCTGGAACTCCTGGGAGATGATCGCAACGCCCAACGCTCTGGCCTGGCGGGGATTCAGAGTCTGGTGTGTGGTCCCATCGACGATCATCTCCCCGGAGTCCGCCTGGTAGTCGCCGGCCATGATCTTGACCAGGGTGGACTTGCCCGCTCCGTTCTCTCCCAGTAGGGCTAGGACCGAGCCCGCAGTGGCGTCGAGATCCACACCGTGGAGGACCTCGACGCCACCGAAAGACTTCCTGATCTGGCGAGCCTCGAACGAGAACGCCATCTCAGTCAGCGGTTTGGGCTCTTGTCAGCAGTCCGACGCGTCATAGACCTCGTCGATGTTGTCCCTGGTGATGACCTTGTGATCGGTGAACAACTGACCCGCTATCGCGTTGCCCGACACCGCGTTGAGGATGGCAGGAACCAGGATCGTCCCGTATCTCTCCGGGAAGTAGGCGACCGAGGCGACGTAGTTGTCATTGTTCTTGATCTCGCACCAGATGCTCGGGTCGGTGCCCTGTCCCGAGTAGTACAGATCGTCCTGCCGACCGAGCGTGTTGGCCGCGCCGATAGCGCCGAGGATCCCATCCTCGTTGATGGCCACCACGACGATCCGGTCACCCGGAACCGCTGTCAGCAGGTTGGTCATCTGCTCCAGAGCCGGGTCCGTACGGTCGGCGCCGTCCAGCACCCTTTCGTTCACGATCGGGCAGTGCTCCTGGAAACCTTCCCGGTAACCGCCCATCCGGTCACGATTGGCGGCGCCGGCCGCGGTGGACTCCAGCGACACGTAAGCGCTGTAGTCGCAGTCGAAGTTCTCCTTCATGAACTCGCCCATCGCACTTCCGCCCAACTGGCCGGCCAACCGGTTGTTGGCACCCATGAAAGCCGTCTGGCACGGGGGCTGGATGATGTCGATTGCGATGACGGGTACGTCGCCATGTGCGGCGCAGATCTCGGGAGACGACTCCTGGAAGACCTGGAAGTTGAGCACGCCCTGCACTCCCCGCACCTTGAAGTCCTGCGCGCATGCGAGCGCCTTGGCGGCATCGATCTCGGAATCACAGAAGATCAGGTTCACGCCCAGGCGGTCTGCCTCTTCCTTGATGCCGTCGGACACCAGTTTCACGAACGGCACCACGTCGCCCAGTGAGATGTAGCCGATGGTGACCTCTTCGGGCGGCACCGTGACTTCCACCTCGACCTCAACCGTCTCTACGACCGTCTCCACCACGGTCTCGGTCTCGGTGACGATCGACGTGACCACCACCGTCTCGGCGGGTACCTCCACTTCAACAGTCTCGGTGACGATCGACGTGACGACTACCGTCTCTGGTGTCTCGGACGTGTCCCCGCAAGCACCGGCCAGCAAGCCGAGAACAAGCGCGGGCACTGCCCAGCGGGATATGTGTAGATCCCTCCCGCCCAATAGCCTGAACATACGATCTCCTCCCATGTCTGGAAACGTTTCCCGACATTTCAGGTTAACGAATAGACAAGCCCCAGGTCAATACGGAGCAACCTGCCCATTCGCCGTTGGGAACGTACCGGACGCGAGCCGATCCGATAGGTTCGCCCGGTCAAGAACCGGCGAGGGCTGCGCTAGCGCCTGGTGAGATCTACAGGTACAGGATGCCGTGGGCTGCCGATTGGATGACCAGCCGCCGGAGGCTCAAGGAAGGTGACGCTCTCGTAGAAGTCGTCTCGGAGGGTGCTGAACTTCCCGTTGTGGTCGTATCCGTCGCGGAGCATCTCGGTCTGCAACACGTGGTCGACTCCCTGTTCCCGTCCGTGGATCGCACCCCGCTCGAGCAGGAGAACGGAGACGCCTTGGTTCTCGAGACGGTTCCAAACGTGGCGCAACTCGGGGGAATAGACCCTACGGCCACCGCCCGTTCGATATCCCGCCCGCCGCGCGCCAAGGCGAGCAGGTTGCGAAACTCGATACGTACGCGGTAGCGCGCACTCGCACCCTCCCTTTCAGCCGCGACCTCCTGCGCACTTATGAAGATGTTCGATTCATCCCGGTAGACGAACACCCTGTCCAATTCACCGTCCCGTTTGTATCCGGAAAATCGACCATCCCCAAACCCGGAAAATCGACCATCCTCAAACCCGGTCCACGGCCATCCTACCGGGGTCCCATCCTGATGCCTCCGTCCATGCGGATGGTCTCACCGTTCATGTACGGATGGGTAACCAGGAACATCACCAGGTCGGCATACTCCTCCGGCTGTCCCAAGCGCTTGGGATGGAGAACCTGCTGACCGAGCGAGGCCTTGGCCGGTTCGGGTAGGCCCGCCAGCAGGGGTGTATCGATGATGCCGGGAGCGATCGTGCTGACGCGTATACCCAGAACCGACAGGTCACGGGCTATAGGGAGGGTCATTCCCACTATCCCCCCCTTCGACGCCGAGTATGCGGCTTGGCCGATCTGCCCGTCGTAGGCAGCGACCGAAGAGGTGTTGATGATCGCGCCCCGATCGTTGTTGTCATCGGGCTCGTTCCCGGCCATCGCGGATGCCGCTACGCGGATGGTGTTGAAGGTTCCCACCAGGTTGATCTCGATCACCTTGCGGTACAGGGCCAGGGAGTGTGGGGTACCGTCACGCGCCAGGGTCCGGCAGGGCGGGCCGATCCCCGCGCAGTTCACCACCACCCTTATCTCGCCCAGTTGCGCGGCTGCCGCCACGCCGGCGACCATGTCGTCCTCGCTGGTCACGTCGCAATGAGCGAAGACACCGCCCAACTCCCCGGCCAACGCTTCGCCGAGTTCGCCGTTGATATCGAGAATGGCCACCTTCATCCCGGTGCCGGCCAGTTTCCGGGCTGTGGCCGCTCCCAGCCCCGACGCGCCACCCGTCACGACCGCCACCGCTCCGTTCAGATCCATACCTCTCTCGCCTTTCCTAGCTCGGATCGCCCGACGGTACCCGGATGCGTCGTCATACCGAAACAGCGTTCGCTTTCTTTCGCGCTCCGTCCCACCGGGCACATGAATATCCGTCTAACCGGAAGCTGGATGCCATCATGCACCATCGCGGTGGATCCGAAGATCGCCGAACCATAAGGAGAATCCAGGTGCCTAGGCCGAACAAGACATCGGAGGCTACGCGCCAGCGTCCCTCTGGCAGCCGACCGACCGGGCGGGAGAGCGCTCGTACGGTCGTTTACACCGACGGTGCCTGCTCCGGCAATCCCGGGCCAGGCGGATGGGCATGGGTGATTCCGGGGGGTCGGTTCCGGAGCGGAGCCGACCGGCACACCACCAACCAGCGGATGGAGCTAGCCGCCGCCCTTGACGCGGTGAGGAACATCGAAGGACCGCTCGAGATCGTCAGCGACTCCACATACGTGGTGAACTGTTTCCGGAACAGTTGGTGGGAGGGCTGGCTCCGCCGGGGCTGGACCAACTCGAAGAAGCAGCCGGTGGCCAACCGGGACCTCTGGGAGCCGCTTGTCGAGGCCTACCGAGCCCGGTCCATCACGTTCCGTTGGGTGAAGGGACACGCGGGCAACCGGTGGAACGACCTCGCCGACCGTTTGGCGGTCGAGGCTTCCCTCTCCCAGCGGGGCGCGGAGGGGGAAGGTCCGGTTCCGCAAGACTCGGTGGCCCCGTCCACCGGGAAGAGTCGCTCCCGAACACTCCACCGACCGGGCGGCGCACAGGCCGACTACCGACACTTCGACGGCACCGTCGTATACACGGACGGCCACGGCAAGGCAAGCGCCGGTCCCGGCGGATGGGCTTGGCTGGTTCCCGGAGTGCGATACCGGAGCGGGTTCGAGATGAGGAGCACCAACCCCCGCATGGAGTTGACGGCCGCCCTCGACTGCCTTCGCACGGTGGAAGGCGAGATCGAGTTGGTAAGCGACTCGACCTACCTCGTGAACTGTTTCGTCAACCGCTGGTGGGAGCGATGGCTGCAACAGGGTTGGCTCAACTCCAAAGGCAACCCGGTGGCCAACCGGGACCTCTGGGAACCTATCATCGAGGTGTTCCGATCGGATCGGGTGAACCTGCGCATGGAAGGACAGTACGACGGGGACTGGCCCGGTACTGCCAGGTGGTTGGCCTCCGAAGCAGTTCGCGCCCGCCGGGGAGCGGAAGGCGAGGTACCCCAGCCGGGGACATGAGGATCAACTCCCGACCGCTCGCGCCTGGGAGAGTGCCGGAAACGGCGGTAGCGGTCGTCCCGTCGTCCGCTGGACAGGCAGTTACCCATCGGCCGTCGGGCCATCGGGGGGTTTCTCAGTACCCGCCTAATCCGAAGCAAGTGCCATCTCCCGGCGGAACTTCTTCCAGTCGGAGAAGTGCGTGGACCAGATGGCGTCGGTGATGATCGATACCGCTCCCACCACGATGAGCAGGACGATACTCCACCGGGGGACGCCGGCGATGAGAGCGGCCGGGATCAGCGCGAACGGGATGATCTTCGACACTATGGCCCCTGACGCATGCATCCAGGCTCGCTGTTTCGGGCTGGCGGCCAGGTAGGAGGCGTAGTCGGTCTTGACCCCCGGCTGCGGGCGGCCCACGCTGCCGATGAACCAATGGGTGAAGCGGATTCCCGCGAGCCTCCCCACCAGCAGATGGCCCAAACCGTGGGTAGCGAACAGCAGGGCTCCCATCCCCGCCAGCAGCAGGACACCGTTCAGAGGATCCACGGTGTTGTAGGAGAGACCAACCAGCACCAGGCCCACCGCGCATCCGAAAACGGCCATCGCCGTGCCCGGTGCGAGCGGAACCGTCAGAAGCGCCCACCGCTGGAAGGCTCGCCGGTCGATCGCAGCGATCCTGTCACCGAACTCGGCTACGAGATCCGGGGCCTTCTTTGCCGCGGACACCACCTTCCAGAAGCCCGTACCGGCCAGCCCGACGGTACGGTCGTCCGCCATGTGCGTCTCGATGGCGCTCAGGACTCGCTCGACCTCACTCCTGTCCATCTCCGAACTCCTGTCCATCTCCGTCCCTTCCGGCTCCCTTGCTCGGATGCTACTTCTCGCCGGTCGCTATCAAGCTCACGCACCCCCGAACGAATCGCTGTCGTCACTCTGGCCCCAACCCACCATTGACGATCCTGCTATCGGAGGTAGCTAGGGTTGAGACAACCAGAACGATCGGAGGATTGTGCTCACGTTCAGCGAGTTGAATTGGTTGGCGATCATCGTGGCGGCCCTGGTCTTCTTCGGGCTGGCCGCGGTCTGGTACCAGCCACGGGTAATGGGCAAGAAGTGGATGGACGCCGCCGGTGTCGAGCCGTCAGGCGACGGACCCAACCCGATGATGTTTCTCGGTACCCTGGTCGCCTACTTCATCATGGCCCTCGTCCTGGCGATGATCGCCAGTGCCGCCGGCGCCTCCTCGTTCGGTGATGGGTTGGTGCTCGGCCTCGCGACCGGGATCGCGTTCGTCGTGGGACAGGCATGGATCAACGCCACCTACGAGGGCCGCTCCAAGAACCTGGTAGTCGTCAACGGCGGTATCGGTCTGATCGGCCATGTCGTCATGGCGGTGATCGTCACCGTGTGGGGGTAGGAGGGTACCGAACGACGACGATTGCTCGGGCCTGCCGCCCGCCGATCCAGGAGGTATGACGGCGATTGACAGGCCGCCGGTGGATGGCTCAGCACCCTCGTAGGAGGGTGCTGAGAAACCCTCTGTTGGCCCGACGTTCGGTGAAAGACTCCCAAGTCAGCGAACGGCGGGTCAACCTCTACCCCCGTTTTGAGCACCCTCGTAGACGCTCGTAGCACTCCCGCCTGATCCTGAAAACTGGGGTGGGTCCGGCCCCACGCCGGGCGACCGCTCCGGCCGCATTCGCGAAACGGGGTGTGTCCGCGGAAGTCGCGCCTTGAAGGAACAATAGTTGGTCGACTCGCCCGCCCCGGGAGACAAGCGTCGAGCGGTCCTCACGGACCAACAGGGCAACCAGAGACGTCGTCTTCGGACTCCCCCGCTTCAGGCTCGGCCGCGCCCTTCCGGAAGCCGTCGCTACCGGTCTCGGATGATCCCCCTGGCCAGGTCGAATACCACCCATAACAGCCACGCTGCCGGTAACGATGCCAGCCGGACAGTGACGAGGTCCCATCCGGACAACCCGGAGACGACGGTGGAGAGCACCAATGCAACGGCCACCACTCTCCAAACCCAACCCCTCATACCTTGGCGGGTCAGGATTGCTATGGCTGCGACCAGTATCAGCACAGTCAGCCACAACCCCAGGTCGAACCGCCGCAGCATGACATCGAGCACGACGAGAATCGCGACCGCTATCCAGAGCCGACCCCTGTTGCTATCGGTGTCTTCCTTGGTCAATGCTCCCCCCGGAAGCCTGTGGAGTCCGATATTACCTCTGCGGCTCGGCGCCCCTACCCGATACAGCGACTGGTCACCTCAGACCTGGTCAGGCCTGCAACCGGTCGGGCGAAAGCGGGCGAAGGCTTCAAGAGCCTGGTTTTCCTAAGCCAGACGGTTGCGGATCTTCCCGACATCGCACCATGGCATCGGCAAGCTCAGGGGTCTTCGGCAGGGATAAGGGTCACCTAAATTAGTCTGTTAGGGTACCTGAAGGTCTGTGTTCGGAGCCCTAGGAGGGCTGAACAATGACGATTACTCGGGCCTGCCGCCCGCCGACCGAGGAAGGATGCAGCGGTGATACTCGATGAGCCTACGGATGCGATTGGGAGGGTACGGAAGGCGATGCCTGTAGTGAGGTGCGGCACCTCGGCGATTACTCGCCGCTTAGCGGCTTCGGCGTAGCGGACCCTCAGATTGCAGCCCTCTGATCTCCATGAACCACAGGCGGGCCACCGACCATCGGTAGAACGAAGGCGGGATCCGGACGCGCGTCTAGGCGGGTGGTTCCTGCTCATGACGGCAGTGGCCACCACCGTCATGGTGATCGGGCGCGTCACCGCAGACGCGGACCAACCCACCCTCGCCGAGTCTCTCCGCGCCATTGCGTCGAGCCAGGGTCTCTACGTAATGAGCGGCGCGAGCAGGCTCGTTTCCGGTGTCACACTGCTCGCCGCAGCTTGGTACCTCGCACGGACCTGGATCATCCAGGAGCGACTCGGTACGCCCCTCGTTCCTGCGCTGTTCGCTCTGTCGGGTGTCTTCACCGCCGCATCGGGAGCGCTGGCAATCGCTTTGGCGAACCTGGCATCCGATGTCGCCCGGTCCGGTACTCGATCTCCCCGATGGGGACTGGCTGAAGGAATCTCGGATCTGCGTTGGCTCACGGGGAAGGTCGGGTTCGTTCTGGCAGGTGTAGCGCTGATAGTCGCGGCCCGCTACCAATGGAAGGTAGGGGGACCGCTCAGGTACGTCGCGCCGGTCTCGGCGGTCATCGGGATCGCGATGCAGTTCATCTGGGTCAATTCCGCCACCTCGGTCCACCGGGTCGTCGGCGCCGCTTTCTTCGTGTGGTTGCTGGCGATCGGCACGATGCTCGTGACAGGCCGGACCGAGAAGCTATTCGCCCGGCTGGGCGGAAGACAGCCCGGTACCTAGCTCCGATCCCCACTCTTACCCGTATGGGTCGCCATGTACGGTAGCGGGCTGTGGGAGGGGTCCGGTGCCCGCCCTCCGTTGCAGGACACGGCAACGACGCACGTCTACGCCGCTCCGGGCGTCCAGGCAGCCCCCTGCAGCTGCCGATCCGAGTTCACAACCGCCATCTGGGGTGTGCCGCTTCCCCGGAGAGCCTATAAGAGCTGCCTAGGTCTCCGACGATGCGGACCGGCCTGCTCCTGACCCGGCTATTCGACCGAAGACCGCACCGATCGTGAGACCGAAACCAGCTAGGTAGCCGGCGGTTAGCACGTTTCCCGACATGATCTCTCCAGCGGCGAAGAGGTTATCGACCCGGCCTTCGTCTGTCTGGAGATGGGCATCAGCGTCAACCTTGACACCGAGGTAGGTGAAGGTGATGCCGCATCGCAGCGGGTAGGCATAGAAGGGTGGGGAATCGATCCGTAGCGCCCAGTTCGACTTCGGTATGTCGAGGCCGGTCGTGCTTCGCCCGTCGAGGCCGCCGTGATCGAAAGGAGGGTCGTGAGGAACCGACGCATTGAACTGCCGGATTGTCCGCTCGACTGCCTCTGGGGGCAGTCCCGCCTGCTGGGCCAAGCCATCGAGCGTCTCCGCTTGAAGCGGCGGATACAGGCCCGGTATGAACAGGTCGTTGACTTTCGAATCGAATATCGAGAAAGCCACCTGATCCGGCTGGGCTGCGATCAAGTGACCCCAACTGGCGTATCTCCGCGGCCAGAGGTCCTCGCCCTCATCCGCGAAACGGTGACCTTGCTTGTTCACCATGATCGACAGCGGCACCGAGTCGATTCGTGTAACGATCCCTCCGTCGAAGTCCGGGGCTCTGGCATCAACGCTGATCGCGTGGGCCCCCTTCGGATTGCCGACCGATAGCGCGCCGCGCTCGAGAAGCGCCTTGAGTGGGCCCCCCATGTTGAACGGCGATCCCCGAATCACGAACCGGTCCGCTGCATCACCCCATAGGTCACGGAGCCAAGCCTTGTTAGCTTCGAAGCCACCCGACGCGACGACAACAGATCGGGCAGGCAGTTCGGTGGGCTCCCCATCGATGAGGGCAACGACGCCGGACGCTCGGCGCCCCTCGACCAAGATATCCGTCACCGGCGTCTCGTAACGTACGTCGATTCTCTTCCTTCCGGCGGACGCGTACAAGGCGTTGAGCATCGCTTTGCCGCCCCCCAGGAAGAATCTGTTGGTCCGCGATAGGTGAAGTGTGCCCTTCAGGGACGCCTGCCAGTGGACACCGTGCTGTGCCATGAAGGCGGGAACCGACTCGGATGCTCTGATCACCATACGGGCGATATCCTCGTCGATGTCCTCGTCGCTCACCTTGACGAGATCCTCCCAAAGCTCCTCTTCCGTATAGGAGCCGGTCAAGACCTCGTCCGCACCGGCGTGGACATGGCGGATGTTGCGGGTGTGGCGTGTGTTCCCACCCCGCATCTCCATGGGTGCCGACTCCAGGACGAGAACTCTTTCGACGAACTCGCTGGCAGTCAACGCAGCGCAGAGCCCCGCATTACCACCGCCCACCACAATCACATCGGCTGCTGTATTCATGGAAGACTGCCACCTGCCGTCATCGGACCCCTGAGTTCGCCGGCTTGAGTAGCGTCCGGTTTGCAGAGGCTAACCCGCCGGACACTGCCCATGCCTGTATATTAGGGAGTGTGAAGCCGCCGACCATGCGTGTACCGACCGCAAGTGCCGCGATCGCGGCCGACCCTCCCCGAATCCTTGGCGTAGGCCTCCTGAACGAGGCACAGCGGCAGTTCGACATCTGCAATGCCTGCCGGTACTGCGAAGGCCTGTGCGCGGTCTTCCCGGCTCTTGAACGGCGCTCGATATTCACCGAGGGCGATGTCCTCTTCCTTGCCAACCTGTGCCACGATTGCCGCAGTTGCTACGACGTATGCCCCTACGCCACCCCTCACGAGTTCGCGGTGGACATCCCTCCACTAATGAGCCGCATCCGGGAACAGACCTACCAGAGTTACGCCCGCCCCAAAGCGCTCGGACCCCTGCTTCTGGGCCCGGCTCGAGGGCGAGCCTGGCTTGCGTTGCTTGTAGTTGCGGCAACCGTCGGTATCGGACTGATAATGCTCGGATGGGACCGGCTCGTAGCCCCACCGGCTGATGAAGCGGCGTTCTATGAAGTGATCCCGTTCCTGGTGATGACGATCCCGGCGTCTGTGCTCTCCGGCGTCGCCCTGTTCTTCCTCGCCTCTAGCATGGCTGCCTTCTGGCGGGACACCACCACCGGTAGGCCGGACCGAGGATCGCTGCAGAAAGCTATCTACGCCGCCTTCAGTCTCAAGAACATGCAAGGCGGGGGACCCGGGTGCACCTACCCGCAGGAAGCACCCGCAAAGAGCCGGCTGGTAATGCACTCGCTGGTGTTCAACGGATTCCTCGCCACGTTCCTCGCCACCATCATCGCCGCCATCTGGCAGGAAGGGTTTGGAAGACTGCCACCCTATCCTCTGCTCAGCGCACCGGTCATAGTCGGGACGATCGGAGGAATCGCGACCATCGCAGGATGTATCGGGTTACTCACGCTGAGGTCCGGGAGCCGAACGGAACTCGAGGCGCCTGGTACCCGGCTCCTGGATCTGGACTTCATCGTCCTCCTCCTGCTCATCAACGGATCCGGACTGGCTCTGCTCGCAGCACGGACCACGACCGCTATGGGACTGCTTCTGCTGGTACACCTAGCCTTGGTTGCAGCCTTCTTCGTGAGCCTGCCCTACGGCAAGTTCGTCCACGCGACCTACCGAACGAGTGCGTTGATCCAGGACTCCTTAGAAGACCGGACGGGCAGCCGATACAGTTCCCCATCATGAGTAACGAATCGTAGACCCACACGAGTAGGCACTAATTGAGGTTCCTGGCGTAGACGAGAACCCGTAATCGATAGTCCACGGACCTGTGCACCACAGTCCGTGGGTATGTGCTTCTCAGGACCGGACGGTCGATAGTCCCGCGGATGGCCCGAACACCAAGACTCAGATGTCGAGCCGCCCTCACAACCAGGCTTCGTACTCCGCAGCTCGTGTGTCTTCCCCGTCGTTGCCCGGACCAACCACCGGTGGGCAGTCCCCCACACCGTAGGTCATGACGACCACGGCCGGGTTGTCGATACCATCGATGCTGGCCTTCGCCAACGCTGCCTCGTGTTGGGCCCGCAGGTTGCTGTTCGGGCCACGAGCGGCCAGCCGGGCGAGGATGTACCCGCATTGCTCGGCTACGTCCTCGTTCCAGGTGTCCGGGTCAATGCTCTGGCGTTCGTCGCTGTGCCACATGCTTGACCTCTGAGCGCTGTTGTAAATGGTCATAGGATCTGACCGTTCCTCGTTCGTCGTTGGTCAGAGCTTTGAGTGGGAAGTCGTGGGTGGTCTTGTAGGGGAACCGTCCGAGTCGAGAACTTCGGTTTGGCGAGTTGCTTAACCCCAGGCTCTAGCAGTGAGTCAAGGCTAGGTCGTGGCGGATGGGGGTGTGGTCGAATGCGTGTTCGGCCTGCAGTTGTCGGAGAAGGTGGAGGCTCATCACGGTTCCTTGTGGCTGAGACGTGTCGCGTAGAGCTTGCGGGGACGACCGGGGCTGCGGGCTTTCTCGTTGGAGGCGTACACGAGGTCGGCGTTTTCGAGGCGGCGGAGCACCTGTGTGGCCCGCGCCCGGGTGATGTCTAAGGCTTCGAGCAGCTTTTGGTCGGAGGCGCTGGTAGGTCCGTGTCTTGTGAGATACCGAACCGCGAGCCCCTCGGTTGCGCCCAACTCGGATGCTGAGGTCACGAGCCGATCGGCAGCCGAGGCCTCCTCTGAGCTACGGAGGACAACGTCGCGTGCCGCGGCGAGAAGCTGGCGAGGATTCCCTTCGCTTTGTCGGATGATCAGATCCCGCCTGGCGACGATCCGAACCGCCGCTCCGTCGTCGGTGCTGTCTGCTCCAGACAACCGGGCTTCGAGAAGACCCCGTGACGCGGCCGTGTCGAGTGGGTCGAGCGTCAGAACCGAATCGAAGAAGGCATCAGCCGGCGGTTCCAAGTATTGAGACCGCCGGGACGCCCGCCCGCAAACCACCCCCCGACTCTGACACCCGCCTACTCAAGGCCCGCAAGCCCCGAAGCCGGTCGTCGCCCTCCCGGATAAGCCTCCGAGACGCCAAGTACTGAACCGTCGGGTCGCTGCTGTACCGCGGCGGACGGGGCCCTTCCACCGCGATACAGACTTCTGCGGCGAGTTCGGCCGTGTCTTCAGCCCAGCCGCCGTTGACGTAATAGCCTGGTCGGCCGGTATCTTCGAGCCGTCGCTGATGTTGACGTACCAGCGAGGTTGACCCCATGCCCCGTTCTCCCAGCACAAGCACATTGAAACCGAGCTGCGCCGACCGTTCGAGGTGGCTGAGCTCCGAAGTACGATCAACGAACAGTCCCCTGTCGGCATCGGAACCACTCAGCGGGCGTTGACTCAACTGCAGCATCACTCACGCATCTCACTGTAAGTTCTGTTAGCACTCAAGTGGCTCCTGGTTGCGGGTAGGAACCCCCTCTGAGGGCGCAACATAGGGAGCGGCGGAGAACCCGGCTGTCAGAAGCTGGTCGACCGCCACGCTCGGAGTGGTCACGACTAGGCGAGACAGTCCGGACGTTGGTCGCCGACGGGTGGCTACACGCCGAAACCGGGAATCCCCACCCCGACGGGGAAAGGCTTGGACGGGGAGCTGTGGTGCCTGGCTGCAAGCGAGGAGAGGAAGTCCCACCGCTGATGTTGGCACAGGAAGAATACGTGGAAGCACACGCGTTGCGGAAGCGGGGTTGGTCGATCTCGGCTATTGCCCGGCATCTGGGAAGAGACCGAAAGACACTACGAGCTTACCTGTCGGGGGAGCGGACACCGGGTCAGCGGAGACCGGCGGAGTCGGATCCGTTCGACGAGTTCGAACCGTATGTTCGGCAGCGGCTGGCCGATGATCCGCACCTTCGGGCAACGGTACTGTTCGAAGAAGCCAAGAAGCTGGGCTATGGGCAGAGCTATGTGACGTTCGCCCGCAAGATCAGAAGCCGGCAACTGAGGCCGTCGTGTGCGGCGTGTGGGGGAACCAGAGGTCAGGCGGTGGAGATCATCGATCATCCCCGGTGAGGAATGCCAGTCCGTGCCGGCTGGAGTTGCGGGGATCCCCCGCGGGGGGTCTCGGGTGTTCGTGCTCCTGAGGGATCCCCGGGCCCACAGACCCCGGACGCTGCTGGGTCGACGAGGCAGAGGCGTCCGCCCGGGCGGGCGATCCGGTTCGCAGACCACGACGCTGACACCGATCCGGACGCCGAAAGGTGGCAGACCCTCCAGTCGCGTCCCGACAGGGGGCCATGGCCGCCCGCCTAGGAGGGTGCTGAGCAATCCACCAGCGGCCTGCCAACCGCCGGCAAAATGCCTGGGGTGGCGGGCGGCAGGCCCGAGCAATCGTCATTGTTCAGCACCGTCCTAGTGTCCTGTATCTCTGTTTCGCTTGCGTTCCGGGCTTGATGAGCCGAA
>MKWU01004660.1_pt1 | contig 15860 bp, 12 predicted proteins | sample 809101 | NCBI WGS metagenome assembly MKWU01 (sample SAMN05860141, study PRJNA318959) | sponge metagenome | host: Aplysina aerophoba | place: Slovenia: Piran, Adriatic Sea, Gulf of Piran | collected 2013-05-07 | reverse complement strand
GCGCCGGCTCGCAGGATGCGGTCCGGGCAATACAGTCGGGCGGGACCCGTTCAGTACAGATCGGCAGCGGCCGCGCCGGCTCGCAGGATATCGGGCTCCTCGCCCGTAAGATCGACTACCGTGGACGGCTCCGTTACACCTGCGCCGCCGTCCACGATAACGTCCACGGCCTTGCCGTACCGGGACGCTATGGATTCGATGTCGTTTATCGCAATTCCGTCCACCGCCGACGCGATGCTCGTACTCAGCACGGGTCGTCCGAGGGCCTGTACGATCTCGAGGCATATGCGGTTGTCCGGCACCCGGATTCCTACCGTCCGCCGCTTGCCGATCATGAACTTCGGCACGTCGCGCGAAGCTTCCAGAATGAAGGTATAGGGCCCGGGGAGAAGGCGTTTCATCATGCGGTAGGCCGCATTGGAAATGTTCTTCGCGTACCGGGCGAGATCACTTAAATCCGAACAGACGAAACTGAGCGGCTTCCCGGCGGGAGCCTGCTTGATCTGGTAGATCCGGTTGATGGCCTTGCGGTTGAATATATCGCAACCCAGTCCATAGACCGTGTCGGTCGGATAGACGATTACGCCGCCCCGGTGCAGTGCTTCGACGACCCGGTCGACATGCCGTTTCTGGGGGTGTTCGGGGTGGAGTTGCAGGATATCGGCCATGGCTGCTCAGGAAACGTGATTCAGCACTTTCCGGCATACGTCGATGGCCCGGTCGATCTGTTCGCCGCTCACGTCCAGGTGGGTTACGGCGCGGATGACGCCCGGCTTCATGGCCAGCATCCGGACGCCTTCTTCCGACAGACGCTCGACGGCCTCGAAAGGATCCAGGCCGTCCCGCAGGCTGAAGAATATCATGTTGCTGTGTATCTCGTCCAGGTCGATCTCGACGGTATCAAGATCGGCGAGCGCTTCCGCCAGCCGACGGGCGTGGGCGTGATCCTCCGCGAGCCGGGAGATATTGTGCTCCATGGCATAGAGACCGGCCGCCGCCAGAACACCCGACTGCCGCATGCCGCCACCCAGCATCTTGCGGTAGTAACGGGCCGCGTCTATCGTGTCCCGGTCCCCCGCCAGCACGCTGCCGACCGGGGCGCCCAGGCCCTTTGAAAGGCATACGGAAACCGTGTCGACGTGCTGGGTATAGGTCTGGGCCGTGAGGCCCTTCGCCACGCAGGCGTTGAACAGCCTCGCGCCGTCCATGTGGATGCGCAGGTTGTTTGACCGCGCGCACGCGCTGACCCTGGAAAGGGCATCCACGGGCCAGGGATAACCCGCGGACTTGTTGTGGGTGTTCTCCACCGCGACCAGCGCGGTCCTGCCGTAGTGCACGTTGTCGCCCCGCTGAATCACTTCCTCCATCTGCGCCGGCGTGAAAACGCCCCGTTCACCCGTCAGCAGCCGGACCTGCACCCCTGACAGCGCGCCGAGGGCGCCGGCTTCCGCGTTGAACACGTGGCTGTACTTTTCCGCGATGATGTCATTGCCGTGACGAGTCTGCGACCGGACCGCCACCTGGTTGCCCTGCGTTCCGCTGGTGACGAACAGGCCGGCCTCCTTGCCGAGCAGGGCGGCCATGGCTTCTTCCAGCCGGTTGACCGAGGGATCCTCACCGAAACAGTCGTCGCCGACTTCGGCGTTCGCCATGGCGCGACGCATGGATGGAGTCGGCCTGGTCATGGTGTCGCTGCGAAGTTCGACGATCTCCATGGAATCTCCTCAGTGTCCGTACTTGATTAGGGTTACGCTGGTGCCGTTTTCCGTGATATCGAACTCGACTTCGTCCATGAGGGCCTTGATCATCAGGATGCCTCGGCCATTTTCCTTGAGCAGGTTGTCCGGATTTCGCGGGTCCGGAAGGGTATCGGGGTCGAAACCCCGGCCGCAGTCGCAGATGTGGATCCGGAACTCCGCCGGACTGCAATTGCAGGTGATAATGACCTGCTTGGACTCATCACACCTGTTTCCGTGGAGTATCGCGTTCTTAACCGCTTCGTTCACGGCGATCATGATGTCGCCGCGCGATCCCTTGTCGAAGCCGGTCCGGACCGTCAGGTCCTCTATGCGGCGATCTACCTCCGCCGTCAGATCGGGATTGCTTGGAATTGCAAGTTCCAGCGTAACGCCGTTCCCGGCTGGGTTCTGCCACCTCTCGACCATGTAGGACGCTCCATGTGGCCTGTGCGCGAATAGCCCGCGCACGGCCCGGATCTCACCGGGATCATCCCCGTCCCGGCACACGGTATCTGCCTTTCGGACAAAACCAAAGTACCGAGTGGGTGGCGCCGTGTCAAGTTCGGGGAGGCGGGTTGCGTCCTACTGCGGTTTTTTGAATCTGCGTTCGATCTCCTCGAGCGGCATGCGTACTACAATGGGCCGTCCGCCGGGCGTCACGTAGGGCATTTCCGTGGCGAACAGGTCGTTGACGAGCCCGTTCATTTCCTGCTGGGACAGCGCGTGGCCCTTGCGGATTCCGGCATGGGAGGAGAAGGTAAGGGCGATTCGTTCTTCCGCCTTCAGGGCTTTCTCCGGTTGTTCCTGCAGGTTCTCAATCATTCTGTGAAACAGCGTGTCCACGCCCTGGTTGCTGGCCATACAGGGTACGGCGTCGACGACCACGGTCTGCTCGCCGAACAGTTTCAAACTGAATCCCAACTTGCCGAAATGATCGAAATGTTCCTGGACGAGCGCGATCTGGGGAACCATGAGATCCAGGGTCACCGGAAACAGCAATTGCTGGGAGGGGGCGGATTCATGAGCCATCGTCTTCAGCGCTCGTTCGAACAGCACACGCTCGTGGGCGGCGTGCTGGTCGATCAGCATGAATCCGTCTTTAACCTGGGCCAGGATATAGGCGTTGTGCAACTGCCAGAGCGATACCGTTTCGCCATCGTGACTCTCCCTGACCGTTCCCCGCCCCTCTTCGCCAGGCTCCCCTTGCGCCGTGTCCGCCGGGGTATAGGTCCACTCGCCCGAATGGTTCCCGTCGCGGCCTGTGGCGCCGAACAGGTCGATCTGGGTCCTTCGCTTCACGGCCGATCCCGGATCCGGCGCGGTCGCGCTACCGGGCGCCGCGGCTGGCGTCATATCGGAAACGTCCGGCGTATCCGTCTCGAAAACGGGAACCACGTCCGAGTTCTGAAGCGCCAGACGAATGGCCCGCAACAGCCGCTCATATACCCTGGATTCGTCGGAGAACCGGATCTCGCGTTTCGCGGGATGTACATTGACGTCCACCTGGTCGAGGTCGATGCTCAGGAAAATGATGGATACGGGATACCGGTCCCGGGGAAGGATGGAACCGTACCCTTCGTACACGGCGTGGTTCAAGGCGCGACTGGACACCGGCCTGAGGTTGATGAACAGATACTGGTGGGTACGGGAAACCCTGGCGGCGTCCGGTCGGCTGATGAACCCGTGTATCTTGACGAGTTCGTCCTCGAAAGTGACCGGTATCATCTGGTTCATGAGCGTGTTGCCCATGACGGCCTGCGCGCGGGTATAGGCGTTGGACACGGCGGGCAGGGAAAGGGTATCCCGCCCGTCTACCGTCAGCGTGAAGGCGATCTCGGGATAGGCCATCGCCGTCGTGGAAACCACGGAAACGATGTGGCGCGTCTCCGTAGCCGTCGTCCGCAGGAACTTCCGGCGGGCGGGTACGTTGTAGAACAACTGCGACACGGCGACCGTCGTACCCCGGGCCCGTCCGGCATCCGTTACCCGCGGAGGCGCCCCCCCGTCGATGCGAACCCGGGTCCCCGCCGTCTCCTCTTCCGTTCGGGACGTCAGGTCCACCCTGGCCACGGAGGCGATGCTGGCCAGCGCTTCGCCGCGGAAGCCGAAAGTTCCGATGCGATAGAGGTCGTCTTCACTGTCGATTTTGCTGGTCGCATGACGCTCGAAGGCCAGCACCGCGTCCTCGCGGGACATGCCCCTTCCGTTGTCCATTACGCGAATGAGTTGCTTCCCGCCCGACCTGACCTCCACGGAAACACGCTGGCCGCCGGCGTCGATGGCGTTCTCCAACAGCTCCTTTACGACCGAGGCCGGCCGCTCGATCACCTCGCCCGCGGCGATCATGTTCGCCAGTTTCCCGGGGAGCACCTTGATTTTATCGGCCATGTGGCACGCGCGTCCCTGTGGCTCAGTTGTCGTGGGTGATCCGGTAAATCATTCCGGCGTAATCGTCGGATACGAGCAGGGATCCGTCCGGCATGACCTCCACGTCGGCCGGACGTCCGTATACCTCCTCGTCCTCGAGCCAGCCCGCGGCGAAGTCCTCGTATCCCACGGCGTCGTTGCCATCCAGGCGCACGAGGGTGATCCGGTACCCGATCTTGCTGTCCCGGTTCCAGGATCCGTGCTCCGCGATGAACACCTGGTGTCGATACTCGGACGGGAACATGCCGCCGGTGTAGAAACGCATGCCCACCGCCGCGACGTGCGGGCCGAGTTCCTGCGCGGGCGCCACCATGGAATCAAGTGGGCGTTTGCCGCCGTATTCGGGATCCGGAACGCCGATGCCGTGGTGATAGGGGAATCCGAAATGCTGACCAGGTTCGGTCACGCGGTTCAACTCGTCCGCCGGGATATCGTTCCCCATGAGGTCCCGGCCGTTGTCGGTAAACCAGAGTTCGCCCGTCGCCGGATGCCAGTCGAAGCCCACGGTATTGCGCACGCCGCTCACATAGACTTCCAGGTCCGATCCGTCCGGGTTCATGCGCATGATGGTCGCATAACGCGGATCAGAGCGCTCGCAGACGTTGCACGGTGCGCCCACGGGAACGTACAGCTTGCCGTCGGGGCCGAAGCGGATGAACTTCCACCCGTGATGACGGTCGGACGGAAAACCCGCGTTGACCACGACGGGTTCCGGGGGATCTTCCAGGCGGTTTTCGATGTCGTCGTAACGGAGAACCCGGCTGACCTCGGCGACGTAGAGCGCTCCGTCGCGGAACGCGACGCCACTCGGCATCCTGAGCCCGCGGTCCAGGACAATCACCTCGTCGGCGGCGAAATCCCCGTCCCGGTCCCGAACGGCGTAGACGTTTCCTGCGCGGCGGGAACCCACGAAGAGGGTGCCGCCGGGTCCCATGGCCATCGCCCGCGCATTTTCAACACCACGGGCGTAAACGGCGATCCTGAAGCCTTCGGGCAACCGGATACGGGACAGGAACGGATCGGTCTCCGGGTTTCCGGTACCGGGCGCGGGCGTAGTTCCACATGCGGCGGCCATCAGAAAGACCGGCAGGAAGAGGTATGTTAAGCCAAGGCGGATTGGGGTCATTGAAACGGGTCGGCGGTGATCGTTGCGGGCATGTAGTTCGACCGGAGTCGCAGCGGTTTTCGACAGGGTGCTGAAGTCAGAATCTGCTCCTCCATGATATAGGTTCAAGCCGCACAAATCAAGGGCAAACTGATGCTTGCTTTTGTCCGTATCGACCGTTAATGTTTACCACGAGTTCGCCAGAATCCGTCGCCTCGAGAACCGGCCATGTCGCGTATCGAACGTCTGCACACCAATGGTATTGTACCGTATCCCGCCCGGGCCAAAAGATCGCACACGGTGCGGCAGGTCCGGGATTCCGTCGCTGTACGGAGTCAATACGTGATCTCCGGAAGGCTGGTCCAGTTGGATCCGCAGGCCCGGAGCGGCGTGCTGAAAGACTGGACGGGCACGGTCGAACTCGCCCTGGACGAACCGGCCCCTGCCGACCTTCTTCCCAAGCTTTCCAAGGGCGACCTCGTGGAATGTGCGGGTACGTGGAAGAACGGCGTATACACCGTTTCCGCGCTGAGGCTCCTGGCGCCGTGCCTGCGTGAATCGCCTGAACCGGAAGCGGCCGATGCCGTGCGCATCCGGGCGCGTCTCATGGCCGGAACCCGTTCCTTTTTCGAGTCCCGCGGTTTTATCGCCGTGGACACCCCCGTGTTCATGAAGGTACCGGACCTGACACCGGCGCTGCGTTCCTTTCGAACGGAATACGCGGACGGCGAAGGCGGAGCGCGTCCCTTCTATCTGCAGACCTCGCCCGAACATTACATGAAACGCCTGCTGGCGGCTGGCTGCGAACGGATCTATCAGATTTGCAGGTTCTATCGAAACGGGGAACGTTTCGACACCCACCATCCCGAATTCACCGGATTGGAGTGGTACGAGGCCTATGCAGATTACAATACGGTGATGGATACCACCGAGGACTACGTTACTTCACTGGCCGAGACGCTCGATTACTCCGGAAAACTGACCTACCAGGGGACCGAGATCGACCTCCGCGCACCCTGGCCGCGCTATCGGTTGAGGGACATCTTCCTGGACCGGGCAGGTATCGACCTGGATGAATGCGATTCGGTGGACGCCTTCGCTTCCATGATCCGGAGCAGGAAGTTCGAGGTGCGGGACGACGATGACTGGGACGACCTCTTCCATCGCGTCTTTCTTGCGGCGGTGGAACCTGCCCTGCCCGCCGGCAGGCCGGTCTTTCTGACGGAGTATCCCGCCCGGTTGCCGTCGCTTGCGCGTTGCGTTCCCGGTAACGCCAGGTACGTGGAACGCTTCGAACTGTACATGGGCGGACTGGAACTGGCCAATGCCTTCACGGAGTTAAACGATCCGGTGGAGCAACGTGCCAGGTTCGAGGCGGACCTGGAGATTATGAGATCACGGGAGGGGAGGGAGCGCTACGACGGCAACGTGGACGAGGCGCTGTTGGCGGCCCTCGAATACGGAATGCCTCCGTCGGGCGGCATCGCCTTGGGGTTGGACCGCCTGGCCATGCTTTTTTCCGATGCGCGCACAATCGATCCCATGATCATGTTCAGGGATTACTGACCGACGATTAGTGATCGACGTTTTCTGACCGACGATTACTGACCGACGATTATCGACCGACGATTATCGACCGACGATTACTGTTCGACTTTAGATTGTCCCAAACCCAAATAACGTACAGAGGAGCGTGGCATGCGGGCATTGATGTATCTGGGAACGCGCAAGATGGAAATGCAGGATGTTGAAGAACCCAGGGTTACGCCCGGTTGCGTCGTGTTGAAGGTAGGCGCGGCGAGCATCTGCGGTTCGGACCTGCACGGCTTTCTGGGAAAGAGCGCAAAGCGCGTTCCGCCCTTGGTGATGGGCCACGAATTCACCGGCGAGGTCGTGGCCCCGGACCGGGGCGCGGAGGGGCTGTCCGTCGGCGACCGGGTCACGATCAACCCGATCCTGTCCTGCGGCCGGTGCGAGGAATGCCTCCGGGGGCGCACCAGTATCTGTCCCCGCAGAACGGTCATCGGCATCGAGCATCCGGGCGCTTTCGCCGGATACGTCTCCGTTCCGGCGGAATCGTGCTTCAAGCTGCCGGACCACGTGGGCGATCTCGAAGGCAGCATGGTCGAATCCCTCTCCAATGCGCTGCACATCTTCGACCGGAGCCTCCATGGATTCATCCGGAGCGTGGCCGTCATCGGCGCGGGGACCCAGGGGCTGCTGGCCCTGCAGGTGGCCCGGCATATCGGGGCGACCCGCATCGCGGTGACGGACATGGTGCCCTCCCGCCTGGAGCTGGCCTCCAGGTTGGGCGCGACCCACGTCATCGACGTGCGCGCGGAAGATCCCGTGGAATCGGTGATCGACATGACGGATGGACAAGGAGTGGATCTGTCGGTCGAAGCCGTGGGGCACACCGCGACGCAGGAACAGGCCGTGCGGATGCTGCGGCAGGGCGGCGAAGCCGTGCTGCTGGGCCTGGGCGCCGAGGCGCCTATGGGCATCGACGGCGTAGCCATGGTCAACCGGGAACTCGTCGTCCGCGGCTCCTACGCCTACACGAGCCTGGACTTCGCCTATTCACTGGAACTGATCTCCTCGGGCAGGATCGACGTTGCCTCCATGGTCGTCGCACGGGACCTTGAGGAGGGACCGGCTATTTTTACTAAACTGGTGGACGACCCGGGGGATTTGATCAAGGTGGCGCTGGTGCCGGGTTCCTGAAACGGCCCCTACGAGGCCGGCGGCCGGAACCGCGTCAGCAGCGCCAAAACCGCGTCAGCGGCAGCGCCAAAACCGCGTCACCAGCGGCCGGAACCGCGTCAGCGGCGCCAACCCGCGTCAGCGACTTGAACCGTGCAGCCGCATGGCTTCTCTGAACCCTTCCTGCGAAACCCAGCGCGAGTTGTAGGCGTTCCGGTAGTTCCGCGATTCGATATCGGCCGGGAAATGGGATTCGGCTCCGTAAGGGTAGCCGGCCATCCCGTGAAAAGGCAGCGGTTCGATCGTGGCGGCGGTCGCCGTGTTCAGGTCGCCCTCCTTGAGCCATCCGTCGGTATGCAGTACGTAGTCCCTTACCCAGCCCGGCGGCGGATCCGGCAGGTCCGTAGCATCGAAGGTCACCGTGATTTCTTCACCGGAACTGTAGATGACGTACCGGTCGTCGGACGCCCGCAACAAGGGCGTCACGTCCCCGAATCGCGTTCGGTATCCCTCGAAAGGCAGCCACTGGGGTTCGCCGCTCAACGATTGGTAGTCCCTGATAAACGGACCATTGGGTGCGGTCTGGTACTCCCGGGAGTAGCCGCGGTAGTGAAGGTCCGCGATTTCGGGCGACAACCGGGTGACGCGTCTTTCGGCCTGCAAGGGTTCGTCTACGGTAAAAAAGGCCTCGCTCCAATACAACTGCAGATTCGTGGTGAGTCTGACCCGGTAGTCTTCGGCAGGGAACCGGTCCGTCAGGTCGATGAAAATGGTCTTGTGTTCGCCCGACGGAAAACCGGTGTACGGGATGGCGGTCCGCCACTGCCCTTCTCCGTCCGGGATTTCAAGGTACGGCGGGACCACGGCGGCGTTTCTGCGCTGGGACAGGGCCAGGTTGGAGCTGGGTTCGACGGGCATGATCCAGCCGCACAGGAAGAGGTGTATCCGCTTCGCGTCCTTCAGATCGCCCAGGTCCAGGGTGATCGAATGCAGTTCGGGAACGCCCTGGAAGTCTCCAAGCTTGAAGTCGCCGACGTAAAGGCTGTCCCGAGCCGTTAGATGAGGCAGGATATCGTATCCACGGTGGTCGTGGGCCGCCACAGGGATGCGGGGTTCGGTCACCGTTTGGATTTCGAGTCCCGGGTATGGCGGGGGGAGGTACTTTTCATCTACGTAGATATCCGTCTCAGCAGGGTGATCGACGACCAGCAATTCCATTTTGTCCATGTACACCGCGTCCCATAACTCTTCCACGACACGGATTTCGAACTTCCCGTCCCGCTCCCGCAGTTGGTCGCCCCTGATCTTTACGTAGTCGTTGGCCGCATCCGGATAGGCCGGTGCGCCGGTTTCCGTCAGGGCGCCGATGGCGCTGCGGGTCATCAAGTGCGTGACGAATTCGTACCGCTTGCCGTTCCACGTATACAGCGACGGACAGGATCCCTTAAGCCGCTGGGGTTCTACGATCAGCGTGCGGGACTCCGGATCGATCCTGTTCTGGGGAACGCCGTTGCTCCAGATGACCCGGATGACGTCCGCCTGTTCGCGGCTGCCGAGACCCGCGTGGGTTATGGGCCCGTCGACCAGCAATGCCTGGTAATGTGCGCCGGCGTTCACTTCGATGGTGGATCCTATGCCGTAGAAGTTGTTCTTCCCGCTTCCTTCCAGGGCCGCGGCGAGCCGTATGTTGATCCACCCGTTCGCATTGCCGCCGTCATTGCGGAGCGCGATGATCCGGCCTTCGGTGAGCAGTACGAGATCGAGATCGCCGTCGCCGTCCAGGTCGCCCTTTTCTACGGCTTCGACGTTGCCGGGCAGTTCCGGCAACAAGGCCGCCTGTTCCTCGAATCGGCCGTTCCCCAGGTTTCTCACCAGCCGGAGTCCGGGGCGTTCCGGGACCGACGCCCCGGCCAGGACCAGGTCGATGAACCCGTCGTTGTCGAAGTCGACAGGCCGTACAACGGCGGGATCAAGGCCTTCGCAGGCCCCGCCCGGTATCGCGGGTGTGTCCTGCCCGGTGAATCTTACGCCGCCTTCATTCCATAATAACCGGCATCCGTCGATTCCGGCTCCCGCCATGAACAGGTCCAACGCGCCGTCGTTGTTGAAATCGGCGGCCACGACCGTATGCGCCTTGCTCCGCCCGATGTCGCCGAACCGGTCCGTCCAGTCCAACCACCTGCCCTGCCTTACGTTTCGGTAGAGCCGGTGCGATCCATTCTCAAACAGCGCGACCACGTCTATGGCGCCGTCCCGGTCGAAGTCTCCCCAGGCGAGTGCCTGGCCGTCCGAAGTGACGGAATCGCCTTTCGCCGCCCCGGCAGTAACGCCGCCTGCCGCCTCTTCGAAACCCGAGGAGGCCGTGGCTTCTTCAAACAGTCCGTCCTCCGTATGCCGGTAGAACCGGAGCGTCCTCATGTCAGACGCCAGGATGTCCAGGTCGCCGTCGTGGTCGAAATCCACTCGAGCTATGGATACCGGTGCAGTCGATCCGGTCCATTCGAAGGACTGCGCAAGGGCGTAGGTTCCGTCTCCTGTATTGTGAAACACCCGCGACTGCCCCGATCCGGCGGCGTACAGGTCGGCGTCGCCGTCGTTGTCGAAATCGCCCGTGGCCAGCCTGTAATCGCCCGTGGCCAGCCCGAAGTCCGCATCCTCCCCTCCCCCGGACCAGGGAACCGAAACCGATTCCCAGCCGTCTACGCGGTTGTGCAGCACGACCAACGCATCTGTACCCGCCAGCACCAGGTCCGGGCGGCCGTCCCCGTCCACGTCCGCCAGGGCCAGGTCGGTCCATCCCCCCCGCGCAAAGGGTGCCTCGCCCAGGAATTCGCTTCCAGCGTCCACGAACCGCATGTCGACGAGGGAGTCCGCGTCCATGACGGCGAGGCCAGGCGGCGCCGAACGGAAATCGTAGAGCGGTGGCGACTGCTGCGTTGGATCTCCGAGTCGATCCCGAGACCGGCGGTAGGTCGGATCCACGACGAGCAGGTTGCCCAGGATACCCGCGTTGAATTCGGCTTCGGCAGCGTCCCGGCGTTTCAGCGCGTCGAGTGTCCTGTCGAGCCAGGTCCGTACATCGTCCGAAAGGGGGACGAGCAACGAGGCCATCCGATCATACCCTTCGACGGCCTCGACGACCCTGCCCATGCGGACCAGGGTCTGGTTCAGCTCGACGAGTAAGGCCAGGTTGTCCGGTTCGTACGCGAGCATCGCCCGCAATTCGTCCAGTGCATCTTCATCCCGGTGGGCCGGTCCCCGCTGCCTTCGCAATTCAGTTAGATACTTGTACCTGAGCACCACGTTGGACTCGTTGTGTCCGACCGCGTGCGCAAGCATGTCCAGGGCGCCTTCCCGGTCTCCCCTCGCCGCCGCGATATCGGACCGGATGGAAAGGACTTCCCCATCCTGCGGGGCGAGATCCGAGGCCCGGTCTATGGCCGCTTCGGCGTTCTCTAAATCCTGCAGTTTCAGCAGCGCCAGGGCCCTGTTCGCGTGACCGAGGGGTTCTCGAGGCACCAGCCGGACCAGCGTCTCGAAGGAACCTGCCGCGCCTTCCGGATCATTCCGGTAAAGATAGGCCAGGCCGGTGTTCTTCTCGGACAGGGCTTCCACCCATACGTCGCGGGAAGAGGATGTATCACCGCATCCCGCGAGCAGGAAAGCGGCCAGTGAGAACCCGAAAATGGCGGTTGATGTCCGCATCTTGCGTCACCTCGTATTTCGAAGGATTAAAACCGGTTGATGACCATCAGTTCGCTGCCGCCGCCCCGCGCCACGCGCTTCACGGCTATGGCGATCCGGTTTTCCCTGTCGAGGGCGTTCCAGTACGTCTTCATGACCTCTTCCGCCCCGCCACGCAAGGGCATGACCAGGGGATCTCCTGTAAACCCCGGCAACGGGTCGCCGTCGCCCATGTAAGTCGTCAGACAAAGTCCCAGTCCTGCTGGTGGCGGCGTCGGAGCATAGGTCGCGCGGTCGGTGTGGGTGGGATCATCGGGATTCGCACTGAGCACGCTCAAGGAAACGGCGGGCATCCCGGTCAGGTCCAGCATGCCGCTGATACGGGGCGTGTAGTTCGGCGCGTCCGGCTCCCGTTCCCTCGTGGCCAGGGCAGCCTCGAAGGTTCCGCCCCTGGTCAATGCATCGCGGATCGTCAGAGACTGGTCGCCGTTGGCGACGATATAAATGCCCGGCAGCTCGAGCATGGCCGGATAGATGATCAGATCGGGCTTGTCCAGCCTGGAATGGTCGGCCGGCAAGGTCCGAAGTTCGGGCCCGTCGACCATGAACCGCCGGTTGCGGCTGCGCTCGCTCCGGCCCATGATCCAGTAGACCACGAGCCAGGCATCGTCTTCGGCCGTTCGGCCTATGATCAGGCCCCGCCCGGGGTAGCGGTTACCGGCGATATGCCATGAAAAGTTCTGTTCAGGGCTCAGCATGGCGTGCATGGGGCGTCTATTGACCGGTCCTGTCATTCGAACAGGCTCAATTGATCGGGGCTGATGTCGAGGGCTCTCTCCGAAGGCGCCCGATCCGGTGCGATATCGCGCTCCAGGAGCAAAAAGGCGTCCCTCACGTCTACAGCCATCTCCACATCCGAACCTTCGTGGACGGGTTTCAACAGCAGGACTTCCTCCCGTTCGATACCGGGGTCGGATAGCAGGGCCGCGCTGTGCGTGCTGATCAACACCTGCCTGCCGGCGTTCCGCTGCATGCGGAGAATCAAGGCGGCGAGCCGGTTGACAATGCCCGAATGAAGACAGAGCTCGGGTTCCTCCAGCAACAGCAGTGATTCCCCTTCGAGGAGCGCCCACAACATGCCGATAAGACGCAGCGTGCCGTCGGAGAACTGGTCTTCCCGCTGTATACCCGCCCGGGGCCGCCAGTGGGCGTATAGCGCCTGGAGATGAGGACGGCCGGTCTCCTGGTCTCGTACGAATTCGAGTTGTTCGAGCCGCGGCACGGCCAACCTGAGCACCTCCTCGATCCGGGACAGGCGGGCCCTGCGGGTCCGGTCATGCTCCCGTGCGATTCTGTCCAGGAAATCCTGGCCGTAGGGATCGCCTTCGAGCGATTGACCACTGATCAGGTCCGTGTGGCGTAGAAGCGATGGCACCAGGTGATGGTAGTTGATGGCTTGAAAGAACCGGGCTATGTCCCGGAAATCCCGGTTGGCGGTGATCTGCTCGAGGTAGGTCTGGGTAAGCCGCACGATGTCTTCCCGGTCGTCCTCGTTCGGCCTTTCGAGTATGACGGTCTCGTCTCTCATCACCCGTTCGAGCGTGATCAGCGTATGCCGGTTCCCCCGGGCCTGCTGCTTGAGCCCGAGTTCGTAGCGCCAGGTCTCACGCCCGTCTGCCGGGTCGGAAAATCGGACCTCGATGGCGATATCGGGATCCCTGCGCGCGGCGAGATTCCGGATCTTGGTCATGCCGCCCCGGTCCGCGACCGCCTTTTGCAGTCCGCCGCCCTCGACCTTGGCGATATCGCGGAGGAACCGGAATACGTCCATCAGGTTGGACTTCCCGGACGCGTTGGGTCCGACGACGAACTGTCTTTCGCTCAGATCGGCGTCGATCCGCGGGAAATTCCGCCAGTTTCTGACTTTAATGTGACTAACGTACATGTGCCGCTCCGGCAATCCGGTGTATTAGTCGAAGAATCCCTGGTCGTCCTCCTTCAGGTAGGGCAGCGTCTTGTCCGGCACCAGGTCGACCCCCAGGCCGGGTCTGTCCCACACATCGATGAAACCGTCCTTCACGATCGGGTCCGGCAGGCCCTCCACGATGTCGTACCACCAGGCGGGATTGCCGACGGGATATTCGAAGGCGATGTAGTTGGGCGGCATGGCGGCCGATGCGTGCACCAGCGCCGCCAGGCCGATCAGACCGTCGATGACGCCGTGAGGCGCCATAAGCACGCCGTGGAGATCGGCGTATTCGGCGATCCACTTGAGCTCCGCGATCCCACCCACGTCGGCGGGATCGGGACCCACCACGTCCACGGCGCGTTTTTCGATGAGATCGACGAAGTTCTCCCTGAGATAGATCTGTTCCCCTGTGTGGATGGGTGTGGACGTTTTCGAATTCACCTCGCGGTACAGGTCTGCCAGGACATAGGGTGTATAGTCTCCGGTGATCATGTCTTCCAGCCACAATATATGCAGATGTTCCACGGCTTTTGCGAGGCGCATGGCGTCCGGAACAAGCATGCCCGGTCCGCAATCGAGCGCCAGTCCCACTTCATCGCCGAGGACCGCTTTCATGGCCTCGATGCAGGCCACCAGGTGCTTCAGGCCCTTTTCGGTGAGCGGGCCGCGATTACCGTGAAATCCGTGGCGCTGCAGGTCGCCGTAGAAGAAGTCGGGGACCTGGGACGGCATCTGGCTATGGAAACTGATGCCCTGTTTGATGATGGTGAATCCCTCAGGCGCCGCCTTCATCCGGGCCATGTCCTCGGCGTAGTCATCCACGGTGGACCCCTTCATGGGAAACCGTACGGCCCCGTTGTAGACCTGGACCCGGTCCCGCATCTTGCCACCGAGCAACTTGTACACCGGCAGGCCCGCCGCCTTGCCGGCGATGTCCCAAAGGGCCATTTCGATGGCGCTTACCGAGCTGCCCCACGGCTTGAAACCGCCCAACCGTCGTATACTCGCGATGACTCTGTTTACGTCCGTGGGATCCTGGCCGATGATGAAATCCCGGTAGAAGAGGACGTGGGGTTTCAGGTAGTGCTTGGAGTTCTCTATCTGTCCAAGCCCGTGGATCCCCTCGTCCGTGGTGATCCGTACCACCGGGTTCTGGCCGATCACGGCGCATTTCAGGTCGGTGATTCTCATGCTGGATACCCTTTCGACTGCAACCGTTTCTCCCATCCTGCCGGTTTGCCCGCTTCATCCCATGCCTTCATTTCGTCCAACAGGCGTTCAACGACTTTCTTCGGCCCCTGGAATCCTCCCTGGCGTTTCATTTCGCAGACCCCTTCCGACAACTGATCCTCGTGTTCCGCTATGGGACCGGTACCTGGCGTCCAGGACGCGTAGGACGTGCAGTATCGCTGGAACATCGTGCGACGCGGCGGATCGTGCCGGGGCCAGGGGAGCGCGCCGTGACAGAGCGCTTCGGTGAAAACGACGGCGTCCCCGGCGTTGACGGGAACATTGACCACGGTCGGCGGACCGGAGCGGATGTTGATGTGCTCCGGCCGTTCGAAATAGGTCTTGTGGCTGCCCGGTATGCAGACGAAACCGGCCCCGTCGGGAACGTCCACGAGGGAAATGGCCGCGTTGATAAAGGTGGCGAACACTTCGCCGTCCGCCGCCTGGTAGTCGTTGGCCGGGTTTCTCCACGCCCCGGAGGCGCCGTTGTGCAGCGTAATCTCGTCGCTGTCCGGCAGGTTCACGGTGAGTGCGGACAACAGATGCTGGGGTCGTTCCCGGGTCAATGCGAGCACGACGCGCATGATCGGCAAGTTCAGAATCAGTCGGTCGAAAACCGGGTCGGCGTACTCGGCGTGGAGAATGGCCCGCGCGGCCGTCGGTTTTTTCCCTGGATCCTCGTAGGAACAGAGCGGCGGCGGCAGTTCGTCCTCGTCCATGCCGTGCCACGCGTCGCACCGGGCGATCATGTGTTCCAGATCCTCCAGGGGAACAACCCGGCGGAGAACCAGGTAACCATGCAAGTCGAACAGCCATTTTTCTTTGTCTGTGAGCATCGGATGAAATTCGTTTGATGTGAACCGGGTGCCGGAATCCGGCGCGGGCGAGGCTTCACGCTGGTCTACGTTAATTTACCGGTTTGCGGGCGCTCGTCAATTCACATACGCGTTGTGGAACTCGATCCACTTCGGAAGGACTTCCTCGATTACTTCCCTGGGCGGCA
>MKWU01004659.1_pt1 | contig 15861 bp, 7 predicted proteins | sample 809101 | NCBI WGS metagenome assembly MKWU01 (sample SAMN05860141, study PRJNA318959) | sponge metagenome | host: Aplysina aerophoba | place: Slovenia: Piran, Adriatic Sea, Gulf of Piran | collected 2013-05-07 | reverse complement strand
TACAGAAACCACATGAAGTACATGCGCCATTTTCGCTCACTGTTGTCTGATGATGTGAGGTAGAGGCAGACATTTGTGTCACTGTCAACACACTCAGTACACCCTTGCCAAGGGTACTAAAGTAGGAAGGCCTACAGCATGTATATAGTGTATATATGCTGTTGGCTGTTCTAGAACTTTCCTAATCTGAACCTATATAAGAACCTTGCATTACTAGCCGGAGATTGCTGCAGCTACATGTGCGTGTTGTGTGTCTCATGCAGAATTAGGGTCATTCTTGAATCAGCTTAGTGGACCTCTGGCAACTGAATCTTGGCCATGTTTAGTATGTTGATAGCAGGGTCTTCATGGTAGCCAATAGAATCAGTGAAGATGCTATAGTGAAGATCCCCATGAGCTCTTTGCTAGCATTTTCGCCGGCCAACTCAAGGAGCCAATCTTCATCCTGAAGCTTTAGCAGTTGTTTCCCAATGACAAGCTGGGCATTGCTCAGCTGCTGTCCATTGTCCCTGAGCTTGCTGCAAATTATCTGTGCCAGGTCCTGTCATGATGTATTTGTAGGTACGTAAGTCCAGACCTGCTTCTAGTGCTGACATCTGACCTCCGGTGATTCTGTGGGAGTTCAATGATAGAATCTGTTCTGCCATGGTGCGATCTTGGTGGGACCTCAAAATGTAGCGATCCACTCAATATCCACAAGCTTGATCATGCACCACCACAAGCTCCATCAAGGAACCAGCACATTTCAACGTACATTCATTAGGACAGACTGCCAAGATCAATACAATATCAATTAGTGTTTAGTATGCACTACAGCCCAACAAAGGTAAGTAAGCACAATGACAGAAAGAAACATGGCCTAAGGCCTCCCGCTAGAGAAATTACTACATACACACCTATACCCTAATTGTCTGTTCACACACTAGCTAGCACAGTGCAAAAGTAGGTCACTGCTCCACGCTAATAGCATAGCTAGCTAACACAAAGTCGCTTGAGTCTGACTATGAAGGTACTAGTTAACTCGCAAACTTATACTTGTTAGTTTGTCTTGGTTGCAATAATTTGCTGTGGTGTTGCAATTACAGTAGTGGTGCAACCCCCACCAATATATAGCTAGCTAGCTACAGTGGAACCTCCCTATAAAGGGCACTCTATATGAAGGTCACCTCTCTAATGAGGACACTGTGTCAACCACATTGAACTGTATACAAATCATTAGGGGCATCTCTCTCTACAGAACAGCTAGCTTGGTGCCAGTGGTGTCCTCTATAGAGGTTCAATATGTATCGAGATGTGTATAGGGGTCTATGTGTGTACGACCTCTGACCCCAGTGACCGTATACTTTCCGCATTCGTCCTCCGGATTGCGCAAGTCTGGACTGAAAATGGCTGAGGGGAGCGTACATACAGTACCATCGGACCAGCTTTAGAGACGCGGCACTTTTTGACAGTAACAGGTGAGGTCGTGTGTTTTAATACTGCGAAGAAAAGCGCCATTTTTTACGTTTGTTTGTTATCCGAAATTGCGAGACATCCCTGATGAATTTGTAAGTGACACTGACAAGTAATGTTTTTGTCAAAAAAGGACCTTCCACTTGGGATATAGAAAGAGTTATCCCAAATTATCGTGGATTTCATTATGCGTCTCTTAGTTTGTCCCTTGCTGTCATCATTTGACGAAGTCAGATGTGTGGTGTACTGGCTAGTGTAGACTTTGGAGTATGTCGAATTGTGTCCGTATCTGTGAAGTACATTCGCTTCTTAACCCACTATTTACTGGCAAAGCCTCTTTCTCAATTCATGTTTTGGATGAAGACCTGGCTGTATATACGCTTATGCAAGTACTTATGCTGTTTGGTATTGTCTCAGTGTGTGGGGGTGGGGCGGGGGGAGGGGTCTATGCAGTGGATAGGTAACAAAGGTGCTGTTGGTTGTAGTATGGCTTATGTTAGCCTCGTCCACAGGCCCTTTGTGTTAATTGTGTGGGAGAAGGAAAAATAAAAAAGAATAGTCATCCCTGCCCGTGCATGGCGTATGTGTGGTCTTGTTGAGACACAATGAACAAGACTTGATTTTGAGGTGCCCATGACTTTTTGTTGGTTTTGTTACCATTAGTTTTGGTTGCAGTTTCATCATTTGTGTGCACCCACCACAATTATGTCAAAATGTGTGCAAATTTGGTGACCACTAACAACCGTGAACAGCCATCATTTGCTGTACCCTTCATGTGAGTATCACTTGACTGACTCTGCGTGTCTCCCATGGCAGCACAGTGTTCACAAGCAGTCTACGGTCAAGATATATACACTTTTACCCTTCTTCTATCCTATTTAGGATAATGCCTGTGACAGAAGCAGCAGGAAATCTGTTTGGCTTTCTGAATGATGACAACCGTTCAAGATGGAAAGGGTTGTTGCAGAACTTTCTGAAGGGGGTAAGTTTAGCTTTCAACCAACCCTGTAGAACAGTTCTAACTTCATCTTGTTGGTGAATAGGGCACGGTAACATTGGGGGGTTGAAGGTTTGTCTTGCCGTAAGTAATGTAGTTCCTGTACGTTTATGTGGCTGCGAAAATTGGCAACTTCTAGCCCCAATATTAGCAGTGCCTATTTTTCTCAACGACAAATGGAAGTTGCAATGGAATTAGAACTACGTAGCTAGCTACAAGGCGGGAAGAGTGGTGACTGCATGTACGTAGGATGTAGGCTATCCACTGAACAGGAGTACAAATTATTTATACCACAACTTAGGGACCTTGCTGAGGGTGGAAGGGCTTGCAGTACCATTGCTTTAGAATCACTGCAGTCAAGAATGAGTGCTTACCATAGTGCAAGGCTGTGTGTAGGAAACTGCTTTCCTCCACTCTACTACCACTGCCCAGGTATTGCAGGAGGTCCACCCACAGGTAAGCATTGATAGTGATGCTTTGACATACCTGGAAGCCCTGCTGTATCACCTACTGGCAAAGATTTGTTCAAGCAGTCCCACGTCGGTACAAGATGTGAGAAGTGCGTGCAATGGGTATTTTGTGTTTTCCTAAACCTGTGCTGTGGTAAATGTGTGCATACAGAGCATTGGGAGCCTTGGACTTACGTAGAAGTAGCACTTTTGATTAGCGTGTTCTTGCAAGCCTGCCTATGTGGTGCTGGACGCCCCTGTGGCTGCTCACTACTAGATGTGCCTGTGATGTTGTTATGTGGCTCAGTCTGTTGCCAGCCCAGTAGGCTAACACCGTGCTAGCCATCAGTGATTGTAGTGGTGCTTCATTGAGTAATCTGCAGTGTATAAATATTCTTAGTTGTATAACCGTGAGTAGATGTTATGTATGTACAACTCTGATTTGATCTTTTTCAGCATACGTTCAGGAGAACTACCCTCATCCAGTGAATGATTGGGCTATTCAGGAAGCAGAAGGCTCAATGGATAAGATTGGGGCATTGAAAAAGAAGGGACTACCAATCGACAAGATTCACCATCAGATCAAAGTATGCTTGCATGTGTAATTGACAGTGCTTACCATATGCAAAACTGTGGTACAGTAGCCGTCTCAAGCCAGTCCTTCATCGGTACACTTCCTGACTGCCAACTACAGGAATATGTTGTAACCAGGTCATTTCCACGAGCAGCATTCACTTTGAATAAAGTGCAGTTTCTCATATGGCTGTGCATTAATGATGATGGGTTCTGGATGCCAGCTTCAATGGTTTGAAATCATGGCAATGTTTTCACCAGCATAATCTGTATTCTTCAGGCCAAAGATTGAAGATGATTGTGGAAGGTGGTAGAAGTGACCAATCCTGGCCACCTTCAGTCTTCACTCTGTAGGAAACCAGAGTATCTTGGTAGAATGGTGGCAAGGTCTGAAACCATTCAAGCTGGTATTTGAGAACCCGTACTGCGCTAGTATTCAATTCATACATCTTTTTTCACTACTCTTCCCTTGTTTACATGTTATTTAACTCGCCTTTTGCTGAAAGGCACTCAGAGAGTTTTTTCAGTGTACAGTAACTAGTGTATACCAACGTATCAGTATAGCTTGCCCGGAGTTCAAATAGGATGCATGTGGTGATTGAACTCCAGCCAAGCATGCAGCGGAATAGACCTTTTGCTAAATACAAATCATATATTTTCTTTTGGAGTTCAGGTACGGTATGAGACAATATAATGTTATCATTTCGTTTCGTTGCGTAAAAACGGTACGATAACGTTATATTGTCTCATACTGTACATACGTACGTATGTATGTGGTTGTAATACAATGCCGACGTAGGGAATAAAGCTGTAAAATGTACTTTATTCCTTACCGCAATAGAGAACTGATTTACAAAATACCCTTTGGGCGATATTTATTTGTATAGGAATACACTGCGACACGTTAATTTTACCGTATAAATGTGGTATCTGCACACATACAGTGCTTTTCTCACAATGATTTTTAAGGTGTGCTGATTGTAAAAGATTGGGGCAGTTCATGGGACTTCTTTGCCTGCGCTAACACCACAAGAATGCACAATGGATGACTACAATAAAAGGGTTTCATTGTGTCATCATGCAAACAGTAGCAGACCATCTCTATTTCCTTACTAGTATTTATATCAGATGGCCGGACTCGCTCAGTTCATGATGCCCACGTTTGAGACCTATAGACCCTTTCATATATTGCGTCACAAATCGTTGTAAATATTGCACAATAACAGAACTGTTGGCAAAACTAAGTGGATATAGATCCGGTAGCCAGACACTCACTGCAGCATTATCGGTTTGTGGCACTGCATATGATGATCAGGTGACCAAGGTGAGTGTATTGCTGGTTTGTCTGGTCTTGTGGGGTGGGAGGACGATCTGAAATGGCGGTGAGCGCTAGTTTTGAGGTAGGAGACTGCTTTTTCTCTTACAGCAAGTCTGGAAGAGTCCATATTCGCATGGAAGTTGCCAAATGCAAAGCAGAGTTGATGTAGTAGCTACAACATTGGAAGATTCCATATATATATATGCATTTAGCAGTGCAATGTGTAGCTGTGTATGTCTTATAAATACTCTACACTATGTATGTATAATGCCAAGCAATTAGTGCATGTGTTGAGAGAGTCACACATTATTGAGTCCTGAGAGTCATCCCTAATTGCAGAGGTACACACACCACAGTACCACACTGGGTGCTTCTTCACACACTCCACTGCCTGTAGAAGTGACAACCATGCGTCTTCACAGAAGTACTTCTGAATACTTCCTAAACAGACGTCTTCGATGCGCAGATCTTCTCTGGTTTTATCTCAACCTCTTCTTTCTCAAGTAACTTTCCAGTTAAGCTTGATCTGTTGGGATAATGAGATTCTGAGTACTGCTTGAGAAGTCTATGCAGCGAGTGCTCATAACTGTGACCTCAGGGCTGAGAGTGCTAAGACTTATTGTTTTCCCTTTCCGTTTATACTTTTTCGAAGGTTTGCAAAAACACTAGCCAAATGGGAAACTTGTTTTACAATGTTTCGGTAGCATACAGCTACCATCATCAGGGAATAATGACAAAGGAGCACTCATGAATATATAAGGGTGATGGTGACAGCAAATGATGTGGTGGCAGATGGTGACAGTGGATGATGTGATGGCTGTGTGGTAATGAATAACGTTAAAATATAATAAATGAATAATGAAATGATTATACATGCAATTTGTGTCATGCAAGTTTCTATACTACACTAATCCAAACCATGCAATCTAGTCCAATAGAGCCGTGTACTCTCTAGGCCGAGTTCCTTTTTCTCGGTTCACGGTGTTGGGGTGGCGCTTATATATTCATGAGTGCTCCTTTGTCATTATTCCCTGATGATGGTAGCTGTATGCTACCGAAACGTTGGAAAACAAGTTTCCCATTTGGCTAGTGTTTTTGTAAACCTTCGAAATGTCTGAAATACCTAGCCACTCAGACCTTTTCAAGATCACGCTTATACTTTGTTTGGCAAATTATCACAAATTCATCGAGTTGAAGGGGTTTTCACTGCTTTCTTCTAGGTGACAAAGATGTTAATAACTATGATGAATATTTGAATTGTGAATCGAGTTGAAATGTGGATGCCTACTCCCAGAAATACTAATTCACTACATGGGATCAATTGGAATTGAATGCTGGCCACTTGATATGCTATAGACCACGGGGGTGCTTCACATGCTGTAGACTTCTTCTGAATCCCAGTTAGTATTGCTAGTATTGCTATGTAGTTGAGGTTTGTGTGAGGTTGTACGTATGTATGTGTAGTGGTAGATTCGCAATCACTGTTTACTGTTGGTGCCCTTAGGATGTCCTGGGTCACAAGGTGGACACTTCAGTCACATGCTTCATTCTGGGAGTTCTGGACTATGTGGCAGCAGATGCTCTGAAGCTGGCAGGCAACTTCATGAACCACACTTGGGACACAGGGCAGCACAGAGGCCGCTCTCGCGAAAGACTCATCCAGGAAAGGGACTTGAAGGTCTCTATCAATGTTGACCAGGTGTGTGCGTAAATCAGGTGGCCACTGCTGTACTGTTCCTGTAGTTGTGTCTGGGATGCTTGTTGAATTGTTGTGTTGTTCCTCTTCTGTTTCAGGCGCTCAATGACTTGTTTGAAATGGACTCGGACCAGTTCCATAGTCCAATTGTTGAGCCTGCGGTAAGTGTTACCCACAGCTCCTGCTTAGCTTTCTAATGGATCCACCCTTTCAGACAACAGACAATGCTACGCTTCCTGTCGTTTCTCTGTTATCTTCATGCTTTTGTTTGTGTGGGATGTACGTACAGTAGATGTAAGTTTATGGGAATCATAGCCAGCTGTACATGGACGACAGTGGATAGGAAAACAGATGGGCTTTGGTAGTCGTGGATTGTGTCATAGAGCAAATGTACACGTAGTGCCAATTGACACAGAAGACATCATTTCACTCTGCAGTGACTATTTGTAGAGCTGTTGTGTTTGATTGGTATGCAGATAACAGCTGACCCGCAACACATGAAGCATGAGGACTTTGTGAAGCACTTTACCACAGAGGAAACCAAGTATATTCGTCATCTTGACATGTTGATAAAGGTGTGTGTGCAGCACTTGATGTGTACTGTCAGGGATAGGGCTGTGGTGAAGCTCTGAAATGTCACTGCATACTTCTATGGAAGTATCCAAGTTATTCTTTGCTATTTGAAGTTTCCATTATACGTACATATGTAGACAATTGAGATTGTGTTTCCTACAATGTAACCAATTTGGCTGTTGTTTCAGCTATGGTTTAGAGGGAACAGTTTGTTCCTTTATCAAAGTATTTACATACATACCACCTCAAATAATGCTGTCCTATGAACACAGTACCTCCACTGCGGTGCGTTGGCTGGTAGGATGCACTCGCAAAGTGGAAACATCTCTGGCTAAGGGAACTTCTAGTTAGAGGAAAATTTAATTAGAGAGTTAATTTGTGAAATGAAGAAGAGTATTGTATAAGGACGAAGAAGAGGAGAACAGTTGTGAGAGAAAAGAGGGACAATGTGAACATGGGTACATGAACACATAATGTGGGTTGTAAGGTTTTTGAAGACAGTGTAGTAGTCTGATTTCACTTCAAACAGCAGCAAAAGCTGAGAAGTCTCTACGCTTGCAAAGAATAGTCTGACAGGCTAATGACCACTTCACGTGGTCAGCAAATATTCAAATAGTTGTTTAGGAAAAAGAACCAGCAAATAACCTTGAAATACGTAAGATATTATCCTTGTCCTCAGACTTGTAGCCTGTTGGACAATGGGTCATGCTCCTGCATTTACACTGCCTATTGTTTCTTGTAGATTTACAGAGAAAGCTTGAGCAAGGATCCCGGCAGGTACCCAAAGGAGGTGGGTCAAATCACTGTCTACTGCGCAGTGTTTAATTAATGCCTCTGTCAGTTGCAATGATGCTTGCAATGATGCTTGCTTTGTATAGAAAATTGAGCAAATCTTTGGGAACATCGGCGACCTTCACGAGTTGTCTGTGCAGTTGTTTGGAATGGTTGAAGACTGCTTGGAGATGGTCAGTGACAGTGAAGGAGGACAGGGAAAGTGTCCCCAGTTGGGAGCATGCTTTGCTGAACTAGCACTGGTGAGCCCTTCTCAGATACGCGCATCATAATGTTTTAGTGTACGTGTATATAATGTTGTGTGTAATTATAGATGTGTTTTGTTAACATAAGTGTATGCTTATGAGCAATTACCGATTTTCACTAAGTCGCATTCCATCATTGGACATGTTTGCCAATACGTAATGTTAGAGCAAGTCAAGATTAACATGAGCAGTATGCTGATAGCAAATTGATGAGCAAAAGAACAGGTGTTGATTGACATGTTGACCCAAATGTTGTTGTCAACTGCTTACAACATGTTGAACGCAACTCTGCGCCACTAACACAGCATCATTAACTTGAGCAGCTTTTTGCTAACTACACAGCTTGAAAGTGGCAACGAGAGAAAAAGAACCATGTCCTGGCGCCCGAACTTGCGGCCTACGCTCTAACGCAGAGTTTCAGCCACAGATGAGCATTAGTTGGAGTGGAATGTAGTAACCATTTGCAGCTTGAACAAGGGCACATCCTTTGACTATTATTTTTTCATGTACTTCAGCAATTGGTTGTGTTGACGCACCCCAGTTCTCACGGTATGCGACTTTGCTTGTGGTGCTTCCCACAATAAACTACAGAGCGTGAACACTCCTCTTTCACTTTTGGTACTCCTACCTTTGCAGCTTGTGATGTTTGCACTTAGTGCTTGTAATCCATGTGTGTGCCCCAGATGTGTTCCATGCTCATGTGACCAGAGGGGAGGATATCCAGTGGTCATGTTAACTTTAACTTTTAACAATTTGGTGTACATAGCTCTCTTCCTTGTACCAGAGTTCAAAGGACTCCTGCACAAAGTGAATGTCTCTCACACCCTGATGCCTGAATATTCTTTTGACTGACATTACTTTAACGTAGGTGTTGGTTATCTATGCCTTTTCTCCTTGCTAGAATGATGAGTTTGGTGCGTACAGCTTGTATGCTGAAACTATTCCTGAGGCGGTGGAGGCTCTGTCTGAGATGAGAGCGAACCCAGAAGCACTGAAGGACTTGAATGTAAGTTGATGTGGAAGAGTGTTTGCCATAGATTAAGCATGAAAGCAAAGTGTTTAAACTACTGCAAATAGAGAATGTAGTGAACAGTGAATGTGAAAATCAGTGAATGCAGAGCCATCAAAACTGAGGAGGCATTTTGCACTGTTTGTCTATCTGAGACTACTACCATCACATCGAGCAGTAAAAGCTTTAGACGGGTACTAAATGGTCTCCTACACGTGATCAGTCGATAAGTCGCTGTGAGGCAAACGACTGCGGCTGAAATCAGCGGCTTACATAACTGTGTGGGTAGAGTGCAGGTCTTGATTATGAACTTGTAGCAGTTTCCTATTTTCTCCAGTAGCCAGTAGTCTTCTGAGCTGTGTACTCATGTGCAGCAACTTACACAATTGCACCAGCTCACAATCACTTACAGAAACATAAACGTCAATGCAATACCCACCTCAGTAACTCACACACTATCAGTCAACAGAATAACCTGCATGATGTGTATGAATTGCACCTATAATTATAATGAAGGTGCAACCCTACCAGTACTGGCAGAACACCTGGCACGTAGCACTATCTGCTAAGCCGCATATTCTGCTAGTTTGTAATGTCATGTCAGAATTGCCAGTACCTTCTTCTACGCAGACACTTCAGCCCAACATCCCCATGTTTAGGGAGGCGGTGATGTATGTTCTCCCAGGCCTTCTGCTGGAGCCTATCTATCATTGCCTCTACTATTTTGAAATTATTCAGGTAAGTTGTTGTTTACTATGCAGAAGCATACATGCATACACTTGTGCCGGCTACCATGTGTCAGATGGCATTTTCCGCAGTTATTTTTTTGATCACTAAGCCTAACTAGCACCAAATGATATACGTATGTACAATGTATGCCCTAACTGAAGGAAGCTGTTCCCAAATTCCTTGTGTGATTTGCAGTATTTCAACTTGCAAGGGTTTGTGTGCACACATTTGGACTTGCTATTTGGCAGGCACCATGTTGACTATGCATCATGATCGCGAACGTTTCGTAACTTCCTCTGGGACTATCCACTGACACAACGGACTTGGCAAACTGTCCTAAGCTTGAGCAAATTGCAGCAATGTTCAGGGCTTTATCCACCTGGGACAATAAACACCTCTCTTTCCCTACCCACGTTGACTTGGAACGGCTGTCAACAGGTCGCTTGTTGACCTCACGATTGCAAATTACCCCGTTTGAAGTGACACAAAAGGTTCACAAAGCCATCTGATGGGTAAAGACACTCCACTCCACGGAACAACTGTTCTATTCGGAGCATACACATGTACACTAACGGAAGACACCATATTGTGTGTGCTCCACATGTCCAAGTAGAGTGGGTCATGTGCCCATATAAGGAAAAATGAAAGTTGGACTGCGTGCCCAAAAAAGCATACTGGCGGGGATGGTAAACTGGGAATGGAATTGCCTGGTCTTAGCCACTGCATCTGCCTTGAGGTTCTTTTGGGCACAAAGGTATTAACAGTTATTTATATAATTTGCGCTTGAAGAATTACATACATGTCATGGTGTTTGTGTTAACGTACTCAAAGAGTAACTTTGGCTTTGCTGCCAGTTGCCTTGTTATGTCAGTGAGGTTTGCTGCTTGATTCAAGTTTCCTCCTGGACATGAGGAGGTCTATGTATGTAAGGCTTATCATATAGGACATGCTAGTAGGCACATTGGTCATCCTGTCATGTGAGATAACTCTTTCTACTTCTTTCAGAAATTGATGAACACCACTAAAGATTCTGAAGACCTTGAAAACTTCAAAGAGGTACAGAGCTGTGTATGTGTTATGTCAGCACGATGGTCCACTTAGCTGTGTCAAGAGTGCATAAGCGATAAGAGTGTGCAACCGCGTATACTTACCGTAAATGACATTTTGCAATAATGACGTACGTAGTAGTAAAACGTCACGCGTGGGTATGGTAACGATATTATTATTCTTACGTAATGCATGAATACAATTACTTGCACTGGCCGCCACCAACGTACGGTAATGGATTGTGATACCTACGGAAGACACTTGCGTGGAGGCTATGGCTACCGGTTCAAAGAAGCTTACGAAGTGTATCATTGCGGCGGAAGATATTTTTATTTAGGGGGGCACTGCAACCTTGTATTTGTGCATCCACAGCTATGTATTCAGTCTAGTTAATCTAATATTTTGCAACAAACACGTAGCGTGACATCATAGAACAATGGCGGCCAATTCGTATGGTGCAACTTGGTGGAATTTTTCCTCGAATTTTCTTTTATGGTTAAACAGGAACAGAGTAAACATCATTGGGGCTCACTTGCAAACTAAAGAAGGTTGCAAGTAAGTACAATTCCTAATGAATGTAGTATATCCTAAGTATTTTTTTTAAAGCCCATTTAAAGCTTGTGGGGGCACTGCCCCCACAAAATGAAACTTGTGGGAGCCTGTGCCCCCTGTGCCCCCATGGCTCCGCCGCCTATGTGTATGGTACGGCAGCGCACGTTTACAACGTTCGCAGACCGCGTCATGTTTGTTAAGACTTTGCAGCGACACTGAGGAGAGTTTGATTCACTTCTACAGCATATGTCAGAATTTTGCAAGGTGCTGTTTACTGAGTTTGGAAAAAAGGCCACTTTGGACAAGTATATGGTGTTGCAGCTGCGCTGGAGACAAGGCCTAAGATAGGCCTGCAAGTGCGGTTTCCTCAAAGTAACAGAAGCAGGCACGTACTGACTACGTCGAGTACAATGACTGCTCTTGCAATGACACAAAGGCCCCTTTTGTCTATCAGGAGGACCGACCAGAATACTATTATTCATCCGTTGCATAAGAATATTAATGTAGTTACCATGCCAATGCGTGACGTTTTACTACATCATTTTAGAAAAACGTAGTTATACACGCGACGATATGCTGTGTGAATGCACCCTTCCTACTCATCTACGTTTCATGCAGGCATACAGTTCTTTGCTGGGGTTGAAAGCTGAGATAGACGGAGTGGCCATGAGCCATCTACCAAAAGGAAGGTGAACTACAGTACTTAAACTGAATTATCACATGTACACTAAAATAGAATGTTCAATATTGTATTGTTAACAAGGGACTCATACATAGATCCTGTTGCAGTGGTTGTAGGTGTCCATTGGATGTTGTAGATAAATGTATGTGTCTATTGGTTTATTGGGTATGAATCTGAAGTACATAAACGTATGTGGCCAGCTAAATGTGTGTGACTCTAAGTCTCTCTGAGGTCATGTTACGCCTTCTTATCTCAGAGGGAAAGGTGATAGAAGAAAAAGGACCGACGACCAAACTCAAATTCGGGACCTACGTTCTAACATGGAGTTTTAGCCACGCGTGCTACGGAGCCAGTCGCGATCTTTTGTCTCCCACCATCCTTTAGTGCCAGACGCAGGCCTGCTGCTGACTCCGACAGTGTATTATCCGCGTATCGAGGCTGGCACTTGTGCGGTGTGATGGTAGTGAGCTCAGCAGGCAACTAGTATGTTGCATGAACCAGTGAGCCTGATGTCCTCCAGCATACAAGTTAATGTTTCCAGCTCACAAACATATTCTGCATATGCATCTGGGACAGAGGCAGTTACACCATCCACCTCAGGCTTGCGGGTTTGTGCAAAATGCTAGTCGCCCACTGAGCCCACTACCATGGCCTCACACAAGTGCCAGCCTCGCAGCACTGCTCCTTAAGCGGATGCAATTAGTGGCACACCCGTGACTGCCACATAAGGGGTAATGGGAGACAAAGGAGCGTGACCATTTCCGTGGCTCACGTGGCTGAAACTCTGCATTAGAGCTTAGGTCCAAAGTTTGAGCTCGGTCGCTGGCCTTTTTTCTGTCGCCTTTTCCCCAGAGCTGTGATATCTAGCAGATACAAGTTACAGTTTGAGATTTGTAATTTAAATGCTCCAAGCTAGGCATCCACTTCTTGGTTACCATGTAATGCTTTGTTGCATTGATACTGTCTTCAAATAGAGAAGAGCTACAGCGTCTCTCTAGTACTGGATATCATGCCAATGTTCGAAAGTTGCAGAATGTACAGCAGAGCATTGAATCTTGGGAAGTGAGTCCCAATTGCATGTGCAGTTCTAATATACAAATGGCTACCCCTGTACAAGAACCTGCGAGCTAGTATATTACTGTTGTTTCTGCTTTCCTTTCAGGGACCAGGAATCAGTGTTCTCTGTACCGAATACATCATGGGTCAGTAGCATGCCATACTTTATGTGTGGTACTTGTGTGTGCAGCTGTTAGTGTATTATATTAGTTTATATATCATGTGAATTGTACAGCCAATGTTGTACTGAAATGATGGCAGTGGCATGTGTGCAAACAGTGAGAAAAACACTTTTTGTGGTGCCTGACTTATTACGGGGAATGAAGCATGACTGCATAAGAAGCTCATGTGGCTATAGGTTTGTGTAGGGTCATTTGCATTTGTTCTTAACATTGTAGAAGGAACGCTGGGTTTTATGCGTGAGGCAGGAAGAAAGGTATGTGTGTGATATATGTGGTTTGGGTGCATGGCTTATCCCAGCTGGCTACTGACGCCACCTGTGTGCAATCACGTTGTTGAATATACGTAGAATGTGTCAAATGAAGCTGTGCATCTCGCTACAGCTTAGAGGCCTCCAGAATCACAGTTGGTTGCTAGGATTCAAAGTGTTTTAATTGAATTCCCATGATCAACACAATTCAATCTCTGACACAATTAGTGGGTGTGAAATGCCCATGGATAATGTGTGTCATAGTTTATGATGTCAAAATAAATATGTTTGCAATCTTGTAGCGACATACGTACATGCTGCCAGTGTTTTAATATGATGAGTGTAGGTGTCTTTGCTGACCTGGTTGATTTATTCATTGTTTAACATATACGTACATCTTTTTATGCCAATATCCAGAGAACTGATCGACATATTTTCCTGTTGGATGGCTTAGCTATTCTCTGCAAATCGGTAAGCCAGTAGGAGTGTGTGCTAGCTTTCTGTGTGGTGTATGTCTACTACATAATGCTAACCTTGTGTGTGCCTAGCAACAGAAGAGGTCAAGCTCTGTGATGGTTGGACCTGAGTGGCGACTGAAGGAGAAGCTGAACATGAGGAAAGCAGAACTGAAGGACCTTTCTCTGACAGAGAATCCAGAAATGAAAATGGCCTTTGAACTGAAGGAGCGTAACCAGCCTGGCTTTGTCTTCTTCCCCTCTTCAGAACAGGAGAGGAGGGAGTGGATGGCAGCCTTGACTAATCTGCTTACAAGAAGGTTGGTAGATGCTGTACAAGACACACATCATGTGTATGTGACAGGATTTGCAAAAAGGGACCCTAATGACAAATTGTACTTATGAGAAAGATTACTTTAAAATTGCATTAAAAACTATTAAATTATATTTTGTTTGTCAGTTCTATGGATCTACATACATGCAGTACATTATAGTGCTATCAATTAGTACTGTATGCTTTTATTAGGTTTGTTCTCCTTCAGATAAGCTTACAAACTTTGCCATTACAAAGAAGAATTGTGTGGGTACATGTGCCACAGCATAAGTCAATTTTTCGAAATAGTCAGAAAGGTCCTTTTTTTTTTTTTTGCAAATTCTGTCACATATACGTAAATACTGTTAAATACTCACGGACGTTTTCCCAAAGGAATACATATGTATGTGTGGTGATCCAAAGACTTGGTGGACTACAATGTTTGCACTCAGTATGCACAGATTCCTGTTAATTGTCATATGTCTACCTGTGAAGAAATACGGATAAAAGGAGACGTGTACAAGTGTGTACATGTGAATTGTCCATTCTTCATAAATAAATTTGAATACTTCCTTTGTGGGTAGTTCAATAGAGTGGATAGTACGTTTTTGCCTTATCTTTCTTTCATCAAAGATGCGTGAATATTTATGTACTCTTTAATACTGTAAATATTGTAAAAATGTTTATGTAAACAGTACCTACTGTTCACTCATTGTGTATAATTCCTAGCTTGTGCACTTTTAGAACAAAAACAAGTAGTGATCTGCAGCAGAATGGAGGTTGTTAGTAAGTCAGTCGTAACAATGCTATGGATATTGTTATCCATTTGGCTGGCCTTCTGTACTGTATCAGTACTGTCCACTGATATCTGAATCTTGCCTAACTTTCATGGATGCCTGCTGGTCCATGGAACCTCCAATCTCCAAAGAAGCATTAGAGAAAATTTTTTCCATTACTATGACGGGACAGTTTGGCTATGTGTTGTTTATGTGGTGCTTGTGTGTAGATGTGCCAGGATTGTAGTCATCATCCTTTGCTCTGTAGCTCCTTTGAGCGGCTCTTGGACCACACAGCAAAGGCTGAAGAGAGGAACATACTGGACATAAGACCCACTCCCCAGGAGTACCGGTTAGCACTGCTGTTCTTTGCAACAGCATTGAGTAAACTCTAACGCGTGCCTTTATTCACTAAAAAGTACTTTGTCTATTAACAGGTTTGCTGAAGAAGACAGTGAGAACAATATAGTGTTTGAGAAGCGTGAAGGCAGTGCCTCTGCTATTCCACAAATCAAAGGCGGTACACTGCTGAAGCTCGTGGAACGGCTCACGCACCACAAATATGCAGGTTAGTACTCAGGACCATTTATAAGTAGGATGTGCCTTTGTTGTGGGTACTGAACACAGGTTCTGTGAGTGAATATTGGTGTGCAGTCACATACAGTACAGCAGCTGTACTTTAGAGTACTATGGGAGTGGATATGAACTTTGGCTTTA
>MKWU01004658.1_pt1 | contig 15864 bp, 13 predicted proteins | sample 809101 | NCBI WGS metagenome assembly MKWU01 (sample SAMN05860141, study PRJNA318959) | sponge metagenome | host: Aplysina aerophoba | place: Slovenia: Piran, Adriatic Sea, Gulf of Piran | collected 2013-05-07 | reverse complement strand
CGACCATCAGGTTTTCCTTCACCCCCATGAAGGGGAAGAGGTTGCCGCGCTCCGGCGCGTAGCCGATGCCGAGCCGGACGATCCGCGCCGGCGACATCCGGCTGATGTCGCGGCCCTCGAATTCGATCCGGCCGCGCCGCCTGGTCAGCCCGATGATCGAATCGAGAAGGGTCGACTTGCCGGCGCCGTTGGGGCCGACGACAGCAACGATCCGGCCCGCCTCGACGTCGAGCGAAACGCCGTGCAGCGCCTGCGCGCGGCCGTAGAAGACGTCGAGATCGCCGATGCTCAGCAGCGCCACGGCCGTCTCCCCTCCCCGCCCCTATTGCCCGAGGTAGGCATCGCGCACCGCCTCGTCGCGCACCACCTCGTCGAAGCTGCCCTCCGCGATGATCTCGCCGAAGGACATCACGATGACCCGATCCACCAGCGGCGCGAGCGCACGCAGGTCGTGGCTCACGATGATGTAGGTGAGCCCGTCCTTGCGCTTCTTCTCGACCAGCAGCTCGGAGATCTGGGCGATCTCGCGCAGCGTAAGGCCGGCGAAGACCTCGTCGAGGAGCAGCAGCCTGGGCGCGACGGCGACGTTGCGCGCCATCTCCAGGCGGCGCAGGTCGCCCATGGCGAGCTCGCTCGGCAGCATGCCAATCTGCTCGTCCGAGAAGCCGACACTGTGGCCGATCTCCGCCTCGGCTGCGTGGTCCGCTCCCTCGCCGATGAGCTTCCAGATATCGTCCGGCGCCATGCCGACGCGGATGTTGGCGCCCACGGACATTTCGGCGAAGGGCTGGGGCACCTGATAGGTGCGCGCGATGCCGCGCTTCACCCGCTCGTAGGTGGGCACGCGGGTGATGTTCTGGCCCTTGAACCAGATCTCGCCGCTGGTGGGCTTGAGCTCCGCCATGATCATGTTGAAGACGGTGGTCTTGCCGGCGCCGTTGGGGCCGATCAGGCCGAGCGTCTCGCCCTCCCCCACCTGGAACGAGATTCCCTGCACGGCGCGGATGCCGCCGAAGGTCATTTGGAGGTCGCGCACCTCCAGCAGCGGGCCCGCCGTCGCCGTCACCGCCGCCACTCCTGCACCTTGCGGCCGGCGTCCGCGATGATGCTGTAGATGCCTTCGGGCCTGACGACGTAGAGCACCAGCGCGATTCCGCCGTAGAGCAGATAGCGCTCCATGCCGGGCATCACCGGCCGTAGGTATTCCAGCAGCACGGTGAGGAAGTAGGCGCCCATGATCGGGCCGATGATGGTCTCCGCCCCGCCGAGCAGCGCCGCCACCAGGATGGTGAAGAGGAAGTTGATCTCGAACATGCCGCGCGGCGCGATCGAGCCGATGTAGTGGACATAGAAGGCGCCGCCGATGCCGGAGACCGCCGCGCTCACGGTGAAGGCGAAAAGTTTGAGCTTGGTGGTGTTGTGGCCGGTGCTGCGCACCGCCTCCTCGTTCATCCTGATGGCGCTCAGCGCAATTCCCAGCCGCGTGCGGATGAGCAGCCAGAGCACCACGCCGATCACGAACATGATGCCGAAGCTCAGGTAGTAGTTGTTGACGGCGCCGGTGACGATGCTGTCGAGGCCCGACATGCCCCGCGTGCCACCGGTAATCTTGGGTGCCACCACCTTGGTGAGCTGGTACAGAATCTCCATGAAGGCGAGCGTCACCAGCGCGAAATAGGTGCCGCGGATGCGCAGCGCCGGCAGGAAGAAGAGCGCGCCGCCCACCATGGTCGCAACGACCGCCGCCGGAATGCTGTAGTAGATCGGCACGTCGAAACGGAAGCTGAGGATCGCCGTGGTGTAGCCGGCGATGCCGATCAGGAAGGGATGGCCAAAGCTGATGTAGCCGGTTCGGCCCGAGAGAAAATCCCAACTCATGGCGAACATCGCCAGGAAGTGGGCGAAAATTAGAATGCGCAGCGTGCCGGTGCCGACCACCAGCGGCAGCAGGCACATGAGCACGCCGAAGGCCAACCACCAGCCGAGATAGCGCATCGTCTCGCGATCAATGGCCACGGCTCAGAGCTCCGCCCTGCCGAAGAGGCCCTTGGGCCGCACCAGTAACACCAGGATGATGAGCAGCATGGTGGAGACGCCGCGCAGCTCGGCCGCGATCACCGTGGTCGTGATGGTCTCCACGAAGCCGATGATGTGGGCCGCGATCAGGCTGCCCACGATGCTGCCGATGCCGCCGACGATCACCACAGCGACCGAGATGATGAGCGGGAACACCCACATGTGGGAGTCAAGTTGGGTAAAGGTGGCGAAGAAGACCCCGGCGATAGCTCCGAAGGCGCCGGAGAGCGCCCAGGTCACCATGCTGATGAAGCTCGGCTCGATGCCCGAGATCACCGCGCCCTTGCGGTCCATGGAGACCGCACGGATTGCGCGGCCCAGGTGGGTGTAGCGCACGAATGCCATGAGGCCGCCGAGCACGATCCAGCTCACGCCCGTGGCGAGCAGGATGTTCATGGTGACCGAGATGCCCTCGAAGCGGAGCACGCCCCTGATCACCGGCCACATGGTCTTGGGCGCGGCGCCGAAGATCACCACGATCAGCGCCTGCATGACGACGGCGAGGATTAGCGTCGATATCTCGACCGCGATCGGGTTGTCTTCCAGCCGACGGACCAGGAGCAGGTAGGTAAGCAGGCCGAAGGTCACGCCCGCCAGTATCGCCAGGATGAAGCTCGCGAAAACCGGCAGCCCCGCTCCTTGGAGGGCCGCGTAGTAGATGTAGCCGCCGAGCATTATGTAGACGCCGTAGGCGAGGTTCAGCACCCGGCCCACGCTGAAGATCATGGTGAAACCGACGGCGATCAGCGCATAAAGGCCGCTGAGGACAAACCCCTGGATCAGGATCTGGAGCGCCATCCGGGTCGGCTCACCCGCCGTCGAGTCGACATTCGCGTAGCGGCCGAAGCAGCGCGATCACGCTCTGCTCCGGCCGGCTACAGACACATTTGACTGTGCGCGACCCGTGTGGGGCCGCGCCCGGAAACAATTAACGTCGCCTACTTCAGCCAGTCCGGCACCTCGAACTCGCCGTTGGCGTACTTCGGCGGATACACCACCTTGGTCGTGCCATCCGAGTACCACTGGATGACCACCATCGACGGCGCCCCTTCGTCATAGGGCGGATTGATGTCGAACTTGATGTTGTGGGTGTACTCCCGCTGGGTCCGGGGTTCGATCTCGCCCGGCTTCCAGAAAGCGTAACGGAGCCAGATCTCGCCGTCCTTCTCGACGACGATGTCGTCGTTCTCCATCTCGCGGACCCAGTCGTCGAGCGGCGCAAAGCCGCCGGCGCGCTCGGCCGCGGCGAAGGCGTTGAGCATCCCGTAGTAGGCGTTGAAGCCGTTGAAGTGCGGGAAGACCGGCCGCGAATCGCCGTACTTGGCGGCGTACCTATCGAGGAAGTCCTGCGTACGCGGGTCGATTTCCGAGCCGATCGAGGGCACCGGGCTCAGCGTCGAGATGCCGCCGCCAAGGCCACCGGTGTCGTCCCAGAACTCCCGGGCGAAGGCCGAGACGTTAATCCCGGTCATCGGCACCGGCACCTCGAGCTTCACGTACTGCGAGGCGGGTACCTGGCTGCGCACCGCCGCGATCGAGTAGATGAAGTCGGGCTCCGCCGCCACCGCCTTGTTGTAGATCGGCCCGAAGTCGACCGTGTTGGTGTCGTAGACGGTGTGACCGATGATCTCGATTCCGGCCTCCGGCGCGAGCACCTGCTCGATCAGCTCGTAGACGCCGCCGCCGAACGCGGTGTCCTCCTGCAGCACGTACACCGTCTTCCAGCCCATCTTCTTGGCGAGCACGTCCTTGCCGAAGTCGACGTAGAGAATCGCCAGGGCGTAGTCGTTGGACACGTTCATGAAGTACATCTTGTACTTCTCGTATTCCTCTACGACCTTGTCGATGATGCCGACGTAAGAGGTCCAGGTATCGAGGGTCGGCGTCCGGTACTCCGCCATGCGCTCGAGCCAGCCCAGCGACACGTCGTCGATGCAGCCCGAGATGATAAAGTCCACATTCTCGACTTCGTTGAGATACTCGTAGGCCCGGATGCCCTCCTGCACGTCCTCGCGCGTATCGGCCATGACCAGCTCGATCATGCGCCCGCCGAGCACGCCGCCATTCGCATTGATCTCCTCGATCGCGATCTCGGTGCCCCGGATCGTGCTCTTGCCGGTATCGGTATCGAACGAGCCGATATAGCCCACCTTGATGGGGTCGGCAGCGGGCGCTGCCGTGGTAAGCGACCAGACGGCCACCGCTGCCGCGGCGACTCCGATCAGCACGTGACGGATTCTCATGACCACCCTCCCATTCCTGTTATTGGCTTCGCGCGCGTAACACTCTAGAGCGGTTCCCGAGCGAGGAAAACCGCGCCCGCCGCAAGCCACCGATGCGTTTCGTGCATCCCTCAAGCGCGGCCCTCTTGCCGGAGTACTTTGCAAATCGAACCGGTGGATGGGACAAGGGCGCCCGATGACGATTCCAATGGTTCCCGGCCTGTCCGCACTCGCGGCGGATTATGACGGCTACATCCTCGATGTCTGGGGCGTGATGCACCAGGGCGGTCCGGCCTACCCCGAGGCGGTCGCCTGCGTGCGTCGCCTGCGCGCGGCCGGCAAGCGGATTGTGTTCCTCTCCAACGCGCCTCGGCTGGCTCATCAGGTCGAAGCTGTGCTCAACGGCAAGGGAGTCGATGCGGCACTTTACGATGCCGTGGTCGCCTCCGGCGATGCCACGCGGCAGGCCCTCGCCGACCGCTCGCACTCCGCTGCCGACGGGCTCGGCACTCGCTACCACTTGCTCGGGCCGCCCTGGTCCGACGACGTGATCGACGGTCTGGGCTATGCCCCTGCCGCCAACATCGCCGAGGCGGAATTTCTGTTGGGCATCGGCCTCGACGACGGTTGCAACACGGTGGAAGCCCACGAGCCGGTGCTGCAAGCCGCCGCCGCCCGCAATTTGCCCATGATTTGCGTCAATCCAGACCTTATCGTGATCCGCCTTGGCGTGCAGGAACCCTGCGCCGGCGCGCTCGCCGCCCGCTACGAGGAGCTCGGCGGCCGTGTGCGCTACTTCGGCAAGCCCTACCCGGACGTATACGATCTGACGCTGGCCAAGCTCGGTCTCCCGCCCGCCCGCGTGCTCGCGGTCGGCGACGGCCTCGCCACCGATATCGCGGGCGCCAACGCCGTCGGCCTGGACTCGCTCCTGATTACCGGCGGGCTCCTCGCCGACGCCCTCGACCTCGCGCCGAGAGAATCGCCGAGCGCCCGCGCCTTGGAGGAGGCCTGTCGGGCGGCGGGTGTGTGGCCTAGCGCCGCACTGGCTACATTCAATTGGTAATAGCACCCTCAAGTTAATGTTATTGGCGCGCGCCCGGCACGCGCCCAATAGTCAAATTCATGAGCACCATCATGCCAACGGCCGCCGCGATGCCTCCTGTACGACCGCAGGTCGCGGTGGTGGCCGTGGCCGGGCTGCTGATCGCCGCCGGTATCGTCGGACTCGCCGTCACGGTGGACGGCAGGCTGGCGGCGCTGCTGGTCGTGGGCGGGCTTGCGGGCCTGGCCCTCCACCACGCGCTCTTCGGCTTCTCCGCCTCGACCCGGCGCTTTCTCCTGGAGCGCCGCGGCGTGGGCGTGCGCGCGCAGCTCCTGATGATCGGTCTCGCAAGCATCGCTTTCGTGCCGCTGCTCGCCGGAGGCAGCGCGTTCGGCCAGGGGCTCGGCGGCGCACTCGCACCGATCGGGGTCTCGGTCGCGCTCGGCGCCTTCCTGTTCGGCATCGGCATGCAGCTCGGCGGCGGTTGCGCCTCCGGCACCCTCAGCGGTGCCGGCGCCGGCAGCCTCCGCATGGCGATCACGCTCGGCGCCTTCATCGCAGGCTCGGTGATCGGCACGGCGCACCTGCCCTGGTGGCTCGGCCAGCCGCGCCTCCCCGCGCTCTCGATCCCTGAAACGCTTGGCTGGCCGGCGGGCCTCGCAGTTCAGCTTGCCGCCATCGGCCTGCTCGTGTTGGGCGCACTCTACCTGGAGCGGCGGCGCCACGGCGGCCATGAGCCCCTCGTCTGGGGCGCCGGCGGTGACTGGCGCGAGCGGCTGCTGCATGGCGGCTGGCCGCTCGCCTGGGGCGCGCTTGCCCTGGCTCTTCTCAACCTCGCAACGCTGCTTATCGCGGGCCATCCGTGGAGCGTCACCTGGGGCTTCGCGCTCTGGGGCGCCTCGCTGGCGGATGCCCTGGGCTTCGGCATCGCCGAGTGGACCTTCTGGCAATGGCCGGGCCCGGCACGAAAGCTCGCCGCCGGTGTCGAGCAGGACACGGTCTCCGTGATGAACGTGGGCCTGATCCTGGGGGCACTACTCGGCGCCGCGCTCGCCGGCCGCTTCGCCGCCCGGGGCCGGCTCACCATCGGCGCGGTGGCGAGCGCGGTGATTGGCGGCCTGCTGCTCGGCTACGGCGCGCGGCTGGCCTTCGGCTGCAACATCGGTGCCCTCTTCAGCGGCATCGCCTCGGGCAGCGTCCACGGCTGGCTCTGGCTTCTCGCCGCCCTCCCTGGCGCGGCGCTCGGCGCGCGTCTGCGCCCCCTGTTCGGTCTCGATCGCGCTGCGGCACCGGCCGCAGAAGGAGTTCGCGCATGACCACGACTGTAAGCACCTCCCCCGACACCCCCCTGCTCCAGCGCTTGCGCAAGGCGTTGCCACGCCTCCTGCTGCTGGCCGTGGTCGTGACGGGCATCGTCGTCGCGGTGCTGAATCGGGACAGCCTCGATTCGGCCGCTCTCGAGGCCTGGATCACCGGCTTCGGCCCCTGGGCTCCGGTGGTCTTCTTCTTCGCCTACGTGATCGCCACGGTGCTCTTCCTGCCGGGCCTGCTGTTCACGCTTGCGGCGGGCGCACTATTCGGCCCCTATCTCGGCACGCTCATCGCGCTGATCGGCGCAACCTTGGGCGCAACCATCGCCTTCCTCATCGCGCGCTATGTGCTGGCCGACTGGATCGCCGCGCGCACGCCGGCGCGGGTGCAGCGGGTGATCGAGGGCGTCGAGGACGAAGGCTGGCGCTTCGTCGCCATGACCCGGCTGATCCCCTTCATTCCTTTCAACGCGCTCAACTACGCGCTGGGGCTCACGCGCATCCGTCTTCTGGCATACATGGCAGCGTCGGTCGTGTTCATGGCGCCAGGTGCTGCGGCCTACGCCTATCTCGGCCATGCCGGGCGCTCGCTCGCGACCGGCGACGGCGACCTGGTTCAGAACGCCCTGCTCGGCCTTGCCGTGCTCGGCCTGATCGGCTTCATGCCTCGCCTGATCAAGCGCTTTGTCAAGGGCCGGAAGACAGCTCGGGAGCAAGCGGAACAGGCCGAGCCTGCGGCGGATAGAGCAGACGAAGCGCGGCCAGAATCGCCGTAAACACCACCATCGCGCCCACCTGATGCGCCGCGCCGAGCGGCACCGGAACGAAGGTAAGCAAGGTGGCGATCCCGAGAACGAACTGGCCAAGCATCGCTATAGCCGCCGCGTGAAGCGCGACCCGGGCCGGCGTTGGCCCCAGCCAGCGCAGCGCGGCGGCCCAGAGCAAAATCACGACCAGCGCGGTGAGCATTGCCAGCAGGCGGTGGTCGAGCTGCACCAGCGGCACGTTCTCGAAGAAGTTCCGCCACAGCGGCTCGATCAGGAAGATGTCCTGCGGCACGATGGCATCGGCCATCAGCGGGAAGGTGTTGTAGGCGAGGCCCGCGTCGTTGCCGGCCACGAAGGCGCCCGAGATGATCGTGACGAAGACCAGCGCGGTGGCCGACCACACGGCGCCGCGCCATCGCCCCGCCTGCCCGACGCGCTCGACCATGCCCTCCATCAGGAGACCGAGCGCCACCCAGATCAGACAACCGTAGATCGCCACGGCGAGGCCGAGATGAGCCGCGAGCCGGTAGGGGCTGACATCGGGGCGATCCACCAACCCGCTCTGCACCATGTACCAACCGAGCAGCCCCTGGAGCCCGCCGAGAATCCCGATGGCGAGCACCTTCAGCGCCAGCGTCCGGTCGAAGGCGCGCCGGAACAGGAACCAGAGGAAGGGCAGCGCAAAGGCGATACCGACGATGCGCCCGAGCAGCCGGTGTGCGTACTCCAGCCAGAAGATGTCTTTGAACTCCCCGAGGGACATGCCCCGGTTGATTTCCTGATACTCGGGGAAGCGCTGGTAATCGGCGAAGAGCGCCTGCCACGCCTCCTCTCCGAAAGGCGGCAGCACGCCCACCAGCGGCCGCCAGTCCACGATCGAGAGCCCGGCGTGGTGCAGGCGCGTGATCCCGCCTAGAACGACCATCGCGAGCACAAGTCCGGCCAGCGCCAGAAGCCAGCAGGCGACGCTGCGGCGGCGGCGCGCGATGCGTTCAGGCGCAATGCCCTTGCGGCGGGCGGGCCGAAGGGCCGCGGCGTCCACGCTGGCGTCGGAAGGAGGCAGCGAAAGCGGCTGCGGTCGCGCTAGGCGCGGGGTTGCTGGGCGGAGCGGTCGGTATCCGCTGCCCCGTCTGCATCACCCGTGCCGCCCGCATCGGCGCGACGCGGATAGCGACTCGCCACGTAGTCGGTGACGATTTTCTGGAATTCCTCAGCGATGCCCGCGCCGCGCAGCGTCACCGCCTTCTTGCCGTCGATGAAGACCGGCGCCGCCGGCGCCTCCCCGGTCCCCGGCAGGCTGATGCCGATATCGGCGTGCTTGCTCTCGCCCGGGCCGTTGACGATGCAGCCCATGACGGCGAGCTGCATGGTCTCGACCCCCTCGTAGTTCTCGCGCCAGATCGGCATCTGCTGGCGCACGTAGTCCTGGATCCGCTCGGCGAGCTGCTGGAACACCGTGCTCGTGGTGCGCCCGCAGCCGGGGCACGCCGCCACAAGGGGCACGAAGGAGCGGAACCCCATGGTCTGAAGTATCTCCTGGGCTACGATCACTTCCTGGGTGCGGTCACCACCGGGCTCGGGCGTGAGCGAGATGCGGATGGTGTCGCCGATGCCCTGCTGCAGCAGCACCGAGAGCGCGGCGGTCGAGGCCACGATCCCCTTGGAGCCCATCCCCGCCTCGGTGAGCCCGAGATGGAGCGCGTAGTCGCTGCGCGCGCCGAGCTCGCCGTAGACGGCGATCAGGTCCTGCACCTGCGAGACCTTGGCCGAGATCACGATCTTGTCGCGCGCGAGCCCGATCTCTTCGGCCAAAGCCGCGCTGCGCAGCCCCGACTCGACCAGCGCCTCGCGCATGACCCCGGCGGCGTCCTTGGGCTCGGGCCGGGCCGCGTTCCGGTCCATGAGCTGGGCCAGCAGGTCCTGGTCGAGGCTGCCCCAATTGACCCCGATGCGTACCGGCCGGTCGTACTTGAGCGCGACCTCGATCATGGTCTGAAACTGCCGGTCGCGCTTCTCGCGGAAGCCGACGTTGCCCGGATTGATCCGGTACTTGGCGAGCGCCTCGGCGCAGGTCGGATACTCAGTGAGCAGCCGATGGCCGTTGTAGTGAAAGTCGCCGACCAGCGGCACGTGGCAGCCTGCCGCCTCCAGCCGCTCGCGGATGTCCGGCACCGCGGCGGCGGCCTCCGGCGTGTTGACCGTGATGCGCACGATCTCGGAGCCCGCGTCGGCGAGCGCCTTGACCTGCTCCGCCGTGGCGCGGGCGTCTTCGGTGTCGGTGTTGGTCATGGATTGGACGACGACCGGCGCGCCGCCGCCGATCGTGACGCTGCCGACCCGCACACCGACGCTCTCGCGCCGTCCCTCACCGGAGCCGTTCGTCGCCATCGTCGCTCCTCCAGCCGGCCGGGGACTCCATCGACCGCTGTCTACCACAGCCCGCCAACGCCAGCCACCACGCCGGCCCCCTACCCCAGCACCTTCTCCTTCGCGCGGTGGAGGAAGGCGGTGGCCGACGCGATGGTCTTCTCCGGGCATTCGACCAGGTCGGCGTGGCCGATGTCCTCGTAGACGATCGCCTCGCAGCCCGGCACGTTGTCCACGACCCACTGCGCGCCGGCGCCGTCCGGCCCGGTCAGCATGGGCGTGAGCATGTCCTTCGCCGCGGTAATGACCAGCGTCGGGTTCCTGATCTGCTTGCAGTCCTCGCGCAGGTCCATCTCCTCCATGGCGATGCAGGCCTGGACCACGGTCTCCACCGCGTTCAGCCCCACGATGGTGCGCACCATCTCGATCAGCGGTTGGCCGTTGGGGCCATCGAGGAAGTCGGCGCCGACCGCCTGGGTTATCACGTGATCGGCGAATTCCGGGCCACAGCCCCAGGTCTGCGCCATGTGACGCCAGGTGCGGAACATGATCCGGCGCATGGTGTCGCATTTCGCAAACGCGCAGTCGCTGACCACGCCGATGCAGCGGTCGGGATACTTCGACGCGAACTTCAGCGCGATCATGCCGCCGGCGGAGGTGCCCATCACGTGCGCTCGCTCGATCCGAAGCTCGTCGAGCAATGCCGCGAGATCGTCGGCCCAGATATCGAGGTCGTAGCGCATCAGGGGGCGGTCGCTCTGGCCGTAGCCCCGCTGGTCGTAGCTGATGAGCTGGAACTCCTCGGCCAGCCCCTCCCACACCATCGCGAAGTTCTGCCGCCCGAAAAGCGAGCCGCCGATCAGCGCCAACGGGTCGCCTTTGCCCATCAGCTCGTAGTACATATTGATTCCGTTGGCCATGACCTTCGGCATGTCGCATTCCTCCCGCACACCTGCCCCCGTCCTCCGGGGCGCAAACCCATGATGGCCCGAGAGCGCCCGTGAACATAGCGCCTGAATGGAAGGAGGCGGCACGGCCTCCCCTGCCTGCGGACGAAGCGGCGCTCGCGCTCTGCTGGGAGCGCTGGCGCGAGAACGCGGCCCAGAGCGAGGACGCGGGCCTCATCGCCTTCGCCGAGGCGAGCGAAGCCGATGCCACCACCAACGCGCTGCTCGCAGCGCTCTTCGGCAACAGCCGCTACCTCAGCCATTGCCTCACCGCCGACCAGGAATTCGCGCAAGTGCTGATCGAGCAGGGGGCGGAGGCTGCCTACGCCGCCGCGCGCGCGCTGGCGGCGGATACCAGCGCCCTCGGTGAGGAATCGCGGCAGCAGGTGATGAAGCGCCTGCGGGTGGCGAAGCGCCGTGCCAGCCTCGCCATCGGCATGGCCGACATCGCCGCGGTCTGGCCGCTGGAGCATGTGACCGGCGCGCTCTCCGACATCGCTTCGGTGACACTCAGCGCCGTCTGCACCCACCTGCTGCGCAACCTGCACGATCGCGGCAAGCTCGCACTGCCGGATCCGGAGGCGCCGGAACAAGGCTCCGGCCTCATCATCCTCGGCATGGGCAAGCTCGGCGCGGGCGAGCTCAACTATTCCAGCGACGTGGACATCATCGTCCTCTTCGACGAGGAGATCGCGTCCGACCCGAGCGGCGACGGGTTGCAGCAGATCTTCGCGCGCCTCGCCCGCAACCTGGTCACGATCATGGACGAGCGGACCGCGGACGGTTACGTCTTCCGCACCGACCTCCGCCTGCGCCCCGACCCCGCCTCGACCGCCGCGGCCCTCTCGGTCCGCGCCGCCGAGGCCTACTACGCCACCACCGGCGAGAACTGGGAGCGGGCCGCCATGATCAAGGCCAAGCCCGTGGCCGGCGACATCGAAGCCGGCGACGGCTTCCTCGAGCGGCTGCAGCCCTTCGTCTGGCGCCGCCACCTCGACTTCGCCGCGATTCAGAACATCCGCGCGATCAAGCGCCAGATCGATGCTCACCGCGGCGTCGGCCAGGTCGCCGTGGTCGGCCACAATATGAAGCTCGGGCGCGGCGGCATCCGCGAGATCGAGTTCCTGGCCCAGACGCAACAGCTCATCTGGGGCGGGCGCGACCCGACGCTGCGCGTGCGCGGCACGCGGCAGGCCTTCGACCTCCTGGTCGAAGCCGGCCACATGCGCAGGCAGGCGGTGACGGAGCTGATGGAGGCCTACACCTTCCACCGCACCGTCGAGCACCGGCTGCAGATGGCGGACGACCGCCAGACCCACAGCCTGCCGGACGACGAGGAAGGCGTTGCGCAGGCCGCCACCTTCCTCGGCTACGACACGGTCGATGCGTTCGTCGAGGTGCTGCTTGGCCATCTTCGGACCGTGGAACGCCACTACATGTCCCTCTTCGAGGACGAGCCCGCGCTCACGTCCGAAGGCACCCTCGACCTCAGCGACGAGGGCGACGGCGATGCCACGCTGGAGACGCTGGCGGCCATGGGCTACGCCCATCCCGAGCGCGCGTTCGAGACGCTCCGGGCCTGGCGCGAGGGTCGCTACCGCGCCGTGCGCGGCGAGGAAGCGCGCGAGCGGCTGGCCGAGCTGCTGCCCACGATCCTGGACGTTTTCTCCGCCTGGCCGGACCCCGATTCGGCGCTCGCGCTGTTCGACGGCTTCCTCGCCCGCCTGCCCGCCGGCTCTCACCTCTTCTCCATGTTCGCGGCGCACCCCGAGCTGTTCGACCTGATCACGGAGATCATGGGCTCGGCCCCCCGCCTCGCCAATTGGCTGGAGCACCGGCCCATGCTGCTCGACAGCGTGCTGAGCCGGGAGTTCTCCGACCTCGACGTGCCGGATGCCGACGATCTGGGGCCCGAGCTCGCGACCATCGCGCGCCGCGGCCTCGTCCGCGTGTTCTACCAGCGCGAGTTCGGCACGACGGAAATGAAGGCCGAGCTCGCCGACGTGGCGCTCCGCGCGCGCGACATGCAGGACTTCCTGGACGCCGAGCGGCGCTGGGCCAACGACAAGATCTTCCACATCGGCGTGCACATGCTGCGCGGGCTGCTCTTTCCGGTGGAGGCCGCAACGCCGCTCTCGGACATCGCCGATGCCTGCCTCGGCGCGGCGTACCCCGTCGTCGCCAATGCCTTCGCCGCAACGCACGGCCGGGTGCGCGACGGCCGCTTCGCCGTGGTGGCGCTCGGCCGTCTCGGCAGCCGGGAGATGACGGTGACCGGGCCGCTCGACCTCATCCTGGTCTACGACCATCCGGCCGGCGTGGAGGAATCCGACGGGCGCAAGCCGCTCAAGCCCGACCGCTACTACGGGCAGCTCAGCCGGCGCTACGTCGCGGCGATCCGGGCGGCGACGGCAGAGGGTACGCTCTACGACGTGGACATGCGCCCGCGCCCGTCCGGCAACGCCGGGCCCATCGTCACCTCGCTCGCCTCCTTCGTCGAGCACTTTCGCGACGGCGTTCCCACCTGGCAGCATCAGACGCTCACCCGCGCGCGCGTGGTCTGGGCCGAAGGCGACCTGGGCGAGCGCTTCGAGGAGGCGCGCCTCGCCGCGCTCAGGCGGGCACACGAGGCGGGCGACCTCGCCGCCCAGATCGCCGGCCTGCGCGAGGACCTGCGCGGCGACGACCCTGGCGAAGACATCTGGGATATCGAGCAGAAGCGCGGCGGGCTGATCGACGCCGAGTTCATCGCGCAGCACTTGCAGCTGCTGCACGGCGCCGAGACCGAGGCGGTGCTCGCCGGCGACCCGGCCTCCGTCTTCGAGGCAGCGGGCGATCACGGGCTGATCGAGCAGCAGACCGCGCGCGAGCTCGCCGAGGCTGTAACGCTGTGGCGCAACCTGCACGGCATCCTGAGCCTGACGGTGGAGGAGGAGCGCTTCGTCGAGGCGACCGCGCCGCCGGCACTGCTCGCGGTGATCGAGCGCGCCTGCGACGTGACCGGCATCGATTCGCTCAAGGAGGCGATGCGCGAGACCGCGGCCCGCACCGCGGGACACTACGACCGCCTGCTGGGGAACGGCTCGAACTGACCGACACGGGCAGACCCTTGGCGAGAACTCCGGACTAAAAGCGGTCCGGCCTCATACCCGTCATGTCGATCTCAGGCTCCCGGCTCGAGATGATGTCCGCGATGATTCGGCCGGAGCCCGACGAGTAGGTCCAGCCCGTGCTGCCGTGGCCGGTGTCCAGGTAGAGCCCCGGAACCCGCGTCTTGCCGATGATCGGCAGGCAGTCCGGCGTCATCGGGCGGAAGCCGATCCAGCGCTCGGCCTTGGTTCGGTCGCCGCAGCTCGGGAACACCGCCATCGCCGCGTCCAGCGTCGCCCTCGCCCGGTCGGCGCGGATGGTGACATTGTGGCCGTCCAGCTCGGCCGTGCCGGCGCAGCGCAGCCGGTCGCCCAACCGGCTCATCACGATGCGTCGATGGCCGTCGTGGATAGCCCGCGTCGGCGCCCCGTTGTAGCCCTCCGTCGGGATCGTCACCGAATAGCCCTTAAGCGGGTAGATCGGCACCCGAAGCCCGAGGCGCTTGAGGAAGCGCGGGCTGTAACTCGCGAGGCTCATCACCACCGCATCGGCCTCGATGGCGCCCTTGTCGGTCTCCGCGCCGGTCACACGCCGGCGGTTGCCGCTCAAGCGCCGCACCGTCTCGCCGAACCGAAACGTCACACCGTTCGCAGCAGCGGCCGCAGCAAGGCCCGCCGTGAACTTGTGCGCGTCGCCCGACTCGTCGTTACGGAAATAGATTGCGCCCGCGAACTGGTCCGCCGTCTGCTGCAGCGCGGGCTCGACCGCGAGCATCTGGTCCCGATCCAGTTGTTCCGGGTGGAAGCTGGTATCCGCCATCCGGGTCTCGTAAGCGTAGGATGCATCCAGCGACGCGGTGTCGCGATGGAGGTGAAGCACCCCCTCGGCACGTTGGTCGTAGGCGATCCCCTCCTTCTCGCGTAGCGCCTTCAGGCACTCGTAGCTGTAGGTGGAAAGCCTGAGCGAGACCTGCTGGGAGCGCTCAAAGTGCGCCCGCGTACAATGGCGCAGGAAGCTTACGGCCCAGCGCCACTGGGCGAGGTCCGGGCGCAAGCGAAACAGGTAGGGCGCATCCTCGCGCCCGAACCACTTGATCAGCATGCGCGGCACTTCGGGGTGCGCCCAGGGCCGCGAGCTGTATGCGCCGACGATGCCGCCGTTGGCGAAGCTGGTCTCCAGCCCGGCGCCGGCCTGGCGCTCGACCACGGTGACCTCGTGGCCGGCCTCGTTCAGGAAGTAGGCCGCGGCGGTGCCGACCACGCCGGCGCCGAGCACCAGGACCCGCATGTCCCGCCCCCGGCCGCCGGCGGAACCGTCCGCGCGCGATCTATTCGATCACCACGGCGAGCTGGCCCACGTCGACGGCGTCTTCCTCCTTGACGTGGAGCGCCTTGACCGTGCCGTTGCCCTCGGCGTCGTGGGGCACCTCGGTCTTCATCACCTCGAGGATGAACAGGGTGTCGCCAGCCTTGACCGAGTCGCCCTCCTTCACCAGGACCTTCCACACGTTGCCCGGCGCCTGGGTCAGAACCTCTTCCGCCATCGACCGATCTCCTCTTATTCGATGCTGTCGAGCGTGCAGGTGTCGTCGAGGGCGATACGCAGCTCCTGCGCCTCCCCCACCGAGACCTCGCGAAACTTGATGTATTCGTTGGGCTTCATCTGACCGAGCTTCCAGAAGCCGGCGGACGGCACCGTGTAGGGGCAGATGAAGCCGCCCATGCTGGGGCCGTCGTTCATCAGGATGATCGGCGTCTGACCGCCCAGGTTGACCGCGCCGAGCGGATAGCCCTGGTCGATGATGTTGGACGGAAAGTCGCCGTGCTCCGGAAGCTTGTCGGTGGCCTTCTCGGTGAACGTCCAGTCTGGCCCGCTCAAGCGATAGCCCGTGCGGTCGCTCCGCGCCTCCAGCATCCAGGCCGTCTCGATGAAGCGCTCGTGGCCGGCATCGTCGATCCAGTCGTCGTTGGGGCCCCGCACCGCCTCGATCTCCCAGGTCTTGCCGCCCGGGAAGCTCGGCCGCGCGCGATCGGAAATCCG
>MKWU01004656.1_pt1 | contig 15870 bp, 16 predicted proteins | sample 809101 | NCBI WGS metagenome assembly MKWU01 (sample SAMN05860141, study PRJNA318959) | sponge metagenome | host: Aplysina aerophoba | place: Slovenia: Piran, Adriatic Sea, Gulf of Piran | collected 2013-05-07 | reverse complement strand
CGGTTGCTCTCGATCCCTTGGCCCGTCCCGTCCGCAATGGACGGGACTGCCACGATGGCAGGGAGCTTCGATGAGCTGCACCTGGCCACTGGCTTCCCCTCCGCGCTACGCGCTCCGGCGAAGCCAGAGGCCAGCCAGCACTGCTGCGATGAAGGTCGAGGAAATGGCTAAGCAACGTCTTCACCCCGAAACGGCTGAAGCGTCGTCAGAGGTACAGGGGCCGCTTAAACGTAGCGCCGGGCTTCATTGCCGAAAGCGCGCGGTCTCCGTCCCTTCGGTCAGGAACCGCATCAACTCCATAGCGGACGGCCAGCCGTAATCCTTCGCAACCGTGTCGGCGTGGTCGCATTGCAGCGAGTTCAAGAGTTCCACGCCGCTGCAAAGGGCTCCCGTCGCCGCCATGTCGATTTCGGTCTCGCTCCCCGGCCCGGTCGCGGTGCCGTGATCACGGGTCGCGGCGAGGCGTGCTCGCGCATCAGGCGCTTGATCTTCTTGTGGTTCACCACCCAACGCTCCGACAAACAACGAACTTCAAAATAGGATGCTAAATGGGTTAGGTCTGACAAGAGGCGCTGGAAGATTACTTCATATGCTCATCAGGTCGGCGAGGTATTTCCCGACGCGCTCGGCCGCTTCCTCGATGTCGCGTTCACCGAGATGGGAGTAGCGGAGCGTCATGCGGACGTTGGAGTGGCCAAGCAGCCGCGAGACCACCGGGACCGGGATACCGCTCATCACCGCCTGGGTCGCATGCGTATGGCGGAGATCGTGGAGGCGGACATCCTCGATACCGGCCTCCCGGCGGATCCTGTACCACAGCGGGAGGTCTTCGCTACACGGTCGGTCCGGATCGAGCGGCGACGGAAACACGAAGGGACTGGATGCTCTTGGCTGACGCTCCAGGATGCGCCGGGCCTGAGCGTTGAGGGGGACTTTTCTCGGTCCCGTCTTGCTGTCCGCGAGGACCAGCATGTCGCCTCGGACTTCCGACCAGCGCAGGCGAAGGATCTCGTTCCTGCGGCACCCGGTCAGAAGCAGGAGCCGGATGATGTCGGCCTGCGCTTGGCTGCGCCTGCCCTCGTGCCCGTCGAGAGCCTTGTGCAGGCGGGCGATTTCCTGGCGGGACAGGAACCGGGTGAGCGGCGCCCTGCGGTTCGGCCTGACGCCCTGCGCGGGGTTCCTGTCCACATGGCCGCAGGCGAGCGCGTAATTCATGATCGGTCGGAACAGGGCCAGCGCATGATTGGCGTTACCCGGAGCGGTCCCGCTGAAGGCGTCGAACCAGCGCCTTACGTGCGCGGCGGTGATGCGGTCGAGCGGTTTCGCTCCGAAGGCGGGGAGGAGGCGGGCGTCGAGCAGCGCGACATAGGTTTTTCGGGTCGTGGGTTTGTATCCGTCGAAATGCGCTGCCTTCCAGGGACCCTCGACAAATTCCCGGAACAGGGGCGCGGTACGCGACGGACGGTCAGGCTTGCGATGTTCCGGGTTTGCCCGGCGCTGATGGCATTCAGTCCTCGCCTCTTCAATGCTTCGGGTCGAGACCGGACCGAGGGAGACCCGCTTCGCGCGCCCGTCCGTTTCCACCAAGAGCACATAGCTCTTTCCGCCCGTTGCCCGGACCCGGACGCCGAGGCTGGGCACCCGGTTGTCCCAGACGGTATATTCCCGCGACCGGGGCCGAAGACGGGCGATGGCGGCATCCGTGAGTTTCCTGCGTTCCCTCGCCGGCATGGTTCAGCTCCCGAGGATGGCGCCGAGGGCCTCGGCGGCCTCGACGATCATGGCGTCGGAGGAGTGCGTGTATTTGAGGGTGGTTTCAGGATCCGAATGACCGAGCAGCTTTCCGATGGCGAGGACGGTCTCGCCCTGCCGCAGGGCGACACTGGCATGGGTATGGCGGAGATCGTGAAGACGTACGTCCCGCAAGTCCGCCTCCGTCCTGATCATGTCCCAGAAGCGGTCCAGCCAGGCCGGAGCACGCGGTCTTGCCGAGCGCGCAGCCGGGAACACGCATCGGCCCGTCCGCGGCAGCCTGTCGAGAATCTTTCGGGCCGGCCGGGAGAGCCAGACGGTTCGGGGTCCCGTCTTGCTGTCGCGCAGGAAGAGGCGTCCGTCCCGGTAGTCGCTCCATTGCAGCGTCAGGATTTCGCTCTTGCGGCATCCGGTGAGAAGAAGAAGGCGAACGGTCGCGACTTCGAGTGGCTGGCGGTCGGCGTGTGCCGAAAGCTTCCCGGACAGGCGGCGTATCTCATCGTCGGAAAGGAATCGTTCGCGTCCTCTCCGGCGGTAACGCCGGATGCCCCGGCAGGGATTGGAATCCTCGGGCCGAAGACCCATCCGCTCCGCCTCCCGCATGATGACGGAGAGCACGGGCATCGACCGGTCCGCCGCGACCGGCGTCGTGCGCATGGATGCAAACCAGTTTCGAACCTCCTGCCGGTCGATCTCGGCGATGGGGCGTCCCGAGAAATGCGGCAGGATCTGATTCCGCAAGTAGCTGCGGTTCACATATAAGGTTCCCGCCTTCCAGACCCGTTGGTGGCGCTGGAACACGGTCTCGGCGACGGCGTCGAAAAGGGTCTCGTCGGGGCGGCGCGGCGCAGTCTCTCCCCGGCGGATGGCGGCCAGCATTTCGCCGGCGCGGGAGCGGGCCTCCGGCACGTCGATCGTCCCGGCGTCGCCGACGATCTTCCAGGTGCGCGTACCCCGATGCTGGCAGTGGACGAAGAAGCGCTTTCTGCCCGAGGGCAGTACCCGAACACAGAAGCCCTTGAGCTTGGCGTCTCGGACATCGAAGGCGGTATTGCGTGGCACGAGCGCCGCGATGCGGGCGTCGGTAAGACTGATTCTGGCCATTCTGGTTCTCCCGGTTGCGGTTGCAGCCAGGGAAGCGACGGTTGCGCCATTATTTCCCCGGCCGCAAAATGAGGGAGAAAAAACGACCCGATATCAAAAAGTTAGCACCGGAGGTGCGCATCTCGGTGTACTACCATCGCCGCCGCAGGCCCGACCCGGAGCTCGCCCGGTATATCCGCGCGCGCGGGATCGCGCTGCGGGCGCTGCGCACGGGTCCGCTGGAGACGTTCGCGGCGTGGCGTTCGTTGCGGCGAAAATTTCCCCGGATCGCGAACCGGCTGTCCCGGCTGCGGGCGGCCGTGGGCGTGGCCCGCTATGTCCGCGAAGCGCGGCCTCGACTCCTGCTGTCCGCGCTCCACCTCGCGAACGATGCGTCCGTGCTCGCTGCGATGCTGACCGGACGTTCCGTACCGGTGGCGGTTTCGCTGCGCAACAATGTGGACGCGCAGTACGACGAGCGGCAAAAGGCCTTCGCCCGCGCGCTCACCCCGGAGGCGGACGCCGTGGTCGCGGTGTCGCGGGGCGTCGCCGAGGACGCGGTCGCGGTGCTGGGGCTCGACCCGCGCCGCGTTCACGCGATCTACAACGCCAAGCCGCTCGGGGAAATCCGGCGCCTCGCGGAGGAGGACGCGGACCACCCCTGGTTCGTCGCGGGGGAACCGCCCGTGGTGGTGTCGGTGCTTCGCCGGGCACGGCAAAAGGACTGGAGCACCCTGGTCCGGGCCTTCGGCCTTGTCCGCCGCGAGGTCCCCGCCCGCCTCGCCATCATGGGGCTGCTTTCGGGGGCGTATCGGCGCGAGCTCGAGGCGCTGGCCGGAAAACTCGGGGCGATGGACGACATCGCCTTTCTCGGCTTCGACGAAAACCCGTTTCGCTACATGCGCAGGGCGGCGGTCTTCGTGCTGTCGTCGCGCCATGAAGGGCTGCCCAATGTCCTCATCGAGGCGATGGCCTGCGGTACGCCGGTGGTCAGCACGGACGCACCGTTCGGCCCGGCGGAGATTCTGGACGGCGGCCGCTGGGGACCGCTCACCCCGGTCGGCGACGCGCCGGCGCTCGCCCGGGCCATCGTCGAGATCCTGCAAGGAAAGACGGTGCCGGCGGAGGCGCTCAGGCGCCGTGCCGAGGATTTCTCGTCGGAGAGGGCCGTCGCGGCCTATGAAGACTTGTTCGGTACGCTGATCGGCCGGAACGGCGGGCTCGATCCATCATGAACGAAAGCTTGACGCGGCGGCTTGTGCCGAAGACCCGGTGGGGAGACCGGCTGTATGGCCGGTATCGCTTTTTCAAAAGGCTCGGCCGCTTTCCGGAGAAACGCCCCGTCCGCTTCAACGACCATCTGTTCGCCCTGAAGACGAGCGGGCTGGGCTACGATCCGCTGGTCCAGTTCGTCACCGACAAGGAGTACGCGAAGCTCTACGTCGCCGCGGTTCTGGGGAGCGAATACACGATCGAGACCTACCGCATCCTGCGGAACCGGGAAGAGCTGGAGACCTTCGTCCCGGACCGGTTTCCCTGCGTCGCCAAGCCCACCCATGCGAGCGGCCAGGTGGCGATCTGCGCCGATGCGTCGGTTTCGCTGGATCGCGACCGGCTGGCCCGATGGTTCTCCATCGACCATTACCTTCGTTCCCGGGAACACAATTATCGGTACCTGGTTCCCAAGATCATCGTCGAGGAGTTCTTTTCGGAAGACGGTCGAACCGTTCCCGACGATTACAAGATATACTGTTTCCGGGGCGTCCCCAAATTCGTTCAGGTCGACTCGGATCGTTTCACCGGACACACCCAAAATCTCTACGACACCTCGTGGGTTCGAATCCCGGCAACGCTGCTCGCTCCCGGCAGGGAGAAAGACGATCCGAAGCACGCGTTGCTCGATGACATGCTGGGCATGGCGCGGCGTCTTTCGGCCCCGTTCCCGTTCGTGCGGGTAGACCTGTACGCCACGGAGCGCGAAATCAGGGTGGGAGAATTGACCTTCGTACCCAATTCGGCAGGGGCACGCCTGACTCCGCCCGAGGCGGAATTCACCCTGGGCGCGTATTTTCGGGACGAAGGCGCGCGTTGATGCCCTTGCCGCTGTCTCGCGTTGCCGCAGGCGCGGCCCCGCCGCGACAGGGCGAGAGGATCGGATGACGACCGCGCCGGCGGTTTCGGTCCTGACGCCGACCTATAACCGCGCCCACGTGTTGCACCGCGCCTATGACAGCCTGCAGCGGCAGAAGACGCGCGATTTCGAATGGGTGGTGGTCGACGACGGCTCGACCGATCGCACGCCGGGCCTGCTCGCCCGCTGGCAGGCCGAGGCGGATTTTCCCATTGCCTGGTACCGCTACGACAACAACCGGGGAAGGAACGCAGCGGTGAATTCCGGCTCGGAATTCGTCTCCGGGGACTACACACTGATCCTGGACAGCGACGATGCACTGCTCGACGATGCTCTGGAATCCATAGCTTATTGGCGCGAGCGCACCCGGATCGACGCCAGCCCGGATGTGTACCAACTGGTGTTCCCTCATGTCGACGAGACCGGAACGCTGCTTGGACGCTTCCCGAATCGAAGTGCGATACCAGGGGAAGCGGTGCGAAAATCGTTCAGGGAAGCGCATTACGGGATGGAAATCGCGGGCGAGACGGTCGGCGTGACCAAGACGCCCGTTTTCAGGGAACGGAGATTTGTCGAGTTGACGAATTCGGAACACTGCCCCGAAGGCGTCACTCACAACCGAATGTCCCAGCAGTACCAATCGATATTCGTCGATCGTCCGATCGGGCGTTGTTTCAGGCATGACGGGGAGGCGCGCCTGACCGACCGCTGGCCGGACGCCGTCAAGTGGCCGCGCGGGACCTATCTGCGGGCGCTTGCCGGTCTGAACGACGACATCGGCTTTTTCCGGGACAAGCCGGCGCGGTTCCTGAATTACGCGCGCAAGATCGCCAGGCTGGGGCTGCATATCGGCCGCTCGCCGGGGCGCCAGTTTCGCGACCTCCGCCATGCGCCCGCCCGCCTGCTCTGGGCGATGGCTTTCCCCGCCGGCATCGCCGACTATGCGCGCGACCGGTTGCGCGGGCGGGGGGCGTCGATCGCCGACCCGGATATCTCCGCCTGGGGCCCGGCCGTGGCACCGGAGAGCCCGGTGTTCAACCCGCCGCCCCGGCGCCTCGGCTGAACCATGCGCCCCGCCGCGCTATAGTCCGTCCGCAGGCCAACCCACCCGGACCCCCGCATGAGACAGGACCGCATCGACGTTCACCACCACGTGCTGCCGCAATTCTTCCGCGAGGCGCAGAGCGCGGGCGGCTATCCGTCGACCGCCTACCGGCCGTTCCCCGACTGGTCGCCGGAGATTTCGCTCGCGCTGATGGACCGGCAGGGGATCGCGACCGCGATCCTGTCGTTCTCCGCCCCCGGGCTCTATTACGGCGACCGGGCGGCGTGCCGCGCGCTGGCGCGGCGCTGCAACGACTATCTGGCCGAACTCGTCGCCGCGCATGCCGGCCGCTTCGGCGCCTTCGCCGCGCTCCCCTTCCCCGATGTCGACGACTGCCTGGCCGAGATCGACTATGCTGCGGGGATCGGCCTCGACGGGTTCATGCACCTGACGCGCAACGACGACCGGCCCGCCGGCCATCCCGACTTCCGCGAGATCTACCGCGAGCTCGACCGGCGCTCCGCCGTGGTGCTGATCCACCCGACCTACCCGGCCGAGAGCGCCGAGCGCGGCTACGTCGTGCCCAGGCCGATCGTCGACTACCCCTGTGAGACCGCGCGGGCGGCGGCGAGCCTGCTGTTCAACGGGGTGCTGGCGGAGATGCCAGGAATCCGCTTCATCCTGTCGCATGCCGGCGGCGCGCTGCCGGCGCTCGCCCACCGCATCGAGATCTTCGACGGGCTCACCCGCTTCCGCGAGAACTACCCGGACGGCGCGCGCGCCTATCTCGGGCGGCTCTACTACGACACCGCGCTGTCGGGCGATGCGGCGGTGCTGGCCGCGCTGCAAAGCCTCGCCGGGCCGGACCGCATTCTGTTCGGCACCGACTATCCCTATATTCCCGACGAGGTCGCGGATTCCGAGACCGCCGGGACCGACGCCTATGACGGGTTCGACGAGGCGGCGCGCGCGATGATGGAACACGGCAACGCGAAACGCCTGTTCCCCAGGCTGGCGGACGGCGCATGACCTTCCTGAAGAATTGCTGGTACGCCGCCGCCTGGGACGACGAGGTCACCGGGACCCCGCTCGCCCGCACCATCCTGGATCGGCTGGTCGTGCTGTTCCGCACCGCCGACGGCCGGCCGGCCGCGCTCGAGGACCGCTGCTGCCACCGCTCGCTGCCGCTCTCGATGGGACGCCTGGTGGGGGAGACCCTGCAATGCGGCTATCACGGGCTCCGCTTCGATGCCGGCGGGCGCTGCGTCGCGGTGCCCGGCCAATCGACGGTGCCGCCCGGCGCGGGCGTGCGCGCCTTTCCGCTGGTCGAACGCCATGGCTGGGCGTGGATCTGGATGGGCGATGCGGGGGCCGCCGACCCGGCGCTGATCCCCGACTGGTGGTGGATGGACCATCCCGACTGGCGCCCGGTCCGGGGCGGCGAGCCCTTCCATGTCGAGGCGAACTATTTGCTGCTCAACGACAATTTGCTCGACCTCTCGCATGTCGCCTATGTGCATGCGGGCTCGATCGGCACCGGCAACGTCGCCGACTTCCCGATCGAGACCGGGCGCGGCGCGGATTCCGTCAGCATGTCGCGGCTGGTCGCGGACTCGCCGGCACCGCCGCTCTATGGCGAGATGGGCGGGTTCGACGGCAATGTCGACCGCTGGCAGGTCGCGCTGTCCACCCTGCCGGCCTACAACACGGTGCATGCCGGCTGCGCGCCGGCCGGCGCCGGCGGCGCAGACGCCCCGACCGGGCAAAAGGTCGAGTTCTTCAACCTCAACGCCATGACGCCCGAGACCGAAACCACCACGCATTACTTCTACGCCCATGCGCGGAGCTTCGCCCTCGACGACGCGGCGATGGACGCGCGCTTCCGGGTCGATTTCCGCCGCGTCTTCGGCGAGGACGTCTCGATCCTCGCCGCCCAGCAGGCGAATATCGACCGCCGCCCGGGCGCGTCCTCGGTCGACATCCATGTCGACGGGCCCGGCCTCGCCTTCCGCCGCATGCTGGCGCAACGCATCGAGGCCGAGGGCTGAGCGGGAGGGACGGATGAAACGATCCGCGTTGCTGTTGCTGCTGGCGCTGCCGGCCCTCGTCATCGCGACCGCGGCCCCGGCCGGCGCGGCGCCCGAGCTGGTCGAATGGGACTCCGGGGAAAGCCTCGAGCGTCTGGCGCGGTCCGCCCACAAGACCGACTTCTTCCCCCTCAGCAACCACTTCGTCAGCCAGGACAACAAGATCTTCTGCGGCCCCACCTCCTCCGCCATCGTGCTCAACGCGCTCAGGCTCGGCCGGAAGAAGGGTTTGCCCGAGGACCGGGTTTCCATCGCCGAGAGCGAGCGCGCCTGGCTGCCCGAGGGGTTCAACCCGTTCTTCGGCAAGTACACGCCGAACAACGTGCTCAACGGGCGTACCAAGTCGAAGGTCGAGGTGCTCGGCAAGCCGATCGAGATCGGCGGCAAGCCGGTGCGCGATTTCGGTCTGCAGCTCCGCCAGCTCGCCCAGGTGCTGCGCGCCCACGGGCTCGCGGTGACCGTCCGCGTGGTGGACGAGGCCGCCGATGCCGGGGCGGTCGCGCGCGAGCTCGCCCGCAACCTCGCCACCGGGGACGACTACGTGCTGGTCAACTACGCGCGCAAGGCGCTCGGCCAGAAGGGCGGCGGGCACATCTCGCCGCTCGGCGCCTATGACGCGGCCAGCGGGTCCTTCCTGATCATGGACGTCAACCCCAACCGGGCGCCCTGGGTGTGGGTCGGGGCGGCCGACCTGGTCGCCGCGATGCGCACCTTCGACACCGTCGAGAACCGCGGCTACTTGCTGATCTCGGAGCCCCGCTAAGCCCGCATTTCTCACCACTGTCACGGCCTGCGTCGCGCCCAGGCGTTCGATCCGCCAGGAGCGGGCCGAAAAGCGTAGCGGGGACTACGGTTAAGGCCCGCGACGCAGCGGGCGGACGCCTGGGCGCGACCCGGAGGGCGGCGCTGTCCGGCCGACAGGGTGCGTCGAGGCGCTTGCCCGATGTCCCCGCATCGCGCCGCGCGCCTCTCCTGCCCTGTCGGCCGGACAGCGCCGCGCAGACCATGACCCTGGCGGGAAATGCGGGCTGGCCCCGGGGCGAGCGATATTGCGGGTCCGAATCATTGAACCTATGGTGCCCCCGGTCTGCCGGTGGGGCGTAGCCAAGCGGTAAGGCAACGGGTTTTGATCCCGTGATCCCAGGTTCGATTCCTGGCGCCCCAGCCAATCGCGGGAAGCGGGGGAGGCGGAATGGCGGAGCGTCTGGACGCGACCGGGCTCAAATGCCCGCTCCCGGTGCTGCGCGCGAGGAAGGCGATCAGGGCGCTCGACCCCGGTTCGGAACTGCTCGTGCTTGCAACCGATCCGGCCGCCGTGGATGATTTCCGCGCGTTCTGCGAGGCGGCATCGCATCTCTTCGTCAACGCCGCCGAGGATGGCGAGGTTTTTCGCATCACGATAAGGAAGGGCGGTTGAGCCGCCGAAGCCCTGCGGTCGGCGCAGACGGGAGGAGATCATGAAGTTCGGCTACTTCACGCTCAGCGACAACCACTATGTCGGCAACACGCGCTCCGCGAACGATTACATCCGCGCCATCGCGGCGGAGGCGATCCACGCCGAGCGGGTCGGCATGCACTCGGTCTGGATCGGCGAACACCATTTCTCGACACTCGGCGTGCTGTCCTGTCCCGATATCGTGCTCGCCTATGTCGCCGCCGTGACCGAGCGGGTCCGACTTGCGCCGGCGGTCAACGTGCTGCCATTGCACCATCCGATCCGGGTCGCCGAACAATGGGCGACGCTCGACCTGTTGAGCGACGGGCGGGTCGATTTCGCGACCGGGCGGGGCTACGACAAGCGCGAATACGGGCCCCTCAACGCGCCCTACGAGGACAACACGGCGGCCTTCGCCGAAGGGCTCGACGCGCTCCATCGCCTGTGGACCGAGACCGAGCCGGTCACCCACAAGGGCCGGTTCTACGACTTCGAGAACATCTCGATCACGCCGAAGCCGGTGCAGACGCCGATGCCGATCTATGTCGCGTGCTTCTCGCGCCCGTCCCTCGAACTGGCCGCCCGGCTCGGCCACAACGTCGTCGTCGCGCCCTTCGCCGCGGCGATGCAGTTCGGCGGCCTCGCCGAGATGGCCGATATCTACCATGAAGCCTGCACCAGGGCCGGCAACCCGCCGGGGCGGATGATCTGCAGCTACTTCGCGCATTTCGCCGACGGCCCGGCAGAGGATCTCGCGGCCCGGACCAGCCAGGTCCGCTACTTCCAGGAATGCTGCATCCACGCGCTGCCCCAGGACATCAAGACCGCGCCGCCGACCTATCACTACTTCGTCGACATGGTGAAGAACATGAGGGGGATGACGCCCTCGAGCCTGACCGACAAGTCGATCCTGGTCGGCGACGCATCCGCGATCGGCGAAACCCTCCAGAAGGTCGAGGAGGCAGGGTTCGCCGAGGTGATCCTCTACTTCAATGTCGGCCTCAAGCCGCATGAGCGGGTCAAGGACGAGATGCAGCGCTTCATGGAGGAGGTCGCACCCGGCTTCGCCGGCGGCCGGCTCGCGGCGGAGTAGCCGCTCCGGCTCAGACGAATATCTCGGAAAAGAAGTAGCGGGTCATCGCGTAGGACTGCCTGGTCAGCCTGGCGTCGTAGCGCTGCAGGTCGTTGAACATGCCGATGTCGCAGAACGAGTGGCTGGCGTGGCCGTACATCATCACCTGCCAGTCGATCTTCGCTTCCGTCAGCTCCGCCTCCAGCGCATCGATCATCGCGCGCGGCGTCACCGGGTCGGCCGAGCCGTGGAATACCAGCACCGGCCCCTGGAAGTCCGGCCTGGCATCCTCGTCGACCGGCTGGGGCAGGGTGACGTGGAATACCACCGTCCCCGGGTAGTCCGCCCCGGCGCGCGACTGCTCGAGCGCAAAGCCGCCGCCGATGCAATAGCCGATGAGGCCGGGCCTTCTCCCGGGATCGATCAGCCCGCGCGCCCCGGCCTCTTGCATCAGCGCCCGGTCCGCCGCCGCGCCGCAGCCGAGGATATGCGGCAAATCGGCGCGCACCTCGCGCGAGATCTTCATCAGCTCGTCGAAGGTCTTCTCGCGCGCGCCGTAGCCGGCGCCGAACATGTCGGCCATCATCACGACATGGTCCGTGCCGCCGAAATCCCTGGCGAGCTCGATCCCGTGCCCGGAGACGCCGAGCCAGTCCGGCTGCATCAGGATCGCCGGGCGCGGCTCCGTCACCGAGTCGTCGTAGACCAGCATCCCTTCGAAGTCGCGGCCGTCATGGCTGTAGGGAACCGGGATCTCGGCCATGGCTTGTCTCCTTCTACAGTCGGCGGATTCCCGCCGCGCGCGCGGACGGGGCGCCGTTTGCGGGGCTATGAGCATGGCCGGGAAGCGGACGGCGATGCCGCAGCATAGCGTACTCGATCCGGTCGCGCGCAAGAACCGTGCGTGATAGGTTCCGGGCATGACGAAGGCAGATTACGAACCCGGCCGCCAGGGTGGCGCGACAACCGGGCGGCTGGTCGAAGCCGCGCATCTGCAGGCGATCGAGGGGAACCCGCTGTCACCCGACGAACTCGCCATGTTCGAGATGTTCGAGCGCGAAGGATGGTCTCCCGGGAAACGCCGCGCACATATTGCGAGACGGCTCAAGGAACGCGGGCGTGTCGCCGCGGCGGAATGAGCGACCGGGACTATTGCTATCCGCCCGACTTCACGGTCCTCCGCAACAAGCTGGACATCAGGGATACCCCGACGCTGGAAGCGGCGGAGCGGCAGTTGGTTACCCAGCGGCTTCTTGAGGCGGTACCGGCAGGCGACTTCGATCTCGCCCACCTCAAGGCCATTCATCGCCACCTGTTCCAGGACGTCTACGAATGGGCCGGCGAAATCCGCACCGGCGAAATCGCCAAGGACGACAGCCGGTTCCAGCCGCGGCGTTTCATCGAGGTCGGCATGGCGGACGTCCATCGCCGCATCGTAGCGGCGGGGTATTTCCAAGCCACGAGTCCGGAGACTTTTGCGGACGGAGCAGGACCGGTCCTGGGCGACGTCAACCATGTCCATCCGTTTCGTGAAGGCAACGGGAGAACGCAGCTCCAGTATCTGAAGCGGCTCGCGGAACAGGCTGGACACGGCTTGAACTTCGGGCGGCTGGACCGCGAAGCCTGGATGGAAGCCTCCCGACGGTCCAACGCCGGAGACCATGAGGCCATAACGCACTGCATCCGCCAGGCGCTCTTGTGAGCCTCTGACCGGCCGATAACGCCGCCAGCCGGACGCATCGACGTCCGACGCCCGGCATCTCGCCATGAATCTGCGGGCTAGCTGTCCCGGGTCGATTCGTGGAACAGGCTGTCGACCGCCACCGGCGCGTCGATCAGCTTCTGGTCGTGGGAATAGGCGATGAAGCGTTCGAGGTTGTTGCGGTTGGCGGCGATGCCCGACGGCCACGGGTCGGCGCCGAGCGCGGCGAGCTGGTCCTCGAACTCGTTGCGCGCGAACGCCAGCGTCGACCAGCCCGGGTCCTCGTAGAACGCGCGGGTCTGCGCCTTGGCGTCCTCCCACAGCGCCATCACGCAGCGCGCGAGCCAGGGATGCTCCTCGATCAGATCCTTGCGCACCGCCATCAGGTGCATGATCGGGTAGTAGCCGTGCTTGGCGAAATAGGCCATCGATTCCGCCCGCCGGTCGGGGAACAGCGTGCGGATGCGCTCGCCCGCCTCCAGCACCGCGGGCGGCGGGTGCGGGTGGATCATCGCATCCGCCTCGCCGTCGACCAGCATGCGCCCGACATCCTCGTCGAGCCCGATGCGCTCGATCTCGATCCCCTTCTCGTCGCCGAGCGGCAGCACCTCGTCGGCGGCGACCACCCAGCGCACCGCATCCCAGGGCACGCCGTATTCGAATTTAAGGTCGCCCAGCGCCAGCACCGACATCGTCGTCTGGAAGGTGCGCAGGATCACCCGCCGGCCGATCAGGTCCCGCGGCGTCCCGATCCCCGAATCCGCGTTGACGAAGATGTGGTTCTGCGAGAACAGGCGGCGCGGGAATACCGGGATGCCGACGAAGGGCGCGCCGCGGGCGGTCGCGATCACGTGCGATGACAGCGAGGTCTCGGCGATGTCGAACTCGCCGTCCTCGAGGAAGCGGCGGTGGCGGTCCACCCCGTCGCGCCGGGGCGGCGCCATGCCGACCTCGAGCGGTTTGAGCCTCACCCCCTCGGGCGGCTCGACCAGCCCCATGAAGAAGGGCACGTGGCGGTCGTAGCGTTCCAGCGCGATCGTGAGTTCGAGTTCGGCCATGCCGCGTCTCCCCCTGCCGGACGATTATGGCGGGCCGGGGCGCCGCGCTGTCAACCGGCCGGGACCGGGCGGCGCGCGGCGAACACGATGCCGATGGTGAGCACGGTGAAGCCGGCGGCGATCCAGAACACCGCGTCCGGGCGCCCGAGATCCATCATCCAGCCATAGAGCAGCGGCGCGGTTCCCAGCCCGACATTGAAGCCGGTGGTCACGAAGCCGAACACGGTGCCGATGGCGCCCGCCGGGGTGAGCCGCTTCAGGAGCACGTCGCGGCTCGGGTTGACGATGCCGCGGAACACGCCAGCCAGGCCGAACGCGGCGGCGACCAGCCAGAAGGCGAGCGCCCCGGTGGCCACGGCGATGAGCGCGCACGCCGCGGCGGCGTAGCAGATGCCGAGCACCGCGTCGGGGCGCAGCGACCGGTCGGCGACAAACCCGCCGGCGGCGACGCCGAGCCCGGTCAGCAGGTAGAACGCGGTCAGCACCCCGCCCGCGAGCGCCGGGGTGATGTCGTAGATGGCGATGAAGGCGACCACCGAGAAGCCGCTGATCCCGGCGCCCGCCGCCGCGGACAGGGCATAGAAGCCGAAGAAGGAGAGGATGGTGCGGTCGAACAGCAGCGTCCACTCCGCGCCGCCGCGCTTCCTCTCGCGCGGCCGGTCGTCGCGCAAAGCGGTCGAGAATGCCGGCAGGACGCAGGCGAGCGCGAGCCCCGCCACGCCGGCGGCGACCAGCGCGGTGCGCCAGTCCCACAGGCTCGCGAGAGAGAGCACGAAGACCGGCGCCGCCGCGAAGCCGAGCGAGCCCGAGAGCGAGTGGATGCTGAACGCGCGCCCCAGCCTGCGGTCGTCGACCGAGGACGAGAGCAGCGCGAAATCGGCCGGGTGGAAGACCGCGTTGCCGGCGCCGGCGACGATCATCGCCGCCATCATCGCCCAGTACGACCCGGCGAGGCCGACCGCCGCGATCGCCGCCGCATTGACCGCGAGCCCGGCGATCAGCACCCCGCGCGCGCCGATCCGGTCGACCAGGAAGCCGATCGGCGTCTGCAACGCCGCGGTCGCGATGTTGTAGGCCGCGACCGCCGAGCCGAGCGCCAGGAAGCCGATCCCGAGATCGTCGTGGATCGCCAAGAACAGCGGCGGCAAAGCGAGCTGGTAGAAGTGGCTGAGGAAGTGGGCCGCGCTTATGAGGCCGACCGCCTCGACCTCGCGGCGGAGGGTTGCCGCGGCCGCCGTCATCGGACGGTCACGTCGCCCGGCCCTTCACGTCACGATCGGCGGAGCGGGGCGGGGAGGCGGCTCCGACGAAGCCGGGTGCGTCTAGCCGCGCGCCCGCCCGCGCCGGATCCGGACTCCGAGCAGCCCGGCCACGATCGCCAGGGCGACGGCTCCCGCGCCCAGCCCGACCGCGATATCCACCGGCCCGCCGTGATGGGCGAGCGCGGTTCCGGGCGCGGCCGTGGCGGCAAGCGCGAGGGCGAGCGGTTTCCACATGCGTGACGTCTCCTTGATGGATCGGGTCGGGGGCTGCCCCGTCACGCCGCGACATGCGAGGCGGCGGATGCCGCGGCGCTGGCGTCGGGGGTCGAGAACAGCAGCGACTTGATGATCAGCGGCACCACCTCGGTCGGGTGGATCATCGCGCCGATATCGACATAGTCGAGATCCTTGAGCGCGACCCCGTCGACCGAGACGATGTCGACGCCCACCTCGAACTCGTCCTTGAGGATGTGGCCGAGGGTGCGTCCGGTATCGCCCTCCATCATCAGGACGATGGGCCGCTTCGCGGCGAGCGCGTCGCGGAGCCCGGCGCACAGCCCGCCGGCGAGGTCGTGGAGGCGGCCGTGCAGCGGCAGCCCCTGCCAGCGGAAGGCGAGCGCGACGTTGGTTGCTCCGGGGTCGATGTCGTTGCGCGTCAGCGCGGCGCCGATCTCGGCCTCGACGACGGCCGGGTCGATGTCGCCCGAGAGGTCGGCGCGGATGCGCACCACCGGCACGTTGCGCAGCGGCAGCGCCGCCTCGTCCGACACCATGATGGTGTTGCCCGAGACCTGGACCGAGAACTGCGAGGCGCCGACCACGGTGGCGCGGATCCCCTGGCCCGGGTCGTAAACCGGGTAGGGGATGCGCTCCTCGGTCAGCGCGTGGTGGACGTGGTGGGCGAGCGACTTGCCGAAATCGCCATGCGCGGCGTCCTCGCGCTGGTAGATGTATTCCGAGACCCCGCCCGAGAACGCGATCACCTCGGGACGCGGCGAGGCGGCGAGCGGCGGGGTGACCATCAGCGCACGGGCGAGCGGATCCGGCGCCTCCTGGCGGATGACGCCCACCAGCACGTCGACCATGCGGCGCACCCGCGCCCGGGCCGGCCGCTCCGGCGCCCCCCGGGGGAAGCCCCCCCCCCAGCCCGCCGCCCATGCGGCGCCCCAGCCCCCGCCGGTCGCCGGCCTCCAGCGCGGCGCCCGGAACCGGCGGAATGCCGATATCGCCGGCGATTTCAAGC
>MKWU01004653.1_pt1 | contig 15871 bp, 12 predicted proteins | sample 809101 | NCBI WGS metagenome assembly MKWU01 (sample SAMN05860141, study PRJNA318959) | sponge metagenome | host: Aplysina aerophoba | place: Slovenia: Piran, Adriatic Sea, Gulf of Piran | collected 2013-05-07 | reverse complement strand
CGTACTCGGTACCTGCGGACCGGAGCCAGATGTCGTCCCAGTGAGCGATGCCACGCCGCGAAAAGGTCAGCCCCGCGCCCTCCATCGCTTCCAGGGCCGTCAGCAGGTCGGCCTCGTAGCCCAGATGGGTGTTGAATCCTGGCGAGGCCGGGGTCGGGTCGGCACTGTAGCTCACCGGCGCGAAGTAGGCGTAGAAACCTACGTTCAGGACGCGCTCTGCCTTGGTACACGGCTCAGACGCGGCGTCGCTGGGAGAGCAGGCGACAAAAGCCGTGAGCAACAGGCCCAGAAGAGCAATTCGGTGCGAAATGGGAGATGCACACTGCCTCCATACAGTAGTACCGCTCATGGCTGACTCCGGGTGCACCAAGCCCCAACTCGCTCTTCGATTTGCCCTACAGGGGCAAGTCGGTAAAATCATCTGCCGAGATCGGGACGGGAAGGAGACGTACCTTCGAACCAAATGGTATGGGTGCCCGAGTGAACCACTGGAGAAACCGATCGCGAAAGTTTCTGACATCAATATACTCGGTCAGGAGGAAAGTGAGATTGAACTCGATTGATGCCATTAGACTGAGGTATTCGCCTCTCATGCTCTCGTATTCCTGTCCACTGTTACGGATTTCGCTCATTGGCTACCCCTAGATGAGAGTGCTACGTGGCTTCCGATTGCAGGGCTATCATACCCACGGCTCGCACCTTCTGCTACCGGCCTTGCTCGGGTAACGCCTGAATGTCAGAGAGCGGCGCATTCACCCCTGCGGAGCGTCCGCGTCAGCCTGCGTGTCGATAGCATAGAGCCGCCCATCGCCGCTCGCCGCGTACACCAGACCGCCCGACACCGACAGGCCGCCCACGTAGCTGTAGCCGATCTCGTACTCCGCAAGCAAGGCTCCGGTGGTCGCGTCGAATGCGAAGACGTCCCCGTCGAAAGACCCGACGTAGACAACCCCGTCCGATACCGTGGGCGCGGACGACAGGTTGCCTGCGAACCGCCAGACCACTGCTCCACTCTGCGCGCTCAACGCAACGAGGTCGTCGCCGTAGGTCCTGGCGTAGATCATGCCGCCGGACACGTCTATCTCCGGGACCAGCTCTCCCCCCTCGTACGGCTTCAGCACCTCTCCCGTACCCGCGTCAAGGGCGTAGAGAGCGCCGTCCTCCGCCACGTACAACACGCCGTCGGCCAGGATGACGGAGGACGCGGCTCCATCCGACCCGTGCCGCCAGCGGACCGCTCCCGTACCCGCGTCCAGGGCATGGAGGGCGCCGCCCTCCGCCACGTAGACCGTGCCGCTGGACGCCACGGGAGCAGTCGCCCATCCGTATGCGCTTGCATTGAACTTCCAGGAGAGCGCTCCTGTTTCCGCGTCGAGCGCGTAGAGGAAGCCGTCGAAGGAAGCGGCATACGCCGTTCCTCCAGACACCGCAGGCGGGAAGTCCACGGGGCCGCCCGCTGGGAAACGCCAGAGCTCCCGTCCATCGTCGCCATCGAGGGCGACCACGAACGCGCCGCCGCTCTCGTTCGACCCCACGTAGACGACGCCGTCCGACGTCGCAGGGGGGCTATGGTTGGCGTAGGTCTCCCCGTACCGCCACAACCATTCACCCGTTGCGGCGTCGACCGCGTGCACGTAGTTGCCGGCCGATACGTACGCGACACCGTCACGCACCGCGGGCGCATAGGGCTCCGAGCCTGCATCGTACTGCCAGAGCACTGACGGGTGCTGGGGAGTTTCCCCCTCCATCGGGAGGCCAGGGAGGCAGCCCAGCACCCCGAGGGTGATGATGGTGAACACGGACTCGGCATCCTCACCTTCCAGCGATTCCGGAGTGAGTTCCAGCAGGCCTTCGAGGCTCTCCTGCACGCAGGCCTGCTCCTCCTCGCCTATCGCGCCCATCGTGTCCTCATCGAGCCAAGCCTGCAGCACGATGTCGACGAACACGTCGGACATGCAGGCGAACAGGCCGATAGGAATATCGCTCACCAGGTCTTTGCTGAACGCGTCAGCGCCCATGCCGGTCACCCAGTCCCGGAGGCAGCCCCTCTGCTCAGCGGTAGGCTCCAACGCGATCCCACTCTCCGCGGCGACGGCCTGCACGACGATGTCGACGAAGGCGTCGGGGATGCAGACGATGATGTCCGAGAGGGCTTCGGTGGCAGCGGGGCTATCCTCATCCATGATGATGGTGCTGATATCCACGTCGGCCATCGCTTCCCGCAGGCAGGCCTCATCGTCGCCGCTGATCTCGATGCCCTCCGACTCCAGCGACGCGATGAACCCGGCAACGAAGAGGGTGCGGGCGGTCTGCGGGGCGACGCAGGCATAGACCGCCTGCTCCCAGTCCCCCGACTCGTCCAGGGAGAGAGGCTGCTCCATGCCACGCCTCAGCGTGTCCTCGTCGACGGCGCTGCGGATGCAGCCCTGCTCGGCGGGCGTGAAGGCGTCGAACGCGTCTCCCCATGTGGTCCCGCCGTCCACCGTGAGGGGGAACGCCTCGGGGGTTGGCGTGTTCGCCGGATGAGGCCCGCCGGATATCGTGGGAGTTGGCAGGGGCGCTGCCGTGGGCGTGGGCGGTGCGGGAGTGGGGCTGGGAGTCGGCGTGGCCTCGGAGCACGCCGCGAGCGTGAGCGCAAGAACCGCTGGGATGATGAACCGGACTACCTGCATGGCTGGCTACTGCGTAGGAGCCCCGCCCAGGACCTTGTAGCCCTGGTTGTCGTCCGTCCTCTCGGCTACTGGCAGCACCTCCACAACTACGTTGGAGAGGCCCACGACTTCGCCCTTCTCGTCGAAGCTGAAGTTATCGCCGATAGCCCCGCTCCACGTGATTTCGTACAGGCAGTCCCTGAAACCGTCTGCGTCCTGGTCGTCGCCGGTCTGCTTGAGACACTCGGCAGTGATGTACACGTCGTCGTACGCCGACCCCAGGTACCAGGGAATCGTCACGTAGTCGTAGCGCGCGCGGAAGTTGCGGAGGACCTCCTGGGCCTTCTGGTTGGCAGGGTCGAGGTCTGCCGTGATCGCCTTCAATCCGGTGGCGGCCTCACCCGCAACCTCCAGGGCGGTCGCTCCGATGGCTACGACCTCGCCGTAGATAGGCCCGTCGAAGCCGAGCTCACGGGCCTGCTTGACGATGGTGCCGCCGCTGAACTCCGCCTGAGCGGCGATGTGGAGCGCGTCCGGGTTCGCACTGAACAGCTTCGTCAACTGGCTCCTGAAGTCGACGATGTCGGACGGGTACCGCTCCTCGCCCACAACCTGGCCGCCCAGCTTCTCGAACTGGGCGACAGACGAGCGACGCACGCCCTCGGCGTAGTCGGTCGCCTCCGTGATGGTCGCCAGCGTGCGTATCCCGTCGGCCCAGAGCACGTTGCCCGTATCGATGCCGAGCTGGGCGTCGCTCATCGCCGTCCTGAAGATGTAGTCGCCGGCTTCGGCGATGTCCGGGTTCGTCGCCAGCCCCGAGAAGAGCACTACACCGTCGGCTTCCGCCAGGGGCGCCGCGCCGAGCATCGCGCCGCTGCAGGACGTGCCCAGGATGATCTTCACCCCGTCCATGTCGGTGAGCTTCCTGTACGCCGTGATCGCGTCCCGGGCGCTGCACTTCGAGTCCTCCACGACCAGTTCGATCATGCGCCCGTTGATGCCGCCGGCAGCGTTGATCTCGTCCACGGCCATGTGCTTTGCCTGGTTGGAAACGGTGCCGTAGGTCTCTCCGGGTCCTGTTAGCGACTCCATTACGCCTATCCGGAAGGGAGCCGTGTCTTCTCGGTCCGTCCGGGATTCAACGAGGCCGGAGGGGGTGATCGTCAGGGTGTAGGAACCGGTGCCGTCGTAGTCGCCGCCCGCTGCAACGTAGTACTTCCCGGACCTGTCGGCCCTCACTTCTATGGGGCCGATGAAGCGACCGCCTGTCGTAGTGCTGATCCCCGCCCACTCCTTGTCGGCGTTGTACCTGTTGATCGTGAAGGAGCCAGCCACCTCGCTCACGTCGGCCGCTATGTTGTATGACTGACCCGCCTCTGCCTCGAACGCGAAGAAGTCGACGTCGCCCGGGTAGTCCAGCGCGCCTTGAAGGGCCTCCCCAACGGTTACGGTGGTGGCGCCGGAGATGGCGTCGGCATGGTCATCGGCAACTGGCGGGAGTGTGGGCTCCGGGTCCTGCGTGAACCCCAGCAGAGCAGGGATGCAGCCCAAGGCGCCAAGCCCCATGAGAAGGAAAGCGCCCTCCATCGCTTCGTCGCCGCCTTCAGCCAGGGCAGCCATGTCTATGCCTGCCAGAAGCTCCCCAAGGCAGGCCCTCTCTTCGGCACTCGGCGTGATCGCTATCCCGCTGTCCTCCGCCATGGCCTGGACCAGGATGTCCACGAGCGACTCGGGGATGCACGCGAACATGCCGAAGGGTATGTTTGAGGCGAAGTCGTCCCCGGTCAGGGCGGCAGAGCCCGCACCGGTCAGCCAGTCCCGGAGGCAGGCCCTCTCTTCCTCGGTCGGCATCAAGTCCACGCCCGCCTCCGCCGCCACTGCCTGGATCATGATGTCCACGAACGCGTCGGGGATGCAGGCGATCATGCCGGAGATGGCTTGGCCGACGGCGGGGTCGTCATCACCGGCGGCGAGCACTCCGATCCCCAGGCCTGCCACCCAGTCCCGCAGGCAGGCCTCCTCCTCACCGCTCACCTCGACCCCCTCCTCCTCCACCTCCGCGATGCGGATCGAGAGGAAGAGGGCGCGGGCGGTCTGAGGGGCGACGCAGAGGAAGATGGACCTCTCCCAGTCCTCTGCGTCTCCCTCGCTGAAGAGCCGCTCGTCCAGGGCCCGTCTCAGCGTCGCCTCGTCGACAGCACCGCGGATGCAGTCCTGCTCGGCGAGCGTGAAGGCGTCCAGGGCTTCCCCCCAGGTGGTGCTGCTATCAACCGTGAGGGAGAACCCGGCAGGGGTTGGTGTGTACGTCGGATGAGGCCCGCCGAATATCGTGGGGGTAGGCATGGGCGTTGCCGTGGGTGTAGGCGGTGCAGGAGTGGGGCTGGGAGTGGGCGTAGGCTCCGAGCACGCGGTCATCGCCAACGCGAGAACCGGTAGGATGATGAAACGGACCATCTGCATTGCTGACCTCGGTCCTCCGGGCACCCACGCTCCCACGACAGTTCCGTGCGGTCGGTGCTCACCGAGGCGCCGGGCCAAGCCAGGGATTGCCCGCCTAGTCTCACCTCCGATCATGAGCACGATGGCACGTCAAGCCTCTTCCACGTCGCTGATCAGAACGTTCCCGAGGCTCGAGGGCACGCACCCGCGAGCCAACCGGCGCACTGTGGAAGGCTCAGACCACATGAGCCTGTCCATCTTCCTTTCTTCTGCCCTGTACATCTTCTTCCTATTGCGGCGGCGCATTACCGCCATCAGCCGCTTGATGGACGCTATCTCGTACTTCGCCAACTCCGGCGCGGTGTTCATCATCAACTCGAGCGGGATCATCCTGTATGTCCATAATCTCCGTCGCCTTGCCGAAGTCGTCGTCGGCAACGCTGGAGCTTACGGTCCATTCGCCGCTGGCGGACTTGAACCAGAGCCGGTCGGCCGCCTGAGCGCTGCCGGACGCGGCCAGGATCGGCAGGAGAAGAACGAGAAGCGCGAGGACGAGGAAGGGAGAGCAGGCGCAGCGGCGAGGTGCGCCTCAGCGCGCGCCAACATCGGGAGGGAGCACCAATCATCCGGCCCGGGTATCTCATCCCTGCAATCCCTTGCTCCTGGACCTGTTCCAAGCCGGAATGAGCTGGAGCACGAATATGGACAGGTAGCAGAGGGTGGCCAGCAGTGCGCCGCTGTTGGGGAGCAGGGTCGCGTTGACCCCCCACGGGACCTCTCCTCGCAGCGCATCCACCAGCAGCCCTTCGATGTAGAAGTACGCGGTAATCGCGATGGCCAAGCCCGCGAAGGCGATGATTGCCGCCACCACGCGGGGCAACACCACCGAGGCGACGCTCACGAGGCCCACCACGATCAGGGCGAAGAAGAACACGCGGGCTTCGCCGACGTCACTGGCAGCCGACCAGAGGGTGTAGCCGTTGGACTCAGACTCGCCAGCGGCGGAGAGCCGGAAGAGTATCCAGGGCAGGAAGACGCTCGCCAGGGCGGGCACGCCCAAGATCGAGCCGCCGATGCCCGCCGGATTCACCCGGACGAATCCCGGAAGGTCTAGGGACGGTGACGGGGATGGGGCGTTGGAGCTCTCGCCATCTGCGGCTGCAACCACCGCCCCCTCACTCGACCGGCGCCCACGAGCGGACCTCAGCACCGTGCCCAGCCATGCGAAGGTTGCCGGGTTCCGCTGCAACTCGCCGCGGTGTGGGAATTGCAGGGCGGCGATGGCCCCGAACGACAGCAGGGTCAGCCAGAAGGCCGTGGAGATAACGAGGAGCAGGATGACCAGGCCCAGCGCAGAGATCGCTATCCGTGTCTCCACCTGGACCTGCCGGGGAGCGAACCAGGTGCCGGCTGCTGCCAGCCCGAGAACCCCCAGAAGCAACTTGTAGGCCAGCGGCGCGCCAAGGATAACGGCGGACAGCAGGATGACGACGCCCAAGCCAGGAACTATGAGCCGTTCTTGCACTTGCATGACTGCCTCCTGACGAATAGTCGGACGGTGCTATCGGTCGTTACGGGAGGTCGAAGTCCCAATCGACCCTGTCCATCTCGCAGACCGCTTCAACGCGTACCCAGCTACCGGACTGCCCGGCTTCGGCGGCGTCGCAGGTAGAGCCATAGCTGTCCTCGATGTCGTCGGCAGCGCGGTCGGCGTCCCTCTCGGAATCGAACGAAAAGACCGCCACCAGTCCGGCTTCCCGTGAGTTCTCCGTCTCCAGGGAGAATCCCCAGGAGTCGCAGTCGCTGTAGCCGCATGAGGCTTGCCGCGCCCGCGCCGAACACCGTTCCCAGCCGACACGTTAGCATGAAGACGCCGTAATTGTGAATACCAGGCGAATTTATGGTAAATTAAACGGTGAAGATATCCCATTCGGACCCACTTACATCGAATGAATCATCATGAGCGAGCAGACGACGACCAGGACGAGCACGGCTCCGCCCAGCAGGAGCTTGTCCTGACGGCTCATGCGCGTTGCGCCGGAGTCCCGCCGGGGACGGCGGGATGCGGCGCCGGGGTCTGCCCGGTGCTGCGGGCATCCCGGAGGATGGCGGCGACGGCGGCCAACACGATTACGGACAGGGATATGAGGACCGCGCACCTCAGCCCTCCGGGAACAGCATGAGGGCAAATGTCACTCGCGAGACACGGTCGTCTGAGCCGGCGCTGACGGCGGCTGAGCCCATGATCTCCTCGAGCGCGTCTCCTGCCCGCCGGTCGATGAGGTCGGCGCCGGACATGGCGCCGACCAGGCGCCGGAGGTTGAGGTAGGTCAGCATGTCCGGCCTGCCGGGAAGGTGTGCCGTGGTCCTGCGGTACTCGCCGTCGTCGGCGAGCGCGTCGCCGGCGCCCTTCTGCCGGGACACGACGGCCTCGAGCGCGCTCCGCGTGGTGGAGAACGTGAGATAGCCGTCATGCAGCACGTACCCCGGGGCGAGGCCGCCGCCCTCCGGGTCGTCCAGTTCCACCATGAGCGCGCGATGCTCCGCGCCGACGTCGGCGGAGTCGAGACCCAGGCCGAGATCATCGGCCAGGCGCTGCGCGAGCAGCGCCATCGTGTCGCCCAGCGCGCCGGAGCTCCCCTCCCTGTAGGCGAGCATCGCCGCGACGTCGGGCGCCCCGGCCAGGTCTCCGTCCAGGCTGAGGACGCCCACGATGACACCGCCGCCGAGGTGGTCGAGCAGGTCGGACTCCATGTCGAAGCCTGCCAGCGTGCTCATGGCCCAGAGCGCGAGGTCGAGGACATCGGCGAGCGTGGCATCGTAGCCGAACGGTTCAGGCGCCGGCGGGGCCGCTCCGTCCCGCCCCATGCGGGCGACCTCCTCGAACAACGCGATCTGGTCATCCGCGGGAATGCTCGCCAGCACCTCGTCCCACAGGTCCTCGCCGAGGAGGTCTGCGATCGTGCACAACCCAAGCGCTTCGCGCCACTCCTCGACCGAGGGATTGAACGACAGGGCGGCGAACCCCAGCGTATCGTCCGGCAGCAGTTCGGCCGCGTCCGGCAGGCCGGGAGCCTCCGGCCATCCGCCGGGCGTGAGCGGTGTGACGACCTCCATCGTTACCCCGCGTTCGACCGCTCCCACGGAGACCGCGATCCAGTCCGGCGTGGGAGCGAGCGCTCCGCAGGGGCTCCCCGTCATGCCGGCAACGCCGAGCGCGTCCACCAGCTGTCCGGCTGCGTCGAGGTAGGTGTAAAAGAGTCTACGTGGCGGCGCAACAGAGGCTCAGGCGCGCGGCCTTCGTCTGCTTTGGCGCGAGGCCATGGCGTAGGACCGGTTAGCCCGCCATGATGTCAAGGTAAAAGGTAATCCTAAAGGTTCTTGATTTTGTCAAGTCTGGTGGCGCATACGGGATTCGAACCCGTGATCTCCGCCTTGAGAGGGCGGTGTCCTGGGCCGCTAGACGAATGCGCCACGCGGTGGAAACGGCCTTCCGGCCTCGGCCCAAGGGTCAGTATATCCGAAACCGCTCCGGCCCCGCATGCTGGTCCCCTCTCCTGAGGGAGGGGGCAACACGCTTCAGCGTGGGATGAGGTCGTGTCTGATGTAGGGGCATCCCTTGTGGGTGCCCTTTCCCGCGCTTTAGCGCGCCCCTTCCCCCTCGATGGGGGAATGTTAGGAAGGGGGTGTGGTGTGGATGCTCACCGCTCACGCCTGCACCGCGTATCATGCGCCCATGACCAACGCCCCCCTTGACGTCATCACCTTCGAGGTGATGAGCGCACGCCTCGACGGCATCGTCCGCGAGATGGAGAACGCCGTCTTCCGCACCGGCTTCTCCACCATCGTCCGCGAGTCCCACGACTTCAGCTGCGGCCTCATGGACGCCACCGGACGCCTCGTCGCGCGCGGCTCCCATCCTGGCCACATGGGTGGCCTGCCCGCGTGCATCCACGGGCTCTTCGACTTCCACGCCCCCGCTGGCATGCGCGAGGGCGACGCCTACCTCGCCAGCCACCCGTACCACAGCGGCTGCCCCCACGCCAACGACATGGTCGTGATGACCCCCGTCTTCTGGCACGGCGACCTCGTCGCGTTCGCCGCCAGCATCGGCCACACCCCCGACATCGGAGGCGTCGCCGCCGGCTCGCGCAACGCGACAGCCCGCGACCTCTTTGGCGAGGGCCTGCAGATCCCGCCGGTGCGCTTTATGCGCGACTACCGCCTCGAGCAGGACACCGCGACGTTCGTCCGCGCCAACAGCCGCGTGCCGGAGATGATGATCGGCGACCTCACCGCCAAGGCCGGCGTCTGCCACACCATCGGCGAGGCCCGCCTGCACGACCTCATCCGCACGTACGGCGCGTCCGCGCTCCTGCAGCAGTTCGACCAGGCGGGCGATCGCACCGCGCACCGCATCAGCGAGCAGCTCGCCGCGTGGCCCGACGGCGTCTGCGAGGTCGAGGCCATGGTCGACGACCCCAGCACCGGCGAGCCCATCCGCATGCACGTCGCCTCCATCAAGGAGGGGCAGCGCCTCGTGCTCGATTTCACCGGCACCGGCGATCAGGCGACTGCTCCCATCAACCTCCGCCCGCACTTCATCGAGGGTCTCGCCCGCAACATGGCGATACGCCTCACCGACCGCCACATCCCCCTCAACCACGGCATGAACGATGCCGTCGAGTGCCGATTCCGGCGCGGCAGCCTGCTCGACCCCGCCTTCCCCGGCCCCGTCGGTTTCTACTCCAAGACCCTCGCGCTCGCCGAGAGCGTCATCGGCGCGGTCATGGCCAAGGCTTCCGGCAGGCCCGCCCTCGCCCACATCGCCACCCAGAGCTCCATCGTCGTCGGCTACACCGGCACGAAGCGGCAGTACGTCCAGTACGAGTTGATGTACGCGGGCGCGCCCGCGTGGGACGGCGGCGACGGCTTCTCCGGCGTCGGCTCCCGCGCCAGCTACGGCGCGAAGTTCACCAGCGTCGAGGTCATCGAGTCCGAGTTCCCCGTCGACATGACCCGCTTCGAGGTGCTCCCCGACTCCGGCGGCGACGGCGCGTTCCGCGGCGGCCCCGGCTACGTCCGCGAGTACCGAGTCCGCGCACCCAGCCGCCTCTCCGGCGGCGCGTCGAAGCGAGAGGCGGCTGGCGTCGAGGGCGGCGGCGACGGCCGCAACGCGTGGGTTGTCGTCCACCCCGGCGAGGAGCGCGAGCAGCGCTACCCCGGCATCGTCTCCAATATCGGCCTCGAGCCCGGCGACGTCTTCCGCATCGAGACCGGCGGAGGCGGAGGCGCCCTCCCCGCCGCCGCCCGCGACCCAACCCGCACCCGCGCCGACATCGAAGACGGCATCCTCACCCCCATCAAAGCCCGCGACACCTACGGCGTCACGGACTGAATCTCCGTCGTTCCTGCTGAGGCTGCGAGGCCACACGGTCGTGCCCGGTGTAGGGGCATCCCTTGTGGGTGCCCTGCCCCCCTCTTGGCTGTCTGATCCCTTCCCCCTCGATGGGGGAAGGTTAGGAAGGGGGTGATGGCTCCCCCACACAACATCGCCCCGCGGGTGTAAATTCCCACCAGGAACAGGAGGGAACCACCATGCGCAACGGATTCAAGGTTTTCGACGCTGACACGCACCTCCAGCCGTCGGTCGAGACGCTGACGCCCTACATGGACGCCGCGACCCAGGCCCGCCAGCCGGAACTCGCCCAGTTCCTGCGCGAGGTGAAGACCGGCAGGGCAGGGCAGGTGCTCGACCCTCCGTTCAACCACTGGTACAGCTTCAAACGCTCCGGCGGATGGGGCGGCGGCAAGCCGCGTCACCTCGGCGAGGGCGGGCCGCGCGAACAGGAGAAGGAGCGCCACTTCCAGAATTTCCAGGGCCGCATCTACCCCACGCGCTACTCCGAGGACTGGGACATCGACACCCGCATCGGTGAGATGGACCAGGAAGGCGTGGACGTCGAGCTCATGGTGCACAACGCCTTCATCGGCCACGAGGACCTCAGCGTGGACGCCGGCATGATCGGCGCGATACACCGCTTCCTGGACGACGTCTGCGGGCGCTACCCGGACCGCCTCACATCTCTCATCACCGCGAACGCGCGCGACGTCGAGAACGCCGTCGGCGAGATCAAGACGTGGGGCGGCTCGCGCTGGGCGCGCGGCGTCATGGTCGACCTCCCACTCGACTTCCCCATCGACCACCCGGACCTCCACCCCATCTGGGCCGCAGCCGACGACGCCGGACTGGCCGTCGTGCACCACAGCAACTCCGCCGGCTACCCCGGCTACCGTGACCTCTGGGACAACCCTTTCATCGGGCGCACCGCCTCGCATCCGTGGGGCGCGATGCGCATGACCGCCGCCTTCCTCGGCGCGGGCCTGCTCGACAAGTACCCGAACGTCAACCTCGCCATCCTCGAGTCCGGCTTCGGCTGGCTCCCCTTCTGGATGAAGCGCATGGAAGACCAGGTGCACTACATGGGCTACGTCGCCGAGAACCTCCAGCACACGATGGAGGAGTACATGACCGGCGGACGTTTCTTCGCCGCTGTCGTCCTCCACGAGGGCCCGGACATGGTCAAGATGGTCTCCGATTTCATGGGCGATCACGTCCTCATGTTCGGCTCCGACTTCCCCCACGCCGAGTCACGCTTCCCCGACTCCGTCGACCTCGTCCTCGGCTGGGACCAGCTCAACGACAACGACAAGCGCCGCCTCTTCTGGGACAACCCCGCCACCTGCTTCCGCTGGGACTGACGCACCATCGTCGTTCCTGCGGAGGCAGGAACCCCGCAGCCCCTCCCCTTCCTCCCGTCATTCCCGCGCCACTTTTGCCATTTCCCCCTCCTCCGTCATTCCCGCCTTCCTCCGTCATTCCCGTGAAAACGGGAATCCAGAGTGGCCGACAGGCCACACGGGGCGGGGTGAGGTGCGGGGCTCGCCACGCCAAGCGAAGTCGACGCTCCTTCCGTCGTCATTCCCGCGCTTCAGCGCGCCACCGGCGGGAATCCCAGGTGGCCGTCAGGCCACACGTGCGCGGGCAGCGCACACGGGGCGGGGTGGTGCTGGACGCCCGGTGTAGGGGCATCCCTTGTGGGTGCCCACTCCGGAACGCCCGGAATTACCCTCGCCACATCCCTATGAACCGTTGCACTTCGTCTGTGAACTTATCTACGAAAACACGCCAAAAACACGTACGGCAGAAAGCGTGTGATTGCCACCGTTCACAACACCCCTGCACCACTGAATCATTGCGCTGACCCCCGCTCTCCTGTACCCTGTTACATATGCCTTTTGAAACTCTATCGACACGTCGACGTCCCACTAACCGTACCCAGCTCCACTCCACCGTTTGTGCAGACTGCAGTACGCCCACAACCGTCCGTTTCCGGCCTCGCCAGGGAAGGCCCATCTACTGCTCTCCGTGCTTCAAGGCTCGCCGCGCCGGTCTTCCGCCTGCTACCGATGCCCGTGCACGGGAGTTGCCTGTCGCGGATCGAACTCCCGCCGGTGACGCCGTGGATATCACATCCGTGTTCCCCGGAATCGCGCTGCAGGCAGGCACCAAAGCCGCCATCGCGCGGATGAACATCTCCGAACCGACGCCCATACAGGAGAAGTCCATCCCTCACCTCCTCGCGGGGCGTGACGTGATAGGGCAGGCGCGCACCGGCTCAGGAAAGACGATTGCGTTCGCCGCCCCCCTCGTGGAGCAGTGCGACCCGTCGCTCCGGCGAGTGCAGGCTCTCGTGCTCGTTCCCACACGTGAACTGGCCATCCAGGTGGCCGGCGTGACGGAGTCCCTCGCTGCATCGCGGCGGCTGCGCCTGACGATGCTGTACGGCGGCCGGTCGCTGCTGCCTGAGTCCAGGGCGCTGAGGGACGGCGCGCAGATCGTCATCGGCACGCCGGGCCGCACGCTGGACCACCTCCAGCGAGGCTCGCTCGACCTCCGCTCGCTCTGCTTCCTCGTCCTCGACGAGGCCGACGAGATGCTGGACCGAGGCTTCGCCCACGACGTGGAGGCCATCCTCGGCCAGACCCCCTCCGACCGGCAGACGGCCCTCCTCTCGGCGACCATGCCCGAGTGGGTGGCGAAGACCGCCTCCAAGCACCTGCACCACCCCGTCACCGTTGAGGTGGACGCCGGGATGCAGGCGGCGCCCACGGTGGAGCACGTCGTCTACTCCATCGAGAAGAGCGACAAGATAGGTGCTCTGCAGGCGCTGCTGGACCAGCGCGACGACGCCCCTATCCTCGTCTTCGGCAAGACCAAGCACGGCGTCAAGAAACTGGCGAAGCAGCTCGACGCGCTCGGCTACCCGGTAGGCGCGCTCCAGGGCAACCTCAGCCAGAACGCGCGCGAGCGCGTGATGCTCGACTTCCGCTCCGGCGAAACGCCGATCCTCGTCGCAACGAACGTGGCGGCCCGAGGACTGGACATCGAGGGCATCGGCCAGGTCATCAACTACGACCTGCCGGACTCCGAGCAGCTCTTCACGCACCGCATCGGACGCACAGGCCGCATGGGCCGCTCCGGCGAAGCGGTAACGTTCATCACCCCGGAAGAAGAGAGCAAGTGGCGCGAGATCCAGCGCGGCCTCGGCCGCCGGTTCGAACGCAGGCCCTGGCGCACCCTCCGCCGGTAAACCGTCGCATAACCCCGCGCTCGGGCAGGGCATGTCCGCTCATGGTGAGCCTGTCGAACCACCTCGTTCCCGTGTAGGGGCATCCCTTGTGGGTGCCCGCCCCCCCCCTTTGGGCCGTCCGACTCCTGTCGAGAGGGGCTTGGGGATGAGGGCAACTTCCCCCGCCTGCTATCCTTCCTCGCAGGAGGCCAACCCTTGGAGACCGAACGCATCTTCCCCGGCGTCTGGGAGTTCCGCACCGAATACGGACGCGACACCGCCGAGCTCTTCACCGACGGCGCGATGCCCCACGCCGCCTGGTTCGTCGCCGGCGACCACCCCGCCATCCTCGACCCCGGCCCCACGTCCATCGCTGAGGAACTGCTCGACGCCATCCGCAAGCTCGGCCACGACACCGACGCCATCGAGTGGATCGTGCCGTCGCACATCCACATAGACCACGCGGGCGGCAGCGGCTGGCTTGTCCAGGAACTCCCCCGCGCCAAGGCCGTATTCCACACGCGCGGCGCGCCCTTCATGCGCGACCCCGCCCGCCTCATCGCTGGCACCGCCGACGTCTTCGGTGACACGTGGGAGGCCGTCTTCGGCGACATCCTCCCGGTGCCGGACGATCGCATGACCACCGTCGAGGACGGCGACACGCTCGACTTCGGTAGCGGTGCCCCCTACCGCATCGTGTTCATGCCCGGCCACTCGCTCGACCACATCGGCATCTACGACACGGCGAACGAGGCCCTTTACTGCGGCCACGGCCTCGGCAACTACAAGCCGCCGCGCTTCCTCCCCGACCCGCCGATGACACTCCCGTACTTCGACGTCGACGCCAGCATCGCCTCCATCCGCAAGGCCCGCGAGCTCGCCCCGAAGTACCTCCTGCCCGTCCACTCCGGCTTCCTCGCCTCCAACCCTGCCTTTGCCATCGACGCCGTTGAGCGCATCACCATCGAGCTCGGCGAACTCATCAAGGACGGCATGGCCGCCGGCAGGAGCGAGGCCGAGATGGAGGTAGACGTCCGCACCCACCTCTTCGCCGACCCCGCGAAGGCCGACCGCTCCTACATGCCCGTCGTCGTCTCGTACGTGCGCTACTATGAGCGTCAGGCCCGCAGGGCGAAGAACGCCTAACCACGGAGGAATGTCCCATGCCCTCGTTCGATGTCGTATCCAAGGTCGATCTCACGGAAGTGGACAACGCCGTCAACGGCGTGAAGCGCGAGACCCAGCAGCGGTTCGACCTCAAAGGCACCAAGGCTGGTGTCGAGCGCTCCGGCAGCGCCCTCACCGTCACCGCCGACAACGACCTCCAGCTCCGCCAGATGCACGACCTGCTCCACACCTACTTCGCCCGCCGTGACGTCGACAGCCGCGCGCTCTCCTTCGAGACGCCCCAGAAAGCCACCGGCGACAGCCTCCGCCAGGAGGTCACGATCCGTCAGGGCATCGACGCCGACCTCGGCCGCAAGATCGTCAAGGCCGTGAAGGGCACCAAGATCCGCGTCCAGCTCGCCATCCAGGGCGACGAACTCCGCGTCTCCGGCAAGAAGCGCGACGACCTCCAGGAAACCATCGCCTTCATCAAAGAGATGGGCATCGAACAGCCCCTGCAGTACGTCAACTTCCGCGACTGAACATCGGCCCCATAGACCCGGGTAACTCGCGGCGCGTCCCGCCCTCCTCCCTCCGTCATGCCCGCCTCCTTCTGTCATTCCCGCGAAAGCGGGAATCCAGGGCGACCGTGTCAAATGGCGTGGGGCGGGGTGGGGGTGTCGGGTGTAGGGGCATCCCTTGTAGGTGCCCTGTCTTATCCCCTCTCCCTACAAGGGGAGAGGGCAACGCGCTTTAGCGCGCGGGGTAGTGTCCCGTCAAGTGGTGTAAGAGCGTCACCCTCACTGTCTTGTTATGCTGCTACGCCTTCAGGCAGCGGCATGGCCTCCTCATTGCCATCCTCAGGGAGCATGAGCGTGGCGGGCCCGGCGAGGTAGCGTCGGGCGACCTGCCATTCATCGTGCTGCTCGGCCAGGAGGGCTCCTATGAGTCGGCGGATCGCGGCGCGGTTCGGAAAGATGCCCACCACGTCGGTCCGGCGCCTGATCTCCTTGTTCAGTCGCTCCTGCGGGTTGTTCGACC